>Ga0316628_100001876_pt1 | contig 15169 bp, 11 predicted proteins | sample OWC_Aug_M2_C1_D5_FD_207648 | JGI IMG/M metagenome (GOLD analysis project Ga0316628, IMG submission 207648) | Wetland soil microbial communities from Old Woman Creek delta, Ohio, United States - OWC_Aug_M2_C1_D5_C | ecosystem: Environmental > Terrestrial > Soil > Wetlands | place: USA: Ohio... | reverse complement strand
GTCGGCCGAGAACGAGGTCAGCACCCTCTCGCGTCCGGCCCGGCCCATGCGGGCCGCGGTCTCGGGCTCCGACAGCAACTTCGTTATCGCAGCGGCGAGAGCCGCGTCGTCCTCAGGAGGGACCACGAGACCCGTCTCACCATCCAGAACCACTTCCGAGGAGACGGGAGTCGTCACGACGGGTCTGGCCAGCGTCATGGCTTCCAGTACGGCGTACGGCATTCCTTCCCAGAGACTCGGCAGCACGAACAGGTCGGCGGCCCAGACCAACTCCAACACGTCTTCCCTGTAGCCGGCGAACACGACGTTTCCGGCCACGCCCGACCGCGCTGCCAGCGCCTTGAGCTCGCGCTCCAGCTCTCCCTCTCCGGCCACGATCAGGACCGCGCCGGGAACGCCCTCCAGCACCTTCTTCATGGCGGTGACGAGATACCGGACGCCCTTCTGCGGGCTCAATCGCGCGGCGGTGACGACGAGTTTCGTCGAGGGGTCGAACCCCAGTTCCCGGGCGAGCGCGGCGCGTCTGTCATATCGGGCTCTCTCTTCGTTTCCGCTCCGTGCCGGGGCGGGGCCGATCCCGTTCGCGATGTACCTCACATTGTCGGAGTCCCTGCCGAATCCTCGCACCAGAAAGTCCGCGTCGGCCTTGGACACTGCTATGGTGAAGTCGACGAAAGCGGCGCGCGCTCTCTCCGCTAGAGACAAAAAAGCGCCGGGCTTCTTCGCACCCGCGGACTCGGGCCCGATCAGGTGGTAGGTCATCAGCACCGCCGGCGTCCGGGCCAGCTTCGCCGCCAGGCACGCTATCCTCTCCGGATGCGCGTGCACAACGTCGAACGAACCCTTCCTGAAGAACGACGTGAGCTCCATGAGCAGCAGAACGTCGAAGCGGGCCCGCCGTCGGAACACGCGGACCTTTATCCCCGCTTCCCTCAGTCTGTCCGCGAGGGCGCCCTCGGAGAACACAGCGACCGTTACGTCAGTTCTCTCGCGGGGCAGCGCCCTGGCCAGCTCAAGGACGTGCCTCTCGGTGCCCGCGAGCCTGGACCTGCCCACGGCCAGGACGACCTTCAGGGGGCGCTCAGGTGAGGAATGTCGCGCACTCGGGACTTTGCGATTCATCAGGCCGGACCCATCAACCGTGTCTGGAGGCAAGACCGGGGACCTCCGCCCTTCTCCAGAGATGCGGCTTCTCCAAGTTGAAGACCGGAAGGTTGTAGAACTCAACCGACCTCGTCGTTCCGTCAGCGGCGACGTGCGAGACTGAGAAGTCGTCCAACTTCGGGCCGCAAAATCGTGATGCGCGATGATAGAGCGCATGATAAACCAGGGGGACGCGCGGGATGCAATAGCCCATGGATCTCGCCAGGACCGCGTCCAGGTACGCCGGATTCCTGCCTACGGCCAGCAGCCCTGTAGCTTTAGGCCTGGGCCTGAGAGGACCTTCTCCTTCGCCGGCCACTATGCCGTCAACTATGGTCAGAATGTGCTTCGGCGAGCTGCTCGAAAAGTACAGAATGTGATTCAAGTCCAAGACCATACGCCAGAGTACTTCGTTTCCCGGCCAGCTTCCCTCGACGTTCTTCTCTCGACAAACAGAGTCAACCAGACGCCTGAGGCTCCCCAGAGCAAGCGTCGCACTGGCGCGTTCGAGGGGTCCGTATCCGGAATTGTGCTCCCAGAACCGGTCAGACAGCCTTTCGTAGAGACTCTTCAGGGCAGAAGGGCGCGCGTAGCAGTCTCCCCCGTCTTCGTAAGAACCGTAAATGTGATGGGGAAGATACTCCTTGTGACCGTTGATCCCCACGATGTTCTTCAGTGCGCCCGTGAAACCCGCCTTTGCGTGCGTCTTCATCTTGGGCAAGTTGACCATCAAGTCTATTCCGAAGACTCGTCTCGTCACGAGGTACCTGTGCACGCCGTGTCCGTGATGCCGCCCCATCAGGCTGGGCGGATAGCACGTGACCCTAAAACGATCCGCAAAGTCGGACAACTCCTCCAAGAAACTGTCCTTCCCGACATCGATGAGCACGTAGTCCCTCGCGGAGCGCTCGTCAATTTGCTCAACGTATTTCTGTCGTGTCTGCGCGCGGCCGCAATGACTACCATCGCTCCGGTCTATCAGGGTCAATCGCCAGTCCTCGACCGCGACCTTGAGGCCCGGGTAGCGGCTCTGCACGCTGCGTACCACGCTTTCCATGCCGCTGGCAGAAAGCAGCTTGCCGAAATCGCAGAGCTGAATAGGGGCGTCACCTATGACAACGGTGCCCTCTCCGCACATAGCCTTTGCGGCCCACTCCATGACCCGGAGGACTATTGAGGAGTGAGTGATGAGACAATCCAACCCTGCTGCGACCGGGTTTGAATCCATGACCCAATTCGGCTTGATGACGACGGTGCCACCCCTCGAGACAAGGCCGCCGAAAGGGTTCTCGGGGTCGAGTCCCATGCTCTTCCAAATCGCCCTGAACCCGGTAGACAAGCCGGACTCCTCGTCCCCAGGAAGAGGCGTGTCCGGGTAAAGAGGCTTCGTCAACAACAGGTGCACAGCGTTGTCCATATGCCTATAGCTCCGCACGGGCCCTTTCAAGCGCCCATTCGACCCACAATTCCTGCGGCCAGGCTTGCTTCTGTTGAAATCTCAGTTCTCCACCGTCCTGGAGCGTGTAGTAGCCGCTGCAATCGTGAATCGCGCTGTCAACGTAGGAGTACGACATCTCGAGGACGACCATGCCGCCGGTCTGAAAAACAATGTCATACGCCATCGAGTCGAAGGAAAGTCGGCGATTCAGCTCCAGGCAGTACCTCACCGCCGCTTCCGGAATCGGAAGCTCGTAGTCGATCACGCCGCTCCCGCTCGCCCGGAAATCATCCGGCCGGTTCCTGCGCCAGAATCCAAACGCGTAACGGTTCCCTATGGCCGTGATTCTCAGGTCTTTGTCGTTGCCGGGAATGAACTCCTGGACGTACGCGACGTCGAACCATTCCTCCGACCGGAGCCTCGACAAGACCGTAGGCCAGAACCAGGGTTCAGCCAGGTGCGACACCAGGAACCAGGGCTTTGAGCCGCCGGCTCGCCTCGCGTCCTTCCAGAGCCGGTGACAGAGTATCTCGCTCAGCTTTCGCAACGCCAGCTTTCGGTCTGTGACCATGAAGACGTTCTTACTGCTCGCCCCATGGGACAGCTTGAACACGAAGGGTGGCTTCAGTTGCCGGAGTCCTTCCGTCGCATCCCGGTAGTCGGAGGAGACGACAGTGCGGGGAGTCGGGACTCCGCAATTCTCGAGAACGTAGCTCTGCGCGACTTTACTCTCGAAATGCCACACCGTGTGGTAGTTGGGAACCACGACCTTCTTTAGGTGCCGTTCCATGAAGTAGATCTTTTCCTTGAAGTGCAGAGCCGCCTTCGGACCCATTACGACCGGGTTCCAAATCACCACGTCGACCCCGTTCGCTTTGCTGACCCAATCCCAGGTGTCGAAATCCACCACCTCATAGCTCAACGTTTGACCCTGCTTGACCTTGAGCTCCAGGGTTTCGGCCAGCTTCTCGCACCAGGCCGACCGATCTTTGCCGACTGCCACTCTCAGAGAACTTTGCCGCATGAGGATCCCCCGGCCAAGTATACCGCTAGAACGCATGCTTCAGGAAGTGACCAGCATCGCACCGCTGCCTCTCCTTCCTTCAAGAAGCCTGAGGTAGAGCGCCTCGGTCTGAGCGACGGTGTCCTCGAACCTGAACCTGGTCATGACCTTTCGCCGGGCTCGGACCCCCGCCGAGACCGCCCTCTCCCTGTCGCGCAGGAGCCCGACGACCAGCTCGGCGAGCTGAGTCACATTTTCGCTCTCAAACAGAAAGCCGTCCACGCCGTCCTCCACAAGCTCGCAGACTCCTCCAACCTTGGCCGCCACCACTGCCACACCGAGCCCCATGGCCTCGAGTATGACTGTGGGAAAGCTCTCGGTCCTTGAGGGACACACTACAAGCGAGGACTGCTTTAGGATGCACCCAGGAGGCGAGACGGCGCCCGGCATGGTGACTATCGCGTCGAGACCGAGCCTCTGTATGAGGTCTCGCAGTTCGGACCGCGCCGGACCGTCCCCCGCCATGACAAACCGAGCATCCGGCACGACGCGCGAGACCAACTCGGCCGCCCTCACAAAGACGTCGGGCCCCTTTACGGGGTGGAGTCTGCCTACGAACGTGATCACGGGATTTGGACCCGCGGCTTCTCCGTTGACGCGCCCGTCTGGCTGCCAAGGGTGAGCCTCCGCGCCCCCGGCACCCAGTTCCTCCGCGGGCACCCCGTTGTATATCACCGAGGTCTTGCTGCAGGGACGGCCGACCGCTCTCTCCCTGTACCGTCTGCCTTCCTCGGAGTTGGCCACGACGTGCGTGACGAGCCGATCGGCAAGTCTCCAGAAGACCCTGACGATTCGTCCCTCGGGCGCTAGGAGGTCCCTCTGGCTGGCGAGAAACACCGGCGCTCCAGCCAGCCGAGCGGAGAAGACTCCGAGGATTTCGGGCCTGTAGAAGAAGCTGTGGACCAGGTCGACGCGCTCATTTCTGACTAACCTCGTCAGCTTTTCAACGGTGCCCATTGTGGATCGCGACGAGCCCAGTCTCCAGTCAAGCGACATCACGCGCGTTCCCCCGTTCTCGACCCGACTCGCCAGCGTTCCCTTCCTGGCCAGACAGCAGACCATCGGGACGAACATCGAGCGGTCCAACCGAGACACCAGCCTCTCCACGAACACTTCGGACCCGCCCACTTCGAGCGACTCAATTAGGTACAGAACGTTGAACGCCTGCATGTGTGCTCGGACGCTCCCCGGGCTACGCGGGTACCGGGTCAGCACTCGCGGCCCTTCGTCTGGCAGCGTGCAGAAGGAAAACTGACGCTGCGGGCATGAACCAGAAGCTCTGGTTGAGCTGTATGCTCCCAAACAGCCCGCATATCACGTAGGCAATATAGGAGACTCTGAAGCCTCGCGCCATATAGAAGATGGGCGAACCGGCCGGACTCAGCTTCTCGGCCGCGGCCATGCTCGCGAGGGAGGAGACTATCAGGAACAGCATTGCGGCAAGCCCGATAATGCCACTCTCGGCCATGACGTGCAGGAACATGTTGTGGGCGACGAGCGGAGACAGCACGTCGCCGTACTGCGTCGACTTGTCCAGGAAGGCGCCCAGTCCGACGCCCGTGATCGGGTTTTCGGTGATCATCCTGAGACCGGCCGTCATCGCCCCCGTCCGGACAAGCGCCGAGTAGTCGGCTCCCAGGGCGCCGGAGGCCGCGAACCTGAGCCAGAATCCCCTCGGAATGATCAGCGGAATGCTGACGAGGAATGCCAGCGCGGCAACCCTCGCCCAGACCGAGCGTCTCTCCCGAAAGCCGACAATCGCGGCGACAACCACCATCCCGAGGAGGCCCATGCGGGAAAGAGAAACGAGATTCGCAAGCACAAGAACGAGAGCGGAAGCGACAAAGAGCAGCTTCGCGCTGTTCCGCTCGGCGATCCGCGCCAGGTACACTGCTACCGGAAGGGCCGTTATCATGACCATCGCAAGCTCGTTCGGATTGCCCGCCAGCCCCGCAGCTCTGAACACGGCGCCGACGACGGCGGGTGTGCTCACATGAGAAAACGTCCGCAGGGCCACTGCACCGCTGGTGACCGCTCCGGCGACCAGGAACGTTCCCACGAGCCTGACTGCGCGCTCGTCTCGCACCAGGTTGACGGCCAATATGTAAAACGCGACCCATTTTGCGGCCAGGAAGAGGACGGGATCGCCCGCCTCGGGAGCGCGCGAGAACAGCATCGAGAGCAGCAGCGCAACCACGTACAGGGCGAGCGCGAGGTCCACTCTCGTCCACGAGATCGAGCAGTCCAACCTGAGCAGCGCGCCAACCACCCAGGCAACGAGCCCGAGGGCAAGGACTGCGGAGAAGGCGCCGGGCGCGAAGGCCGCGGAAGCCTGGCCATACGCGAGAAACGCGAGCAGGCACGGTACGGCCAAAGGATGAAGGACCACCGCCGCCAGCACCAGCACCGCCACCACGCCGAAAACCAGAATCAGCACGACCCTGGACTTGAGACAGGCAAAAAGAAGCGCAGAGGTGAGCAGGACCAGAACTGAGAGCTTCGCGTCGGTGCGCGCGTTCCTGTTGTCGCTGAGTGCGGTCACCGTTCTAGTGCCCTCTTGTCAAATGCCCGCCGCGCTTCCGGGCGCCGCGGCCGGGCTACCGCCGGCCTCAGGCAGCTCTTCTCCTAAACTTCGCTTCGACTACGGCCAGGGCCGCCCTCAGCTCGTCAGGCGTCACCGAAAAACGAGCCCAGGTCGCCACTAGGACGAGACCGGCCAGCAACGCCGGTACACGTCCGGAGGGGAGGATTCCGCAGACAGCGATCAGACAGAAACTCGATATAAGGAGCTTCCTGAGCGGCCCACCAAAGGAGAACCCGACACCCCTGCGCGCGCAGCCGTAATTCAGAACACAGTGTATCAAATACGCGACGCAGTGAGCAATCGGCCCTGCCGCGAGCGCCGCGAAACCCAGCCTGTTCGCCCCGGAAAGCAACAGGAGGAGCGAAACAATCAGCGAGGCATTCATGATAACGTCCAGCCCGACCCACGTCCGAAGCCTGCCTTGCGGCAGCAGCCATATCCCAAGCGTCCAGGCGACCGCTTTGAGGAAGTCGGCGACGAACTGCGCGGGCAGCAGCCCCTCGCCTCGAACGAACTGCGGTGAGAACAGAAGCGGAACGAGCCAGTGCCTTGCGATGAGCATCATGGAAGCACAACCGGTCACGAGCAAGATTGACAGCCGCATGGCGCTCCGCATCTCGTGAACTATGAGGTCGCGTTCGCGGAGCTCGCTCAATCTGGGAAAGACGTATGCTGATACCGAGTTGAGGATGAGCATCAGGTACTGAAAGGAGATGCCGAGCGAGACCTGATATATGCCGTTCGCGTCTGGCCCCAGTCTCCTCAGAATTATGCTCCTGACCGCGAGCAGGGTTACCCAATACAGCGCTCCCACCGCCAGGCTGCTCACGCCGTAGGTCAGGAGGCCTTTGGCCAGCGAGCGGTCCAACGCGGCCCGGCCGGTGAATCCGGCGTTTGCGTAGAGGGATCTGGACGCGAGGTACACGACCAGATAGCTGATTGCCGCCGCGGCCACGATGTGGATCACCGCGCCTTCCCATCTGAGGAAATACACGAGCGGAACGAGAATGACGAGACCTATGGCCGAGGCGGTGGCGTTCACGACAGCGTACCGCCTCATGCTCTTCAAGCCCTGGATGACGGCCAGGTTGAAGGTGAACTGGACCGCCAGCGGCACGGCCAGCGCAACCATCACGACCGCCCACGAGAGCTCATCGCTGCCGAATATCAGCACCGCGAGCTGCCGCCTGAGGAGGAGCGCCGCGGCGAGAACGACGCCGCTCGCCGCCCACGTGGAAGCGAGTCCGCTCGCTTTGAGTCGGGAGAGGGCGTCGCGGTCCCCCCTTGCCGAGAACTCCGCGACGTACTTGGCCATTCCAATGCCCATTCCAAGCGAGGCAAGGGAGCTGAGGATATTGCCGAGGTTGCCGACCTGTGCGAGGAGACCGACGCCCGAGGCGCCCACAAACACCGCCAGGAGTTTGTTCCTGAGCAGTGCCACCACGACTCCGATCAGGGAAGACGTGCCGACCATGGCGGTGGATGCCACCAGTCTTCTCATCCGCAGATTGCCCTCTTGAGAGCCCTCAACGCGGCGGCAGGCCGCGGGCCGAAGAGCGAGAGACAATAGAAAGGAAACGCCTCTACTCTGAGCGGGTCGTTCGCGAGTGTCGCTGAGTAGAGCGTCCTCGCTTCGGCCGCCCGACCGGAGAAGAGGTAATTCCGTCCGAGCATAGACATCATTCTGGCTCTCCCCCTTCGAAGGCTTGCGCGATGTTCCGCGAGCCCGGGCGGAGATTCAGCCTCCATGATTTCAATCGCGCGCAGGGCCTCCCTGAAGAGCTCCGCCTTGTCGTCCGTAATCGCAGTGTGGCCGACGCCTATCGTGCAGAGCGCCTCGTCCACGAAACCGACCCTACCCCTGGCCGACAGCCTTACCCACAGGCACCAGTCTTCGGCCATCCTGAGCGATTCTTCGAACCCTCCGACCGACAGCACTTCCTCCGTCTTGGCCAAAACGGTCGGCACCGGGATGAAGTTCGTCTCCAACAGCGCAGCGAGCACCCATCCGCTCCGAGGCTTCGCGGGGCGGCCGCGCCGGACGGGAAGCCGCCTCTGCCCGCCCTCGAGCACGCTCTTCGTGTAGCACATGACAAGCCCGGGGTCACGGTGCATCAGCTCAACCTGCCGTTCCAGTTTCCGGGGAGCCCAGACATCGTCGGAGTCGAGAAAGGCAAGGAATCTGCCGGTCGTCTCACGGATGGCGCGGTTCCTCACGCGCGACGGCCTGCCCTGATGCTCCAGCTTCAGGACCCGGACCCGAGAGCCGTGTTTCTTCAGCCGTTCGAGCGTGTCGTCCGACGAGCCGTCATCGGCCACGACGACCTCGTAGTCGCCGAAGGTCTGGCCGAGCACGCTGTCCAGGGCGCGGTCGAGCAGGGCGCCTCGGTTGTACGTCGCTATGACTACACTGACTTCCGGCATGGCGGCCAAGACCCCTCTCGGACTATGTGACTCTGCCTTGTGTGCTGCGCGCGGGGACAGCGGCTGGACGTCTGGGAATGCGGTGCGGACAAGCGACGCCGCTCGTCAAGGGAGGATTCGCCCGGATGCGCAGGCACTAGCGTCTCCTGCGGAACAGTCTTCGCGCCCCGCCGAAGGCGGCGGAGAGGTCCGCACGGACTTCGGCAGTGCTCTGTCTCAGCGATTCCCAGTCCTGCGGCCTCGTCTGCTTGAGCCTGGCAAAATGCTCGGACGCGGCCGCGTAGAGGACGCTGAGCACGGCCGTCAGCCCCGCCACGATGACGAGCAATATCAGACGCCTGGGCCTGCTCTTCTTCTCGGGTGCCTTGGCCACGTCCAGAACCTGAATCGTGGGGGTATCTTTCACTTCCTGTATCTTGGCGCTCTCGTGCTGCTCCGTGAGCAGGCCGAAGAGGGTCTCCTGAACCTTAACTTCCCTGAGCAGCCTCCCGTACTCGAGCGTCAGCCCGGGCACGCGCGCGAACGGAACCGACAGCGTGCCGTAGTCGGCCGAGCCCGGTACGCCCTCGTTCATCTCGTTTATCCTGCGTTTGGTCTCGGAAATCTCCATCTGTTTCCGCACGATCTCGGGGCGTCCGGGAGCCATAGTGCGCTGGAGCAGCCCGAGCTCTATCTCGGCCATGGCCAGCCTGCCCTCCAGCTCGGCCACGTTCTGGATCTGGGCCTTCATCTGGTCGTTGATGGAGATCGCCCTATTCTTCTCCTGGAAGCTCCTCAACGTGTCCTCTGCCGTCGCCAGAGATTGGGACGTGGCGGCCAGCCTTTCCTCCAGAAAGACACGGTTGCTTCGCGCCCGCGCGCTGCTGACGTCGCGGTTGATGCGGTTGAGCGCCTCGACGAAGCTGTTGGCAACGTCGGCGGCCCTTTGTCTGTTCGTGTCCTCGAAGGTCAAGATCACAAAACCCTCGGGTCCGACCCTGACGCTGGTGTGAGACAGACACTGTCTGACTGCGTCGTCCATGGTCCTGGCGTGGTAGCGCGTCATGAGGTCGTGCTTCCTTACGACGGCCTCCACGACGGTCCTGCTCCTGAGAATGGAAGCGTAGACGTTGGACGGCGTCGCGAACGCGGGCAGCACCATCTCCTGGCCGCCGAAGGCCCCAATTCCCTGCAGCAGCGACGAGGCCAGGCCCATGAAGCCGGACTCGCGTTCCGGAGGGAGGATCGACGTGGTTGCTTTGTACCAGTTGGGAAGAAGAAGGAGGACTACGACGGCGACGATGCAGACGAGGAGCACGTTCCTGAGGATGAGCTTCCTCCACCGCGCGATCAGTAGGTAAAGGCCGTAGATGTCGAGCCTTCCCTGTTCCAAGCTATCTCCTTGTCTCTCAGTGCGCCGAGTCTCCGGCTGCTCAAAGGCGCCGGTGCTTGAGACGCGCGAGCCGGCATGCTATCACGCAGGCCCGGCGCTGTCAACGCGCACGGCGCGTCACACCCGGCGTGCCGCCGGCCGATTCAGGCCCCTCCGGTCGAGGAACGGGCCGACGCACCTCACTTCGTTGCTTCGTAGATGACAATGTATATCGTGGCAATCTGCGCGAGCAGCGCCACGGTGTCCGTCACGAGCGCCCACCGGGCGCCCTCGGGCCGCATCGGCACGAAGATCTCGTCCTTCGGCCGCACTGACCCCGCCTCTCTGGAAGTGAGCGCCTGGCCGGTCGCGAATCTCTTCACGATTGTCTTCCTGCCGGACGCCCTGCTGGTCAGCCCGCCCGCCTCATGGATGTAAAAGCCGGCCGCCTTGTCAGGCTGGTACTTCACGTAACCCGGCCGCCGCACTTCACCGGAAACCAGGACGTAGTCCACCTTGCGCGGAATCTCCACGACGTCACCCGTCTCGAGCAGGATGTCTTCCTTCTTCTCCCCCCGGCCCAGAAGCTTGACGAAATCGACTTTCACCACGGACCGCTTCCCGCTCTCCAAGGAGTCGGGCCGGGTCACCCTGGCCGAGCTCAGGTCCGCATCCGCCGTCAGCCCGCCCGCCCTCGCCATCAATCCGGAGAGGGTCTCCTCCCGCCGGTTGATCGAATACCAGCCGGGGAACACGACCTCCCCCCCGACGTACACCTGATGTCGCTCGAGGTAATGCGCCCGAATCCTCACGTAGACCCTGTCCCCGTCCTTCAACTCGAAGTCTGCCTGGCCGTCCAGAACAGACACAAGCCGAAACTGGACCGATTCGCTCCGTTGGGTGTCCACGAAGCGACTTATCTCACCCTTCTCGAGATCCGCCTCGGGAGTCACTCCGCCGACCAGCTCGAGCGCGTCGGAGAGTTTCTCACCCTCAAGCATCTCGTAGGTGCCGGGGAACATCACGCCTCCGCTCACGGCGAAGTAGCGCTCCGCTCTCGGGACGTGTATCACGTCCCCGTCCGACACGAATGGGTTCAAGGACTGGTCGCCGGCGAGGAAGAAGGACACGAGGTCCGCCCGCATCGCCGTGCCGTCCCGTCTCCTGAGCTGTATGTTCCTCAGCGAGGAATCTCCCCTGAGACCCGGCCCGGGCAAGGCCTGGTCGGCGGTGCTCAGAAGCTCGGACACCCTGGTTGCTGCCGAGGCCACGTACGATCCGGGACGATCCACCTGGCCGGAAACGTGCACCTTGAACGTCCTCAGCGTGACGAGCCGAACGTCTACCTGGCCGCGCCTGACGGCGGCCAGCACCGTCTTCTTTATGAGCTCCCTGGCGTCCTCCAGACTCATGCCTGCGACCGAAAGTGTTCCCGAGTCCGGTATCAGAACTTTGCCTTCCGCGTCCACTTGGAGCGTGTAGGAGAGACTGGCCGCGCCCCACACCTCGACTCCCAGCACGTCGCCCGGACCCAACAGGTAGACGCGCGGGTCCACCGGACCCTCCTGGAGAGGCTTCTGCTCTTCGGCGGGCGCGCTCCGGGTCCCGTAGTAACCCAGCCACGCGCTCGAGCTGAGTGGAGACGGTAACTGTCCGAACGGGGCGGCATGTGCGCCGGACGCGAACACAAGGACCGAGATCACGAAAGCCACCAATGACAGTCGCATTTTCATCTTGTCAGTTCCTCTTGTTCTCGAGCCACTCAGCCAGCACCGCTGCGATGCGCGCGGAGGCCTTTCCGTCCCACAGCGGCGGGACTCCGCCCTGCTTGCCGCGGCCGGCGATCACTTCCCTGGCCTCACGCACTATTCTCGCGGGATCCGTGCCGACCACCGTGTTGGTGCCGTGCGACACCGTGACAGGTCTTTCGGTGTTTTCTCTGAGAGTGAGACACGGCACCCCCAGGACCGTGCTTTCCTCCTGTATACCGCCCGAGTCGGTCAGGATGAGCCTGGCCGACACGAGCAGCCTCAGAAAATCCAGGTAGCCGAGCGGTTCGGTCAACAGGAAATTCTTTGCCTGCTCGAGCTTCCTCTTGATTCTGCTTGCAGACAGGCCCTTCCGGGTCCGGGGGTGAACTGGAAAGACGACCGGAAGATCCTTCTGGACCTCGCAGACAGCGTCCACGATGCGCGACAATGACTCCTCGCTGTCCACGTTGCTGGGCCGGTGCAGAGTCAGGACGGCGTAGTCGCGCTCCCTCAATGAGAGCCTCGAAAGCACATCAGATCGCCTTGCTATCTCTATGTGATTCTTAAGGCTATCTATCATCACATTGCCCACGAAGTGAATCCTGCCTGGGGGCACCCCTTCGTTTCTCAGGTTCACGTCGGCGTCCTCGCACGTAGTGAAAAGGAGGCTGGACAGCGAGTCCGTGACCATCCGGTTTATCTCTTCGGGCATCGACCTGTCGAAGCTCCTTAGGCCTGCCTCAACGTGCGCCACGGGAACGTGGAGTTTGACGGAGGCCAGTGAGCAGGCCAGCGTGGAGTTCACGTCGCCGACGACGACGACCAGCGCCGGTTCTTCAGCCAGCAGGACCTTCTCGAATTCAATCATGACGCGGGCCGTCTGCACGGCGTGAGACCCGGAGCCCACACCCATGTGCAGGTCGGGAGCCGGGATTCCCAGCTCCTCGAAAAAAACGTCCGAAAGTTCCCTGTCGTAGTGCTGGCCCGTGTGCACGAGCAACGGCCGGATGACGGGGAACGCCTTCACCTGGTCCAGGATCGGAGCTATCTTCATGAAGTTGGGCCTGGCGGCGCCAACAAAGACTGTCTTCAAATCCCTACCTTCACCGAGTCCCGTACATTCTGTCGTAATACTGTTTGTACGTTTCGCCCGATTTTATCTTCTCCCACCACCAGCTGTTCTCGACGTACCAACGCACCGTGGCCGCGACGCCGTCCTCGAACGGGACGAGCGGCCGCCAGCCTAGGGCCCGCCTCATTTTCGTAGTGTCCAGCGCGTAGCGCCTGTCGTGGGAGGGCCTGTCCGTCACGTACTCCAGGAGCTCGGAGGTCTTACCCAGGAGCTTGAGGATCCTGTCCGCGATCTCGAGCACGGAGAGCTCGTTCCCGGCGCCGATGTTGAACACCTCGCCTTCGGTCCCCTCCTTGTCTATGAGCGCGAGCAGGGCCGAGCAATGGTCCTCCACGTGTATCCAGTCCCTGGTATTCCGGCCGGTGCCGTAGACCGGCAGCTTCTTGCCCTCCAGGACATTCGTGATGAACAGGGGGAAAAGCTTCTCGGGGTACTGGTTCGGCCCGTAGTTGTTGCTGCAGCGGGTGACGACCACGGGGACTCCGAAGCTGGCGTAGTAGGAGAAGGCCAGACGGTCGCCGCCGGCCTTGCTGGCCGAGTACGGGTTCGTCGGCACGAGCGGCGAGTCCTCCGTGGCCGGCGCCCCCATGATTTCGCCGTAGACCTCGTCCGTGGATATCTGCACAAACTTCTTGAGACCCAGCTTGCGCGCTGCCTCCAGCAGCACGTGGGCGCCGTACACGTCGGTGAGCACAAAACTGGAAGGATCGCCCAGAGACCTGTCCACGTGGGTCTCCGCGGCGAAATTGACGCAGACGTCGCAGCCCCGCATGGCCCTTCCGACGGCCTCCGGGTCGCATATGTCCCCCTGGACGAAGCCGTAGCGTGAGTCCCGCTCCAGCCCTCTCAGGTTGTCGAGGTTCCCGGCGTAGGTCAGCTTGTCCAGCACGACGACGCGCGCCTGCGGGTAGTCGCCCAGGACCCGCTTGACGAAGTGGCTCCCTATGAATCCCGCGCCGCCCGTCACCAGATAACTTGCCTTCGCGCTCCAGCCGGCGTCAGCCATCCTTTCTCTCCCAGTTGTAAGGAATTTCGCCGCCGTGCGGGTCTATTCTGAACTCGTCGGGAGTCTTGTAGTCGTAAGGCTCGGTCGGGCAGTTCACCAGGTATCCCGGCTCGGTCCCCATGGCCTTCATCCCGTGCACCACCAAGGGCGGGATGACCAGCAGAATGGGGTTGAGCTCTCCCATGAAGAACTCGTTCAGCTCGCCGAACGTCGGAGACTCCTTGCGCTGGTCGTAGAGGACGACCTTCATCATCCCCTTGACGATCGTGAAGTAGTCCGTCTGCCGCTTGTGATAGTGCCATCCCTTCACGACTCCCGGATAGGCCACGGACACGTACACCTGTCCGAACTTCTGGAACAGCGTGTCGTCGCTCCTCAGCATCTCCATCAGGAAGCCCCTCTCATCGGGGATGACTCTGAGCGGCTTCGTCTTGACGCCTTCTATCATCGCTCACCTCTTGTGCGCTCGTCCCATGCCGTGGTACTTGAATCCCATGGCCCTCAGTTCGTCGGGCTCGTAGACGTTCCTCAAGTCCACCATCACCGGTTTCTTGAGGAGTCCCTTCACTCGCGCGAGGTCCAGCCTGCGAAACTCGTTCCATTCGGTGAATATCACAAGCCCGCTGGCTCCGCGGCAGACCTCGTACGCATTCTTACAATACTCGACCCCCGGAAGCAAGGCGCGCGCCGCCTCCATGGCGGCCGGGTCGAACGCCCTCACTTTGGCGCCACGTGCCAGCATCGCCCTGGCCACGTGGACGGCCGGAGACTCCCGCACGTCGTCCGTCTCCGGCTTGAACGAGAGCCCGAGCACGCCAACGGTCTTGCCCTTGAGGCCTCCGACGGCCTTTTCTATCTTCGACAGCACGAATTCTCGCTGCGTCTTGTTTATCTCCTGGACCGCGCGCGGGATTAGCAGCTTGTGGCCTGCCGCCTCCGCGAACCTGACCAGGGCCGCGGTGTCCTTCGGCAGGCACGAGCCCCCGATGCCCGGGCCGGCGTGCAGAAACTTGGGCCCGATCCTCCGGTCAAGGCCCATGGCCTTGGCCACTACCTGGACGTCCGCGCCGAGCGTCTCGCACAGCCGGGCCATCTCATTTATGAACGACACCTTGGTCGCCAGAAACACGTTCGCCGCGTACTTTATCAGCTCAGCCGTTTCCACAGTGGTCTTGACCATCGGCGTCTCGATCAAGTAGAGCGGCGCGTATATCTCCGACAACAACATCTCGGCCTTCTTGGTCCAGGTGCCGATTACCACCCTGTCGGGCCTCATG
>Ga0316628_100001874_pt1 | contig 15177 bp, 13 predicted proteins | sample OWC_Aug_M2_C1_D5_FD_207648 | JGI IMG/M metagenome (GOLD analysis project Ga0316628, IMG submission 207648) | Wetland soil microbial communities from Old Woman Creek delta, Ohio, United States - OWC_Aug_M2_C1_D5_C | ecosystem: Environmental > Terrestrial > Soil > Wetlands | place: USA: Ohio... | reverse complement strand
CCCCGACGGCAAGCCGATCATGGGCCCGATGATGTTCATGCAGGGCACGTGGAGCCAGCTCGACGACGCCGACCTCCACGCGGTCGCCGCGTACATCAAGAGCCTGCCGCCGGTGAAGAACAAGGTGCCGGTCTCGACGTTCAAGCCGAACGCAGGTCCGCCGCCGGGCGCGCCGCCCGCGGGTGCACCGGCCGGTGCGCCGCCCGCCGACAAGGCAGCCCCCGCGCCGACGAAGGCCGGCTGATCCATGCGCGCATCGCGCACGAATGTGATCTCGCGCGGTGCGCACATGTGGTCGGCGAGCGCCGTGTCCCAACGTTGCACACGACGAGGCGCCGCGACGGTCGTACCATCGACGTATGAAGTTCCTCGTCCTAGCCTTTGCGCTCGCCGCGTGTACCAGCCACAGCAGCGGTTCCGTCGACGAGACGATCGGCGCCGGCTGCGTCAAGAACAGCGACTGCGCCACCGCGTGCTACCTCGGCAACGACTTCCCGGGTGGCTTCTGCAGCCGACCGTGCACGAGCAACGCGGACTGTCCCGCCGATGCGGTGTGCGCGCAGGCTCAGGGCGGCACGTGCATGTTCGCGTGCCCGCAGTTCGACTGCGCGAAGCTCGGCGTCGGCTGGCACTGCTCCGACAAGGACCTCGTCGGCGGCGGCAAGGCCCAGGTCTGTAACGGCGACTAGCTCGCGCGAACGAGCTTGTAGTCCTTCTTGCCGCCGCGCACGAGCAGCATCGTGCCCGCGACGAGGTGCTCCCCCGTGACCTTGTGCTCGAGGTCCGAGATCCGGACGTTGTTGATGTACGCGCCGCCCTGCTGGATGAGCCGGCGTGCGGCGCCCTTGGAGTCGGCGACCGTGCGCGCCAGCAGATCGACGATCGAGAGGCCGGCGGTCAGCTCGGGCTTCGGAATGTCGACGGTCGGGATGGTCTCGGCGAGCGCGGCGAGCTCGCCGAGGTCGAGGCCCTCGAGCGTGCCGGTCGCGAACACGCGGTTCGCCGCCTCGACGCGCGTGACGGCGAGGTCGCCGTGCACCCACGAGGTCATCGCACGCGCGAGCTCGCGCTGCGCCAGGTGCTTGGCGCGGTCGGCGTCGTGCGCGGCCAGCAGCTCGTCGAGCTCGGCGAGCGACTTCAGCGAGAACATCTTGAGGAACCGGCCGACGTCGGCGTCGCCCACGTTGAACCAGTACTTGTAGAACTCGAACGCGGGCGTGCGCGCGGCGTCGAGCCAGATCCGCTCGCCGGTCGTCGTCTTGCCCATCTTCTGGCCGGTCGAGTCGAGCAGCAGCGGCGCGGTCAGCCCGAACAGCTGCTCGCGGCCCATCTTGCGCGACAGCTCGCAGCCGGCGGTGATGTTGCCGTACTGATCGCTGCCGCCGACCTGCAGCCGGCAGCCGTGCGCGCGCGCGAGGTGCACGAAGTCGAACGCCTGCAGCAGCATGTACGAGAACTCGGTGTAGCTGATGCCGGCCTCGTTCTCGATCCGGCTCTTCACGGAGTCCTTCGCGGTCATGTAGTTGACCGTCAGGTACTTGCCGATGTCGCGCAGGAACTCGAGGTAGCCGAGCCCGCGCGTCCAGTCGTAGTTGTTCGTCATGATCGCGCCGGTCTTCGGGTCGTCGAAGTCGAGCAGGCGCGACAGCTGCGCGCGGATGCCGGCGACGTTGAACTGCAGCGTGCCGTCGTCGAGCAGGTTGCGCTCCTCGCTCTTGCCCGACGGATCGCCGACCATGCCGGTCGCGCCGCCGACGACGATGATCGGCCGGTGCCCCGCGAGCTGCAGGCGCTTGAGCAGGATCACCGGGACGAGGCTGCCGACGTGCAGGCTCGGCGACGTCGGATCGAAGCCGGCGTACGCGGTGACCGGGGCCTCCTTCACGAGTAGCTCGGCGAGCCCCTCGCGATCGGTGACATCGGTAACCAGGCCGCGTGCGGCCAGCTCGTCGAGAATCGCCATGGTCCGCGGAAGCTACCGCGCCTGCAGGTCGGCGACCAGACGGGTGAGCAGCCGGCGCATGTCCGAATGCACCTCCGGAAGCTCGGGCTCGTCGGCGAGGACGTCGACCAGCCAGATCGAGTCGAGCAGGCGCGAGGCCAGGAACCAGCCCTCGGGCAGCTTGCCGCCGGCGTCGCGGTAGCCGCGCTCGAACGCGAGCCGGAACTCGCCGTCGACGCGGTCGCCGTAGCGAAAGAAGCTCCCGATGTCGAACAGCGGCGACCCGGTGGTGGTCGTCTCCCAGTCGATGATGCCGTTGATCCGCCAGCGCGCGCCCGAGTGGTGGACGAGCACGTTGCGGTGGCCGAGATCGCCGTGCGACAGGCACACCGTGCCGAACGCCATCTCCGGCTCGGCCGCCTCGAGCTCCTTGCGCAGCGCCTCGGCGAGCGGCCGGCCCATCCGCTTGCACGCGAGGCCGTCGGCGAGCTGCGCGTACGTCTTCTCGAGGATCGACGTCAGCTCGAACGGCTCGACCGCATCGCTCTGCGCGATCATCGCGAGCACGCGGCCGAGCGGCTCGGCGAGCCCGGCGAACGCATCCTTCTGGCCCTGCTTGCGCAGCTCGTGGAGCGTGACGCCCTCGATCCAGCGATAGACGATCGCGAGCTTCTGGTCGTCGACGTGGACGATCTCCGGAACGGGCAGGGTGCCGTGGAGCAGTGTCAGCGTGGTCAGCTCGGTGTCGAACCAGTCGCGGCCGCCGGCGTAGTGCTTGACGCCGAAGCTCTCGCCCGAGTCACGCGTCACCTTGTGGATCGTGTTGGTCAGCCCGCCGTCGACCGGCTCGACGCGCGCGACCGACCCACCCACGATCTCGGCGAGCTCGTCGCGGCTCACCTCGAGGAGCGGGAACACGCGGACGTTGGTGACGGTGGGATCGAGACCCACGGTACCAGCGTACCTTACCGAGCGTAGTCGGAGGCACGCGTTTCGCGGACCACGACCACCCTCACCTGACCCGGATAGGTCGCCTCGGTCTCGATCGCACGCGCGATCTCCTTGGACATCACGATCGCCTGCGCGTCGTCGACCTGGTCGTTCATCACCATCACGCGGATCTCGCGGCCCGCCTGCAGCGCGTACGCGCGCTCGACGCCCGTGAATCTCTTGCAGATCGCCTCGAGGTCGTCGAGGCGCTTGATGTAGGACGCGAGCTGCTCGCGCCGCGCTCCCGGGCGCGCCGCAGACAGTGCGTTCGCCGCCGCGACGATGTGGTCGAGCAGCGCCTCGGGCTTCGCACCCGACTCGTCACCGTGGTGCGCCGCGATCGCCTGGCACACCTTGGGCGACTCGCCGTGCTTGCGCGCGAGCTGCGCACCGACCTCGGCGTGCGCGCCTTCCTGCTCGTGGTCGACGGACTTGCCGATGTCGTGGAGCAGGCCGGCGCGGCGCGCGAGCTTGACGTTCGCGCCGAGCTCGGCGGCGATCAGGCCGGCGAGGTAGCCGACCTCGATCGAGTGCAGCAGGACATTCTGCGCGTAGCTCTGGCGGAACTTCAGCCGCCCGAGGTTCTTCACCAGCTCGGGATGCACGCGGTGCAGCCCCAGGTCGAACACCGCCTGCTCGCCGGCTTCCTTGCAGACCTTGTCGACTTCCTTCTCGGCCTTGCGGACGCACTCCTCGATCCGCGTCGGATGGATGCGCCCGTCGGCGACGAGCGCCGAGATCGCGAGCCTGGCGACCTCGCGGCGCACCGGGTTGAAGCACGAGATCGTGATCGCCTCGGCGGTGTCGTCGATGATCATGTCGATGCCGGTCGCCGCCTCGAGCGCCCGGATGTTGCGGCCCTCGCGGCCGATCAGCCGGCCCTTGAGGTCATCGCTCGGCAGCGGCACCACCGCGACCGTGCGCTCGTGCACGAACTCGCTCGCGAAGCGCTGGATCGCGGTCGCGACGATCGTCTTGGCCCGCGCGGCCGCCTCCTTCGACGCGTCGTCCTCGATCTTCTTGATCTCGACCGCCGCCGACGCGAGCGCCTGCGCCCGCACTTCTTCCTCGAGCTTCTTGCGCGCCTGCTCCTCGCTGAGCCCGGAGATCTGCTCGAGCTTCTTGCGCGCCTCGGCCTGTGCCGCCTCGGCCTTCTCGACCGCGCTATCCGCCTGCTTGATCCGGCCGTCGACGCTCTTCTCCTTCTTGTCGAGCTCGCCCGCGCGCCGCTCGGCATCCTTGCGCGTGCGCTCGATCTCGCGCTCCTTCTGCCCGAGCGCCTCCTCGCGCTTCGCGAGCTCGGCCTTGCGCCCCTTGAGCTCGTCGTCGAGCTCGGCCTTGCGCCTCCTCGCCGCCTCCTTGCCCTCGACCTCGGCGGCTTGCTTGATCGCGTCGACCTCGGCCTTCGCCGCGGAGCGGATCTTCTCGGCCTCTTCCTCGGCGAGCTTCTGCGCGGCCGAGTCGCCGCGACCTTTTCCCAGCCTCCCGCCGAGGAACACTCCGGCTGCCAGGCCGATCGCGACGGCGATCAGGATGAACACGGGATCCATGGCTACCTGCGGTAACTCGCCACTTCCGTGACGACGTGATGAAGGAGCGCGTCGTGCGGATCGCGCGGTACGTGGTCGAGCACCTGGCACTCGAACGCGACCCCGATGCGCACCGCGGCGGGCGCAGCAGTCAACGTCGCGTCGTAATGCCCGTGCCCCCACCCGATACGCCCGCCACCGCGATCGAACGCGATGCCGGGCACGATGAACGCAGCAATGTCACTCAGCTCGATCTCTCGCGCGCCCGGCGCGGGCTCGCGCAGCCCGAAGCGCCCGCCGACGAGCTCGCCGATCTCTGCCTCGGCGAACACCAGCCGCTTCGCGCCATCGACGACGCGCGGGTACGCGACCCGCAGCCCCATCGCGCGCACCCGCCGATCGATGTCATCGGTCGCGACCTCGCTGCCCTTGGCCGCGTACAGCCCGACCACCGCACCGGCGGGCAGCGAACGCAGAAGGCCCTCGACGTCCTCGGAGATCCGCGCGGTCGCGGCCACCCGCTCCTCCGCCGTCAGCGCGTCGCGACGCGACAGCACCGTGCGCCGGGTGACGGGCTTGCCACGCGGACCGGTCGGAGGCTCGGGGGACACGTTCGGGAGCAAGGCGAGAGAGACCTTGCATCATAGCCGGCCCGCCCGCGCTCGCAACCCGCAAGCCACGGATTCGCCACGGGAAAACGCAATTATCGCGTGGTCGCGTGCTGGCGCATGATGAAGTTCGCCAGCGGCATCCGCGCCCGCTCGCCGTCGACGAACCTCAGCGCCATGCCCGGCCGCGGCTCGTGCTCGACGCGCACGACCTCCGCCGTCAGATGAAGCGTCTCCTCACCCGGCAACCTCATCTCGACCTCGGCCGACGCCCCCGGCCCGACGATCCTCGGCGCGCGCATGAACAGCCCGCTCCTCGACACATCCTCGACGAGCCCATCGATCACCAGACCGTGGGCACGAACATGGGCGCGAACCCGGACAGGGACTCGAACTGCTGCCCTCTTGTCCATGTGGTGAAAGCTACGCTATCTACCCACGTTCGGAAAATCAATCCTTTCGCAAACCTCACGGATCGATCGCCCGGATCATGGTCCGACCAGCTCCGAGCCCTTCTTGCCTTCGCACGCCGACTTTGGCAGATTGCACCGCCCGTCGGGCCCATAGCTCAGTGGTAGAGCACCGGCCTTTTAAGCCGAGGGTCGAAGGTTCGAAACCTTCTGGGCTCACGCACCTCGGTCCTGAAAACTAGTAGTTCGTTACGACTCAGACCCCGTCGTCCAGAGGCCTAGGACACCCGCCTTTCACGCAGGTAACACGGGTTCGAATCCCGTCGGGGTCGCCAGGGGTCGCTAACCCGTGTCGAACTGGTTAGCGACCCCGCGTGTTACCGTTTCACGCCATGGCATTCGAGGACCGGCAACTCGAAGCCGATTTTCGCGCGGAGTTCGCTGTCGTCGCCCACAGACGCCATCGGTCGAAGTGGGCCCTCACCGCGCTGATGAACGTTCTGCTCGGGCTGAGCGATCTGCTGGTGGTTCCGGCGGATCGACTGCGTGGCTGCTTGCTCGTCCGGTTCGGAGCAATGGTCCCCTTCAGCCTCCTCATGACGCAATTCGCTCGACTCTCGGCGCCATCCTACGCGCGTTGGGGGGAGCTCGTGGTCTCGTTGGGGCGAGTAGGGGTGTTCGCGTTATGCGCGGCGTTCGCTGTGGCGGCTTCGCCGCTGGAATGGCCGACCACCGAATACTTGGTGTTGCAGACGGCGCTGTTGGTCGTCATCCAGCACTCGAATGGCCTGGCGCGCACCGCGTCGAGCGTCATTACCACCACGATCGGGTCCGGCCTCGGGCTGGTCGCGCTGCTCCTCGGTGGCGCGTCCGCGCCCGAGCTCGCTTACGCGGCATTCTTTTTCGTGATCGCCAACGGCGCAGGAGTCTCGATCAGCCGAACGCTCGAGCGTCACCGGCTTCGCGAGTTCGCTCAGCAACGCACGATCGCCGAGGAACGAGCCAAGTCGGAGCGGCTCCTGGCGAACATGTTGCCAGCGGCGATCGCCGAGCGGCTCAAGCGCAAGCAGCAGGCGATCGCCGACGGCTTCGACGCCGTTTCGGTGCTGTTCGCCGACATCGTCGGTTTCACGCCTCTGTCGGCCACGATGGAGCCGCGCGCGCTCGTCGAGCTGCTCAACTCTATCTTCTCCCGCTTCGACGAATTGGCGCGTGCTCACGGCCTCGAGAAGATCAAAACCATCGGCGACGCCTATATGGCAGCGGCGGGGTTGCCCACCCCGCGGGACGACCACGCGCGCGCTGCCGCCGAGATGGCGCTCGCGATGCGCGAGGAGATCGGCCGCATTGCTGATGGAAAACTGGCACTCCGCATCGGCCTCCATGCTGGAGCGGTCGTTGCCGGCGTGATCGGAGTGTCCAAGTACAGCTATGACCTGTGGGGTGATACCGTGAACACGGCGAGCCGCATGGAGTCGCACGGCGCACCCGGAGCAATCCACGCTACCGCTGATTTTCGCGCCTTCGCGGGCGATGGATTCGTCTGGCAGGAGCGCGGCGCCATCGATATCAAAGGCAAGGGGACGATGCGAACGTTCTACCTGGCGGGGCGAGCGTGATCGTGCGTCGGTGAGCAGACCTACTTGCGGCGACGCGGTCGGGCCAGGACCTCGATGCGAATGCTCACCCTCCCGAGAAGATGCTGCCACGTTGGGGTCGCCACGCAGTCGGGAGGGGTTCTACTCCCGACTGCATGCCTACTCGTCGGGGTCGGCCAGGGTCGCAAACCCGTATCGAAGAGGTTTGCGACCCCGTTCTGTGTTCAGCGGCGTCTCGCCCAGTACCCGGGACGCTTGCGCGTGTGCGCGAACGCGAGGACGACGATCTCGCTTCGGACGATCTGGTACGGCAGCGTGAACGGAAACCGTGACAGCACGAAGACTCGCCGGTCGGTACGGTGCTTCCACGGTGCGCCGACCTCAGGAACGCTGACAATCATCTCGAGCGCGGCATCGACCTCGTCTTCGAGCTCGACGCCTAACCCCGGGGAGATGGATTCGTAGTAGTCGACTTCGTGATCGATCTCCTCGACCGCGAGTCGATGGATGCGCAGGTTCATCGCGAGCTGCGCGCCGCCCGACGAGCACGAACGTGCGCTCGATAGTCGTCGAGCGTCATCGTCGCTGCCGATCCCGCCTCGACCTCGGCCGCTCTGCGTTCGATCTCAGCCTCCCAGGCCTGCGCGGCGTCCGGGTCGGCGTGACCGTCGAGGCTGCGAATCAGCTCGAGGGCAAGACGCGCGCGTTCTTCCGGCGGGAGCCGGAGAATGTCGGCGAGCATGTCCGTCGCAGCCATGCCGAGATCATAGCAGACTGCGCGGTCGCGGCCGGATCAGAAGCTCGATGGGAATCGTCGTGTGCGCGAACCCGTGGCGTTCTCGAGGGCGTCCGGGTCCCGATTGCGTCGTGTCACGTCGGGGTCGCCAGGGGTCGCTAACCCGTATTGAAACAGGTTAGCGGCCCTCTCTCGTTTCGGCGTGCGCGGCGGTCATGGACGAGTGACCCATCGAGTCGACGCTTCTGCGGCCTCGCGAGCGCAGACGATCGCAACCTCGTACTCGGCGCTCGGACGCTTGGAGAGATCGAGAAATCCGTCGCAAGCGCTCTTGCAGCTGCCGCGCGCAGAATGTCGATCGACGCGTCGACGGGCGAAACGAGCTTCCGGTACTCGTCGATCGTCAAAACCACGAGCGACGCGAAGAACAGATCGGCGGCCAACGGCTCGTGCGAGGTCAGCACCCGATCGGCGCGCGGATCCAACTCTTCGATCCAGAAGGAATCCGCCAGTTGCTCGAGATCGCGGCCCGGCGATCGCGTTCGAGGATCGCTGGATGTCGCACGAGCTACATCCTCGAGCAGCCGAAGCCAATCGCTCGCAGGCGCTTGACCGATGTCGAGCTTGTCGACGAGGACGTGATCGCTCGCCACGATCGTATGAAGGAGATCTCGTGCGTTCTCGTGGATCGCGGAGAGTGTCATCGACCTGGCCAGCTTTCGGGATCTCCGCGCTGCGGAAACACCGCGAGCACGACGACGTGCTCGACGTTTGGTCGGATACGGAAGAACACCGCGAACGGATAGCGGCGCAACAACGCGCGATGAATGGTCCCGTACACGACCGGAAAGCGGAGTGGCATCGCCTGGATCGCCTCGAACACGGCGTCAAGCTCGTCAAGAAACGAGTCCCTGTGTCCGACGAGGTCGTAGCGGTCGCGAGCAGCCTCGATCTCGGCCAGCGCCCGCCGGCGCAGGCTCATCGAGTAGGTCATCGGCCCTGACGGAGCTGCGCGCGCGCTTCGGACCAGGGAATCGCGTCGTCGGGGTGCTCATCGTCCTCGCGCAAACGCTGATCGAGCGCCTGGCGCTCGGACTCGGAGATCGGCAGATCACCGGTCTGCGCGTCCTTGACGATGCTGTCCCAGAGCTCCTGCACCAGGGCCAGCCTCGTCTGGACGTCGAGCGCCAACAGCTCTTTGAGTCCGGGGGCGGCCATCAACGAGAGCGTAGCATGACCGGTCGAACCAGCAGATCGATCTTCACTATCCCGAGCACGCGCGGACCCGTCGGGGTCGCCAGGGGTCGCAAACCCGTCTCGAAGAGGGTTTGCGGCCCCGTTTCGTTTCACCGGCGCGCATCGACGTGAGCACAGCGAGCTCGCCGCCGACACCGTGATCGGCGTGAACGCGCCCGTCACAGGCACGTGAGCGACGTGCAGCCGGCCGAGGAAGTGGCGTGCTTGTGTCGTTTCGGACGTGGCGGCCTCTTCACCGGTCGCTTCGGCCGCGAGGGCGGTTTGGCAATGGTGCGCGCGGGCGGAACCGCGGCCGCCACGTGTGCGGGCGGCGGTGGTGGCGATGCGGTCTCGGTTGTCGTCGCTGTCTCGGCGGAAGGCGGTGGCACTGCCGCTACGGGCGCTGGTGCAGCCGGCAACGGCGCTGCCGCAGCGGGCATCTTCGCTGGCGAAGCCGGCATCGGTGCGGCTCGTGGTGGCGCGGGCGTCGACGCGGCCTGCGACGATTCAACCGTGGTGCTCGCGCCACGACCGACGAGCGTCGCGCCGATCACGATCCCGAGCGCGAGCAGCGACGCTCCGGCGAGCACCGCGACGGTCCAGATCCGCCGCTTTGTCCAGCGCGTCGGTGCCGGCGCGTGCGACGGCCGTGGATCGAAGACCGCGGATGTCGGCGTCGAGACCGACGCTGGAGCGAGGTGCCCGGCTTCTTCCGCGAGCCGGCCCACCAGCTCGAGCGGCGGCGGCGACAGCTGCGGCGCCTCGGTGTGATCCGGTTCGTCGGCGGTCGCGGTCTCGACGATCGGCGCGCCCGGTGTCTGCGCGACGAGCTCTCCGAACGGCGGCGTGGCCATCCGCGCGGTCTGCTCGGCGGTCGCGTCGGGTTGCTCGACGACAGCGTCGGCGGGCGGCGCGACGACCGCCTCTGGTGGCGCTCCGACCAGGATGGCCGCGGCGGGTTGTTCGTCGACCGCAGCGGCGGCCACGATCTCGCTGGCCACCGCCGATGCCGGAGGTGCCGTTCCCTCTGCGATGATCTCGACCGCTACGATCGGCGGGTTCGAGGTGCCGTGAGCGACCGCCGCCGCCCCCGGCATCGCGATCGTCGGGCTGTTCGTGCTCGGTGGCGTGCGCTTCGCCGGCGGCCTCGTCGCGATCGCCGCGATCGACCGGGTCACCGCGTGCGTGGTTCGCAGCGGCACCGCAGCGACCTCCGGCGCCGGCGCGACGAATGGCTTCGCGAGCGCAGGCGAGGCGTCGCCCGGGCGCGGCGCCAGCTGCGGCATCGGTGTGAGCGTCTCGGGATCGATCGCCTGGAAGATCGAGGTCACCGCGCGCGCCTCGGCGAGCGGCATCTGATCGAGCGTCCGGTCCTGGCGTGCGGACGTGCGCGCCCTGGTGAGATCGTCGAACACGCGCCTGGCGCTTCGGACGAGCCGGTGCAACGCGATGACGACACCCGGCCGGCCGAAACGATTGTCGGCGGTCGCGAAGTGTTCGATGACTGCACCCAGCCCGGACAGCGCGGGGGTTCCGTCTGCGAGCTCGAAGGAAAACGCGACCACCTCGCCGACGGAGCGCCGAGCGTGCGAGATGAACACGGCGGAGTCTTCGCAGAACCGATGGAACGTCTGAACGAACTCCTCGACGTCGCGGCACTTCGTCCTCACGCGCAGGCCCTTGGACGACTGCGTTGGCACCCCCACCACGCTCCATCCTCGCAGCCATGCCGAGGACACGCGAGCGCAGAAATCGTGCTCTCGGTGTGAGACCGGGAGCGACGCCCCGCGCGGTGCGCTACTCGTACGTCCTGGTATCTGCTCGAGAATTTTGAGGCTTTACACAATGGTCCGACCATTGATAGAGAACGTCGCGTGGCGGCGCTCCGGGATACGTTGCAGTCGAACGGGCGGCGGGTCGCATCGACGGTGCCGGCGGCCACCCTGGCGCGCACGCAGGCGGCGATGCCGATCGTCGACCCGGCTGTCTATGTCGATCGCGTCGTGCTCGGCAGTGGCGGGATGGGGCGCGTCATCACGGCACGCGATCGCCGGCTCGATCGCCGCGTGGTGATCAAGGAGCTGCGCTACCAGACCGACGACCTGCGGCTGCGCTTCGAGCGCGAGGTGATGCTGACCGCGCGGCTCGAGCACCCGAACATCGTCGCGATCCACGAGGCCGGGCGCTGGCCGTCGGGCGAGCCGTTCTATGCGATGCGACTGGTTGCCGGGCAGCCGCTCGATCAGGTGATCGCGCGTGCAGCCACGTTCGCGGAGCGCGTCGCGCTGTTGCCGCACGTCAGCGCGGTCGCCGATGCGCTCGCCTACGCGCACGAGCGTCGCGTGATTCATCGCGATCTGAAGCCGCAGAACGTGATGGTCGGCGAGCACGGCGAGGCCGTCGTGATCGACTGGGGGCTCGGCAAGGACCTCGATGCGCACGACGTGCCTGCGGCGCCGACCGCCGCCGCGCCTGTCGACACCGTCGCCGGCGAGATCCTCGGGACGCCCGCGTACATGCCGCCCGAGCAGGCCGAAGGCTTGCCGGCCGACGAGCGCTCGGACGTGTACGCGATCGGCGCGATCCTCTATCACCTCCTTGCCGGCCGCCCGCCATACGTTGGCTCGACGAGCGTCGCGATCATCGCCGCGGTGCAGGAGGGGCCGCCCGAGCCGCTCGAGCGGCTGCAACCGGAAGTCGCGCCCGACCTGCTCGCGATCGTGCGGCGCGCGATGGCACGCGATCCGGCCGAGCGATATCCGAGCGCGCGCGGGCTCGCCGAGGATCTCCGCCGCTTTCAGGCGGGGCAGCTCGTCGGCGCGCATCGCTACTCGATCCGGCAGCTGGTGCGGCGATGGGTGTGGCGCCATCGCGGGCAGGTCGCGGTCGCCGCGATGTCGGCCGTGGCGTTGCTCGCGATCGGCGGCCTGGCGCTGCACCGGATCGTGCGCGAGCACGCGGTCGCCGAGGCGCGCCGGGCGCAAGCCGAGGACCTGGTGGATTTTGTGCTGTTCGATCTGCACGACAAGCTCGCCCCGATCGGCCGCCTCGATCTGATGGCGGCGCTGGCAGACAAGGCGAGCGCGTATTACGCGCACCGCCCGGACGGCGCGACCGACGATGACGAAGGCAAGCGAGCCACCGCACTGGCCCGGCTCGGCGCCGTGCTCGAGGGTCAGGGCGACTTCGCCGGCGCGGCGGCCAAGTATCGCGACGCGCTGGCGATCCGCGAGCGCCTCGCGGCAGCCGCCCCGGGGCAGGCCGAGCCGGCACGCGACCTGGCGCTCGCACACTACGCGCTCGGCAACGCGCTGCGCACGGCGGATCCGTCCAGCGCGCCGGAGCACTTTCGCGCCGGTCTCGCGATCGCGACCGACCTCGCCGCGCGAGATCCGGGCGACCCGCAGTCGCAGCACCTGATGGTCGTCGGCGACCTCGATGTCGGCATGGCGTTCGGCGGGCAAGGCGACGCCGCGCGCTCGGCCGCGACGTACCAGGAGGCCGTCAAGATCGCCGAGCTGCTGGTCGCTCGCGAGCCGGCGAGCGCGCAGTGGCAAGACGATCTGATGAACGCGCATGCCTACCTCGGTGGAGCGCTCGACACGCTCGGCCGGACCCAGGACGCGGTCGCGGAGCAGACGATCGCGCTGACCCTGGCCACGCAGGTCGCCAACCTCGCCCCGAAAGATCGCAGCCGGCAGAGCGACCTCGCGGCCCGTCACACCGCACTCGGAGGCGAGCTGCAGGTCGTCGGCGATGCGAGCGGTGCGCTGCGCGAGTATCGCCGTAGCCACGACATCTTCGCGGACCTCGTGAGCGTCGATCCGACGAATGTCCTGTGGCAGAACGCGCTCGCCGGGGCCGACCAGGAGATCGGTGACGGGTTGCGCCAGGCGGGCGACAACCAGCGCGCGCTGGTCGAGTACCGCGAGAGTGCGGCGATCCGGGCCCGCCTCCCGGCCGGCGTCGACGTCGGCGCGAACGCCATCACTCACGAACGGATCGGCGACGTTCTCCTCGACCAGTCCGACCTCGACGGCGCGCTCGCCGAGTTCCGCGTCGCGCTCGCGATCCGCCAGCGCCTCGTCGCGGCCGATCCGAGCGCCGGCCTCTTGCAACGCGGCGTGTCGGTCAGTGAGGACAAGATCGGCGACGTCCTGCTCGCGCGGCACGACACGAAGGGGGCGCTCGCCAGGTACCGAGACAGCCTGGCCATTCGCACCTCGCTGTCGGCTCGCGTGCCGACCAACACGGCGTGGCTGCGCGACGTCTCGGTTTCCCACAGCAAGGTCGCCGGCGCGCTGCTCGAGATGGGCGACGCCGCGGGCGCCGAGACCGAGTATCGAGCCGACCTCGCGATCGCCGAGCGGCTCGCCGGCGCCGATCCGCAGCGCACCGAGTGGCAGCTCGATCTCGCGGCCAGCCACAACAACCTCGGCGACGCGCTCGTCGAGAAGGGCGACATCGCGGCGGCGATCGACGAGTACCGCGCCGACCTCGCGATCTCCGAAGCCCTGGCCCGGCGCGATCCTTCGAATGCAGCGTGGCAATACGATCTGTCGATCACGCACGCGAGCCTCGGCGACGTGCTCCGCGATCACGGAGCGATCAGCGACGCGCTCGGCCACTACCGCACGGCGCTGGCGATCCGGAAGGAGCTCGCGGCGCGCGAGCCGACCAATCCGCAGTGGCGCGAGGGCGTGGCCGAGGTCGTCCGGGCCATCGCATCCGCCCGAGCGCCATGATCGCCCGCACCGGGAGCAGCGGGCCGAAGAATTCAGTACGCTGAGGCGATGCCCGGAGAGCCGAAGCTGAAGCCGCTCGCGTGCCCGCAGTGTGGCGCGGCCGTGCCGCTGGGCGACGGGGCGACCGCGCGGTGCACGTACTGCTCGATCGACGTGCCCGTGCCGCCGGAGTACATCGCGCTCCGCGACGACGCGAAGACGCGCGTTCGTGATCGTGCGCAGCTCGATCGCCTCTACGCCGAAGCGAGCCGGCCCCCGAGCGGGCTCGTGCGCGGGTTTGCGGCGATCGGGAAGGGCGTCACGGTCGGAGGGCTCGCCGCCGGCGCGCTGATCGTCGCCGGCACGATCATCGGCGTGCTGATTCGCGAGCAGGACCTGATGACGGCGGCGATCTCGGCGCTGCTGATGGTGCCGCTGGCCATCCCGGCGTTCCTCGAGATGATGTTCCACCTCGTGGGGGCGAGGAGCTACGACCTCGTCGACGGGCTCGGTGCATTCGCCGGCGTGCTGCCGGGGCTCGCCGTGTGGTTGCTCGTCGCCGCGCCGCTGCTCATCAGCAGCACGTGCCGCGGCGCGCTCGCCACGATCATCAGGCTGCGCATGCGGCTCGCCGCGGGCAGGCCGGTGCAGCCCGGTGGACCGGCGACGTGTCGCGGCTGTGGTGCGGCGCTCGATGTCCCGCCGGGCGCGCTCGGCGTGCGCTGCAGCTACTGCGAGACCGACAACATCGTCGCCATTCCGGGCGTCGTCGCGGCGAAGGACCATCGCGAGGTGGCGCACTTGCACGAGGCGATCGAGAAGGTCCTCGACGCTCACGCGCAGCAGCTCGCCGGCCAGCGGGCACAGCTGAGGCGCAGCCTCGTGACCTCGCTGCTCGGCCTGGTGTGTGCGTTCGGGGTGCTCTACTTCCCGGCGCACTACTTCCTGGATGGAACGTTCACGATGGCGCGCACCGCATCGGGCCACCGCGGCCAGCTGTACCCGGGGCGCCTCGAAGGCGCCAATCCGGTGATTCCGCGAGACACGCAGCAGCAGGTCGAGCTGACGTTCACGTGGCGGTGCCACAAGAGCCAGCGTCGCTGCATCGACTTCTACGTCGCGCTCCGGCGCGGCGACCACGTCACGTTCGAGAGCTCCGATCGCGATCTCCAGTTCGTGCTGCAACGCCACCAGCACCTCGTGCTCTCGGTGGGCGAGTGGGAGCCGTGGGTCACCGACGACAAGCTCGCCGCGCGTGCGCCGTACACCGGCTGGTATCGCGTCCGGGTCTCGGCCCCGCCCGGTACGGACACGGTGAACACGACCCTGCGGTGGTCGACGACGCCCGACTGACGCGATGCTACTGTCGTGGGTGGAGTGCGCGAGCGGTTCGGATCGTACGAG
>Ga0316628_100001873_pt1 | contig 15179 bp, 14 predicted proteins | sample OWC_Aug_M2_C1_D5_FD_207648 | JGI IMG/M metagenome (GOLD analysis project Ga0316628, IMG submission 207648) | Wetland soil microbial communities from Old Woman Creek delta, Ohio, United States - OWC_Aug_M2_C1_D5_C | ecosystem: Environmental > Terrestrial > Soil > Wetlands | place: USA: Ohio... | reverse complement strand
GGCGCCGTTTTTCCGGGCCGCCATCAGGATGGAGAGCAGCCCCAGCTTCGGCAGGAGCAGTTTGCCCGTGCGGCTGCGCCCCCCTTCGATGAATTGCTCGACCGAATACCCTTCCTCGAGGATTTTATGCACGTACTCTGAAAAGACCCGCGAGTAGAGCACCGCACCCCGAAAGCTTCTGCGGATGAAAAAAGCGCCTCCGCGGCGAAAGAGCGGGCCCATCGGCCAGAAGGAAAGGTTCTTGCCGGCGGCGATGAGAGGGCAGGGCAGGTCATGCTGATAGAGCAGGTAGGAGAGCATCAGGTAGTCGACGTGGCTCTTATGGGAAGGGATATAGACGACTGACCCCCGGAGCGACATGCGCTTGACGGCCGCTAAGCCGTCCAGGTTCAAGGTCACCCCGTCGAAGAGCGTTCGGAGGATCCAGCCGACGATGGCCGAATAAAAGCGGATCCAGTTCGGGCGGGGGGTCGCGGAAATTTCGTCGAGGCAGGCTGCGGCTGCGGCGCGCACCTCGGCCAGCGACGTCTGGTGAGTCTCGGCGTGGGACTGCATGAACGTCTGGAACCGCTCGCTGTCGAGGATGCTCTGTTTCAATTCCTGGCGGGATTTGAGGACCGGCCCGGTGATGCTTTGGCGGTGCCGGTTGACTTGAGCCAGGACTTCCCCGCGCAGGATCGCTGCCTGGTAGGCGACGCTGTGCTCAGCGACATCGGGCCGTCCGAGAAAGCGGCGCAGGTCGATGGGCGCAGACAGCTCGACGAAGACGTTGCCGGGATTCTTAAAAACGGCGGCCAGCATGCGCATCCGGCCCGGTTCGTCCTCGGGGCCGAAGAGCATGTCGACCAGGGTCGGCTGCGCGCGCCGGGGATGTTTGCTGAAGAGCATGATCTGCGGCACGATGAGAACCGGCCGGTCGATGGTTTTTTGAAGCGATATCAGGAATTCGACCGGGTCTACCGGAGCCCTGCAGAATCGTCGCAGCCGCGATGGCGCCTCGATCAGGGCCAGAAAGCCGGCCTGGCCCTGCAGGAGTTGGTCCTGGATGAATCCGCTGCCGAAGGGGCCGGGGCCGTGTTGCCGGTGGATGAATTCGTCGGTGCGGGCCAGCAGGATCCGAAGCATCTGGGACAGCGGCTGCCAGAAAAAAAGGCGGCATCCGAGGCCGATCCGGGGAAACGGCAGGCCGAGGGCGCGGTAGCGGGTGTGGGCGAATAAGAACGGAAAAGTACCGCCGAAACGGCTGGTGTAGATGATGACCCCGTCGGCCGGAAGATCCCGCAGGATGGAGACCTGGTGCTCTTCCAGCCGGATCCCCGAGTAAAAGAGCTTGAGGGCTGTTTCCTTTAATGGGCCGAAACGTTCGGGCAGAACGTTGCGGTAATAGTGATGAGAGCCGCGGAGAAGGCGGTCGATCCAACGGCGCATCATCCCGCCTCGAGGGCCGGACGGCTCGTGTTCAGACGGTTCCATGGTTGTTTCACAGGACCTGGGCGGTCAGACGGTCGTTGAGCCGTGTGCGCGCGGGTGTCTGCGGCAGAGCTCCATTCAGTATCCACGAAATGCGTGATCGCTGGCAGCGAAAAAACGCGGCCCGCCGACCCCATCAAACGTAGCAAATGCAACCCGCCTTTGCAACCGGCCGGGAGCGGTTCGCCGGTGCCCCCCAGAATGACAGATCTTCCCAGATTGACCTTGTCAGGGCGAGTCGGTTGTGTTATGAAAACCGAATGTTCAGATATCAACGGATCTGCCGGCGCGACTTTCACAGCGACGGGGCTGATCCGTTCGAACCCGGACGTGTCCCTTTTCATTAAGCCTAATTTTTGATCAGCAGGAGAAAGGAGGTCGCAGCATTATGAAGACATTAGTGGGTGGTGCGGTGGCGGCGGCGTTGGGCCTTATTGGTCTCGGGTTTTGGTGGAAGGAGTTCCTGGTCGTTCTGGCCGGAACCATCCCGGCCGTGCTGCTGCTGGGCGGCGGCTTGGCGATTTATCTTGGTTTCGACGAGATGAAGGATACCTGGAAGAAAGAGGAACCTGCCCCTTCGGCGGTACCCACCGACGAGATGGAAAAATACAAGAGCGAGATTTCCGATCTCAAGAAAGAGCTGGACACCCTGAAGGCGGAGCGCAAGACCGAATAGATTCAACCTGAACTAAGCGACCGTCGCTCGGCGTATAGAGGCCTGCTAGGCCTTCTGGCCGCTGAGCCCTGCGGCGAATCGCTCATTTAGGTTCAAGAACCGGCGTGGCCCCGCGGCCGTTCCTCAAGCGGGGCCACGCTCATATCTCCCCCCCGCATTGCGGATGGCCGATGTCGCCAGTTCATCGGCGCGTTCGTTTTCCGCAACCCCCTGGTGACCGGGTACCTTCACGAGCTTCAGCCGGGCAAACGCCGACATGGATCGGCGAATGGCAGTGACGAGATCCAGATTTTTCTTCGGCTTCCAGTTCAACGCCAACACCCCGTGGGCATAGGTGCTGTCGGTATACACCCGGACGGGCAGGCGCTTATTCTTTACTGACGCCAACCCTTTCTGGATGGCCATCAGCTCGGCGATGTTGTTCGTGGCCTCTCCGATGTATTCCGAAATCTCCTTGCGCTGTCTGCCGTAAGTCAGCACCACCCCGATCCCCGACGGGCCGGGGTTTCCGGAAGATGCTCCGTCCGTATAAACGTGCACGACGCGTCCGGCTCCGCTGTCGTCCGCGACGGCTTCCGGGATGGGTGGGGCTTCGGCCGGCGGCTCCGGAGAGGCCGCAGAAGAACCCTCCAGGGGGAGCAGGCTTTCCGCCCGCACGCGGTAATCCTGATCTTGATTCAGCTGGTACTTGATGCGGACCCGGCCGCCCCTCTGAAGCGGAAGTCCATCGGCGCCCGCCTCAACCCAGACCTTGTTCCTCTTGAAACGCATGCGGATCCAGTTGGTGCCGGTAGAGCCTGTGGTGCCCATTGAAGGTGTCGAGTTCATGAACCTCTAAGGGTTTGGCATCGAGCATGGAGCAGAGGACAAAGGGAGAGAAACCCTATGCTTCTCTGCCCCGTCATGGATACAAGTGGTACTCCCGGCTCATCGTTCTGAAATCAGCAAGTTCGGCCTGCCAGGAGACCTCGATGCTCTCGACGGGCTCCAGAGCCTCGATGCGCTGCCGGATGGCCGCATCGCCGATCAGCAGATCGATGGGCAGTTTTTCGTGCTCATACTCATAGGGCGGCTGGCGCCAGGCGAAATCGTCCGGATGGTGCCGGAGGACCGCCTGCAGCAGCCTCAGCGTCAAGGCATATGGTGCAAAGCGCGGCGGATCGATGACATGGATCTGGAAGCCGCGGCAGCAGCAGCCCTGCCATTTGTTCGCGGTCGGCTCAAAGGCCGCCGGCCGCAGGATGGCTGCCCGCAGGGAAGCTTCGGGGATTTCGGCTGCCACCCTGGCGATGTTGAAAAATGGCGCTCCGAAAAGCTCGAACGGTTGAGTCGTGCCGCGACCCTCGGAGACGTTGGTCCCTTCCCAGAGGACCTGACCGGGATAGATCAGTGTGGAAGCCGGCGTCGGCAGATTGGGGGATGGCGCCACCCAGGGCAGGCCGGTGCCGTCGAAGATCATCGCGCGGTTCCAGCCCGCCATGGGTATCACCTCGAGGTCGCAGCCGATCCCGAAGCGGGCATTGATCAGCCGGGCCAACTCGCCGAAGGTCAGGCCATGGCGCATGGGAATCGGGTAGCGGCCGACGAAGGAAGCCCACCCCGGGTTCAGCAGGTTGCCCTCCACGGCCGTTCCGCCGAGGGGGTTCGGCCGGTCGAGGACCAGCACCTTCTTCCCGCAATCCCGCGCGGTTTCCATGCAGTACGACAAAGTATAGATGAAGGTGTAGACCCGGCTCCCCGCATCCTGGAGATCGACCAGCAGCAGGTCGATGTCGGCGAACATCTCCCGGCTGGGGACGCGGGTGTGGCCGTAAAGGCTGAAGACCGGCAGGCCCAGGGTCGGATCGATCAGATCGCCGGATTCGATCATGTTGTCCTGCTTTTCTGCGAAGAACCCATGCTGGGGGGAGAAGAGCACACGCAGTGCACCAGGGAACCTCTCATGGATCAGGTGCCGGGCATGCTGCAGTCGGTAATCGACTGAGGCCGGATTGCAGAGCAGGCCGAGCCGCAGGCCCTTTATCCAAGGGGGCGGATCGACAAGCAGACATTCGAGGCCGGTGTGGACCCGGTTCATGGTGGGCCTGAGAATTCCTTACGTCAATCCCCCCGGCCTCCATGGCGCAAGAGGAGAAGGGGTGGATTCTGGTTTCGTTTCAACTTCAACTGCCGCGACGTGTCTTGACCGGTTTTTAACTATCATAGTCCAGGCGGCATCGGAAGTGCAAAGCGGCGAACAACGGCCGCAACAACGGCCGCAAATTGCTTGACAGTCCAGGGATAAACATCTAAAAAAACAATTTGGCTTTTTGGGGCCGGCGGGACCCGCTCGGATTCAGCGCCATCCCGGCCTGAAGACCGGTTCGGGAGGTCCGGGATGCAACTGAGAATGGCAGGCGTGATCGCCATTGTCGGCAACTACGGCAGCGGGAAATCCGAGGTCGCCATCAACCTTGCCGTGCATCACCGGCAGGCGGGGTTGAAGGTGCGGTTGGCCGATCTCGACCTGGTGAACCCGTACTTCCGGTCGCGCGAAGCAGAACATCAGCTCAGAGAGCTGGGCATCGACGTGGTGCTGCCGCCCAAGCCGTACCTCCAGTCTGAGCTGCCCGTCTTGAGTCCGGCAGTGGCCGGGTTGATTCGCCAGCCGGGAGAGCTGGCCATCCTCGATGTCGGCGGCGACAACGTCGGCGCCATGGTCCTGGCAGCTCTCGGAGATGCGTTTGCCGGGCGCCGCTGCCAGGTGCTGCAAGTGGTTAACCCCTTGCGCCCTGCGACCGCCACCCCGGCAGGCTGCGTCAAGATCCGCCGGGAGATCGAGGCGTCGGCCAAGCTGGCGGTGACCGGTCTCGTTGGAAACGCCAACCTGATCGACGAGACCACTCCGCGGGAGATCATCGACGGCTACCGCTTCGTGAAAGAGCTGTCCGCGGAGAGCGGCTTGCCGCTGGCCTTCATCACGGTGGCCGAGGACCTGCTGCCGCAGGTGGACGCTGCACGTTTTGATTGCCCGATTCTCGCGATTCGCCGGCAGCTGGTGCCGCCATGGAAGAGGGCCCGCAAGTTATGAGGAGAAATAGAGCTATGGCTTATGAGCATCTGATCGACAAGGACCGGTGCAAGGGATGTGGTCTGTGCGTCGCGGCCTGTCCCAAGAACGTTCTGGAGATCGGTACGGAAATGAACACCAAGGGATATTTCCCCGCCCACCAGGCGCGACCCGAGGACTGCATCTTCTGCGCCATCTGCTGCACCATGTGCCCGGATGTGGCCATCGCCATCAACGAGATGGCCGAAGCTGTGGCCGGCAAGGGGAAACGGAGGAAATGAGATGGGCAAGGTGCTGATGAAGGGCAATGAAGCTATCGCCGAAGCGGCCATCCGAGCCGGGTGCCTGGCCTATTTCGGTTACCCGATCACGCCGCAGTCCGAGGTGGCCGAGTACTTGTCCAAGCGGCTGCCCGAGGTCGGCGGGGTGTTTCTCCAGGGCGAAAGCGAAGTGGCGGTTTCCTACATGATTTTCGGGGCCGCGGCCTGCGGGGCGCGGGTGTTCACCACTTCTTCCAGCCCCGGCATCAGCCTGATGGGCGAGGGCCTCAGCTACATCACGGCGGCCCAGTGCCCGGCGGTTTTCGTCAACATCATGCGCGGCGGACCGGGGCTGGGCGGCATCCTGCCGTCCCAGGCGGACTATTTCCAGTCGGTGAAGGGCGGTGGCCACGGGGACTACAGGCTGCTGGTGCTGGCGCCTGCAAGCGTGCAGGAGGCCGTGGAGATGGTCATGGCGGCCTTCCCGCTGGCGGAGAAATACCGCAACCCCGTCATGATCCTGGGCGACGGGCTGATCGGCCAGATGATGGAGCCGGTGGAATTTCCCGATCATCTCAAGAGCGCGCCGTCGAACAAGGACGAGTGGGCCACCAACGGCATGAACACGCGCAAGAGCACCCGGCGCAATCTGGTGCGGACGCTCTACCTGGTCCCGGAGGAGCTGAACGCCCACAACCTGAAACTGAGAGACAAGTACGAACGCATGAAGCGCGAGGAAGTGCGCTGCGAGACCTATAACCTGCAGGGTGATTTCCGCGCGCTCATCGTGAGTTACGGCACCATGAGCCGGGTCTGCCGCACGGTCATCGACAACTTCAAGGAAAAGGGTATCGAGATCGGCATGGTCCGGCCCCAGACCCTTTTCCCATTTCCGCGGCAGGCCGTTTATGAGGCCGCTTCCAAGGCGAGCTGCCGGGGGGTCATCAGCGTCGAGATGAGCATGGGCCAGCTGGCGGAGGACGTGGAGCTGAGCGTCAAGGGGGCCAGGCCGGTGCACTGGTACGGCAAGTGCGGCGGCGAGGTGCCGACCCCGGAGGAAGTAATGGAAGCAATTACGAAGCTGACGGCTTCGTGATTACGATTCCTGCGATGGGCTTTAAGGCGCAGCGGCCGCGGCACAACCCATCCGGCTCAAAGCTGAAAATCGATTCAACACCTGACAGGAGCAGAACTTATGGGTAAAGCGTTTCATCGCCCGGAGGCCCTGGCCGATGTGGTCACGCACTATTGCCCGGGTTGCACTCATGGGATCGCCCACCGCTTGGTCGCAGAGGTCATCGACGAGCTGGGCATCCGTGGACGCACGGTGGGGATTGCACCGGTGGGCTGCGCGGTGCTGTGCTACAATTATTTCACCTTCGACTTCCAGGAGGCCGCCCACGGCCGCGCGCCGGCCATGGCGACAGGCATCAAGCGGGTGCGGCCGGACCTGATCGTCTTTACCTACCAGGGCGACGGCGACCTGGCGAGCATCGGTATGAGCGAAATCATCCATGCCGCTAACCGCGGGGAGAAATTCACCACCGTCTTCATCAACAACGCGGTCTACGGCATGACCGGAGGTCAGATGGCCCCCACCACCATGCCCGACCAGCGCACCACCACGTCGCCCTTCGGCCGCAAGGTGGCCCTGACCGGCATGCCCGTCAAGATGGCCGAGCTGCTGTCTGCGCTGGAGACCCCAGCCTACCTCGCCCGGGAGGCCCTGATCCAGCCGAAGTACGTCAACCGCGCGAAAAAGGCCATCCGCAAGGCTTTTACGTACCAGGTGAACAACACCTGCTTCAGCCTGGTGGAGCTCATCAGCACCTGCCCGACCAACTGGGGGATGACCCCGGTGGGTGCGTTGAAATGGGCCGAGGAGACCATGCTGCCGTATTACCCGCTGGGTGAATTCAAGACCCCAGAAGCCGGCCGGCTGAACCCGGCGGCGGGGAGGAAACATGCAGAGTGAGGTCCAATTTGCCGGATTCGGCGGCCAGGGCGTCATGCTGATGGGGCAGATCCTGGCCCAGGCGGCCATGCACGAAGGCCGCGAGGTGGTGTGGATCCCCTCCTACGGCCCCGAGATGCGGGGCGGAACCGCTTATTGCACGGTGGTGATCAGCGACCGGCCGGTCGGCTCGCCGATCATCCGTAATCCCCGGCACCTGGTGGCCATGAACCGGCCCTCCCTTGAGAAATTTGCCCCCACCGTGAAAAAGGGCGGGGTCGTTTTCATCAACGCTTCGATCATCCCCATCGGCTCCGGCCGGAGCGATGTGGACGAGCTGCGGGTGCCCATCATGGAGCTGGCCAAGGAACTCGGCAACGTGAAGGCGGCCAACATTGTCGCGCTGGCGGCTTTCGTGGTCCGCAGCCGGATCGTGAGCTTTGAGGCGCTGACCGAGGCCGTAAAGGATAAATTCGCGGAAAAGGCCAAGCTGATTCCACTCAACCTCAAGGCCCTGGAGGCCGGCCGCAAGGCAGCCGCTACCCCATAGCGCTGTGATTATAGAACCTAATCGGAGTGATAACGTGAACCTCAAGGTCCCCGAGCACATCCTCTCCATCCCGCCTTACGTGCCGGGGAAGCCGGTCGAAGAAGTCGAACGCGAACGGGGCATCCGGAACTCCGTCAAGCTTGCCTCCAACGAGAACCCCCTGGGGCCCTCTCCCAAGGCGCTCGCCGCTCTTCGCCGGGCGCTGCCGTCGGTGCACCGTTACCCGGACAGCTCGGGCTATGAGCTGATCCACAAGCTCGCCGGCCGGCTTCGGTTGGACCCGGAGCAGATCGTTCTCGGCAACGGGTCCGATGACATCATCGGCCTGCTGGCCCGGTCCTTCCTGCGCCCGGGGGACGAAGTGATCATACCCAAACCCTCGTTTCAGATGTATGAAATCGAGGCTCGAGCGGCCGCGGCCGTGCCGGTCGAAGTTCCCCTCAAAGGGTTCCGCACCGACCTCGAAGCCATGGCGGCCAGGCTCACAGCGCGTACGCGCATCGTGTTCGTGAACACGCCCCACAACCCGACCGGCAGCCTCGTCACGCGTTCCGAGCTTGAGGCGTTCATGGCGCGCCTGCCGGCCGACGTCATCCTGGTACTCGACGAGGCGTACATCGAGTTCGTGCGCGACCCGGCCGGACCGGACAGTCTGGAGTTCGTCAGGGCCGGCGGCCCGGTGGTGGGGTTGAGGACCTTTTCGAAAGCTTACGGGCTGGCCGGCTTGCGCATTGGATATGGCCTTATGCCTGCCCACATGGCCGGGATACTGAACCGGGTACGCCAGCCCTTCAACGTCAACCTGCCGGCCCAGGCGGCCGCCGCGGCGGCCCTTGACGACTCCGAATTTCTGAAAGAGACGCTGCGGGTGGTGCACGAGGGGGTGGATTATCTCCACGGGGCGCTGACGAAACTCGGGTTGAAGTGCCTGCCGACCCAGTCGAATTTCCTGATGTTGCAAGTCCCCGGAGACGCGGGCGAAGTCTTCGAGGGACTTCTCGACCGGGGGGTCATCGTCCGGCCGCTCGCCAGCTACGGTTACCCGGATTGCATCCGGGTGAGCACCGGGCGTCCGGAGGAAAACCGTCGGTTTGTCGAGGCGCTCCGGCTAGTTCTGGCCCTATGAAGCATCGGCACAGTGCACAGGGCAAAGGGCATAGGGCCGGAAAGCGGTCCCGCGCCTTTTTCCTTAGCCCGATCCACTATGCGCCTTGCCCCATGCCGAATCAGGAAACCTCATCCGTGAAAAAACTTCTCATCACCATCGACGGCCCCGCCGGAGCCGGCAAGACCACCGTGAGCCGGCAGCTTGCCGGGCGGTTGGGTTACCGCTACATCGACACCGGAGCCCTTTACCGCGGGGTAGCCTACGTTGCCCGCCGGCGGGGAATCGCGCCACAGGACGACCCAGCATTGGGCCGCCTGCTGACGGGCCTCGAGCTGAAGTTTGAGCCCGACGAGGGCGGACAACGCCTCCTCGCCGACGGTGAGGACATCACCGACCTGATCCGAACGCCGGAGATTTCCATGCTGGCGTCGGCAGTTTCCGCCCGGCCCGTGGTGCGGGCGTACCTGCTCGAGGTCCAGCGGGAGCTGGGACGGCAAAAAGCGGCAGTTTTTGAGGGTCGCGACATGGGAACCGTGGTCTTCCCTGAGGCGGAGGTCAAGTTCTTCCTGAGCGCCTCCGAGCGGGCCCGGGCGCTGCGGCGTTTTGCTGAGATCCAGCCGAAAACCGCGGCTTCACTGGAGGAGGTGGAGCGGGATATGCGCCACCGCGACATGCAGGACAGCACCCGGTCCACGGCGCCCCTGAAGGCCGCTGAGGACGCCATCCGGATTGATTCCACCGATCTCAGCATCGAACAGGTGGTCGCGCAGATGCTATCGTGCGTGAAGGCGGTTCTGGACCGGGGCTGAGCGAAAAAAAGCCATCCGCCGCCGTCCGGCCTGTCTGCCATTTTATCGTTGCATTTTCCTGCCGATCTGCTAAGTATAGGCGGTTATTCCCGCATGTGCGGGATTCCAATTCTCAGGCTAAGGGGGAAAAGGCGTGTATGGTCAACATCACAACCAACACTGAAAAAGATGGCATGATCCGCAAACAGCCGGCGGACGTTGCCGAAGGGCGTGATCCGGGCATGGAGATCACCGAACCCGCTGAGCCCTCCATGAACATGTATGAGGACAGCTTTGGGCAGTTCAAGGAAGGCGAGGTCGTCACCGGCGTCATCACAGCGGTCGACAAAGATCTGGTGCTGGTGGACATCGGCTACAAATCCGAAGGCCAGATTCGTATCAACGAATTCAGGGCGGAGGACGGCACCATTACCGCCAAGGTCGGGGACCGGGTGGAGGTGATGGTCGAATGGTGGGACGACGAGGATGAGCGCGTCATCCTGTCTAAGGAAAAAGCCGCCAATATTAAGGTATGGGAAAACATCAAGAAGTGCCACGACGAGGACGGCACCATCCGGGGCGCCATCACGAGCCGGGTCAAGGGCGGGTTCTCGGTGGACATCGGGGTCCCGGCCTTTCTGCCCGGCTCCCAGGCCGACCTGCGTCCCATCCGCAACCTCGATGATATGGTCGGCAAGACCTTCGACTTCAAGATACTCAAGTACAACCGCAAGCGCAGCAACATCGTGCTTTCGCGGCGTGTCCTGCTGGAGAAGGAGCGCGAGACCAAGCGTGCGGCCACCCTGTCCTCGATTCACGAAGGCAAGGTCATGGCAGGCATTGTCAAGAATATCACCGAGTACGGAGTCTTCGTGGATCTGGGGGGAGTCGACGGCCTTTTGCACATCACGGATATTTCCTGGGGCCGGGTCAAGCATCCCTCCGATCTGTTCAAGATCGGCGACCAGATCAATGTCAAGGTTCTCAATCTGGACCTTGAAAAAGAGCGTGTCTCGCTGGGCATGAAGCAGCTCGCGGCGGACCCCTGGAGCACGGCGGTTCAGAAGTACCCGGTCGGCTCGAGGGTCATCGGCCGGGTCGTCAGCCTGACCGACTACGGCGCCTTCGTGGAGTTGGAAGAGGGCATCGAGGGCCTGATCCATGTCTCGGAGATGTCTTGGACCCGCAAGGTCCGGCACCCATCCAAGGTAGTGTCGGTGGGCGAGGAGGTCCATGCCGTGGTTTTGGATATCAAGCCCGACGCCCGCCGGATCTCTCTCGGCATGAAACAGGTGGCGCCCAACCCCTGGGATGTCATTGCCGAGAAATACCCGGTCGGGACCACGATCGAAGGCAAGATCAAGAACATCACCGACTTTGGCATTTTTATCGGCATTGACGAGGGGATCGACGGTCTGGTCCATATCTCAGACCTCTCCTGGACCAAGCGCATCAAACACCCTTCAGAACTTTACAAGAAGGGAGATGTCGTTCAAGCCATCGTTCTCGATATCGAGAAGGACAATGAACGCTTCTCTCTCGGCGTTAAGCAACTGCAGGAAGACCCGTGGAAGAGCGTGGGTGAGCGCTACCGGGTGGGCACCGAGATCACGGGTACCATCACCAACGTGACGGATTTCGGGATTTTCGTGGAGCTCGAGGAGGGCATCGAGGGCCTGGTGCACGTGTCCGAGATCAGCAAGGAAAAGATCAAGACCCCGGTGGGTAAATTCAACGTGGGGGATGCCATCACGGCCCGGGTGATGACCATCAACAGCGACGAACGGCGGATCGGCCTTTCCATCAAGCGCCTTGAGGTGGAGCGGGAGCAGAGCATCCTCAGCGATTACGTGAGCAGCATGGGTCAGTCGACCACCACGACCTTCGGCGAGCTGCTCAGGGAAAATCTGCAGGAGAAGCTGAAGGAAGAATAGGATCCTCACCTCCGAGTGAGGTCCTTTGACCGGGAACGTAGCTCATGGGCTACTCAAACCCCGCCTTTCTGGGCGGGGTTTGAGTAGCCTAACGACATCGTTGGCCTGGGTCAAATTCACGCATTCCCCCATTTCGTATCTCATCATCAAATCCGAAAAGATTTCAGGACTTCAACGTATCGCCGTTAGGCACGAGGTCCAAACCTCAAAAAATACCTGGATTGATTTGATTTCTTTTGGCTATGGCAGGGTTGCCGGAGCTTAGCCATCCGACATATCACGTAAGCAGCAAATCTGTTATGCTGCCAAGCTCATACAGGTTTTGACAATCCTGGTTTTCGCGAACTATTCTCAATGCATCAAAGCGTACGAGACCCATGCACGGAACACCTGCTGCGACATACCCCGTATTATCGAGGGAGTCAGTGATGCCGCCTGTTCGACTAAGCAGATGGATGAAGTTGTGGTTCACCTTATGTTTCTTCATCCTGGTCTTCAACGGTCCATGTGCCGGCTTGACCCATGCCCAGATTCAGTTTCAAACTGGCTTGGAAACAGAAAACATTCTGGTCCTGCATTCCTTTGAAGGCAACGCACCCATTTTCCTGGAAACCGACAAGGGACTCTCAGACAGGCTTCGCTCCGCCGGGATATCCAGCCAGAATCAGTTTTTCGAGTCCCTGGAGCTGAGGCGGAACCCTGGCCTGGAGCACAGGAGACTGTTGATCGAGCAAATGCGCGGGCGATATGGCCATCGCAAGTTCGACATGATCATCACCATGTACCCGGAAGCCTTGGAATTTGTGCTCAAGGATTGCGAGGATGTTTTTCCCGATGTCCCCATCATTGCTGCCTTATGTGCGCGGCGACCGGATTCAACTGCAGCAGGTCGCTTTGAACTTGGTACTGAACGCCTTCGAGGCCATGAACGAACGCCCGCGTGACGAGCGCTGGGTTCTAATTCGGACCGGCCTGAAAGACTCTCAGGTTCTGGCAGCCGTAACAGACAACGGAATGGGCGTTTTAACGGGAGATGTCGAAAAGGTCTTCCAGCCGTTTCACACCACAAAGGCTCAAGGATTGGGCATGGGATTGTCCATCAGCCGTTCGATCATCAACCGCCACCAGGGGCGCATCTGGGTTGAGAACAACCTCGATGGCGGGGCGACATTTTATTTCAGCCTTCCTGTTCCAGCAGAGCAGCAGACCGCAAGCCGGGAATGACGGAACCTCTTGCCACCGGCCCGACTCCACCCCTCCGCTCGCCTGAATGGCTCACGCTTTCAAATTCGCCTGGGCATAGGACCAAGGTCCTATTCTAAAACCTCCCCAGCTTTTGGTAGATAAATTATCGATCGGCTTCCTGCACGTTGGATACGAAACGCTTTTGGAAGATCGGATTGAAAGAAAAGCCCACCACGTGGGGATCCGCGGAAGATGCTTTCCAATTCTAAACGGACAGACTCAGGTTCCTTCTGGACCAGGCTGCTGGCGGGAAGTGATATCCCAACGGCCGGCGCCGCTGCAGAATGCCGCAAGGATATGGGTTATTAGAAAATCTCACACATTGAACATCCATCGAAAAGGAGGAAAGAGCATGAAGAACTTGATGTGGTTGGTTGCCGCGGCCATGCTGATGACTGCGTGCACCTCGGAGTTCTACAAGCACGATTCGCTTTTCAAAACCAACCAGCATGTGGCCTATAGCTGGTGGGATTACAAAAACACCACGGCCGAAGCTGCCAAGATGTCGGCCGAACAGGGCTGGTGGGGAAAGGAAATTCCTTACGTTCCGGCGAAGTAGCTCAGTCGATGATCGGCGGGTTTGCCGTGGTTGCTTATCCGGCAGCATACGGGAGTTCGGGTGTCATGACCTTCATGGTGAACCACGAAGGGGTGGTTTATCAAAAGGACCTCGGCAGGACACCGCGAAGATCGCCAAGGCGCTGGCATCGTTCGATCCCGACAAGACATGGAAGAAGGTCGAGTAGAGCTCAGGTGAATTTTACGCAGGCAATAGGATTAAGGTCCAATGACGGACGGCTCTCCACTCATCCATATCGACCACGATGACCGCTCGGTGGTCATAGCGCTGAGGCGTCTGCTGCAATCCTGGGGTATGCAGGTGCAGATGTTTGCAAGCGGCGAGGAGTTTCTGGCTGCTCTGAGTCGATCGCATGATGCGGATTGTTCGGTGGTCGACGCGCAGATGCCGGGAATGAACGGCTTGGAGGTCCAGGAGTGCATGAACCGCGCCGGCGTGGACATTCCGGTTGTTTTTATCACCGCTCACGAGGAAGAAGGGGTGGAAGAACAGGCATTGAGGGCCGGGGCAGTCGGGTTTTTTCGGCCAAAACAGGAAGCGTCTTTATATTTTGATCCGAAGGTTGTAGCTTCTTAAGCGGGAATTTCTCATCGAGAATTAGCGCCTTAGGTTACGAATCAACGACCGACCCGATAGCGGGCAGCTGCCAGGGCAAGCATCGGCTCGCGGCAGTCAGGAGGCTCACCATGAAGAAAACGAAACGGCAGGAACCCTCCCCTTCCACCAAGGTCGAGTATGAGCCGACCCGCACCGGGTTGAGCCCGGAGACGCTTGCCCGCGCACTCCGGGACAACCTCCATTATGCCCAGGGAAGGGTTCCGGAGGTGGCCACGCTCCACGACTGGTATGCGGCCCTGGCTTATACGGTGCGTGATCGCCTGCTTCAGCGCTGGATCAGGACCATTCAGACCCTCATCCAGCAGGGCACCCGGGTGGTCAGCTACCTTTCGGCCGAATTCCTCATGGGGCCGCACCTGGGCAACACCCTCATCAATCTGGGGATCCACGAGCAAGCCCGCCAGGCAGTGGCGCAGCTGGGGCTCGACCTGGACGACCTCCTGCGGCAGGAAGAGGAGCCGGGCCTGGGGAACGGGGGCCTCGGGCGGCTGGCGGCCTGTTTCCTGGATTCCTTGGCGACGCTGGAGATCCCCGCCATCGGCTACGGCATCCGCTATGAATTCGGCATCTTCGACCAGGTGATCCGGGACGGCTACCAGGTGGAGGTGACCGACAAGTGGCTCCGGTACGGCAACCCCTGGGAACTGGCCCGCCCGGAAATTGCCTACGACATCGGGTTCGGTGGACGTACCGAGAACTACCTCGACCGTGAGGGGCATTTTCGGGTCCGCTGGGTCCCGGATCGGCTGGTCAAGGGCGTGGCGTACGACACCCCGGTCTTAGGCTACCGGGTGAACACGGCCAATCTCCTGCGCCTCTGGAAGGCGGAGGCCACCGAATCCTTCGACTTCGAGGCCTTCAACGTGGGCGACTACTTCGGGGCCGTGGACGAAAAGATCAGCTCGGAGACCATCACCAAGGTTCTCTACCCGAACGACGAGCCCTAT
>Ga0316628_100001872_pt1 | contig 15186 bp, 13 predicted proteins | sample OWC_Aug_M2_C1_D5_FD_207648 | JGI IMG/M metagenome (GOLD analysis project Ga0316628, IMG submission 207648) | Wetland soil microbial communities from Old Woman Creek delta, Ohio, United States - OWC_Aug_M2_C1_D5_C | ecosystem: Environmental > Terrestrial > Soil > Wetlands | place: USA: Ohio... | reverse complement strand
GAAGCACATCAGGAAAGGGGTCAGGGTGTTCTACGATCAGGACCTCGTCCAGATCGAGGAGAGCTTGGGAGCGGAGTTCATCCCCATCCCGTCTCTGAAGATCGCGGAAGGCCTCGGAAAGAAGATAGTCGCGAATATCGTCATGCTCGGAGCGTTGGCGGCGGGGAGCGACATCGTCCCCAAGGAAGCTGTGAAGCAGGCGATACTCAGCACGGTCCCCCCGGCCACGAAGGAGTTGAACGAGAAAGCCTTCGAGGCGGGCTACGCCCAAGCGAAGCAGGTTCTGGAGCAGATCAAGGGATGAGCAAGCTCAAGGTCACACCTGGGAGTCCGGTCTGATGACACCCGAGGACACCGCCCGCCCGAAACCGGAGAAACAAGAGCCGCGGGTAGGCGTGTACATCTGTCATTGCGGGTTGAACATCGCGGGCAGCGTCGACGTCGTCAGCGTGGCGAAGGCGGCGGAGAAGTTACCTGGCGTCGTCGTCTCGAAGGACTACCGGTACATGTGCTCCGACCCGGGTCAGGACCTGCTGAAGAAGGACATCAAGGAGAACAATCTCAACAGGATTGTCGTCGCGTCGTGCACTCCCCGCCTCCATGAACCGACTTTCAGGGCGGCGATTCAGGAGGCCGGGCTGAACAAGTACCTCTTCGAGATGGCGAATATAAGGGAGCACTGCAGCTGGGTGCACCTGAGGGACAGGGAGGCGGCCACCGCCAAGGCGATCGACCTGGTCAAGATGGCGGTTAGCAGGGCTGTCCTCCTGGAGGAACAGGTCGAGCAGAAGGTCCCAGTCATCAAGAGGACGCTGGTGATCGGCGGGGGCGTGGCGGGAATCCAGTCAGCGCTCGATCTTGCAGACTCGGGGTATCAGGTCTACATGGTGGAGAAGGAACCCTCCATCGGCGGGAGGATGGCCCAGATCGACAAGACCTTCCCCACCATGGACTGCTCCATCTGCATACTCGCGCCGAAGATGAGTGAGGCGGGAAGGCATCCCCGCATCGATATCATGACGAACAGCGAGATTAAGAGTGTCTCCGGATACGTTGGCAACTTCCAAGTCGAGATACTCGAGAAGGCTAGGATGGTCAAGGACACGTGCACAGCCTGTGGGGACTGCTCCAAAGCCTGCCCGGTGATCGCGCCGAACGAATTCGACATGGGGCTGGCAGCGAGAAAGGCGATCTATCAGCCGTTCGCCCAGGCGGTCCCGCCGACCTACATCATCGACAGGAACCTATGCCTCAACAAGGGGCACGTAATCGCGTGCGAGCGATGCGTCCAGGCGTGCCAGGCGAAGAGCATCGACTTCAGCATGACCGACAGGACGACGAGGCTGGACGTCGGCACGATAGTCGTGGCGACAGGGGCGGCCACGTTCGATCCGACGAAGCTCACGGAGTTCGGCTACAGGAGATTCCCCAACGTCATCACGACCCTCGAGTTCGAGAGGCTCATCAACGCGGGTGGCCCGACGAAGGGGCACCTGGTCCGCTTCTCAGATTTCAAGGAACCCAAGCGCGTGGCCTTCGTGCAGTGCATCGGCTCGCGCAGCGAGAACAGGGGCAACCCCTACTGCTCCAATATCTGCTGCATGGAGACGATTAAGGACTCACTTCTCATCAAGGAGCACTGGCCGGATGTCGCGATTGACGTCTACTACATGGACGTGAGGGCGTTCGGCAAGGGCTTCGAGGATCTCTACAAGAGGGCGAAGGCCGAGGGCATCAGGTTCATCCGCGGCATCCCCGCCGAGGTCCGAGAGATGAATGGCGGGGACCTGAAGGTCATCGGAGAGAACACACTGATGCAGCGGATTTACGATGAGACTTACGGGATGGTGGTCCTCTCAATAGGCATGGAGCCGCAGGAGGACAGCAACGTCGTCCAGCGTCTGCTCGTGCTGAACAAGACTGCTGACGGCTTCTTCATGGAGTCGCACCCCAAGCTCCAGCCGGTCGACACGCCGACGAAAGGCGTGTTCCTGGCCGGCTGCGCGGAGTCCCCCAAGGACATCAAGGACAGCGTCACGCAGGCGTGTGCCGCTGCGAGCAGAGCGAACATCCTCATGGCCAGGGGCGAGATAAACGTCGAGGCGCTGACGCCGATCATCGACCTGGACAAGTGCACGGGCTGCGGCCTATGCGCGAAGGTATGCCCCTTCAACGCTCTGCAATTCATAGGCGAGGGCAAGGGGCGGAAGGTGCGGGTCATCGAGGCCGCCTGCGCCGGCTGCGGCACCTGCGGCGCGGAGTGCATGTTCGGCGCGATAACCAACAAGCACTACACTGACGCGCAGATTCTTGCACAGATCGATGCTGCCCTGGAGACCGGGGCCGACAAGAAGGTCATGGCGTTCTGCTGCAACTGGTGCTCCTACGCGGGAGCGGACTTCGCCGGCGTGTCGAGGATGCAGTATGCCCCTGACGTGAGGATTGTCCGGACAATGTGCTCGGGCAGGATCGCGCCGAAGTTCATCCGCAGGGCCTTTGCGAATGGTGCGGCGGTCGTCCTGGTGAGCGGCTGTCACCTTGGCGACTGCCACTACATCAACGCGAACCATCAGACCAAGAAGCGCGTCGAGAAGATGTGGGCGGAGCTGGAGCGGAAGGGCGTGAGGAAGGAGCGGCTCCAGCTTGATTGGTTCACCGCGGCTGAGGGCCAGAAGTTCGCGGACAGGATCAACGAGATACGAAGCATCGCGGAGACGGTGACCGCGGAGGAGATCCAGAAGGCGGTTGCGACCTACAGGGCGAATTAGCCTAACGGCCTCGCAGCACCTGTCCGCACGGAATCGAATCACGCCGCAGGGTAATGGTCGTCCTCGATGTTCGCCCTGATTATGGAGTGCTTGAACTCGTCGGCCTCCGAGCTCGTCACGAAGTACTCCAGGAACCTCGTGTTGCTCATGCATATGGGGCACGAACGGAGCAGCAGATCGGTCTCCGAGAAGATATGTGCGCAATATCTGCAGACTAGCACCATTGCACCGCTTGGGGGGCGGTAGCCCCGCAAGGCCAATTAAATGTGTCTAATGACAATATGTATCACGATTCGGTTTATCGCGTCAGGCCTGAGCATACCCGGTGAACAGAGGCGATCACGAGAGGTTCACGTTTATGAGCTTGACTTCGGTCATTTCCTGCATCGCGTACCTCACGCCTTCCCGCCCCAAACCGCTCATCTTCGTACCACCGAACGGCATATTGTCGAACCTCAGAGTCGTCGGGTCGTTGATCATGACGCCGCCTGCACGAATCTCCCTGGCAAGCCTCAAGCCGCGGCCGATGTCTCTGGTGAAGATACTCGATTGCAGGCCATAGGTGGTTGAGTTCGCCGCCTCGATCGCCTCCTCTTCGGATGCAACCGCCTGGATCGGCCCCAGCGGTCCGAAAGGTTCATCATTCATCAGCCTCATTTCGCCGGTCACGTCGCCCAGTACGGTTGGTGCATAGTAGTAACCGGACCTGTGCATGCTGTCGGTCAACCTCTTGCCGCCAATCGCGATCTTCGCACCTTCGTCGACGGCCTCGAGGACCAGTGCATGGATTCTTTTCAGCGAGCCCTCGTTAATGACCGGTCCCACGTGAGTCTCTTCGCTCAGGGGGTCGCCGACCTTGAGTCTCTTGACCCTGTCGATGAGAAGTCGCGTGAACTTCTTGGCGACACTGTCGGCGACGATGAGCCTCTTGCTTGCTGTGCATACCTGCCCGGACAGCCCGAAGCAGGCGCGGGTTGCAGCATCGGCAGCTTTGGCCAAGTCGGCGTCCCTGAGGACGATCAAGGGATCCATGCCGCCCATCTCGAGGATGACCTTCTTGTTCCTCTTCGACGCAAGCTGGTAGATCCCCAATCCGACCGCCGTGCTTCCTGTGAACGTCACGAGGTCGGTGCCTGGGTTCTCAACGAGTTCAGTCCCCACGGTGGAACCCGGGCCCGTCACGATGTTCAGCGCGCCCGGCGGACACCCAGCTTCCATCAGGAGATGTCCGAGCCTGAGGGCGATGATCGGAGTTTCGCTCGTCGGCTTCGCGATCACGGCGTTCCCCGCCGCCAGAGCAGGAGCGACCTTGTGGCAAAGCAGGTTCAATGGGAAGTTGAACGGGGATATGCCGACGACCACTCCCACTGGCTCCCTCACGCTGAAGCTGAGGCGTTTCTCGTTTCCTGGCGGGAGTGGATAGGCGTCCGCTTGGAACACCTCTCCGGAGATCCTTTTCGCTTCCTCCGCTGCAGATGTGAAGGTGACGACCGCCCTCCGCAGTTCGACTCGAGAATCTCGGATGGGCTTGCCCGCCTCGACGCAGATCGTTCTGGCCAGGCTCTCCATGTTCTCCTCGATGAGTTGGGCGGTTCTAAGGAGGAACTTATGACGGTCGTATGCCGCCATCTTGGCAATTTTGCTTTTGGCGGCGAGCGCGGCATCGATGGCGGCCCGAGCATCCTCCTTCCCGCCAAGTGGGACTTCGGCCACTATTGAGCCATCGGCTGGGTTCTCTACCTTCATTAATTTCCCGCTTGCCGCCTGAACCCACTTGCCACCGATCAGCATACCGAGGCGCTCGATCGCACCGCCCTTCTTCATTTCATCACCGATTCTCCGAACCGGATTGTGGCAATAAAACGTTGCGTGAGCGCGGATGCGTACCCGGGCGGCAAGTTACATAAGGGAAGGGGGCTTCGAGGTCTGCGGGAACCTTGGCAGACGAAGCGACCGTCTCGAATGGTCATGCATCGGACCGCCGGCACCCGAAGATCAGTCTAATTTTCCTCTATACCGCCACGCTCGTGATGCGCGCAGCAGCCTTCATGACGATAGCCGTCGTCACGAGCTCGAAGTACCAGGAGTCCATCAGCTACCTGACAGCCGGCATCCTGGTCTCCTTTTACCCGATTGCCGAGCTGATCACCGTAATGTACTTCGGCGTCATGTGCGACAAGGTCGGACGCAAACCGGTCCTGATTTTCGCACACGCCATAACGGCGGTCGCGACGTTCAGTTTCTCGACGACGAACTTCATCTATCTGTTGTTCGTCTTCACGGCCCTCTATGGCATCGGGGCGGCGGCCAAGACCTCGTCCACGCTCACGATGATTGCCGACATGGCGACCGAACGCAACAGGGCACGCCTGATGGCCTTGTTCGACATCGTCACTTTCGTAGGCCTCGCCGGGGGGTATATGCTGGGCTTCCTCCTGCTTAATTTCTATAATGTCCCGCCGGTGACACTCTTCTATCTCCAGACGGCCGCGATACTCGTGTCGGTGGTCATGGTGTGGCTGTTTGTCGGGGAAACGCGTGAGGCATCCGGAGCAGCCGTGAAGGGCTGGGTGGCGCTCAAGTCGGTGGTCGCGCGAAAAGAAATCCGAGATATCCTGCCCGTCTACATTCCCGTGATCGCGATATACGGAATGGTCATATCTTTCCTGGAGAGGATAGTTGAGGAGGCGGACATCATAGGCGACCCGAGCCTGAGGATCATTCTCGTCGTATTGGGTCTGTCGCTCGTTGCCTCCATGGTGGTCAATGCCTGGCTCTCCGACAGGATGAGGAAACGCAAGCCTTTCATGCTGTTCGGGCTCTTCTTCTTCGGCGTGCTGGCCGTGCTGCTGGTGCAGAACCTGAACAATCTCTCAGGCCTCGTCGCGATCTGGCCGTTGGTTGTTCTGGTGAGTCTGGGAGCAGGCGCTTTCCCTCCGGCCGTTCTTGCCTACCTCGCCGACATCACGAAGAAGGAGACCTCAGGGACGGCCTTCGGTATCTATAGCTTGGTGCTTGGATTCGGATTCGCCTTCGGACCGCCCATGGGCGGTGTCGTCATTCAGGCGTTCGGTCTGCCGGGCTTCCTCGTTCTCATTGGAGGGTTCTTGGCGGTGGCCGGCGTCGGCGCATTCAGGTTGAAAGAGCAGAATTGATCAGGCGGAAATCGGTTTGCGACGATCGCAGCCAGAATGCGAAACGCAGGCATGAATCAGGAGATACTGACCTAAAATTATGGGGTCCGCCGAGTTCTCTTTGGAGAGGGGGCTCGGCGGATTGTATGTCTTTCCCTGAAAGTGAGAGGGTTCTAGGCCTTCTTCAGGTACGGCAAGCCGGTGCGCTTGTTGACGCCGACCTTGTAGCCCTTCGGCATGTCGTCCATCATTCTGCCGCTCTTCGGCTTCTTCTTGCTGAAGAAGTAGATGTTCACCTTCGGTCCCCTCTTCAGTTTCACTTCCCGGGTATACAGAGTCCAACCTTGGTAGGTGTAGGGCATAGTATCTCCTGCACCCAGAACAGTCATCCTCCTCATATGGGTTTCGGTGTCTTAGGGAGCAAAATGGCCATTTTTACCATGAAATGTGCGGATTTCCATCGGCAGAGGAGGTTGCTGGATATGGGTCGAAGGGCGGTTTGACCCATAGAGTGGCGGGAAATTCTGTGCTCCCCTCCATAGATGGTGGCCGGGATTCAATCGATCGAACATAGATGATACATTAGAATAGTGCGGCGGCCAGGATTTGAACCTGGGGACTCCTTCGAGACGAGACCCTGAATCTCGCGCCGTTGGCCATGCTTGGCTACCGCCGCACCGGTGCCGACCTGTAGGTGTCGCGGCTATAAATCTCTTGTTTTCACTGGGCTGTCATATGAATATGGCCATTAATATATAAAAGTTAAAAAAGGAAGGGTGAGAAAGGGTTCTCACTTCTTCATAATCTTCATCCAGCCACCGGATTCGTGGACCTGGAGTTTCCTTCTGCTGAGTACGTCCTTGAAGGTGTCCCAGTCGATTACCTCCAAGCGGGTGTTCCTTCCCTTCGTGAACTGTATTCCATTGGTCCCTTTCACGCGTCCAGGCTTGAGTCCCTTTCTCTTCGCTATCTCCAGCGCCTTGTCGAACGATATGGGCTCCATTACCATTCTCGTTCCCTCCTAGGGGGGTCCTTGGCCATCGAGCCAGTGTCGTGGCCAGCCCCCCATGCCGATGGATTGTATTTAAAAGCTTCCCCGGAGCCAGTCATCGACGAGGAAACGCCCGCAAAGATATTTCCCGCGACCGCGTTTGAGGTGCGTGGTCTCATTCGGCTCGTCGGGCATTCGTGGGGTCTTCGGCAGGGACATCACGCCGGAGCTGTTTGTCGAGATTGGCAGCATCGTGGGATCGAGATATGAGCGGATCCTGCTCGGCAGGGATGTCAGGACATCGAGCCATCTGCTCTCGAATGCGTTCGCCGGCGGGGCGCTTTCATCAGGAGGGGTCGTGGACGACGGGGGAGTGCTCAGTACCCCGACGGTCGCCTTCGGCGCGAAGGATTATGATTGCGGTGTCGTCATCACGGCGTCTCATAATCCGCCAGAGTACAATGGGGTCAAGCTCTGGAACTCCTCCGGAATCGCCTTTGGCGAGCAGCAGCAGAAGGAGATCGAGGAGGATCTCGCCCATCATTCCTTCGAGAGGCGATCATGGGATCGAATAGGGAAGATGGCCACGCGCCACGGTCTGGCTCTTGATCACGCGGAGGCGATCGTGGATTCCGTCGGCACCGCCAAGCTGAAGGTGGTCGTGGATTGTGGATGCGGATCGGCAGGCGGGATCACGCCATACGTGCTCAGGGACATGGGCTGCAGAGTGATCGCTCTCAACGCCCAGTTCGACGGGCACTTCCCCGGGCGGTCCCCTGAGCCGACTGAGCAGAACCTGGAGGTCCTGCGCAAAGCGGTCCCTGCGACGGGCGCCGACCTCGGGCTGGCCCACGACGGTGACGGCGACAGGGTGGTGGCGGTGGATGAGAAGGGGGCGTATGTCGGAGGAGACAAACTTCTCCTGTTGCTCGCCGCAGAGCTCGTGAGAAAGGCGGTGGTTGTCCCCGTCGATGCATCCATGGCGGTTGATGAAGCGCTCCCTGGAGCGAAAGTCTGGAGGACGCGGGTCGGCGACGTCTACGTCGCCCAGGAGGTTCAGCGCAGGAAGGCCGACTTCGGGGGAGAGCCGTCAGGGACATTCATTTTCCCGAAATGGGGCCTCTTCCCGGATGGAATCTACGCGGCTGCGCTCATCGCCACGTTGGCGGCTGAGGAGAAGCTCTCGGAACGGATCGCCCGTCTGCTTACCTACCCATCGTTGCGCACCTCTTTCCAATTCGAACCGGCCAAGCGGGGCGAAGTCTCGCGCGCGCTCGAGCAAACGATGTCTTCCGTCGAGGGCAAACTCACAAAGGTGGATGGCTGGCGTGTCGATTCTGAGGACGGCTGGTGTCTCGTGCGCATCTCGGGAACGGAGCCCAAGGTCAGGCTTCAGGTCGAGGCGCGCACGGAATCGAGAACAAAGGAAATATACGAATCACTGGTTTCTAAGGTCAAGGCTGTGCTGAGATGAAAGCGTTCATCCTCGCGGCGGGAGAGGGCACGAGGATGCGCCCGCTCACCGCCAACGTCCCGAAGCCCCTGCTGCCAGTGGCGAACAAGCCGTTCCTCATACACACCTTGGACGCGCTGTCCGCGGCGGGGATCAAGGAGGCGACCATACTCGTCGGCTGGAAGGGGCACCGCATCCGTGACTTCTTGGCGCACAGACCTGATCTTGGCGTGAAGGTCGAGTTCGCGGAGCAGGAGAAGAGACTGGGGACGGCACACGCCATCGGCCTCGCCAGGGATCACTTCGACGGTCCCTTCCTGAGCATAAACGGGGATGTTGTGGTCAGCGGCAGATCGATAACCGGTCTCCTTGAATTCCATAAACGGGTGGGCGGGACCGCCATGGCGACCGCCGAGGTCGGGGACCCCTCGCGCTTCGGGGTCGTGGAGATGAAGGAGGACAGGGTCGTCGGCCTCGAGGAGAAGCCGTCCAAGCCCAAGTCCAATCTCATAAACGCGGGCATATACATCTTCAGCCCGGAGATATTCAACCTCATCGAGAAAACGCCCGCCTCTGTCCGCGGCGAGTTCGAGATCACCGACACGCTCCAGATCCTCATACAGAAAGGGGACGTCTTCGGCCATAGGCTCGAGGAGGAATGGATCGATGTGGGGAGCTCATGGGACCTCCTCAAGGCGAACGAGATACTGCTCAAGGGGATGGAGACGAAGGTCGAGGGCGAGGTCGACGAGCACGCGACGCTCGCCGGGGCTGTGCAGGTCGGCCAGGGCACCAGGGTGCTCGGAGGGGCTCATGTCCAAGGCCCTGTGATAATCGGCAAGGACTGCGAGATAGGCCCGAACTGCAGGATACGTCCGAGCACCTATATCGGCGACAGGTGCAAGATAGGGAACGGGTCGGAGGTCAAGAACAGCATCTTCATGGAGGGGAGCAAGGCGCCTCACATCAATTACGTCGGGGACAGCATCCTGGGCGAGCGCGTCAACCTGGGCGCGGGGACGAAGATCGCCAATCTCAGGCTCGACGGGAGGACGGTTTCGGTCGCGCTGAAGGGCAAGACGATTGATACGGGGCTGAGGAAGCTCGGAGCAATCATCGGTGACGACGTGAAGGTGGGCATCAACGCGTCAATCGATGCTGGGACGATAATAGGGGAGGAGACGTTCATCGGCATGGGGGCGGTCGTCAGGGGGACCATAGCTCCCAGGAGCCGCATCCATTGAGGGCATCCGGATGAAGATAGTCCAAGTGGCCCCCTGGTTCCTCCCGCACCTCGGAGGAGTGGAGAGCCACGTCCATTCCATCTCCAGCGAGCTCGCGAGGCGCGGTCATGATGTCGAGGTCCTCACGTCGCGGAACAGGAGGGACGTGCCAGAAAGCGAGACGATGGACGGTTTCAAGGTCACGCGGCTCAAGCCGTTCGCGACGTTGCTCAGGACGCCCATCGTGACGAAGACGAAGGGGGCACTCAGGGAAAGGGATGTGGACATCTTCCACGCGCACTCGCCTCCGCCGCTCTCGGCATATTATGCATCAAAGGTGGCGGCAGAGAAGCGCGCCCCGTTCGTGCTGACCTACCACTGCGACATCGAGATACCGAGCGTCTTCGGGCTCGTCATAGAGGAGGTCTACCGGAGGACGCTGGGTACGCGCACCATGCGCCGGGCAAACAGGATCATCGTCACGACCGAGACCTATGCCGCCACGTCCCGGGCCATTTGGAAATATTCCCCCGTGGTCATACCCAATCCGGTGGACTTCGAATTCTTCCGGCCAGACATAGACGGCGGCGAGGTGAGGTCCAAGTTGGGGCTGAATAGGGACCAGCACATCGTACTGTGGGTTGGGCGGGTGGTTCCGCACAAGGGCATAGAGAATCTCGTCGAGGCCTCGCAGTACGTCGACGATGCCAAGTTCATCATCGGCGGAGAGGGGCCTCACCTGCCCGCTATCAGACGCCTCGCGCGGTCTTTCGATGTCGAGGACAAGGTGATATTCTCAGGCAGGCTCGCCAGACCCGACCTCCCGCGATACTATGCCGCGTGCGACGTTTTCGTGCTCCCCTCAGTCTCGCGCCTGGAAGCTTTCGGCATCGTCGCCTTGGAGGCGATGTCGAGCGGGAAGCCCGTCGTGGTCACGGACATGCCCGGGGTGAGGGAGGTCGTGAACGACGGCGTCGAGGGATTGCTCTGCGAGCCCCTCAACGCAGAAGATCTCGCGGAAAAGATCAACAGGCTTCTCGGCGACCCGGGGAAGCGGGCCGCCATGGGAAGGGCGGGCAGAAAGAAGGTGGTCGGGGAGTTCGGCATCAAGAAGGTGGTGGACAAGCTCGAGGCGGTCTATCGTGAAGTGCTGCCAGCCTGGTCCAGTCTTGGTGCAGACGGCGGCAAGGATTAGGGAAGTATCTCGAGGTCGAGGCGCTCCCCCGAATGCTTCCACGCCGCCCAAGTCTTCTCGTCATACGGATATCCGACAATCAAGTGAAGACCGCCGAACTTCCTGAACAGTGAGAGATCCTCGTCCGAGGGATGGAAGTTGCCCGATGGATGAGAGTGGACGGTGCCGACCACGGTGAAGTCAACTGGCAGCATGTGCAGCTGGAAGATTGCATGGCGGTTGCCGGACACCGTGCCGGGAACGAGGAGTATCTCAGTGATGACGCCCTCCTCCGCCCTCAAGATTGCGCCGAACTCCTTCGGGTACATGTCTCTCGAAGCCTCGAGGATCATCCTCAACACCTTGCGTCGGATCGCGCGGACCGGCTTGTTGAAGGGCATGCAATCACGGGTTCGCCAGTTTCTCGTGTATCCGGCGGTAGAAGCTGTCCCCGAAGCGGATCAGCCTGCCGGATTTCTCGGAGCCCGTCATGATGACTTTCTCCTCGCCTTCCAGCGGTATCTCCACCTGGCCGTCTAGAACGAGGAGCCCCGGACGTGGCCTGACGAATGTGACCCGGATCCTGCTGTCAGGCGGCACGACGAAAGGATGGAAAGACGGCTTGAACGGTGCGATTGCCGCGACGACGAAAGCTTTCACGCGCGGGTCGAGTATCGGTCCGCCGACGCTCATCGCGTACGACGTGCTCCCCGTCGGCGTCGCGACTATGATGCCATCCGCCCTGACCTCCTCGGCGACAGCCCCGTCGATCGCGATCTCGTAATGGCGTATCTTCGCGACCTGGGCCGTGTGCACCACCGCCTCGTTCATGCAATCGTACATCCGCTTGCCGTTGACCGTGACCTTCAGCTTCAGGCGGTTCTCGACGCGGTATTCTCCCGCGAGGAGACGTTCGATCAAGACATCCATCGACTCGTGATCTCCCTCGGCCAGGAATCCAACGGCGCCGGTGTTGATTCCGAGCACCTTCTCGTTTGTCCTCTGCAGGGCCCTCAATACGGTCCCATCGCCGCCTATTGCCAGGATGATGTCGGCCTTGATCTTCTCCAACGGTCCGCCATGAAGCTTCAGCGCCTTGGCGACATAGTCCTCCAGGAACACCTCGTGCTTCCCTTTCAGCAGGCGCACGACTTGGCGTGTCGCCTTCAAGGCGTGCTTGTGCTCCGGATTGGCGGTGATGCCGAACCTCATCGTATCAGCTCCAGCACCTCTGCGTCGCCGTAGGCTATTAAGTTTGACGTGGTCTTTGTGTCAAAGGGCATGTCGAGCCGCCTGAGGCTCATATCGACCACCTCTCCGCCCGCCTCGCGGAGAATGAGCGCGCCCGCAGCGATGTCCACGACCCTGAGCTCCGCGCGCGCGGCCTTGCTGTTCATGTAATAGAGATCCGTCGCGCCGCTTGCGACCAGGCACATGTCCAATGATGCAGCGCCGAGGCTCCTTGCCCGCCTCCCCCTGCTCGCAACGCGATAGGCGCTTTCATGCGCATTGGTGCCTATGTAGACGGAGAAGAGCGTGTCGTGCTCGTCGAGCTTCCTCACATGAATCCGCTTGCCGTCGAGGAACGCGCCTTCCCCCTTCGAACCATAGAAATTGCTTCCGGAGACTAGGTTTCTGACCAGACCATGAGTCACACCCGCCATCGAGCCTCGACCAACCGCCATCGAGGTCGCGAAGAAAGGTACTCCCCTCTCGGCGTTGTGCGTCCCGTCGACCGGATCGAGCACCAAGGTGAGGTCGCTGCCCCTGTCGATGAACCCCGCCTCCTCGCTGAGGACATTCAGCCTCTCCCCGCGATTCTCCAGTTCGCCGAGGACCGCCTTCTCGGCGGCCCGGTCGATTGCGGAGGTGGGCAGTCCATAGGCTCCCGTGCCAACCTCCGTATGAAAGTCTCCCTTGAATCCGGCGACCGCATCCCGCACCGCGTCGGCGAGTCGCATCAGGAGATCCTTCATCCGACGCGCAAGAGGGCCAACCGGATATAAGCGTGTTTGGAGGAGCTTGCTGGATATCCGGACCGGCCGGTTGCCCCCGGATGCGAGCTTGCCTGTCTTGGGAACGTTTATATAGAAGTCTGGACATAGGACGGGGTACCTCATAAGCATTTCACGCAAAGGAGGAATAGGAAATGATGACTCAAGGTGGCACACCGATATTGATCTTGAAGGAAGGAACGAAGAGAGAGCGGGGAAAAGGCGCACAATTCAACAATATAGCGGCCGCGAAAGCGGTTGCTGATGCTGTCCGCTCGACACTCGGTCCGCGCGGCATGGACAAGATGCTCGTCGACAGCCTCGGGGACGTCGTCATAACGAACGACGGCGTGACCATTCTGAAGGAGATAGACATAGAGCATCCCGCCGCCAAGATGCTGGTCGAGGTGGCGAAGACGCAGGACGCTGAGGCGGGAGACGGAACGACAACTGCGGTGATTTTGGCGGGAGAGCTGCTCAAGAAGGCCGAGGACCTCATCGAGCAGAACATACACCCGACGGTGATTGCGAGCGGTTACAGGCAGGCGGCCGAGAAGGCCCGCGACGTACTGGAGAGAGTCTCCACGAAGGTCTCCATCAAGGACACGGACATGCTCCGTGATGTGGCCATCACCGCCATGCAGAGCAAGAGCGCGAGCGGCCAGAAGGAGCACCTCGCGGACATCGCCGTCAAGGCGGTGACCACGGTCGCGGAGGAGCTGGCAAACGGCCGCTACTTCGTCGACGAGGACAACATCCAGATAGTCAAGAAGCAGGGCGGCTCGATCGCAGACACCGAGCTCGTCGAGGGGATCATCGTCGACAAGGAGAGAGTCCACCCGGGCATGCCGGGTCAGGTCGACAACGCTCGCATAGCACTGGTCGACGCGGCCCTCGAGGTCAAGAAGACCGAGATTGACGCGAAGATCGAGATTACCGACCCAAGCCAGCTGCAGGCGTTCCTTTCGGAAGAAGAGAACATGCTCAAGGGCATGGTCGACAGGGTCAAGAAGTCCGGTGCGACGGTCCTGTTCTGCCAGAAGGGGATAGACGACCTCGCCCAGCACTACCTCTCCAAGGAGGGCATCTACGCCGTCAGGAGAGTCAAGAAGAGCGACATGGAGAAGCTCGCCAAGGCGACCGGTGGGAAGATCGCGACCAAGCTGGACGAGCTCACGAAGGACGACCTCGGGAACGCGAAGAACGTGTTCGAGAAGAAGATCGGCGACGACGAGATGACGTTCGTCACCGGCTGCAAGAACCCCAAGGCGGTCTCAATACTGATCCGCGGCGGGACCGAGCACGTGGTCGACGAGGTCGAGAGGTCCCTCGAGGACGCCGTGTCTGTCGCCGCTGTCACGATTGAGGACGGCAAAATCATCTATGGTGGCGGTGCGGCAGCGACGGAGATCGCTTTCGGGCTCAGGGAATTCGCCTCGACCATAGGCGGGCGCGAGCAGATAGCGATCGAGGCCTTCGCCGACGCGGTCGAAGTGATACCGAGGACCCTGGCTGAGAACGCTGGCCTGGATCCGATCGACACCTTGATTGAACTACGCAAGGAGCACAAGAAGGGCAGCAAGACAGCGGGAGTCGACGTGTTCACCGGCAAGATAACCGACATGAAGAAGAACAAGGTCATCGAGCCGATCCGCGTTGGCACGCAGGCAATCAGCTCCGCAACCGACGCGGCGGTCATGATACTCCGCATCGACGACGTCATCGCTGCCAAGTCCGGCGGCGGCAGGCCTGGTGGGCCCGGCGGCGCAGGTGGCGAGGAAGGCGGCGGAGACAGCGACGAGTTCTAAGTACAAAGCGGCATTCACCAGGGTAGTGGAATAAGCCCCGCCGTCCCGACGCGGGCGGGGGGGCACCTACCAAAAAGCACGAGCGACCGACGCGGGAGTTGGCAATCTCCAGGAGACGATGCCAAGATGCCGGGGAAGAAAGAGTCGAGCGCAGGCAAGGAAACCCCAAAGCAGGCCGAGGCTCCAGAGAATTCCAGCCAGCCTGCTGCAACGATGGAGCAGCGGACAGAGGTTAAGGCGGAAGTTCTGCCACAGCCCGACGAGAAGGTCGCATTGCTGCGAAGGAACGAGGAACTCCTTTCCCGATTGATGTACCTCCAGGCGGAATTCGAGAACTATCAGAAGAGGGCGCTCAGGGAGCGACAGGACATCGTCGCGAACGCTCAGGAAGGGCTCATGAGGTCGCTCCTCCCGATATTGGACGACCTGGACAAGGCGGTCGAGATTGCCGGCGAAGGCGATTCCGGACTGAAGATGCTGCAAACAAAGCTCCTGAAGATCCTGGGAGAGAGCGGTCTGGTTGAGATTCCCGCCAAAGGCCAGAAATTCGACCCGTTCGTGCACGACGCGGTCGAGTTCGCGGATGACGGAACCTTGGAGCACGGGACGATAAAGGAAGTCATCCGCAAGGGATATAGATG
>Ga0316628_100001871_pt1 | contig 15187 bp, 8 predicted proteins | sample OWC_Aug_M2_C1_D5_FD_207648 | JGI IMG/M metagenome (GOLD analysis project Ga0316628, IMG submission 207648) | Wetland soil microbial communities from Old Woman Creek delta, Ohio, United States - OWC_Aug_M2_C1_D5_C | ecosystem: Environmental > Terrestrial > Soil > Wetlands | place: USA: Ohio... | reverse complement strand
TCGATGTCGAAGCCGCCACCGTCGTGAACTCCCGGCGAAACATTCTCGTAGGCTTCACAAAACTGGATCACGATGTTCTCGGAATTCCAGCACCAAATGCCCACCCGCGCGTCCTGCTTCCATCCGTTCCGGTAAGCCGTGCAATATTCGATGACACCATCGCGGCCGCTGTAGATTTTGATCCCGTCCCAGCCGTTGCCGTAGGCCACCGAACGCCGAATGGCCAGGTTTCGAACCTCCGCGTAGTCTTTCCCCTGGATGAAGATGCCGCTGTCCTGATTGTTGTAGGAAACGCAATCTTCAATGACCACGTCATCGTAGTTGCCGTAGGTGCCGTCCCCGACGTGAATCCCCGAGCGCCCGGCGTCGTGAGCAACGCAGTCCCGGATACGAATGAAATGAAAGTGCGGACTACGGGGCGCGGCCCAGACCTTCAGCGCGTCTTCCCCGGAATCCTTGGCGTTGGTCACCTCCAACCCCTCGATGATCCAGGCATCCTGATTGTGGATGAGCACCGCGGGTCCTTTGCCGCCGTCAATGAATGGCCGCGGGCCCTCGCCGTACGCGCCGATGCGGATGGGCTTTTCCGCCGTGCCCGAGCCCAGCGGATGGAGGGTCCCTTGCCATCGCCCCCCGCGCTTCAGCAGGATTTCGTCCCCGGGCTGGAAAGTCGCTGCGTTGACCTTGGCGAGCGATTTCCACCCCTGATCCTGTGACACCCCGGAACGTGCGTCATCACCGTGCGCCGAATCCAAGTAGTAGAGCGCCCCGCTTGCCGGAACGGCAAGAACACTGATCAAGATGAGGAAGGAAGCCCCCTGCCAGATTCCGGCTGACAGGTGGAAATAGCGTGCACTTTGCAGATGAGTCATCGCGCGCCTCCGTAGGAACAAGGGGATGGGACTGCGACATAGGCGAATCAATGAAACGGGAAAGAAAAACGGGCAGCCCGCCGGGGCGAGCTGCCCGGAATCAAGCGAACTGAAACAAGCTTACCACTCGAATCGTGCGCCCAATTGTCCGACGCGAGGAGCCCCACCCGCACTCAGGACCAGGCCAAGGTTCGAGCCGAGACTGGTATTGGGGTTGTCGAAGTGGTGGCGGTTGAGCACGTTGAAGAACTCGCCGCGAATCTGGAGTTTCATACGCTCCTTTATTTTGAAATCCTTGTAAACGGCGAGATTCTCGCTCGCGTTACCGAAGCCGTTCAGGCCGGCCACGTACGGCCCGGAGTTCCCGAAGTTCCCGTAGCCGGGATCGGAGAAGCCCGCAGGGTTAAAGTAGTAGTTATTGGGATCCCCAAACCTTGCGCCATCGAAGTGGCGGCTTAGGTCAGCTCCGGACGCCACATTCGAATAAATCGTCGAGGGGATGCCAAATGCGCCCCACGCCGGACCAGGGTACCACTCGTAAGAATAGACACTGAGCGGCGTGCCGGTGCTGTAATAGAGGGTTGTGCCCAACGTCCAATCGCCGACGATGGCGTTGACCACTCGGCTTGGGCTGGATAGGAAGCGGCGCCCATTGCCGAAGGGCAGTGTGTAGAGGATGTATCCCTTCACGATGCTCTGGTTGTACGGCTGAATGTTGTTGGCCGCCCAGCTCAAGTCGGAGAGGTCTTGCAGCCACGAATCACTCACCCAAGTTTCCTGGAAGTTGCTGCCGCGGGTGCCGTAGTCGAAGGCGCCGGTCGATCGTTGATGAGCCAGGGTGTAGCTCATATCCGCCGTCAAGCCATGGGAGAGGCGTTGAACCAGTTCGGCCTGGAAAGAATCGTACTGCGAGCGCCCGCGGGGTGAGCCGACATAGAAGAGGTAAGCCCAGTTTGCCGCCAGCTGTGGGTAGGGATAAAGGGCGGCGAAGGAAAAGTTTGAGAATCCTTCATACGGATAAGGAACACCTGCGTCCGCGGCTGAGGCTTGGTCCCAGACCCAGTCCCATTCGTGACCGGCCTGGAGAAGGGCGGAGAGGGCGCTGTTCTGCGCGGCGTTTTGTTCCAGCGTTCCATCGTGCAGGTGAGTCCCGCGCGTGCCGAGGTAGTTCAGTGAGAGGCGCGTGTTCGGAGTGAGTTCGAATTCCATGCCGGCATTCCATTGATTGGTGATGCCGGGACGCAGCGTCTCCGGGCTGATCGAGGTCATCCCCTGCGTCGTGATGTAATTGGGATCGAGCGTCCCTGAAACGGGCTGGCCCGGGTAGCCATTGTCCCAGTTAAAGGCCGGGGAGAAGTCCTGAGTCTGCGGAACATTGTTGGTGGGGAAATAGCCGGGCGCAAAACCGTAAGGCACGCCACTCCAGTAATCAATGCCAATCGGTACATGGAACATGGCATAGGCGGCCCGCGCTACGATGCGGTTAGAAACCTTGTACGCAAAGCCGATGTGCGGGGCAAAATCACTCCAGCGGGTTGATCCTTCGAAGGTCTGGCTGCCATTGCTGAGGTAAGCCACCTGGCCGCGCATTCCGGTTGCGGGGTCTTGGAGTGAGCCGTCGAAGTTCGCCCAGTGGCCGTACTTCTCGTGAAAAGGATAGGTCTGGTTCCAGTTGAGGCCGTAGTTGAGCGTGAGCCTTGAGTTCACCTTGAAGCTGTCCTCAGCGAAGATTGAGAGCGACTTGCGCCGACCGTATAGATCATAGGGTGATCCCATGGAAGCGCTGGCGACGTCGCCCAGAAGGAAGCTGGCGAAGCCAAAGCCCACTTGACTTGCATACGAGGCAGTGGGCGCACCAGTCTGGTTATTACTGAAGTCAAAGTTCAGAGTGCCGCTGCCGCCGTGGCTGTTGATCTGGAAGGCGCGAAGTTCCCCGCCGAAGGTCACCGTATGGCGCCCCTTGATCCAGGTAAGGGTCTCGTCACCGACCAGCACGTTTGAAGTGTAGAATCCCTTGCTGTTGTAGCCGATCGGATCCTCCCAAAACCCGTTTACTTTGCCGCCAAAATCTATCTCCGGGAAGTTCCCGGCCCCCGTATCGCCGAAGCCCAGCTTGGCCGGCCAGTCACCACTGGCGGCCTGTGCGAGGCTGGGGTTCCGGAAGTGCTCCACGGTGAAGGCGATGACGTTCAGGACGTTGGGTGTGAAGTTGAAACTGTCACTCAGCCGGAACTTGTGGTCGGTGATCTTTTGCAGCCGTGACTGGGCGAGCGGGCCGCCATCGGGATCCAGCGTGGACCAGATGCCCCCCGAGTCGACCAGAATGCGCGGCCGTGCCGTCCAGATGTAGGAACTGGCGAGGCGGTTCTTTTCCGAGAAGTTGTGGTCGACCTTGACGCTGAACTGCGTCTGATGGAACCACGGGTTGTTACTGACCGTCGCGGCGTTGTTGTTGATCAGCCCCAAGCCCAGCGGTTTGTAATACTGCTGATACAAAGGAATGATCTGCTGCGCGACATTGCTGAAGCGCGAGGTGGGAATGACGTTTCCGGGAAAGACTTGCCCGGGATGAGCGGGGTCAAAGATCATCCCCTGCACGAGTTGCACCGTTTGCCCGTCGGTATTCTGAACGTTGATTGGGTTGCCGTCGGAGTCGAGGATGGGAGAACCCAGTAGGGCGCTAAAGTCGCCGTTCAGAAATTCGGGCGTGGGCACCGTTCGGTCGGCAGAACCCCCCGTGTAGTCGGCCTTCCGATATTGCTCGAAGGCGCCGAAAACGAAGGTCTTATTCTTGATAATCGGCCCGCCACCACTGAAGGCATAGTCTTTGTGCCGGCTGCGCGGCCTCGACGTCCCGAAGTAATTGTTCATCCAGGAGTTGGCATTCAGGGCCTCATTTTGCCAGAGCGTCACAGCGCTGCCGTGGAACTGGTTGGTGCCAGACTTCAAGATGAACGAGAACGTGCCGCCCGCCGTGTACATGGCGCGCTGGCCGCTCATGCCGCCCGTGTCCACGCGGAACTCCTGGACGGCTTCCATGGGAGGCTCGCTCTCCAGGAGTTGCCCGGTCTCAGACTCCTGCGCCAACGTGCCGTCGATTAGCACCTCATTGCTGAAGGCTTGGGTCCCGGAAATGTACGTAGTCCAGCTGTTTCCCTCCACTCCAGGAGTGGTGGCAAAAGCAAATGCCATGATGTCCCGGCCGCCATCGATGGATAGTGGAAGAGCACGATAGGCCTGCAGGGTCATCGTGCCGCCCGTGTCGTTGGTCTGGCTCTGCAGGACCGGAGCCTGTGCATTGACCTCGACCGTCTGGGCAACCGCGCCGACGTTCAACGTGACGTCAATTTCCGCGACTTGGCTGATGGCCAAGGTGATGCCAGTTCGCTCGAGGGTCTGGAATCCCTCCTTCTTGAAGGAGAGGCTGTAGTGCCCGACGGGCAAATTGAGAATGCGAAACAGCCCGACGTCGTTGGTGGTCCCGGGTGTCTCCACCTTGGTATCCGTATTGGTGGCGATGACGGCAACACCCGGAATGACGGCTCCGGATGAGTCCGTCACGGTACCCGTCATGGTGGCCCTGTCTGACTGCGCGCAGAGAATCCCCGCGACAAGCAGTTGAGCAAACAGTCCCGCCCAGATTTTCTTTGAAATCATGACTGCCCTCCTCTTAGCGTGAGACGACTTCCACCGCGACGCAATTCGTTCAGCCACCACGCTCTGGGGGCCTGATGGCGACACTCATTCTGTAGCGGCCGGAATCGCTGCGAGGGGATCAGGCCGGCCATGAGCGCTTCTGCAAGCGCTTGCACCCTAGCGTGTACCATTCTGCGCATGCTGTGTCAAGAGACAATATGTCTATATGGCAAGATTCGCTGTTTCTCGCCTTGGGCGAGTGCCGGTCCCTTCAGACTCGCCTTGGAGCAGAATCGGTTGTCTTTCAGATGCGGCGATTTCTCAAGTCCGCAACCGCCCACTGTCAGACCCAATCCTGCGCTTTGGACGTGCGCGGACAGACGGCGGTGAAAAGGGGACAAACTCGGCGACAGGAGCAGGGACGCAGAGAGTCTTGGCACGCACTGGCTGATACGAGCGCGCAAGCAGACGCGGCGGAACGCCGATCGAGTAAAGCGTTTGCACCCAGAACCAACTCCCAATTGTCCGCCACGCGCCCTGCACGCGCCACCGGCGGTCGGAAACAGAAAGTAGCTCGGAAAGGCAGGCGGTCTTCCCCAATCTCTCCGGCTCGCGAACGAATTCGCAATCGTCCATGAGGGGATAGACCGAAAGCTGCCGAAAGCGAACGGAATGGCATCCTCCTCGCTGTGAGCGTGGATGACGGTACTAACCGTTGGACGATTCAAGGCCTGGAGGATCCGATTACGCTCAGCTTTCGTGGACAAAGGTGGCGAGCTTGCGCAACCGCTCGTGACGTCGGCGGAGTAGCTCGGGGGGCGGCAGCGCGCTCAATTCGCGCAAGCTCGACTCAAGGTGCGGGCGGAGAAGCGCGGCCGCGTGAGCATGGTCAATGTGGGCGCCACCGAGCGGTTCAGGAACAATCTGGTTCACGACGCCGAAGCCGTGCAAATCCTCGGCCGTCAGCTTCAGGATGCGGGCAGCTTCCTGCTTGTGCTCCCAGTCACGCCAGAGAATCGAGGAACAGCTTTCCGGCGAGATGACGGAGTAGACCGCATTCTCCAGCATCAGCACATGGTCGCCAATGGCGATGGCCAGGGCGCCGCCACTCCCGCCTTCGCCGTGAATGACCACCACAATGGGGACGGCCAGCTTGGGGATTTCCTTAAGGTTGAAGGCAATGGCCTCCGCCTGCCCGCGCTCCTCGGCGCCGATTCCGGGGTAGGCGCCCGGCGTATCAATCAGCGTAACGATGGGGAGGCCGAACTTCGCTGCCAGTTGCATCAGCCGCAGAGCCTTGCGGTACCCTTCGGGTTTGGGCATGCCGAAATTGCGCCGGAGTTTCTGCTTGGTGTCACGGCCCTTCTGGTGACCAACTAAGACCACGGCACGGCCTTCGAAGCGCGCGAACCCGCCGACGATAGCCTCATCGTCGGCAAAGCGCCGGTCGCCGTGCAGCTCGCTGAAATCCGTGAAGAGCAACTGAACGTAGTCGAGCGTGTAGGGGCGCTGAGGGTGTCGCGCCAGCAGAACTCGGTCCCAGGCATCCTTGGGCCCACTCGTTCCCGGACGCTGAACGGCTTCCAATTGCTCGCGCAAGCGCTCGATTTCCTCTTGCGCGGCTTCGGACGTGGAGGACTTTTCCAACTCCGCGATCTGCCGTTCCAGCTCTGCCACCACTGCGGATTGTCCGCGTGAATCGGCCATCGAGAGGGGTTACACGGAACAGGTTACAGGGAGCAGGAAGACTCCGCACCGCCCCCTATACGCTGTTTCCGTTTCCTTTCTTTTCCAGCAGAACTGGCTCCTCCGCGCAAAGCGCGCGAAGCTGCGCGAGGAGCTTATCATCGGCCCGCACCGTGCGCACCTTGCGGGGCCGCAGGCGGGTTCGGAAATCTCCGGGCCGTGTCAGCTCAAAAACCACGGGATAATCCCCCGGTGAAGCCGCGAGCAAATTCTCAATGTCCTCGACGACGTTCTCTCCCGACTGCTCCAGGTTGATCCGGATGAGCAGTTCAGGCTTTGCGCCGTTCGCGGCCGCCTCAAGGGGCTTGGCTTCACTGACCACTACTTTCGGCTGGGAGTTTTCTTCGTGCCTCACCCGTCCCTTGATGAGCAGCGCGGCGTCCGTCTTGAGGACGCCCTGAAGCTGCTGCAACGCCTGCGGGAAAACGAGCAATTCCACCGAGCCGCGCATATCCTCCAGCGTTCCGCTCGCCCAGAGGTCGCCCTTCTTGCTGGGGCGTACGCGTAGGTGAGTCAAAATTCCGGCCAGAGTCACCGGTGACTCGTGCTCGATCGAATCGAGCGAGGAACTGTCCGTGCGCGTCAGTCCGGCCAAGCGCCCGGCGTATTTTTCCAGCGGATGCCCGGTCACGTAGAATCCCAGGACTTCCTTTTCGCCGGCCAGGCGTTCTGCCTCCGGCCATTCCGGAACATTCGGCAACTGGATTGGCTGTGGCGCCATGGCCTCGGCTCCTTCCAAGAAGAGGCCGTGCTGCCCCGAGGAGGCCTCCCGCTGCCGTTTCTGGCCGAGCTCCATGGCCCGATCGAGCACGGCCAGCATCTGCGCGCGATGCGCACCCAAGGAATCCAGCGCTCCAGCCTTGATGAGGCTCTCGAGCACGCGTTTATTCAGAAGGCGGAGGTCCACATTCTCGCAGAACTGGAAGAGATTATCAAAGCGTCCCAGCTTCCAGCGCGCGGTGAGCACCGAGTCGATCGCGGCCTCGCCCACGTTCTTGATCGCCGTCAAACCAAATCGAATGCTGCCCTCCTTCGGTGTGAACGCCAAGTCGCTCGAATTGACATCCGGCGGAAGGATTGTGATGCTCATGTCTCGGCATTCGTTCAGGTAGTGCGTCAGCTTATCCTGGTTGCCGATTTCCGAAGTCAGCAGTGCCGCCATGAACTCCACCGGATGGTGGGCCTTCAAGTAGGCGGTGTGATAGGCGATCAGCGCGTAAGCCGCCGAGTGTGACTTATTGAAACCGTACCCCGCAAACTGCTCGACCAGATCCCACAGCTTCTGTGCCTTTGAAGCGGGCACGCCGTTCTTGCGCGCGCCCGCGAGGAATTTCTCCTTGTTGGCCACCATCTCCTCGTGCTTCTTCTTGCCCATGGCGCGGCGGACCACATCCGCTTCACCGAGCGTGAACCCCGCCACCTTGTTGAAGATTTGAATCACTTGTTCCTGATAGACGATCACACCGTAGGTCTCGGCCAGGATCTCTTCGAGTTGCGGCATGTCATAAGTGACTCGTTTCCTGCCTGTCTTGCGGGCGATGAAGTCATCAATCATCCCTCCCTGAAGGGGCCCAGGGCGGTAAAGGGCGTTGAGGGCTGTGAGGTCAGCCAAGCGGTTGGGCTTGGCGCGCCGAAGAATATCCGTCATCCCGCGGCTTTCAAACTGGAAGATGCCTGAGGTGAGGCCCTTCCCGAGCAGCTCGTAGGCCTGCGCGTCATCGCGCGGCAGGCCGTCAAGGTCAAGCGTTTCGCCGCGCGTCCCCTCGATCAGCCGCAAACAGTCGTCGATCACGGTGAGCGTGGTCAGACCCAGGAAATCCATCTTCAGCAGGCCGATCCTTTCCAGGTCGTCCATGGCGTACTGGGTGGTGATTTCATCCTTGTTGCTCTTGTAGAGCGGGACAATTTCCTGAAGGGGTTGCGGGGAGATCACCACACCCGCCGCGTGTGTCGAGGCGTGGCGCGCCAAGCCCTCCAGTCGCTCGGCGACCGTCATCAACTCGGTGACACGCGGGTCGCGCTCCTTGGCTTGGCGAAGCTCCGGCGACTGCGCGAGCGCGTCTTGCAAGGTGATGTTCAGAACGTTGGGTACGAGCTTCGCGATGCGGTCCACTTCCGCGAAAGGCAGATCCATGGCCCGCCCGGCATCGCGCAAGACCGCTTTCGCGCCCATCGTTCCGAAGGTGATGATCTGGCTGACGTTGTCCCGGCCGTAGCGCTCCGTCACATAGTTGATGACTTCTCCGCGCCGCCGCATGCAGAAGTCGATGTCGATGTCGGGAAACGAGATGCGCTCCGGGTTGAGGAAGCGCTCAAAGAGCAGATCGTTCTGCAGCGGGTCAATATCCGTGATGTGCAGCGAGTAGGAAACTAGGCTGCCCGCCGCCGACCCGCGGCCCGGGCCCACGGGAATGCATTTGTCGCGCGCAAAACGGATGAAATCCCAGACGATCAGGAAGTATCCGGCGAAGCGCATCTGCTTGATCAGCTCGATCTCGCGCTCCAGACGCTCCTCGTACTTTTCGAGCGGGTGGCGCAAGCGCTCTTCGGCGCGCAGCCGTTCCAGACGCGCGCGCCGCTCGGCGAATCCCTGCCTCGTCACCTTTTCGAAGAAGCTCTCCAATGTCTCCCCGGCTGGGACTTCGAAGTGCGGGAAGACGTGTTGTTTCTTCTCCAGATGCAGATTGCAGCGCTCGGCGATTTCCAGCGTACGCTGCAGCGCCTCGGGAATTTCGCCGAACAGCTTCAGCATCTCTTCGTAGGACTTGAAGTAGAACTGATCGGTGGCAAAGCGCATCCGGTTTGAATCGCTCAGGGTTTTGCCGGTCTGGATGCAGATCAGGACTTCCTGGGCGCGCGCATCGGCCTGCGTCAGGTAGTGGGTGTCATTGGTGACAACGAGCGGGATTCCCGTCTCGCGCGAGAGGCGCCCCAGTTGCGGGTTGATCTTGTGCTCTTCGGTGATGCCCTGGTCCTGGACTTCCAGGAAGAAACTCCCCTTGCCGAAGATGTCGCGAAGGTTGTAAGCCGATTCCCGGGCGGCCTCGTAGCGGTCTTCGAGCAGGGCGGCCGCGACCTCGCCGCGCAGGCAGGCGGAGAGCCCGATCAGACCCTCCGAGTGGCGCGCCAGCAGATCCTTGTCGATGCGCGGCTTGTAGTAATAGCCTTCGAGATACGCCGCGGAGGCGAGCTTGATCAGGTTCCGGTAACCGCGCTCGTTCTCGCAGAGCACCACCAAATGGTTGGGACGGTCCGCGGTGGGGGAGCGGTCGAAGCGGTTGGTCGGCGCCACGTAGACTTCGCAGCCGATGATGGGCTTGATCCCGTACTTGAGGGCTTCGTGGTAAAACTTGATGGCGGCAAAGAGATTGCCGTGGTCGGTGATCGCCACGGCAGGCATCTTCAGCTCCGCCGCGCGCTCCATCAGGCGAGAGATTTCGCACGCGCCGTCGAGCAGACTGTAATCACTGTGGAGATGCAGATGAACAAAATTGCTGGAAGACATCCCGAAGCATTCTAGCAAAAAAACTTCGGCAGCGCCGGCCCACGATGAACATCTTGCTGGAAGTCCACGTCATTTCCACCTGCCACCTATTTCTTCTTGGGGGGCTTCCCTTTGCCCTTGGGGTGGGACGCAGCAGCGTGAGCGGGCTTGGGCTCAGGTTCTTTGATCCCCGCCAGAACACGGAACTCCTTGAGGAGCTGCGGGTGCGTTTTGATCTTGCCGTCAAGCTGGGCAAGGAAAAGGTGATGGAAGATTTTCTCGAACTTGGGCCCGGCATCGAGTCCCAGCGTCAGCAATTCCGCGCGGGGCATGCGAGCGCGGACGATCGGATACTTGAAGAGGAAACTCTTGACGCGCGCCTGAATCTTCGTTTGCCGATAGTTCACCAGCAGAAAAGCCAACAACGGTAGCGGCTGGTCGGAGAGCAGCGTATACGTCTGGCTCGGCAGTGCTGCCTTGGAACCTCCCAGGACCCGGGCCAGCTTGCGCGCCGCGCCCTCCAAGCCCAGGGCCATACGCGCGGTCTTGCGGTCCTTGATGATCTTGGCGGCCAGGCGCTTGGCCTGTGCGCCGCCGAGCTTCACCGTCAGGCAGTGGAAACTCAGCAGGAATGCATCCGCTCTAGGGATGGATTGGACCACGCTCCGGATGCGGGCGAAATGATCGTAGGGCAAACGCGCCGTGCCGAGTTTCCGGTCCAGTCCCGCCAGCAGTTTCCGGTCGGCGAGCCCCTTGAGAACTCGGCCGGGATTGTCCTCCTGAAGGATGGCACGCAGTTCCAGCCCCTGCTGTTCGGGATCCATCCGCTCCCAGGCGCGGGATTCGAGGGCCTGGTCCAGCCACATCCGGGTGCGCTCTTCGGGTTTGAAGTCCAACCGCATTCCCAGTCGCAACACGCGGTACACGCGTGACGGATCTTCCTGAAAACTCCGGCTGTGCAGCACGCGGAGCTCCCGCCTCTCGATGTCTGCGGCGCCGTTGGTGGGGTCGAGCAGCAGCCCGCGAGAGTTGGGATGGAGGGAGACGGCCATGGCGTTCACCGAGAAGTCTCGCCGCCGCAGATCCTCAAAAATCCCCGCGGCCGCAATCTCCGGCCGGCGCCCGGGTTTGGGATAAAACTCGCTGCGCGTCATGGCGATTTCCGCGCGGACACCGTTTGTGAACGTGATTTCGGCGGAGTCGAGCCGCGACTGATGTTGCAGGTGAGCAATGCGAGCTGGTGCCGGCTCGCTCCCCCGCGGCGGCGACTGCAACAAGCGGAAGATTTTCTGCGGGTTCCCCTCCACCGCGAAGTCCAGGTCCCGAATGACCTGCTGGCCGTACGTCAAATCGCGCACGGCCCCACCCACCAAGTAAAGATTCAAACCCTGGCTCCCGGCGATCCTGCTCAGATGGTTGAGCATCTGGAACTGCTCGTGCGAAAGCCTGCTTTCCATCAGGAAGTTATAGTCGCTCATGGCATTGCCTTCTCGCGATTCGCTGCTGCCTACTCCTTAGGCGCGTGGATGGTGCTCGCGGTAGACCTGCTTCAACCGCTCTTTCACAACGTGCGTGTAGATCTGGGTTGTGGAAATATCGCTGTGGCCGAGCATCAGCTGGATGGAACGCAAATCCGCACCCCGCTCCAGCAAGTGCGTCGCGAACGAGTGCCGCACCACGTGCGGCGTGAGCGGTGTGGGGATGCCCGCTAAACGCCCGTAACGCGCCAGGAGCTTCCAGAATCCTACGCGCGACAGCCGCCCACCCCGCTGATTGAGAAACAGATCCGGAGAGTCTTGCTTCTTCGCCAGCCCCGACCGGCCGCGGCGGACGTAATCTTCCACTGCCCGCAGAGCCGATTTCCCCACCGGAATCAAGCGCTCCTTGCTTCCCTTCCCCCGGCAATGGACGACACCGAGATTCACTTGGAAATCCTCCCAGCGCAGGCCGATCAATTCCGAGACGCGCATCCCGGTCGCGTAGAGGAGCTCCAGCATGGCCTTGTCACGCAGTCCGCCCGCCGTGGATGGATCGGGTTGCTGGAGCAATGCCTCAACTTCCGAGGTCGTGAGATATTTGGGAAGGCTCTGCCCTATCCTCGGGGCGTCGATCTCCCGCGTGGGATCGGTTTTGCGCTTCCCCTCTTTCAGCAGGAATTTGAAGAGATTGCGCAGCGAGACCAGGTGCCGGGCCGCCGAGCGGGCGCCTAAACCACGGCGATAGAGCGAAGCGAGGAAATCGCGAATATCCTCGCGGTCAACTCCCGCGATCGTTCGCCCTCTCGGGCGGAGGAACCTGGCAAACTCCCGCAGATCCCGCTCATAACTGGCAATGCTGTTTGCCGCCAGGCCTTTTTCCACACGGATGTAGTCCACGAATGTCGCCAATTCTGCTGCCGTGGCGGCTTGAATCGTTTCGGGAGGGGTGGGAGCAGAAAGTGACTCACCAGCCTCCCGCAAGTGCCTCGATCCTCTCGGGTCGGAATCGTTCCGCATTCCCCACCCCGCGGTCAGTGGGAGGACAAGGCGGCCGTTCTGAGTCCGGAGCCCCTTCGAACGGGTCCCCGGCACCCCACATGCGTGCCCAGAAAGCAGCCCAACCCCTTATTTCTGAAGATATTAGGAAATACTCTCAAGAACGGCGCTCCGGCAAGGATGCCGAGATACTTGACAGGCCGTACCGCAACTCTATACTAGCACAAGCTCGTTTCTTCGGCCAAGATGCAATTTGGCGACTTGTTACGTAGCTGAATACGGTCGACCGGTGAGCAAAGCCAGCCCATCCTCCCCGACCCGCAAGAAGGTGGTCGTCCACAAGCTGGACGGCGATTCGATCAAGGGCTACGTCGACTCGGGGAGTCCTCCGGGATCGGAGGGCGTGCGAGTCCTCGATCGCGAGGGCCGGCTTACCATCGTGCCTCTCGACAAGATCAAGGGCATCTACTTTGTCCGGGATTTCGAGGGTGATCCGGACCGCCCGGAAAGAAAGGTCTTCCTCAGCCGGCCGCGCCTGAGTGGCCTTTGGATCCGCATGACCTTTAAGGATAACGAGGTCATGGAAGGGCTGATGGCGAACAACCTCCTCGAGTCCGACGCTGCCGGGTTCCTGGTAACACCCCCCGATCTCTCTTCGAACAATCTCAGGGTCTTCGTCCCCCGCGCCGCCCTGGGGAGCGTCGAAGTCCTGGGGGTCATCTCCAACGGCTCTGCCCGTCGAGCCATTGACCGCGCGCGTCGCCCCAGGGCCAAGGCGGCCGCAGAAAGCGCTCAATTCGGCCTCTTCCCTCCGGCGAGCGAACGTCCTTCGGAATAGCACGACGCCCTCCCTGCTCGGTCTTCCAGCGAGTCTAAGCAGCCGGCTCGACTTCGGGCGCGGGCGGCAAATCCAGTTTCTGGTGGATGGCGTAGAGGGCAAGCTCCAGGCGGTCGGACACTCCAACCTTGTCGTAGATCGTGCGGAGATGGTTCTTGACGGTCTGTTCGGTGATGTGCAGGCGTTCCGCGATTTCCTTGTTTCGCCAGCCCTGGACCAGACAACTGATGACGGACTTCTCCCGTCGCGTGAGCGTATCCACGGGACGGAGCGAAGCTCTGGAAACGTCCTTCGCTGGCCGAGGGGCGGGCGGGGCGAGCGGCTTGGGGAGCCACAACTCGTTCTTCATCACCCGCCGGGCGCTCTTCACATAGAGCTCGGGATCACTGGAGCGCAGCACGACGCCGGCCGCACCTCCGCGGATGTAGTGATCGGACTCGGGGCCGGCGACGACCGCGGTGACGACGATGATCTTGCCCCCTGCCCAAACCTGACGGACCCGGGCGATAAAATCCGCCGGGTCGGGGCCGAGCATTTCGGATTGCAGGAAGAACACGTCGGGCTTGAATTTCTTGGCGAGGCCGAGGACCTGTCCCGACTGATCGGCTTGGGCCACCACACGCAGATCGTCCTCCACGCCGAATAGTTTCTTGAGACCCAGGCGGAAGATCCCCTCGGCGTCGGCGATCAGGATGCGAATTGTTTTCTTCGCGTGGTAGGAAGTTCGCATTGTGCCGGTTCAGGCTCCGCGGGGGATCGCGGGCTCAAACCGAGTGCCATCCTCGCAGCGAGGTCGCCCAATGCGGGCGCTGGCGCATCGATCCTCTTCCAACCGTGCACGGTCACAGATCGCGCCTGGGGATGTCGAGAGAAGACGTCCCCGGGAGGAGATCGATCACGACGGGCGCTGAACTCGCCGCACTTGATAGTCGTCGATGATCGCCCCGACACCCACCACTCCGGCAGGCTGTCCCACCACGCGGCCCTCACAAAGCAATTCGAGCGGAATGCGCGTGTACTCGATCGGCAAGCTGACCGAGATCTTGACGGCGGTTTCCGGCCGAAGCCGAACCGGCAATGACATGAACATGCCGTTGGCGCTGATGCACGCCGTCCGGCCCTGGGCCTGATACGCCCTTCCCGCGCGATTCTTCCAACGCACTTCAACCGGAAGTCTCACGGGGATCCTGACGCCTGAACGGAGATAATTCATACGATCATAGACCTTGTCTTTCTGAGCAACGATGCGCAGCAAAGCTTAGCTCTTTTCTGCCGTTCCCGCAAGCCCCTATTCGCAAGGGGGGCATCGGAGAGGAATCGAGAAGCGGCTGGTGCGATGCGGTGCTCTGGTGCGGACTTCCCTCGGTCTGCCTGGCACCGATGCGGGCTGTTTCTTACCGCCACTTGGACAACTCCCCCCACAGAATCTGGCTGCCGCGGCGGCGTTTGACCTGCTCCCATGCCCGACACAGTCATTGTTTTCGCCCGTCGCGGCGCCATCCCCCTGCCATGGAGCGAAGGGAACGCCTTTAGGCTAGGCAGCAGTTTCTCCCCAAAGCCGGCCTCCCCACAACGTCACCGAGGTACTGTTACCTTAGTACTGGTCGTTGCCTTCTCTTCCCTCTCGCTGTTACGCTTGCTCTCCGAGCGGTCCGCGTTCGACCGGCGGCGCTCGCTATTTCCAACAAGGATGGGTTGTCATGAAACTGGGCGAACTGGCGGCACGGCTGGGATGCACATTGGAAGGACCGGCGGACGTGGAAGTCACGGGCGTCGCAGGAATGGATGAGGCAAGGCCGACGGAGATCACCTTCCTCGCCAATCCCAAATACTTTCGCAAACTCAAAACCACCCAAGCGGCGGCGATCATCGTCAGTCCCGACATCCCGCCTGGGGAGCGGCCCTACCTGCGCTCGGATAACCCCTATTTGACCTTCGCGAAGGCGCTGGAGACTTTCTTTCCGCCCTACCGTCCGCCGGCCGGCATTCATCCCACGGCGGTCATCGCGCCGGACGTCAAGCTGGGCCGCCATCCCTCCATCGGCCCTTACGTGGTGATCGAAGAAGGCGTCGAAATCGGCGACGACTGCGTGCTGAAAGGCTTCGTGATGGTCTATCGCCAGGCGAAGATCGGCGA
>Ga0316628_100001870_pt1 | contig 15191 bp, 14 predicted proteins | sample OWC_Aug_M2_C1_D5_FD_207648 | JGI IMG/M metagenome (GOLD analysis project Ga0316628, IMG submission 207648) | Wetland soil microbial communities from Old Woman Creek delta, Ohio, United States - OWC_Aug_M2_C1_D5_C | ecosystem: Environmental > Terrestrial > Soil > Wetlands | place: USA: Ohio... | reverse complement strand
GAACGTCACCGGCCACCGACCACTGGCCACGATTCGCACCTTTGAATCATGAGACTCTCTCCCGATTCCCGCTTCAAGACCCGGTGCATCCACGCCGGCCAGGAACCCGACCCGACGACCGGCGCGATCATCACGCCCATCTACCAGACCGCCACCTACGTCCAGGACGAGTTGGGCCGGCACAAGGGCTTCGAGTACGCGCGGACACAGAACCCCACGCGCTCGGCGGTCGAAGCGAACATCGCCGCGCTCGAGGGCGGCGCGCGCGCCTTCGCATTCGCGTCGGGGATGGCGGCAATCGACGCGGTGGCCAGCCTGCTCTCGCACGGCGACCACATGGTGGTGACCGACAACACGTACGGCGGCACGTTCCGCCTGTTCGAGCAGGTCCTGCGGCGTCACGGCCTCGAGTTCACCTACGTCGATTCGTCCGACACGCCGGCGGTGGAGCGGGCGATCACGCCGCGCACGCGGATGGTCTTCATCGAGACGCCGACCAACCCCGTGATGCGGCTCACCGATTTGCGCGCCGTAGCCGGACTCGCGCGCGCGCGAGGCGTGCGGCTCGTCGTGGACAACACCTTCGCCAGCCCCTTCAATCAGCGACCGTTGGAACTCGGCGCGCATCTGGTGGTCCACAGCACGACGAAGTACCTGAACGGCCACAGCGACAGCGTCGGCGGCGTCGTCGTCTCGAACGACGCCGAGGCGAGCGACTGGCTCGGATTCGTGCAGAACGCCGCCGGCGCGATCCTCGGCCCGTTCGATTCGTGGCTGGTCCTGCGCGGGACGAAGACGCTGGCGGTCCGGATGGTGCAGCACAACTCCAACGGCCAGGTGATCGCGGAGTTTCTGGCGGCAAAGGCAAAAGTGGGACGCGTCTTCTACCCGGGCCTGTCGACGCATCCGCAGCACCGCCTGGCGGCCGAGCAGATGCACGGCTTCGGCGGCATGCTGTCGTTCGATCTCGGGTCGTTCGAGGCGGCGCGAACGGTGCTGAACAGCGTGCGGGTCTTCGCGCTGGCGGAAAGCCTGGGCGGCGTGGAAAGCCTGATCTGCCACCCGGCGACGATGACGCACGCATCGGTGCCGCCCGAGATGCGGGCGCGCCTGGGGATCACCGACAGCCTGGTGCGGCTGTCGGTCGGCATCGAAGACGTGCAGGACCTGGTGGACGACCTGGATCAGGCGCTGGCGCGCGTCGGCGCCCCGTAGGACCGAATCTCAGTCCCCGCCTTCCCCTCGTGTCGCCTGCCCCACCCAATTGAGATACGCCTCGTCGCCCCCGTCCACGCGCAGCACCAGCAGCTCCGGCACCTCGTACGGGTGCAGCTCGCAGATCCGCGCCTGGAGTTCCTCGAGCCGAATCGCGGTCGTCTTGATGACGATCTGTCGTTCGCGGCCGCGGTCCACCTTCTCTTTCCACCAGTAGAACGACTGCATCTCGGGCAGGACGTTCACGCAGGCGGCCAGGTGCTCCTGGACGAGCGTCTCGGCAAACGCCGCGCAGTCGGCGTCGGCGGGCAGCGTGGTCAGGACGACGACGAAATCGGTGGGCATGGCGCTGGCCCCCTCGCTCGTAGTCTCCGCCGACGATCGCAGGGCCCGAGCTTGGCCCGACATCGCGGTCGCAGGGTCGGATCTCGCTCCGCCGGACATCCTGGTCGCGGGGGCGGAGCGTGCTCCGCCAAACCTCGGGGATCATGCAAAAAACCCAGCGATCTCGGCGTCTTCGGCAGTACAAATCGCCCGGCTCTCGCGTATACTGCTCACGGCAGGATACCGCATCAGATGCCGAGCGAGCAGCCAGCCGAACGCCGCCAGCGGGTGCGCCCGACGACCGAGCGCGGCATCCGCGGAGGGCGGAGCGTTGTCTTCTACGCCCTGCTGGTCGTCACCGCGATCCTGGTGATGAACGCCGTCTTCGGGGAACAAGGCGTGCTGGCGATGATGCGTGCACGGCGCGAGTACAACCAGCTGAGCGCCGAGGTCGAGCGCGTGAAGGCGCGCAACGCGGAACTCGAGGAGCAGGCGCGACGCCTGAAGGAGGATCCGGCGACGATCGAGGATTTGGCGCGGCGCAATCTCGGACTGATTCGGCCGGGTGAGAAGCTGTTCATCATCACCGACGTACCGCCCGCATCGCCACCGCCCGCGTCTCGGCCGTCAACCGCTCCCCCGCCGGCAAAGCCCCAGCGCTGAAACACTCGAGATCCCGCCCGCTTTCTGCCGCGGTTGATCGGCATTCACCCGCATGCTACGATCTCCCGTTCAGTTCTGGTATCATCGTCGACGCGGGGTGGAGCAGTCTGGTAGCTCGTTGGGCTCATAACCCAAAGGTCGCGGGTTCAAATCCCGCCCCCGCAACCATAACAGCCACAAGCTAAACCCTTGTGGCTGTTGCCATTTACGGGCGTCCGCCATCTGCGGCCTGATCGCCCGTCTCCACAATGTCTCCACTACCACTGCCCCGCTGAGGGCGATCGAGCAAGCGAATCGCTGCGTCGATCGCTGCGGGCGAGAGATGCATGTATCGCTGCGTCGCGAAGGTCCTGGGCGTAGAGTGCACGTTTCTTGGGACGCTTCGAGTTGCTGTGACACTCTCGCGACTGGTGTGCCCACGCCGCACGGTTCCCCCAAGTGATGGACATTCCGGCGCGTCGATCCTGAGTTCCTAACGGACGTCGGCGTGGAGATTGTCGATGCCGTGGGCGGGAAGAGCGTTTGTCCACCGCATCGTCGAAACGCGACAAGCGATGTTCTACAGCGACTAACCCTCAATCCCAAATCCTGTCTGTCAGTCGATCGACAGCTTTCGTAGCAGCGCGAAGTCCGACAGCATCTTGCCGGCGCCCAGTGCCACCGAGGACAGGGGGTCTTCGGCCATCGCCACCGGCAAGCCGGTGTTTTCACGCAGCCGCTTGTCGAGGTTCCTGAGCAGCGATCCCCCGCCGGTCAGCACGATGCCCCGGTCCACGATGTCAGCCGACAGCTCAGGCGGCGTCCGCTCGAGCACTCCCCGGACCGCGTCGACGATCACGTTTACCGTCTCGGCGAGGGCGTGGCGGACCTCTTCGTCGGTGATCGTGATCGTCTTGGGCACCCCCTCGATCAGGTGCCGCCCCTTGACCTGCATAGTCATCCGCTCCGCGAGCGGGAAAGCGGAGCCAATCTCGATCTTGATTTCTTCGGCAGTCCGCTCACCGATGAGCAGGCTGTGCTCTCTCTTGAGGTACTCGATGATCACCTCGTCCATCTTGTTGCCCGCCACGCGCACCGTCTTGCTGTAAACGATGCCCGCCAGCGAGATGACGGCGATGTCGGTCGTGCCGCCGCCGATGTCGATGAGCATGTTGCCCGACGGCTCGGTAATCGGCAGGCCGACACCGATGGCCGCCGCCACAGCCTCCTGCACCAGGTGCACCTCGCTGGCCTTGGCCCGATAGGCGCTGTCCTTGACGGCCCGCTTCTCCACCTCGGTGATCTGCGAAGGGACGCCGATGACGATGCGGGGCCGGATAAAGACGCTGCGCTTGTGTGCCTTCCTGATGAAGTAGGTCAGCATCTTCGCGGTGACGTCGAAGTCCGCGATGACCCCGTCCCTCATCGGCTTGATCACCATGATGTAGCCGGGGGCGCGCCCGAGCATGTCCTTGGCGTTCCTGCCCACCGCTTCGACCCGACCGCTCCGCTTATTGATCGCAACGATCGACGGCTCGTGAACGACGATCCCCTGCCCGCGGACATACACGCAGGTGTTGGCCGTGCCGAGGTCGATCGCCAGATCGCGAGAAAAACGAGAAAGAAGGGCGCGAACGCTCAAGGGGCCTCCTTGCCGGTCAGATTGCGGCCGAGGCATGGCCGCACCAGCGCCGTGCAGGTGCGTTCTTCGGGCGACGCCGCCACGTCGGGAAGCGTCCTCAGCCCCGGGTCGGCGAGCCGCTCGGGCGAAGGCGCGTCAAAAGGGCTTGGAACTGGCGGCGGGGAGGAGAGGCGAAGGCGAGGGTCGGGCGTATCGCCCCACCACGCCCCAGCCGAGTCGGAGGGTCGTAGATCGATGACGCTCTACTCAGGCGGGCGGACTGGCCGTTCCATCTCCACCTTCCCGCGGAAGTGGGCCCCCTCGGCTATCGCCACGCGCGGCGCAATGAGGTCTCCGTCGACCGATCCCGTTGCCCGGAGATCGACCTTCTCGCTCGCGGTGATGGTACCGGTCACCGTCCCCTCCACGATCGCCACCTTCGCGAAGACCTCCGCCTTGATGTGGCCGTGGGGTCCGATGGTCAGGACGTGCTCGCGCAAGTCCATCGTGCCTTCGATGCTGCCCTCAACGGTGAGGTCCTCGCGGCCATTCACCTCGCCTTTGATGACGACCGACTTGCCAATGTGAGCGGCAGGCGCAGCGGTGAGTGCTGCCGGCAGTGCCGCGGGCACCGCAGTTCCTGTCCCCTCCAGAACTCCAGCGGGTTGCACCGCCTCCGCTCGTTTCCACACCATCAGCCCCTGCCTTTCCCCGCCGTCTCCTCGCTCCGCTTGAAGGGAGGCCATCGACTGGCCGCACGACGGGCGACCTGTCAACCCACGCGTTCATCGGTGGCGCGGATTGGATCGGGCCTCCGAGGGCCATGGTGAACCGGGCCGATTGTAGCACCGTGGAGCACGCGGAGGCGGCAGTCTCGGCAATCCTCCTCGCGACCGGCCAACACACTCAAACACTCGAAGAAACCCGCCGCTCGAAAGGAGTCGTCACTGTTTCGTCAGACACCGGTTTCGCGAGACGGGCCGTTGCGGAAAGGCGTTGACTGCCGATACGGGTCATACGATGTCCCGTTCGGCCAGCCGATGAACGGAAGGTTGGCACGCTGTTATCCAATACGTTAACGACGTGACCAAATCTCAGACGCACCTGTTCGCGGCAGTGCACAGCCAAGGTAAAAATCGAGCGGCGGCCTCTCCGGCTCATTGTACGGGTCCTCGCCGCATTCGACCAAGGCTGATACAATCCGGCCGAGTCACCTGGTTCGCCACTGCGCGGAGCCGTAGATCAACCGGCGTCGTCAGAGAGAGCCTGGAAGGAGTCGCCCATGGCGCCGATCGCTTCACGCACGGACCTGGTGTCATGGATCGAATGCTGCGTTCTTGGTGACCTTCGGACCCTCCTGGCGGGTACCGACGCGTACTATTCGTCGGCATCGCATGCCGACGCGAACGGGCGCCCTCTCGGAGCTGCCAACTTCCTCTTGGTGGCGGGCTGCTGCTCCGCGATCGAGTACTTTGGGTACCTCCTCGATGGTGGTGCGACCGACGAGGCGAAGGCGGCTGCGTTTATCGACACGTTCTTGGTTCCAGTGGACGCCCGGTACGCAGAGGTGGCCCTGCTGCTATGGAAGTGTTTCCGCCACGGCACGGTGCACCGGAGTTGGCCCAAGCGGATTATGGTGGAAGGCAACGGTGACGCTGTCGTGACCGGTGCTGGGAACGAGGACCAAGATCCGCACCTCGGCCCAGACCCAAGACGTCCTGGCGATTCTCTCATGGTGAATGGCAGGCACCTACTTCGCGACTTGGAGCGCGCACTCGATCATGGGTTTCGCGACTGGATACTGTATCAGGCACACGAGAGTGTGCTGGCCCGTGCCAACCCACAGGATTTGCGAATCAGCGCGGGGGACATTGAAGGTTGTTCGCAGGTCGCCATGGTTCGGAAGTGGAGCCGGAGCTGCCGGGAGACGCCCACCTGGCGAGGTGGTGCCCTCGGCGGCGGCTCAGTCTAACGTTGCCTGCGCTGAGGATGAACGCGACTCGTTAAGCTGACATCCGAACACGACATGCGCGAAATCATTCCGAAACTGACGCGCGAGTTACGGGCGCACTGTCAAGACGAGCCGGTATGGCGTGCGGAGGCGTTTGACGTCCCAACGTATCGGACTCTCGTCGAGCACGTTGCGAGGCTGTCCTACGCTAACCGTGATGAGTTGATCTTCTTCCGAGGTCAGGACAAAGACTTCCAGAGCAGGGTCGGCGGAACGACGTTGTACCCGGCGATCTATCGCGGTGACGTCGTGCCGACGAGAGAACTGCGCCACCGCTTCGACATGCTAGACCAAGCGGCAAAGCTACTAGTGGAGAGGTTCAAAGGGGCTGGGATTGAGGGCCATGCGGAACTGCGTCAGAAGAGGTACATTCAGTGGAGCGTTCTCCAGCACTACCAGGTTTCGGCAACCCCGCTATTGGACCTGACGCACTCTCTTCGGGTCGCCTGTTCTTTCGCCCAACTGCAGAGCACTGATCCGACCTGCTACGTCTATGTGCTCGGGCTGCCGTACGTCACGAATCGCATTACCATCAATTCCGAACACGACATCGTCAATATCCGACTGCTTAGCATCTGCCCTCCCTCGGCGGTACGACCTTACTTCCAAGAGGGCTACCTCGCTGGCACAGCGGACGTCACGACGGACTTCGACTCCAAAACGGAACTGGACTTTCGGAACCGCCTGATTGCCAAGTTCGCCATTCCTCGTGCCCGGGCCCCCTTTTGGGGGGCTGGATTCGATCGCATCCCTGAGTCGGTGTTGTTTCCCAAGGGCGACAAGATTCTCGATCTGTGCAGCAACTTGAAATCCGAGCTGAAGGACGAGCTCCAACCGGGTGACCTCGGTAAGTTCATCAGTGACTGGGCGACGCTAGAAGGATTCCTTCTCGACACGGGCCGTCGCCTCACCGAACGAAATGTGTCCGTCCGTGAGGCGACTGCACAGTTGACGAAGCACGGGGTCCTGCCGGCGAAGGTGGCGCAGGAGATCGAGGCGATTCGGACCTTCAGGAACAATCTGGTTCACAAACCCGGCACCGTCGCGCAGTCCAATCTCGGGCAATGGGTCGAACGTTTAGGGCAGATCCTGGAGACGATTCCGAAGGACGCGGCCTGACAATTCCCCGCACGCGACGATCGCCAACGCGCACCGCCCCGGGTAGGGCGAATCTGTCACCGATCCGTAACCACGGGCCGACCTCGGACGATCCGAGCGGAACTCGACTCATCGGTTTTCCTTCGAATCGGTCTTCTTGGGGCCGCCGGATAGCGTCGCACCCGACCGCCGCGGGTGCGACCATCGCGGGCCACGGGTGAACGGCGCACGTTGGACCGGCCATGAACGAGGGTCGCATGCCTGATCATCGCAAGGCGATCATCACGAACTTCGCCACGTGGACGGCGCTCTCGGCATTACGTTCAGGGTCGCGAGTCAAGTCGCGCGACCTGATTTACCCGCTGTTGCGCGAAGCAGGGTTCGAGAGGCTTCTCGAGGCATCGCCAGGGAGTATCACCTCGGCGTTCTTCGCCGACTGGCATGTAACAACCGTCGCCCAATTCCGCGACGCGCGTCCTGAACTCTGCGTCGGGTGGGCGGCCAAGCTTATCAACGTGTACCTCAAGACGGCGGTATACGTCGGCGGACTGGGTCCACCAGAACTCATCGCCCGGCTCCATCCGCCGATCGACGGCGGTCTCTGGAGAGGACTCGAAACCCCGTTGAAGTCCCGCCCGGCGATCCGCGAGCGCACGCATTGCGTGCAGCGCATCAGCCAAATTGTCGATTACGGCACGTACTCCACCATCGTCGGCGGTTGTCGGGATCTCGCCAGCGAGCTTGGATGCCACTTGATCGAGGTTGAGCAATTCTGGGCTGGTGCCGCTGCGCCGTCGGCCTAACAGACATTGGAGCCGGCGGCGCCCCGGGCCATAATGCGCCGTCGTGCTGTTTCGAGCCAGCGAGTGTCCGCCACCCATCTTCCAAGGTCGGTCGACTCCCGTTGTGGGACGCCACTTCATGTTGCCCGGCGACGAAGCACCGCCCCGCAATTCGAGACCATTCCCGGCTGGGGCGCTTGTCTCAGGAAACACATGTTGGATGAGACACTGCGTGGCCAGCGGACACCTCGCTTTTTGGCAGATCTTGAGCGGCTTGGGAGGCGGATTCCGAGTGGGCTTTCTGAAACGCCGCTGCGCCAGCGTGCGGAACGGTGGCGTCGGAGGCCCAGAGCGGCGGTGGGGACGACGCTGCTGCAAGCACGTCAAGGGTGGCGGGCAGCTCTGGGATTGACGTGTCCGGCGCCCCAGCCTAGCCTGTTCGATGGTTCCGTTCACTCGGGCGCCGGCCCGCCGATCGGCGCGCCATGGGTCGGACTCGGAGGGCGCCTTGCCCAATTCCGTGCAGGCGGCGAGCGTCGCGAATTTTGCCTCTCGTCCCGATCCCGTCGTCACGGCGGGGACCCGCCTGATCATCCTCTACAAGCTCGTCAAGGGCGGGCTGGAGGCCGCGGGCGCCGCGGTGCTCGCCGCGGGGCCGTCCTTAGGGCTGGACGAGGTACTCCTGCGCGCGGCGCTCGCGCTGCATCACCACGCCACGCGCGCCTGGGCCGTACACTTGTCCCAGAGCCTGCCGGCGCTGGTAACGCCCAACCACCTGCGGCTTGCGGCGCTGGCGCTGTTGCTGGACGGGGCGCTCACGCTCGTGGAGGGCTGGGGCTTGCGGCGAGGCCACTGGTGGGGACCTTGGCTCGTGGTCGTTGCCAGCGGCGCACTGCTGCCGTTCGAAGTCGTGTACCTCGTGCGCCGCCTGCGCCCCGGACGCCTGATCCTGTTGCTCGTGAACGCGCTTATCGTGGGCTACCTTGTGTGGCGCGTGCGCGTCGAGTACCGGCGCAGTTGATCGGGATGGCCCCTTCATTCGATCACTTCGGCGATTTGCGGCCGGATCTGGCTCGTGCCACAAGCTGATTCGCACCGCGTAAAAGCCTCTCGGCGGCATTCGCTGCTGCCGCCTCGGGCCTTACACTCTGACGATTAGCGCGGTTCATAGGCTTGCTTGCCCGAGGCAGACCCGCCCGCAGGGTGAAAGTGATGACAAGGTAGTGCTAAGCTGGCGGCCCTTCACCTGGTGGCACGCGTGGCGTTAACCCGCTCGTACACGGCGGCCGTTCGGGGATCGCGCATTGTGGCCGCCGAAGGGGCGACTCGCGATGACCGGGAGCGCGACGTTCTGGTTCGTCACCACGCCCGTCACGCAGATGCACGCAGGGGCGAAGGTGCACTTTCGCCCCACTTTTCCACAGGAAAAAGCGAAAGTCCGCGAACGAAGTTGCGCTTGTTTTGGAGGGTGTCACGCGAAGCCGAGTCGCATAAGGGGCGATTCTGTTACCTCCGGCGAATCGATGCCAGGCGCCGAGCGCCGGTTCGTACGACGCCGATCGCAATCGCCGGCGTGGACTCCCTTGAGGAGAAGAGTCGCCGCCTTACGCCGCGCTGCTCGACCGCGACGTGTGTGGCAGCGTCGGCCAGCACTCAGGAATCAACCGACCAGCGGCAACTACTTACCCGTCTGACGGCTCAGTCTGACTGCGTTATGCCGGGGCCGCTCGAAAACGGTTGGGCTGCAACGGCGTAACAAGATCAGGGCGTCATCCCGACCGGGAAGCCAAGGATGTTACGCGACATCCAGCATGCAATACGGACCTTTCGGCGCAGCCCCGGCTTCGTTGTCGTCGCTGTTTTGGTCCTCGGGCAGACATTGAGCAGGTGACCGGCGAGCGTTCAATATGAACGCTCTGTTTGTTTGACCTCTGTTTGTTTGAACGCGCTGTGGCGGGCCAGGGGTGGTATCCTGTCGCCGACTGTCGTGGAGCACCGGGGGAGGCGAACGCGTACGAACGGGCACTCGTAGGCCCGGGAGGGTTCCGTGGGTCGCACAACCTCCGTGTTCGTGACCGCGGCGCTGGTCGCACTGGTTGTCACACGTCCCGCACGCAGCACCACCACGTCAGCAGCACCGCTCCGTTGCTCCGGCGTCAAAGACGCCGACGTTCTTGTCGCGCGTGGGCGTCAGGCCGTCGGCTCCGCATCCCACAAGCTTGTGTCCTTTTGGGCAAGAGGACGTACGCAGCCCGTCAGACCAACTTTCATGCCGACCGTCGTCCAGTTCGCGGCGATCATGCCGGATAGGTTTGTTCGCCTGTCGTGGGAGATGAAGAGGCCGAACATCATAGACGTGCTCGGCTTCAACGGCTCAGTGCTGCTGACGGATGTTCGGGGCCCCGTCAAGCGCGACCGTGGCCCCACAACACCTGAAGATCTGGAGCGCACGCGGCGAGCAGTCGCGACCTATCTGATGGGCTGGTTCATGCTGCCGATGCCGGGTTCGCGCGAGACATTTCGTTTTTCGGGCGAAGTCGTGTATCGCGGCCGGCCGGCAGTTCTCCTTCGTCTGGTTGACTCTCCAATGTGGTTGCGGTCGCTCTGGCTGGATAGAGACTCGTGCCTCCCGCTGGGCATCGTGTCGGAAGTGGCAGGAGGTGCACGGGACGAACCTGACCCGGGAGCCTCTGCACCGGGATTCGTGAGGACCGAGCTCGCATTCCTCGATCGACGCTCAACGTCAGGCTTCCAGGCACCGTATCGAATCCAGACTTACTTCAGGGCCGCGGGCCTGTCCGGTCGCGTGAATATCGAGCAGTTCGAGATCAACGGCAAGGTCGATGCGGATCTGTTCCGCCCGCCGGCGCGATGACGCAGCCCCGCCTCCCGGGTGACCACATGCTAAGCGGTTGGTATCTCGACCTTCGCTACGCGTGCAGAGCGCTGATGGCCAGGCGCGCTGCCTCACTGGCGGTGATCGTCGTATTGGGGCTCGGTATCGGCACTGCGTCGGCGATATTCGGGATGACTGACCCGTTCCTGACCCGCCCGCTGCCGTACCCGGATGCGGAACGGGTCGTCGTGATCGAGCCTGACGCAGCCACGGGCTCGTCGGATGGATCGGTTCCGACGTTCGATGCGTGGCGTGAGCGGCGCGACTTGTTCAGCGAGGTTGCGGCCATCCGGGGGCGCGTTCGTCTTCGCGTGGTGGCCGGGGATCGCACGATGCTCGTGGACGGCGTCGAAGTCAGCGAGAACTTCCCTGTCCTGATGGGAGCACCGGCGCTGTCGGCGGATCTGTGGTACGCAACGCCTGAAGGGCAGGGTCTTTCGATTGCCCTGCTCGGTCGTGCCCGCCTGGGAGCGTTGTCTGACCAGGACGGAGGCCGGGCGGGGACCACGCTTCGGACATCGGACGGTCAAACGGTTCGTATCGCAGGCAGGTTGCCGGCGAACTTCGTATTCCCGACCGTGCGCGCAACGCCGCCCGTCGATGCGCTCGTGCCGTTCACGCCCGGCACCGTAATCGATCGCGGGCCCGGGTCAATGCGGGCACTGACCGTCATCGCCCGCCTTCGGCCAGGCATCCCGTTGGAGACGGTCGCCGCTGCCCTCGCCGGTAGAGCGCCTCGAGGAGGCGTCACGGTCACCGTTCGTTCGATGCGCGCGTATCTGACCGGCCACCTGCGGCCAGTCGCCGCCGGGGCCGTCGGCATCGCGTTGCTCATTCTTCTCATCTGCAGCGCGAATGTCGGAAACCTCGCGTTGGCGCGCGGCGCGTATCGACGGGCGGAGATCGCGACCCGGCGTGCCCTGGGAGCGAGTCGGATCGACTTGCTGCGCCTGCTCGCGACGGACCAGGCCGTGCTCGCAGGCTGTGGCGTTGCCGCAGGTCTGGGGGTGTGCCAGGGAGCGCTGCGCGTCGCGGCGCGCGTCATCCCGGCGGAGTACGCAATCCTCGGACCGCCGCACCTGACGTGGCGCGTCGTGGCGTTCGCCTGCGCCGCCGGCGCCGTCATCACGCTCGTCACGGTCACGATGATGTGGCTCTCGTGGCTGCCCGGCGGCGGCCGATTCTCCGCGGCACCGTCGGTGTCCGAACGCGGACGTGTTCGTGTGCTCCGCCGCCTGCTGCTGGGGACACAGAGTGCCGTCGCCATGACGCTGCTGGTCGCGGCAGCGTTTCTGCTGCAGTCCTTCGCCGAACTGACCGGGCAGAACGTGGGATACGGGCGCGACACGGTGGCCGTCTCAGTCCTGCCTCCGCCCGAACGAACCGAGAGTGTGGCGCGTGAGGAGATCGACACCACGCTGGCTCGACTCGGCCGGTTGCCGTCCGTGCGGCATGCGGCGGCGGGAATTGGCTCCCTGGTCGACGAGATGTCGACCTCGACGGTCATCGGGGGCGTGGGTGAGCGCTATGAAGGCGTGGCCCTGAAATACGTCACCGGAGATTACTTTGCGGCGCTCGGCGATGTCATGCTGGCCGGCCGGACGTTCCGCAAGCGCGACGGCGGGCGCGCCGTGGTGATCAGTCGGTCGCTCGCGCGCGTGATCGAGCCGGACGGCAAGGCGCTTGGCAGGATCCTCGTGGTGGGCAGTGCTCCCGCCGAGATTGTCGGGGTGGTCCCCGATATGTTCGACCGGCGGCTCGATGCCAGACCGAAGAATACGGTGTTCCTATCGATGGAATCCGAACCCATCTTCGCGACAGCGCCCTTTTCGTACCTTCTGCGATTGAACGAGCGCAGCCCGGACGTTCTGGCGGCGATTCGTCGCGAAATCGAGCGGGCGAATCCCCGAAGCGCCGTCACGGACATCTCCACCCTCGACGAGCGACTCTTTGCCTCGGTTCGAGCACGCACGTTCGTCACCTTCGTGAGCGGAGTGTTCGCCACGGCCGCTCTCGCCGTGTGCCTGGCCGGGCTCGGCGCGATGGTGGCGTTCACCGTCGCAAGACGGACGCGCGAGATCGCCATCAGGATGACGCTTGGCGCGACGCCCGCGCTGGCCCGCAAGACGGTAATCCACGAAGCCCTGCTGTCCGGGGGCATCGGGATCGCCGTGGGTCTTCTGGCCGGCGCCGTGACGTCGCGGAGCCTGTCGAAGTTTCTCTACGGGGTCCAGCCGGCCGACCCTGCCACACTGGCCGTGGCCACCTTTGCCATGTGCGCGGTAGTGCTGCTGGCCGCCTGGATTCCCGCCTCCAAGGCCGCGCGGCTGCAGCCCACGGTGGCCCTGCGGGTTGAGTGACCGGGGGTTCCCTCAGATCTCGGACTCGATCTGAGCGTCATGTTCAATCGGGTTTCGGGTCACGGAGATCAGGCGGCCGGCCTGGTCTGGCGCTACAAGGACGCGAACAACCGCTACATCGTTCGCGCGAACGCCCCGGAGAACAACGTCGTACTGTACAAGGTACACGACGGCAAGCGGGCCGACCCGCCGCTCAAGGGCATCGGGTGATTCCATTGTGGCCGTTTTTGTGTCCATCGGTCCCGCAGGACTATGCAGAACCTTGCGTGTTTACGCACCTTTTCGCGTGGGCACAATAGATGGGCGGCTGACCGGTTTCCGCCTTTGCCTTCAACGGCTTAGCGTTTGCGTTTGGGGCCGTTCGCAACGCGGAGGTCGGGAGTTCGAGCCTCCTGCCGTCCAACAATTTCCTTGAGCAAATCCGCGATTTCTGCCGTCAGTCTCTCGTCCGTCTCGCTGTTCTCGGCTGCCGTTTGTGGACAGTTTGTGGACCACGACCTTCCTGGTGGTGCCACTCACCTCACCAAAGTACGTCGCGCCAATGGGTGCCGCCGTCCGCGTGCCAGCGGATTCATCGACATTTCGCTCTGTCGTCGGCCATCCTCGGCAACCTCCCTTTCTTCCTCATCGTCCTTGCCGTCCTCGCCACCGATGGCAGACACTCCTCGGATGTCGCGCGGCTGAGGGATGGTTCCGCGGGAGCGATGAGAGCCACGGCGTTGGGGTTCGGCTACGGTGTCGTCTCCGCCTTGCTGTTTTGGCTCGTTGCTGTATGGCGCCAACCGCAAGGCGGTGATGCCGCGCAGCGCTAGGGCCGCGCTAGGGCCCGCACGCCAACCAAGCCCAGGCGCGGTCGCCAGCACGCGTTCGGCCGCGCCAGTGGCCGCGCCGCATCGCTCTTGAACAGGTCAGCTTCATCGACATCTATACGCACTTTGCGTATACTTAACAGGTGGAGTTCATCGAAACGCCGCTCTTCACACAGCTCGTACCGAGCTACCTGAGCGACGACGACTATCGGGACCTCCAACGACAGCTCGCCTTGGATCCCGAAGCGGGAGACGTGATTCCCGGAACGGGCGGTTTTCGAAAGCTTCGTTGGCGCGACACTCGGCGAGCCAAGGGCAAACGCGGCGGCCTACGGGTGATCTACTACCAACCTGATAGCGGACTCCCAGATCTGGCTGCTCACGATCTACGGCAAGGGCGAGGTCGACGATCTGACCGCAAGCGACAGGCGCGCGCTCAAGGCCGCCATTCAAGACGAGACCCGACGGCACTCTCGGCGCCGCTCGGGTAGGAGATAGACCATGGCGAAGACAAGGACGGCGAAGCCGACCGGGCGACGGAAGCTATTCGAGGAGATGATCGCGGGCGTTCGCGCCATGCGCGAGCACCGGGAAGGCCGTTTGACGCTGCGCACGTACGAAGTTGAACCAATCAGCCTGCCCCCTGTCGATGCCGACTTCGTCCGCGAAACGCGAGAGCGGTTGCGGATGTCGCGCCAGGTGTTCGCGTTCAAGATTGGAGTCAACCCCAGGACGCTGGAGCGGTGGGAACAGGGTCGGAGCAAGCCGAACGAGCAGGCTGTTGCCCTCATCTGGCTCGTCCGCAAATTCCCAGACACGCTCGAGCGACTTGAATCGCTGAGCGTCGCGGGCTGAGTCTCGAGCCGCAGCGATGAAGGCGGCCGGCGCCAGGATTTTTGCGGGCGGCCTGCAACCGGCAAGCAAGGCGAAATCACTGCGTGCACAACCCGACGGCGAGGTGATGATTACGGACGGCCCGTACCTTGAGACTAAGGAGCACGTAGGCGGCTTTTGCATTCTGGAGGCGGCTGATATGGACGAGGCGCTGGCGTGCCCAACCCCAGAACACGGAGACTCAAATGAGAAAGCTCAAAATCATCGAACACATCTCGCTGGACGGCGTGATCCAGGTCTCCGGCGACGACGGCGACTTCCCCTACGGCGACTGGACCGCGCCCTATCGGACCCCCGCCGGCCGGGACGCAATCATCGCCGCGCATGGCGAGAGCTTCGATCTGCTGCTTGGCCGTCGCACCTACGATATCTGGTCGGGCTTCTGGCCAAAGGCGCCGAGCAGTCCGATTGCAGACGGCCTCAATGCGGCAACCAAATATATCGCTACCCACCGTCCGGAAAGTCTTGAATGGGGCCCGTTCGAGGGCCTTGGACCGGACATCGTCGAGGGCATTCGCCGCATCAAGTCGCAGGACGGC
>Ga0316628_100001869_pt1 | contig 15197 bp, 14 predicted proteins | sample OWC_Aug_M2_C1_D5_FD_207648 | JGI IMG/M metagenome (GOLD analysis project Ga0316628, IMG submission 207648) | Wetland soil microbial communities from Old Woman Creek delta, Ohio, United States - OWC_Aug_M2_C1_D5_C | ecosystem: Environmental > Terrestrial > Soil > Wetlands | place: USA: Ohio... | reverse complement strand
TGCGAGGCGAAGAGCCTCTCCACGAGGTTGGGCTGGCGCTTCTGCACGTCGAGGAGGACCTGCTGGGTCGTCACCATGCCCTGCGGCGAGAACCCGGCCTTGACCGCGTAGTCGATGCCGAGCTCGTCGCTCTGCCGCTCCTGGTCGCGGGAGTAGCTCGCCAGGACCAGCTGGGCGCCTATGATCGCCCCGACGGTGATGAGCCCGCTGTTCTTGACGTCCTTGGCCTCCATGTACGCCGCACCCGCCGCCACGATCGCCGTGGCGAAGATCTGCTGGTTGTACGCCGAGACCGCATGCCTCGCCGTCACGTGCCCGACCTCGTGCCCCAGCACGGCCGCGAGGTCGTCCTCCGAGCCGAGCCGCGAGAGCAGCCCGCGGGTGATGCAGATCTTGCCTCCCGGCAGCGCGAAGGCGTTCACCCCCGGGTCGTTGACGGCAGTGAACCGGTACGGCAGCCCCGGGCGGTGGCTGACGGTCGCCACGGCCTGGCCCACCCGCTCCACCGTGGCCTGCACGGCCTTGTCGTCGAGGGGACCCAGGGAGCCCTGGATCGCCCCCGGGTAGAAGTTCAACCCCATCTGGATCTCGCCGGCCTCGCCGATGAGGTCCAGCTGGGATTTCCCCGTCACGGGGTTGACCGAGCACCCCACCGCGAGGACGAGCGCGACCGCCGTGAGCACGAGCAGAATCTGTCGCCGCATCGTTTCCTCCCCGTCTCCTACAATTCTAGGCAGAATTGCCCCGGGCGGGGAGACCTGCCTTCCGGGTTGCGGAGAGCCTCTTCCCCGGTCCCCGTCCCGTTGCCCTGACCCCCGTTATCTCGTGCGATGCCAGACCGTTCCGTGGGGCGTGTCTTCGAGCACGATGCCGCGCGCCGCCAGCTGGGTGCGGATCGCGTCGGCGCGGGCGAAATCGCGCGCCCCGCGGGCCGCCACCCGCTCGGCGATCAGCCGCTCGATCTCTGCGTCCGCAGCCTCGGCGCCGCCCTTCGGCACGATGCCGAGCACCGCGTCCGTGTGCGCCACCGCCGCAGCCAGGCGTTCGCGGACGCCGGCTCCGATCCCGCCCCCGTCGAGCGCCTGGTTTACGGAAGTGAGGAGCGTGTGCACGGCGGCCAGCGCGCGAGCGGTGTTGAGGTCGTCCGCGAGGCCGGCATCGAACTCCTCGAGGAACCCCTCCACGGCCGAGGCGGGCAGCGCTCCCTCCCCGGCCGCCGGCGGCGTGTGGCCGAGCCGGCGCAACGTGTTCCCGATGCGATCGATCCCCGCGGCGGCGGCGTGCAGACCGTCGAAGGTGAAGTTGAGCTTCTGCCTGTACGGCACGGAGATCAGCAAGTACCGGAGCGCCAACGGCTCGTGCCCCAACCCCAGGAGGTCGCGCAGCGTGTAGTAGTTGCCGAGTGACTTCGCCATCTTCTGGCCCTCGACGAAGAGGTGCTCGGCGTGCAGCCAGGTTCGCACGAACCGCTTGCCGGTCGCGCCCTCGCTCTGGGCGATCTCGTTCTCGTGGTGCGGGAAGACGTTGTCGACGCCGCCGGTGTGGATGTCGAAGCTCTCGCCGAGCAGCGCCATGCTCATTGCCGAGCACTCCAGGTGCCACCCCGGCCGGCCGGGACCGAGGGGCGTGTCCCATGAGGGCTCGCCCTCCTTCGGGGCCTTCCAGAGCACGAAGTCGCGCACGTCTTCCTTCTCGTACTCGTCGGCGTCAACCCGAGCGCCCGCCTTCACCTCGTTGAGGTCGATGCCGGAGAGCTTGCCGTACGCCGGGAACGTGGCGATGCGAAAGTACGTCGAGCCGTCCTGCAGGTACGTGTGCCCGCGCTCGGTGAGGCGCTGCACCAGCTCCACCATCTGCGGAATCCACTCCGTGGCGCGCGGGTAGTGCTCCGCCCGCTGCACGCCCAGCGTGTCGAGGTCCTGGAAAAACGCAGCCACGTAGCGATCGGTGAACTCGCGCAAGCTGATTCCCTCGGCCGCGGCGCCCTTGATCGTTTTGTCGTCGATGTCGGTCAGGTTCATCACCTGGGTGACGCGGTACCCGAACGCCGTCAGCGTGCGTCGGAGAACATCCTCGAACAGGAAAGTGCGGTAGTTTCCGATGTGGGGGAAGTTGTACACGGTCGGGCCGCAGGTGTACATGCGGACGTGGTCGTCCACCAGGGGCCGGAGCGTCTCGACCCTGCGGCTGGCCGTGTTGAGAAAGCGGATCTCGCGAGCCATCAAGCCTCCCCCGCGGATTGTACGTCGAACGCGGGCGCCCACGGAGACCCTCGCAGGACCGCAGAGGCGACCGGGGCCGCTCCCGCGGAGGCGGCCAACGCCTAAGGGCGTCGGGCGCTAGCGCTGGATTGGCTGCTCGACGATCACGACGAGGCGGGCGGTACCGAGCACGAACGCCTGGTTCACGCGCCCCTTCACGCGAACCGTGTCCCCCTCCTTCGGAAGGGCGCTCTCAGTGACGACCGGGATCGCGCCGGAGCCGTCGTCGACCTCGTAGTACTTCACGACCATCAGGTTGTGGGATGCGGTGACCTTGCCCTCGATGGTCACGTCCTTCCCGTCGAAGTTGCTCGGCGCGTTCTTGATCTCGGAGATCCTGACGGCGAACATCGTGGAGCAGGCCGCGAGGACCGCCGCCCCGAGCCCGAGGAGGATGCCTCCCGACCGGAACCTGCGACGCAGCAATGGCGTGTCCATGGCCACTCCTTTCGGCGTGCTTCCAGCTTAGCCGGAGGGCGGGGCTCCTGCAACAGGACAGGCGGTAGCGGCACCGTGACCTGCCCCCGCCCGTACGATCACCACGGAAGCGGCGAAGGGTCCCATGGCAGCTGCTTGAGCAGCACCTCCACCGCCTTCGCCAGCTGTGCGTCGCTGTCGGCGCTCATGTCCTGCTGCGGGGGCTGCACCACGGTCACGTCGGGCACGCAGCCGTGGTTCTCCTGGTCGATGTTCGAGCCGGCCACGAACCACGCCCGCGACGGCAGGCGCACGGTGGAGCCGTCGGCCAGGCGCGCGGCGCCCGCCCGATCAGGTCAACCCTTGCCGATCGAAACCGGCATGAAGCTCCGTGCAACAAAGGCCCCGAAGCGCACGAGGGAAGCTGTCAGTTCGCCGTTCCGCTCCCACGGCAGCGGGTACTCCGCGCCCAGCTCCGCGTTGTCGCGGGCGGCCCACGCCCGGTAGGCCTTCGCCTCGGGGGCGATCAAGCGCAGCGACGCGCTTTCCGGCCTCCCCACCCAACCGCCGACGGCGGCGGCGCTCCGCGCTTCCTGGCGCCGCTGCATCAGCTCCAGCAGCGAACCCCCGAGAGCGGTGCGCGCCATGCCAGGGGCCGGGAAGCCACACACCACGTCCCACGCACCCTGGCCGCTCCGCCAGGGCGGCGCACACGCCAGCGCCACCCCGACCCCGCCCCAGAGCGTGCGGACGTTGTCCCCCTCCACCACGATCTCGGGGCCCCACCCCGCGGGAAACGTCGCCGCCGCTCGCAGCATCCGCCCGGCGGGCTCCGGCGCCAGCTCCGCGAGCTCGACCCACGCCGCCTCACCGGTGCCAAGGTCGTCCACGGCCACCACACAGCGCGCCCCTGCGCGGGCGAGCCTCTCGGGGACGCCCGCCATCTCGGGAGCCAGGTGTTCGGCCAGACCCGCAGGATCGAGCCACCCGTCCATCGCCCACGGGTCGGGCGCCACGACCACGCCGGTGCCCGGCCCGAGCCTTTGCTGTGCCGCAGCCAGGCGCGACCGGAGGAGCGTGGAACCCTGCTCCGCATCGCGCAGCCACCGACGTTCGGCCTCGACCGCCTCGCCCAGGAGGGCCAGAACCGCCACGTGGGCACCGAGACCAGCGCCGGCGCCGCGCCGCCAGAAAACGCCGGCCCGCGCGAGCTCCGCGACCGCCCCGGCCGCGAAGGCCGCCTGCACCCCGTCCGCCAGGACCAGCAAGCCGCGACCGGACGTCCCTTCGGCATTGCTCACGATCGCGGATGCTAGCACGCTGGAATCGGGCTCGGCGCTCCGAGTTCGAAGGCGCAGGAGGGGAAAAGCACAATCAGATGATGCGGGCGTAGTCGGCGGGCTCAAGGCGCCACACGGCGATGCCGCAGAAGCGCTCGCCCTCCGGGCAGAACGGCTTGCGCCCCGCGAGCCGGCGCACCGAGCACGGCGGCAGCAGCCAGCGCCCGATGGCGGGCTCGGCCTGCCGGATCTGCAACGCCTCGTCCAGGCACGCCTGCCAGATCTCCTCCTGGGCGTTGTAGCAGAGCCGCATCTTGTGCTTGTGGTGGAGGTTCAGGAGGTCGGAGGACTCCACGAAACGGATCGCGAGCGCGTTGGGGAGAAGGTACGCCGCCGCCTCCCCGGTCCCGCCCGCGCGCCGGACCGCCGACGCGCCCTCCCAGGAACGCTCCACGGCCTCGTCGAACACCTTCCTGGGGGCATCCCCCGCGTGTGCGATCAGCCGCGGCACCACCACGTCGGGGCGGTCGTCCACCACGGCCGCCAGGAGGGGCCGAGCCGCCGGCGTCATCCGGTGGCGCTGGTCCTGCGAGTCGGCGGCGTGCGAGAGCTTCTTCGCGAAGGTGTACTGCGCGTGGTGGAGGCAGCGGCCGAGCTTGGAGAGCGTCGAAAGGTTCAGGTCCTCGCCGAGCAGGCGATTCACCGAGGGATCGAGGGCCAGGCGGACCGCCTCCTCGGGCGCGAGGCGCGCGGCAGGCAGGCCCAGCACCGCGCGCACCGCCGAGGCCACCTTCTCGACGTTGCCTCCGCCGGTGCCCAGCAGCTTCGACGTGAGGCCGGAGAGGTCGCGGTCGAACTCCTCGCGGAACGAGGCGGCCTGAGGGCCCGCCCCGTGGAACTCGTGGAAGAGGGCGTGCTCCGGGGTCGCCTCCAGCGGGATCGGGTCCTCCAGCACCGCCGCGAGGTCGGGGTCGTGCCGGAGCGCCGCCGCGACCATCGCCCCGACGACGGCCCTTGTCTCCTCCGGCACGTCCAGCTGAAGGCAGAGGCGCTGGTAGCGGAAGAGCGTCAGGCACGACACCGTGTGCATCAACGCCGTGTGGGTCGCGACGGGGAGCACTGCGCGTGCCACCTCCTGCGCCTTGCGTTCGGTCTGGCGCGCCAGCCGCTTGGGGTGCCTCCGCCACGTGGGGAAGCGCTTGAGCAACTCCGCCTCGGCCACCGGCGAGAGCAGCTCGACGAGCTTCCGGTACGCCGCGTGCTGGGCGACCACCGTCGCCCCGAACGCCGCGGCCGCGGCGGCCGGCAACGCGGGCATGAAGACCTGCTCCTCGGCCACCCTGACGTAGCGCTGCGAGACCTGCTCCGAGTTGGCGAACGGGTGGGCGTGCAGGAACGACCACACGAACTGCCGGCTCACGCCCTCGAGCACGAACATGAAGTGGGCGTGCTGGAACGTCGTGTGGTGGCCGGCGACGTAGAGGGACCGGGCGAGCGCGTCGCGGCGCTCACGCGCCCGGCTCCGTCCCTCCTCGTCGAGATCGGGGCCGCCGAGCACCGCGGCGGGATCCACCGCGCCGCCGGAAGAGGTGCAGGTGCGGGCCGCGGCGACCGCGGTGTCCAGCGGGCGCGGAAACGCCGCCACCAGGCGGACCACCGGGGCTCCCATGGCGCCGATTGTACCCCGGCCTGCGCTCTGGAGCATATGAGACTCTTTCACGTTTGTGTGCGCGGCCTCAGGACCTCTCCCCCGCCTTCGGGTGCCGGAGGTGGCGCTCGGCTGGGCTACAATCACGCCGCCGCGGGGGCGGCGAGGTGGGCCGTGCCTATATTCGAGTTCCTCTGCCCGGTGTGCAACCGGATCTACAGCTTCCTGTCGCTGTCGGCGACGCCGAGGCGCCAGCCGGTGTGCCCCCGCTGCGCGTCCGCCGACCTCACGCGCGTGCCGTCGGCGTTCGCCGTGAGCACGGGGCGGAAGAGCGCGGAGGAGAAGCCCAAGAGGTCAGGCGGCGAGCCGGACGACGCGGCGATGGCGCGCATGGAGCAGGAAGTCATGCGCATGACAGGCGAGCTCGACGAGAAGGACGCCGAGGACCCCCGGGTGATGGCCCGCATGATGCGGCGCTTGGCCGAGGCCTCGGGCGAGACGATGACCCCCACGATGGAGGAGATGTTCCGCCGCCTGGAGGCCGGAGAGGATCCCGAGAACCTCGAGGACGAGCTCGGTCCGCAGCTCGAGGCGGAGATGGGTGGGGAGGGCGGCGAGGGCGGTGCACCCACCCGTGACGACGGCCTGTACGACCTGTAAAAGCGGGGGCCCGGGCTCCAGGGCCCGATGCCCGGGCGTTACACGGGATCGGTGTCGATCATGACCTCCGTGTGCTCCCCGTGGCGCTCGCGGATGCGCCGGATCGCTGCCTCGGTGATCTCGTGCGTGCGCTGGAACGACGCGCTGCGGTCCAACAGGAGGCGGAACTCGAAGAACGAGGTGCCGCCGGCGTTCCTCGACCTGAAGGCACGGTAGCCCCGCACCTCCGGCGCGAAGCCGTGCAACAGCTCCTTGACCTGGTCCTCGACCTCGTGCGGCAGGCCGCGGTCCAGCAACTCCTCGGCGGCGTCGCGCAGGATGCCGAGCGAGCTCCAGACGATGTAGACGGCGATCACGATCGAGGCGACGGGGTCGAGCACCCGCCAGCCGAGCACGCGGTAGCCCACCAGGGCCAGGCCGGCCACGAGGTTGGTGGCGATATCCGTGACGTAGTGGAACGCATCGGCGCGCAGCGCGAGCGACCTGGTTGCCCGCGCCTCGTGCCTGAGGTACGCCACGAGCGCGAGGGAGACCAGCAGGGAGATCGCGGCGATCGCCACGCCGGCCTCCGGGCTCGTGATGTGCGCCGGCTCGACCAGCCGCCGCACGCCGCGCCCCACGAGCCAGACGCCGGTCATCGCGATGATTACCGCCTGGACAACGCCGGAGAGCGCTTCGGCCTTGCCGTGGCCGTAGGCGTGCTCGGCGTCGGGCGGGTCGGCGGCAACCCGAAGGAAGTAGGCGTTCAGCCCCGAGCACGCCACGTCCATTAGCGAGTCCACCGCGGCGGCGAGCACCGCGAGCGAACCGGTCGCCAGCGCGACCGCGGTCTTGGCGAGCGCCAGCATCAGGGCGGTGGAGGCCGCCACGGTCGCGGCAAGGATCTTGCGCCGCTCGGGCCTCATCGCGGCCGCCACGTCTCGCCCTGCATCAGGGGATCGGCCGGAGGCTTCGCGGGCTCGACGCCCTCCGGATACCAGCCCACCCCTGCCCGCAGGTTGAGCAGCCCGAGCCGGTCGCCGGCGAGCGCCAGGCTCTCGATGGGAGCTTGCAGACGCGACCGCGCAAGAGCCTCCGCGTCCCCTTCCGCAGCACCGCGCAGCACCGGTTCGAGCAGGCGCATGCACCGCTGCCGGAAACCTTCGAGCGGCTCGTCGAGACGCGAGGCAAGCCGGAGGATGGGGTGGAAGTGGACGCGGGGCTGCCAGCGCGCGAGCAGCGCCTCGCAGATCCCCGCGGCCGCGGAATCGTCGAGGGACGCCTCACCGCGGCGAAGTTCTCCGGGCGGCTCGCCCGAGACGGCCGCGCGTCTCCCCGGGTCGAACGCAGCAGCCGCTTCGGGCTCGGGCCGGCCCTGCCTCACCGGCACCGCCCAGTGAACCCACCCGGCCTCATCGAGCCCCCACTCGGGCACCGAGACGCGCACCTGAGCCGCCACCTCGATCCACGGCCGGTACCCTGCCTCCGGTCGCCCTGCGGGCGCCGAGAGGGTCCGGGCCGGACAGAGTTCAGGTCGCATCTTCGCCTGCATGTTACACTGCGCCATCGCACGGAGGGCGTGGTGAGGAGCACCGAAAAGGACGAGTGGAGCGGCCAGTTGAGCCTTTTCGAGGACGACTCGGTGCGCGACGCCCCGAAGGGCAAGAGCATCGTCGTCTTCGACCTCGAGACCCAGCGTTCGTTCCAGGACGTGGGCGGCCGCACCCTGATGCGCCAGCTCGGGATGTCGGTCGGGGTCGTGTACACGTTCCAGGACGACACCTTCCGCAGCTTCTACGAGCGCGAAGCGGACAAGCTGATCGAGCTCCTGCGCTCCGCCGAGCTCGTCGTCGGTTTCAACCTGCTCGGCTTCGACTACGAGGTGCTCAAGGGCTACCGCGACGTCCCGCTCGAGACCGTCCCCACCCTGGACATCATGTTCTACCTGCAGGACAAGCTGGGCTTCCGCCCGAAGCTGGACTCCGTGGTCCAGGCCACCCTGGGGGCCGGCAAGTCGGCCGACGGCCTGCAGGCGCTCGCCTGGTGGAAGGAGGGGCGCCTCGACCTCATCGAGAAGTACTGCACCGAGGACGTCCGCCTCACCCGCGACCTCTACCTGTTCGGCAAGCGCAACCGCCACGTGCTCGTCTCACGCTTCTCCGGCACGCCGCTCAAGGTCGAGGTGGACTGGTAGCAACCGTCCTCGTCCGGGGCTTGGTGCAATTCGCCCCGAGATGAAAAGGGCGGCCACGAGGGCCGCCCCGTTCCTTCGTTCTTGTCGCGGTCGGTCTACTGTGCAGGCGCCTTGTGGGCGTGCACGTCTTTCGTGAACGCGATTGCCTTGTGGTGGTCCTTGCCGTCGTGGCACCCGTTGCACGTGGCTGCGGTGGGGATGACCAGACCGGCAGCTTTCGCCTTGGCCACGTCCTTCATGACCGAGAGCGACTTGTAGTCGGACCCGGCGCCATGGCACGCCTCGCACTGCACGCCGGCCATCGCCTCATCCTTGTTGGTCGCGTGGCAGGTCAGGCAGGCCGCATCGTACTTGGGGTTGGTGGACTTCTTGGCGTTCTCGGTTGCCTTGGCGTGCTTTGTCTGCGCCCAGGAATCGTACTGCAGCTTGTGACACATCTTGCACTTCTCGGCCCCGATGTAGGTCGGCGCGGCGTTGGCCGCGAGGGCACCCAGGCCGAGCACCACAACCATCACTGCCAACACGAGAAAGGTCCGCTTCATCAATCCCTCCTTTCGCCCCGCCATCCGGGCTTGCCGCAATACTACCTCGGCCGTACTCCTGACGCAACCCTGACATACGCGGCTCCAGGGTCGCGCCAACCTCACTGCAGCCCGGGGACCTGGATCGTCCAGATGTGCCCGGCGGGGCTCCGCAACCAGTAGAGCAGCGCCACGACACCGGCGGCCATGGTCACGGTGAGGAGGGCGAAGACCGCGACCCGCCACCCCTGAATCGCCGCCGGGGTGGCCTGCTCGCCGCGCCGCAGGCGCCTCAGTTCCAGGGGATGCTCCTCCGCGTAGGCTTCGACGTCCAGCTTCCCGTTGAAGATCGCCGTGTTCCAGTGGCGGATGTGGACGAAGTAGACGTGCCACGTGAGGATCGAGAGGAACGCCAGGATCGCCTCTCCTCCGTGGGCGGCCTTGGCCGCGAGTATCCACTCCCCCGGGAAAAGCGCCGACCAGCGTACCGGGTAGAGCAACAGGAGCCCGGTCAAGACCATCACCGCGGTTCCCCACACCAGCGCCAGGTACTCGAGCTTCTCGGCGAAACCGTACCGGTCCATCGCCGGGGGCTCGCTCGCGAGGCCGACGTTGAAGCGGATCTGCTGCATGAAGTCCCTCACGTCGGCGAGCTTCGGGATCATGGGCATGTCGAGCCGTCGCACCAGGTGCAGCCAGACCCCTTCCGCGACGTGCCACACGAGCTGCAGGGCCATGATCGTGCCGAGCAGGTGGTGGATGAACCTCACGCGCTCCACTCCGCCCAAGATCAGCACCACGCCCTTGGCCCACATCTCCGCCGGAAACTTCTGCGGCATTCCCGTGATCACGAGCCCCAGAAAGCCGATCAGCATGACCCAGTGGTTGGCGATGTGGCGCGCGGTGAAGCGCCGGATCCTCTCGGGGCGGGGGCTCATGACGACCTCCGATGCCGGCGCCGACCCCAGACATCCACCGCGATGTAGACGAGGAAGAAGCCGATCGTCCCGGGGATGACCATCCTGTAGAAGACCTGCACCCAGTAGATGAGCGGGTACTTGGTGGGCGAGGGCTCGTAGTGTGCTGTCCACGCCGAGAGGAACGCGGCCGTTGCCTTCGGGTGGCAGACCTGACACCGCACCAGCAGACGCTCCTTGATCACCTTGTCGCCGGCGGTCCGCACCGACTCCACATCGTGGAAGCCGTGGCAGTCGTAGCACACCGCCTGGTTGAGGGGCTGGTCGGGGGAGGTGGCCCTGAAGAGCTCGGCGGTGGTGCCGTGGAAGTCGGCGACGTACGTGTTGTAGACGGACGCCGAGAGGCCGTACTTCGCCATCATCGCCTTGTTCCTGTGGCAACGGCCGCAGATCTCTGGCGAGGACAGGCGGAACCTGGGGAGGAGCGGGTCCTGGGTTCCGTGCGCCCTGTGGCAGTCCACGCACGTCGGCACGTCCGGGTTGTCGCTTGCCGTCAGCGGCGCGCCGTGCACGCTCGCGCGGTAGGCTTGGGCGACGCGACCGTGGCACTTGCCGCATGTGAAGGAAATGTTGCGGCGCGCCACGCGCGATCCTGCGTCCTTCGGAGCCAGGATGTCATGGCCGCCGTGGCACGACACGCAGGTGGCGGCGAAGTCCAGGCCGCCGAGTTGCACGGCCTGCCCGTGCACACCGATCAGGTACTCGCCCTTGTCATGGCAGGTGAGGCAACGAGAGGCGACGTTGAAGGGCGCCACCGCGGAGTTGGGATCCTTCACGGCGCGGACGTCGTGGGCCTGGTGGCACGCCCAGCACGGCGCCCGGAGATCGCTCCCGCCCTTGGGGTCTCTGTGCGCGCTCTTGTTGACCTGGTTGAGCTCGTTCTCGTGGCAGACCACGCAGGGGCTCTCCTTGAGCAGCCCCGCGGGATGGGGAATCTCGTCGGCCTTTGGGTGGCAGTCGAGGCACGCGATCCCCGCGTGAGGGGTGCCGGCCGTAGGGGCGTGCCTGACGAGCTGCTCGATCCTCTCCGGCGTCAGCTTGAGGTCCATCGCCCCGGCCGCGTCGCTGATCGCCTGCTTCGAGCCGTGACACTCGAGGCACGCGCTGTCATCGACCGCCAGCAGAGAGCGCCCGCAGAGAAGAAGTACAGCAGCCGCAACGAAGTAAATGGGACTTCGGAGGTGTTTCGATTCCATTACTCTCCCCCTCAGCGCGTCATCTTGTTCCATTTGTCACGAATCGTCAAGTAGGCCGTAACGATCCGACGGGGAGTCGCAAAATGCTAGAGTGATGGCCCGGCCGGCGGCCGGAAGGAGCGTGTGTGCGGCGTTTACTTCTCGTGCTTCTCGGACTCTCGATCTCCGTCGCGGTGCCGGCAGTTGCTGCCGGACCCGTCTTTTCCGCCTCCGCCTCCTGGGAAGGTCCCGCACCGGCCTCCGGCGGGCGCGGGACGCTGCGCGTCCGGATCGCCGTGCAGGAGGGGTGGCACGTCAACTCCGACGCGCCGCTCGACCCCTACCTGATCCCTACCCGGGTCCGGCTCGAGCTTCCGCAAGGCTGGACCGCCGAGAAGCCCGCGTACCCACCCTCCCGCCTCGCGAAGTTCGCGTTCAGCGAGGAGAAGCTCGCGGTGTTCGAGGGCACCTTCGTGGTATCCATCCCGGTGCGGCTCGCCGAGGGTGCAACCGCGGCAGCGCCGCTCCGCGGGGTCGTGGAGGCACAGGCGTGCAACAACCAGCTCTGCCTCGCCCCTGCCGACGTCGAATTCACCGCCGGACCGGCTCCTGCCACTTCGCCCGAGGCCGCCGGCGTCCCGGCAGACGCCTCGCCCCGGCAGGCCGCGGCGTCCGAGAACGCCGGCTCAACCGGCATCCCCGCGGGATTCGCCGGCATGGGGCTGCTGCTCCAGCTCGGGATCGTGTTCCTCGCGGGCCTTGCGCTCAACCTGACCCCGTGCGTCTACCCGCTGATCCCCATCACGGTGGGGTTCTTCGCCGCCCAGAACGAGCAGAGCAAGGCCCGTACCTGGCTGCTGGCCCTCGTGTACGTGTTGGGGATGAGCGCCACGTATTCGGCGCTCGGGGTACTCGCCGCGCTCTCGGGGCGCCTCTTCGGTGCGGCGCTGCAATCGCCGTGGGTGGTTGGCCTGATCGTGGTCGTGCTTCTCGCCCTCGCATCGTCGATGTTCGGCCTGTGGGAGCTGCGAGTCCCGGGCTGGGCGACGCGTTTGTCCGGCGGCCGCAGCGGCCTCGGCGGATCGCTGGTGATGGGGCTCGTGGTGGGACTCGTCGCCGCCCCGTGCATCGGCCCGTTCGTCCTGGGCCTCCTGACCTACGTCGGGCAGCGGCAGAGCGTGTTCCTCGGGTTCGCGCTCTTCTTCACGCTCTCCCTCGGCCTGGGCCTCCCCTACCTCTTCCTCGGCGTCTTCACCGGCGCCCTGGAGCGCCTGCCCAACTCCGGCGCGTGGATGCTCGGCGTGCGGCAGCTCTTCGGCGTGCTCCTGGTCGCGCTTGCGGGCTACTTCGCGAGGCCGTTCCTCCCCGTCCCGACAGGCGACGCACTCTTTGCGGGGCTCCTGGTCGCGGGAGGCCTGTACCTCCTGCTCGTTGCCCGCCCCGGCCACGAGCAGCCGTGGGTAGACCGTTTCATGCGCCTCGCGAGCGCCGGGGTCCTGGTGGCAGGCGTGCTCCTGCTGCCCCTGCGCACGGCCGCAAACCGAGGCGAGCTGACGTGGCAGAGCTACGACGAGAGCGCGGTGGCGCAGGCGATGGCGTCCGGGCAGCCGGTCGTGTTGGATTTCTGGGCAACCTGGTGCCTGCCGTGCAAGGAGCTCGACGAGAAGACGTTCAGCGCGCCCGAGGTTGCGGCCCGCCTCGCCGGCTTCCGCCGCTTCAAGGTCGACCTCACCCGCAGCGATCCGGGCACCGACGCCCTTCGCCAGCGGTACGAGGTGGCTGGGGTGCCGACGGTGGCCTTCTTCCGAAACGGCCGGGAGATCCCCGGGGTCCGCCTCACAGGCTACGAGCCGCCGGGAGAGTTCCTGCAGCGGCTCGCAACGGTTACGGCCTCCCCCTAGTCGCCGGGGCCGGCCTCCTCATCCTCCCAGCGCCAGACCGACTCGTCCTCGTCGAACTCCGGCAGGTCGGGCACGCGGCCGCGCGCCGCGTTGGCGCGCCACTCCCACAGGATGGCCCACTTGAGGTAGGTGCCGAACGCCTGCAGCATGCAGAACACCAGGCCCGCCATGCCGTCGAGGAAGCCGAACTGGAAGACATACATCCTGAAGAAGCGCCAGGTCGGCCGCCCGAGGACTTGCAGGAGGCCCGAACGGCGGTCGGTCTTCCACCCCTGGGCCGCGCCCCAGTACCCGTAGGTGATGATCCGCGGCAGGTACTGGTGGAACGACTCGATCATGTAGTGGAGCATCGGGTTGGCGAGGACCGGTGCCGGGCCCTTGGTCTGCATGTCCGCGTGGACCCGTTTGTTGGGGTAGCGCCCGGCGCCCCGTCTGAGGAGACGGACGACGCGGTCGTGCTGCCATCCCGAGAAGCGGATCACCCGGTCCATGAAGAAGACGCGGCGCTTGATCGTGTATGCGTTGGCGGCGGGGTCTGAGGCGAGCAGTGTCGTGATCTCCGCCTGCAGCTCCGGGGTGCAGCGTTCGTCGGCATCGAAGATCAGGATCCACTCGTGCCGGGTCTGGTCCATCGCCCAGTTCTTCTGCGAGGCGGAGCCCATGTAGGGCCGCTGGAGGAAACGGACCTTCTCGTACGCCCTCGCGATTTCGGGGGTCCTGTCCGTCGAGAAGGAGTCCACGACCACGATCTCGTCGCACCACAGGAGCGACTCGACGCAGCCACCCACGTTGTGCTCCTCGTTGAACGTCGTGATGACTGCGGAGATCTTGGGGCGGGGCTGCGGCTTGGTAGCGCCCTCGGACATCGGCACCTCCAGGGCGAGCATGTTACACGCACGGAACGGGCGCCCCGCCGCCGGCGGGGCGCCCCGTTGAAGATCGGACTACATGCAGCTGACGATAGCCTCGCCGAAGCCCGAGCACGAAACCAGCGTCGCACCCTCCATCAGGCGGTGCAGGTCGTAGGTGACGCGCTTGGCGGCGACGGCGCCCTCGATGCCCTTGGTCACGAGGTCGCCCGCTTCCTTCCACCCGAGGTGGCGCAGCATCATCTCGCCGGAGAGGATCAGGGAGCCCGGGTTGATCTTGTCCTGGTTCGCGTACTTCGGTGCCGTGCCGTGGGTCGCCTCGAAGAGCGCGTGCTCGTCGCCCTCGTTGGAGCCCGGCGCCATGCCCAGCCCGCCGATCTGCGCCGCGAGCGCGTCGGAGAGGTAGTCGCCGTTGAGGTTCGGCGTGCACACGACCGAGTACTCGGAGGGCCGCAGCAACACCTGCTGGAACATCGAGTCCGCGATGCGGTCCTTGACGAGCACCTTCTTGCCGTCCGGGAGCTTGCCGCCGTGCTTGTCCCACAGGTCGGCCTCCGTCACCGTGACGGCGCCGAACTGCTCGCGCGCCGTCTCGTACCCCCAGTCGCGGAACGCACCCTCGGTGAACTTCATGATGTTGCCCTTGTGCACCAGGGTGACGGAGTCGCGGCCGCTGGCGAGAGCGAAGCGGATCGCCTTGGCAACCAACCTGGAGGTGCCGAACTGCGAGATGGGCTTGATCCCGAGGCCAGAGCCGGGACGGATCTTCTTGCCGAGCTCCTTCTCGATGAACAGCCGCAGCTTCTCGGCCTCCGGGCTGCCGCCCTTCCACTCGATCCCGGCGTAGACGTCCTCGGTGTTCTCGCGGTAGATCACGACGTTGACGTCCTGTGGGCGTTTCACGGGCGAGGGCACGCCGGGCACCCAGCGAACCGGACGCACACAGGCGTACAGGTCGAGGACCTGGCGCAGCGTCACGTTGAGGGAGCGGATGCCGCCGCCCACCGGAGTCGTGAGCGGTCCCTTGATGGCGACGCGGAAGTGGCTCATCGCTTCGACCGTGTCGTCCGGCAACCACGTGCCCTTGGTGTTGAAGGCCTTTTCGCCTGCGTCCACCTCGACCCAGGCGATCTTCCTCTTGCCGCTGTACGCCTTCTCGACCGCGGCGTCGAGGACGCGCACGGTGGCGCGCCAGATGTCGGGCCCGGTGCCGTCCCCTTCGATGTACGGGATGATCGGCCGGTCCGGGACGTCGATTCGACCCGCGGCACCTGGGCGAATCCGTTCACCGGCCGGGACCGTCGTGGTCGTATAC
>Ga0316628_100001868_pt1 | contig 15198 bp, 11 predicted proteins | sample OWC_Aug_M2_C1_D5_FD_207648 | JGI IMG/M metagenome (GOLD analysis project Ga0316628, IMG submission 207648) | Wetland soil microbial communities from Old Woman Creek delta, Ohio, United States - OWC_Aug_M2_C1_D5_C | ecosystem: Environmental > Terrestrial > Soil > Wetlands | place: USA: Ohio... | reverse complement strand
AGCGCCTGAAAACGGCGGGGATCACCTCGGAGCAGGAGGGGAGGATCCGGCGCGAGCTCGATGCCGGCGGCTCCCACGATTTTTTCGGAGCAGCGGAAAGAGATGACGGCGGAGGAATCGGCTTTGCACCCCGCGGTCTTTACGGCTTCCACGACCTCGAGGTGCTGCAGAGCCTGGCGGCAATGCGCAGTTCGGCCAGCGCCAACATCCGTTCCATCGATGAGCTGCTGGAACGCGACCGGCAGCGGGAGCAGGACGGCTTCCCCCGCAAGATCAACGTCGGCCGCCTGATCAAGCCCGGCAGAAGCGGCAAGGAGAAGGTGGTCATCGTGCCGACGACGGTGGAGGAGAAGCTGCTGCACGACACCTCCTTCCGCGGCGAGGAGGAACAGTCTCAGGGCGGCTCCGGCGAGGGCGAAGAGGGCGAGGTCATCGGCGAGCAGCCCGTGAGGGAGGAGCAGCAACCGGGTGCCGCCGGGCCGGGCCAGGGCGAGGGCGGCCCTCACGAACTGGAGTCCAACGCCTACGACCTCGGCCGGATCCTGACGGAGAAGTTCCAGCTCCCCCATCTGAAGGACAAGGGCAAGAAGCGATCGCTGACCCGCTACACCTACGATCTGACCGATCGTCACCGGGGCTTCGGGCAGTTGCTCGACAAGAAGGCCACGCTGCGCAAGATCCTGGAAACCAACCTGCACCTGGGAAACATCCCGGATGTGAACCAGATCGACCCCAGCCGATTCCTGGTGGCGCCGAGCGACAAGGTGTACCGGGTGCTGTCGCCGGAAAAAGACTACGAGTCCCAGGCGCTGGTGTTCTTTCTGAGAGATTACTCGGGGTCCATGGAAGGCCAGGCCACCGTCCTGGTGGTGGCTCAGCATGTGATGATCTACAGCTGGCTGATGTACCAGTACGCCATGCAGGTGGAGACCCGCTTCATCCTGCACGACACCCAGGCCAAAGAGGTGCCGGATTTTTACACCTATTACAACTCCAAGGTGGCAGGTGGCACCCAGGTCTCCTCGGCCTACCAGATGGTGAACGAGATCGTCGAACGGGAAAGCCTGGCGCGCGACTACAACATCTACGTCTTTCACGGGACCGATGGGGATGACTGGGACCATGACGGCAGCGAGAGCATCCCGCAGCTGCGCCGGATGCTGGCCTATGCGAACCGCGTGGGGATCACCATCGCCCAGCACGGCAGCGCGGAGGAGCAGCGCACCGAAGTCGAAAAATATGTTCGCAGCTCCGGGCTCCTGGAAGAGAAGGCCAAGATGCTGCGCATGGACGTCATGCAAGAAGACGCGAACGAGCCCCGTCTGATCGAGGGGATCAAGAAGCTGATTGCGGAGTAACCCGTTGGAGCTGATCAGCCAACACACCAAGAAAATCATGGAGGGCTGCAAAGAGCGCGCAGCCGCGGCCGGGCTGCGCTTCGAGAAGGAAACCCTGGAGTACATCGTCACCAACCGGGACCTCCTCGAGCTCACTCCCAAGCTGATGATCCCCACCCTCTACGACTATTGGGTCCACGACGTGGAGGTCCTGAAGGAGAAGGGCCGCTACGAGCTTTACCCGAGCAACCCCTACGAGACCGTCATCAACACCCGCCCGGCCATTTCCTACTACAACGACAACAACCCGGACTGGCTGAACGTGATGATCTTCTACCACGTGCTGGCCCACATCGACTTCTTCCAGAACAACCTCTATTTCCGCCACACCTGGGACTTCGACTTCACCGGGCAGGCGCTTTCGGACAAGCGCATGATCGCCCAGCTGCGATCCGAGAAGGGGCGCTGGGTGGATTACCTCATCGAGTTCGCCCGGGGCATCGACAATTTGGTGGGCTTCCACGCCGAGCTGTCCCGGCTGAACCGCCCACCGGAATCCCCTCGGACCCGCATGCTGGACTATTATTTCGACCATTTCCTGCAGAATGTTCGCAAGGTCAAAGCCAGCAAATACATCAAGGAAATCGAGCGCTACAACGCCTGCCTGCGGGAGTCCAGCGAACACGGGGAGCAGGCGTTCTTTGCCGAGGTCTTGCGCAAACACCCCGAGTTCGACTCCCTGTACAAGAAAAGCCTCGAGGCGAAGCCCGACCGGCCGCAGGACCTGATGCAGTTTATCCTGGAGCACTCCGAGTTCCTGGCCAAGGAAAAGAACCGGTGGATGAAGCCCATCGTCGAGGTGGTGCGCAAGACCTCGCTCTTTTTCCAGCCCCAGATTCGCACCAAGATCATGAACGAGGGCTGGGCCAGCTACTGGCACGAGGCGCTCTTCCTTCAGGACGACCGGATCTCCGGCCACGAAGTGGATTTCGCCCGCATCAACGCCGGCGTTACCGCCATGCCCCGGGTGGGCCTGAACCCCTACGCACTCGGCATGCGGCTGTTCCACCACATCGAGGAGCTGGCCTGCAAAGGGAAGTATTCGGTCGACTTCCGCAGGCTGACCGACCGGCGGGAGCGCGAACTCTACGACCGCCAGACGGGCAGCGGCCGGGAGTTTCTGTTCAAGGTCCGTGAAAATCTGAATGATTTTCTGTTCATCAACACCTTTGTCGAACAGGACTTCGTGGACCGCTTCCGCCTGTTTGTGGCCGGCCGGCGCTTGGACCAGGCCCGGGGGGTCTGGGAGATCTACATCAAAAGCCGCTCGGCCGATGATTACCGCGCCATGCTGCTCGCAATGCTCTACCACCCGCCCTGGATCGAGATCGACCGGTCCAAGGCCGAAAACGGCAACTTGTATGTCGTGCACCGCTTCGAGGGCAAGCCCCTGGTGCGCGAATTCATCGCCAACACGCTGCTGGGCTGCGAATACCTCTGGGGTCGGCCCGTCCAGCTGGAGACCAGCGAGGCCGTGCTCGCCGAATCCGACTCCACCCCGGCAGGTCTTCCCGGCATGCAGATGTCCCTCAGCGAAGAGCGCCGGCAGCGCGAGCTGAAGTGGCAGCGGGTGGTCTACACCATGCAGGACCGCAAACTCACACGCGAGATGATCTGATATCGATGGACAACCGGACGAACAATATTCCTGATGCGTTGGACAGCGCCGGCACCGTTGAGGCAGCGCTGGAGAGCCTGAACCGCTCCGTCGGCAGCCTGGAGCAGCAGCTGCCCATCCCGTTCAGCGATTTCCTGAAGGAGTTGGTGGCCCATCCGCCCAACGTGATGCGCAACATATTCCAGGTCTTCCACGACATGGTGAAATCCTACGTGGGCGAAGGGGTCGACGAATACCCGGACGACCCCGAGTCGATTCATTTCGTCTACTACGATTGCAACCGGCTGTTCGTGGATGACGTGGACCACCCGTTCTTCGCCGATCGCATTTTTGCCAACCGGCTGGTGAACCTCGTGGAGACCATGAAGCGGGGGGCCCAGCAGAACAAGATATACATCTTCCGCGGACCTCCCGGCTGCGGCAAGAGCACCTTCCTGAACAACCTGCTCAAGAAATTCGAAGCCTACACCGCCAGCGAGGCCGGTCTGCGCTATGAAGTCGTGTGGCGCTTCGACCGCCGCCGGTTCGCCGCCGCGATGGAGGACGGCGAGCATCCGGTGATCGCGCGGCTGTCCCGTGTGCTCGAAAGCTTCGAGCACAGCGAAACCGGGGCGGTTCAGGTGAGGGAGGAGGACGGCCGCAGCGCCGGGATGCTGGAAGATGCCGCGTTTGTGAACGGCAACACCATCGAGATCCCCTGTCCGAGCCACGACAACCCCGTGCTGCTGATCCCCAAGGTTCATCGCCGTGATTTTTTCGACGACCTGTTCCAGAACGACCAGTTCAAATACAAGCTGGGGACGGAGAAAGAGTACGAGTGGGTGTTCAAAGACCATCCGTGCACCATCTGCAGCTCGCTCTATGACGCGCTCCTCTACCGGCTGAAAAGCCCCCAGAAGGTTTTCGAATGCCTTTATGCGCGGCCCTACCGCTTCAACCGCCGGGTCGGCCAAGGCGTCAGCGTCTTCAGCCCCGGGGACAAGCCGATGCGGCAGCAGGCCATCACCAACCCGCTGATCCAGAAGCAGCTCAACCGCATCCTGAAGGACAGCCACCAGGTCCGCTACCTCTTCTCGCAGTACGCCCGGACCCACAATGGCATTTACGCCCTGATGGACGTAAAATCCCACAACGCCGAGCGCCTGATCGAGCTTCACAACATCATCAGCGAAGGGATCCACAAGGTCGAGGACATCGAGGAAAACGTCAACTCCCTGCTGCTCGCGGTCATGAACCCGGAGGATCAGAAGAACATCGAAGGCTTCCAGAGCTTCCTGGACCGGGTGGAGTACATCAACATCCCCTATGTCATGGACCTCAGCACCGAAGTGGAAATCTACCGCAACATCTTCGGCCGGCACATCGACGACCGCTTTCTGCCGCGGGTGCTTCACAACTTCGCGCGGGTGATCATTTCCTCGCGCCTGAAACGGCGCTCCGAGGCCATGCTGGAGTGGATCGCCGACCCCGAGCGATACCGCCTTTACTGCGACGAAACCCTGCAGTTGCTCAAGATGGAGATCTACACCGGGTACATCCCGAAATGGCTGATGGACGAGGACCGCAAGCGGCTGACCGCCAAGCGCCGCCGGCGCATCATCGCCGACTCCGAAACCGAAGGCGACTTCGGCATCTCCGGGCGGGATTCGATCAAGATCTTCAACGAGTTTTTTTCGGCCTACGCCAAGGACGACAAACTGATCAACATGTCGGACCTGTGCAAGTTTTTCACCAAGGTTCACAAGGAGGTTAGGGACCTGATCCCCCAGGGGTTCCTGGATTCCCTGCTGCGGATGTACGACTACACCGTTCTTCAGGAGGTGAAGGAGTCGCTGTACTATTACAATGAGGAGCAGATCGCACGCGAAATCCAGAACTACCTGTTCGCCATCAACTTCGAGATCGGCACCTCGGTGGTCTGCACCTACACCGGGGAAAAACTCGAGATCAGCGCGGAGTTCCTGAGCGGGATCGAATACCGCCTGCTGGGCTCCGCGGCCACCCGCTTCCAGCGGGTCGAATTCCGCAAGGAGACCCAGCGCGAGTATACCTCACGCAGTCTCACCCAGGAAATCATGGTGGAGGGCCTCGAGATCGCCCAGACCGCGGTCTTCCAGGACCTGCGCGAGCGGTACATCTATAACCTGAAGGAGAAAGTGCTGGACCCGCTGCTGGAGAACGAAAACTTCCGCAGAGCCATCAAGGAGTTCAACGAGGAGGGGTTCAAGACGTACGACAAGAAAATCCGGGAGGATGTCCGCTACCTCATCACCAATCTCGGCAAGAAATACCGTTACAGCGAGCAAGGTGCCAAGGAAGTCTGCATCTACGTGATCGACAACGATCTGGCTAAGAAATTCGCAGCGTCATGATGGCTGCGCGCTGAGCTGCGCCCTCAGGCAATCGCAGTACTCGTTAAAAATGAAATACATGCATCGGTCCGCGCGGCGTGATTTTTCGAAAAAGCTGCAGCCGGACTGCTCTTTTTGATCCGCCGCCGTGCAGAAGGAAATATGCTCGGACTTGCAGAAATTGATCTCTGTCCCGCTGACCATACTGGCCTCCCTTCAGCCTCCGTTCTGGAGGACCATCTCGCTTCCTGTATCATGATATCGCCCCTTCGCCGCTAAACTTGAGCGAAATATACAACCGCCATGGAAGCGGTTGCGCTTCGATTTTGCTTGCTTATCTTGAAACCTTAACGTAAAAATTTCTAGGTTGGAACGCCGCTTTCAGGCCTGAAACCCATGCCGGATCAAAGAGAGGTTCGATGGAAAAACACCAAAAGTTTTCCATGTGGTACGTCCTGCTGGGCGTTTGGGTGGTGCTCATCATTCAAAATGCCCTTTTTTCCGCCTTTTCCGTCAAAACCATCCCCTACAGCGAATTCCTCAAGGCCTTGTCGGAAAACCGGGTGACGGAGGTCGCCATTACATCCAATATGATCCAGGGGCGGATGAATGATGCAAAGGACAGCAGCGGCACGGGCAATCTGTTCCGCACCATCCGGGTCGACCCGGAGATATCCACTCTCCTGTCCGGCCACAACGTCGTCTTCAAAGGGGAGGTCGAGTCGACCTTCGTGCGCGATCTGCTCTCGTGGGTGATCCCGGTCTTTCTTTTCGTCGGCATCTGGTATTTCCTGATGAAGCGCATGCAGGGCCAGCAGCCGGGATTCATGTCGCTGGGGAAAAACAAGGCCAAGATCTACATGGAGAACGAGGTGGGGGTGCGCTTCGATGACGTCGCCGGCGTGGACGAGTCCAAGCAGGAACTGGTAGAGGTCATCGAGTTCCTCAAGCAGCCGGAGCGCTTCACGGCCATCGGCGGCAAGATGCCCCGCGGCGTTCTGCTCGTCGGCCCCCCGGGCACCGGCAAGACCCTGCTCGCCCGGGCAGTGGCCGGCGAGAGCGGGGTGCCTTTCTTCAGCATGAGCGGCTCGGAGTTCGTGGAGATGTTCGTCGGCCTGGGGGCCGCCCGGGTGCGGGACCTGTTCACCCAGGCCAAGGCCAAGGCGCCCTGCATCATCTTCATTGACGAGCTGGACGCCCTGGGCAAGGCCCGGGGCATCGGCAGCATGGGCGGCCACGATGAGCGTGAGCAGACCCTGAACCAGCTGCTGGTGGAGATGGACGGTTTCGACCCCCAGGTGGGTGTCATTCTGCTCGCCGCCACCAACCGCCCTGAAATCCTCGACCCGGCGCTGCTGCGGCCGGGCCGCTTCGATCGCCACGTGCTGGTGGATCGCCCCGACCGAAAGGGGCGGGAAGCCATTCTCAAGGTCCACCTGAAAAAAATCAAGTACGACGAAACGCTGGACGTCGAAAAGCTGGCCAACATGACCCCGGGGATGGTGGGCGCGGATCTGGCCAACATCGTGAACGAGGCGGCGCTGCTGGCGGTGCGCCGCGGCAAGAGCACGGCCGGTATGTCCGAGTTCCAGGAAGCCGTTGAACGCGTCGTCGCCGGACTTGAGAAGAAAAATCGCATCATCAATCCTAAGGAAAAAAAGATCGTGGCCTACCACGAACTCGGGCATGCCATCGTCGCCATGTCGCTTCCGGGCACCGATCCGGTCCAGAAGATCACGGTCATCCCCCGCGGGATCGCTGCGCTGGGCTACACCATGCAGGTGCCCACCGAAGACCGCTTCCTCATGAGCAAGACCGAGCTTGAGAACAAGATCGCCAGCTTGCTCGGCGGCCGCGCCTCGGAGGAGCTTGTTTCCGGCGACATATCCACTGGTGCCCACAACGACCTGTCCCGGGCCACCGACATCGCCCGCAGCATGGTCAAGGAATACGGCATGAGCAAGATCGGCCAGGTCTATTACGCCTCCAACCGCCGCGCTCAGTTCCTGAGCCCGATTCCCGAGGGAACAGGGGAATACAGCGAGGCGACTGCCGAGGTGATCGACAAGGAGATCAACGCCATCATCAGCGCCCAGTACGACCGGGCCCTTGATATCCTGAGGGGCAAGCGCGGCGTTCTGGAAAAATCGGTCACCGTGCTCCTTGAGAAGGAAACCATCGAAGGCAAGGAGCTGAAGGCGCTCATGGCGGAGGTCCTGGGCTCAGAGGCTTTCGGTCAGGCTGCCAGCACCGCATTATGAGTACGAGCTAACTTGAGTGATTCCTAAAGTGAGCGGTCTTATCGAGTTGCATCGAGGCCCGGAGGGGACTGCGCCCCCCATGGGCCGCCGCAAATGACACCGTGGCCCCCTCAACGCCCCCAGGGGTTCTAGAATGAATCCGAACAGGCAGCGACGGCAGTGGCTGTCGTGGGATCTGTCCGTCGGGGGCTGTCCGGCTCTATCTGAGCGGCTACTGCTGCCGTTGCGATGGCCTCCGGCGACATTGCGGCGGCCCATGGGGGGCGCAGTCCCCTCCGGGCCTTTCCGCCTGAATCCAGAACAGAATCGCACAATTCAGGTACAAACAAGATCGTGTCATGCCCCATCGCCCAAGCCTCTGGTTGAATGACGACGAACGGCAGCGTCAGCTGGGCTGCGCCCCGGCGGTGAGAGAGGAAGCCTACTTCGGGTTTGAACGCATTCAGGCCCGGGAAAAGTCCGCGCGCGTCCTGCGACATTTCAACTCGGTTGCCCACGTCTACGATTTCATGAACACGCTGCTCAGCTTCGGGATTCACCGCGCCTGGAAGCGGGCCTCCGTGCGCATGTTGAATTTGCAGCCCGGGGACCAGGTTCTGGATGTATGCGGGGGGACCGGTGACCTGGCGATCCTGGCGGGCCGGAGAGTCGGAGCCGCGGGCCAGGTGGTCATTTACGACATCAACGGGGCCATGATTGCAGCCGGGCTGCACAAGGTGCGGGGCGGGCCGCTGGAGGACCGCATCCGGCATGTTCAGGGCGATGCCGAGCAGATCAGCTTCCCGGACCGGAGCTTCGAGGCCACCATGGTGGGGTTCGGCATCCGCAACGTCACCCGCATGCGCCAGGGGTTTGCCGAAATGCACCGGGTGCTCAAGCCCGGCGGAAGGCTGATGTGCCTGGAGTTCTCAAGGCCGGTCTGGCCCGTGTTCAGGAGCTTCTACGACATGTACTCTTTTTACGTCATGCCTTTTCTCGGGGAGCTGATCGCCGGTTCACGCCAGGCCTACATGCATCTGCCCGAATCCATTCGCATGTTCCCCCTGCCGGATGAGCTGGCGAACATGCTCCGGCAGGTCGGATTCTCCCGCGTGACCTATCGGCATTTCACCAACGGCATCGCCGTCGCACACCTGGCGGTGAAATAAAAGATTAAAACGGCCCAGGCAAGGCCCGAGGGCCAGGCGTCCCGTGGCTCTTAGCTATACCCCAAATCGCTCAATTTAGGAAAAAGACGGCCGCGTAAAAAATGCAAAATCAAGGCGCACGAGTCCCGCGGCGCGAGGCGTACTTAAAGTACGCCGCAGCGCCTGCGAGATGAAGCGCAACGCAGAGATTGCGTTTTTTACGCGGCCGTCACTCTTTTTCAACGGGGAAGGTCATGGAGGCCCCGTTCCAGCCGACCACCGTCACCATGGGCGCCAGCGACAGCACGAGCAGAATATACAGCAACCCGGCACCACTGAGGGAATCCAGGATGCCCGGCTCGTTCAGCCGCCAGACAAACAGGACGATCGATGTGACGAGCATCACAAGGGTGAGCGGGATCTTGATTTTGACCTGCTTCAGCGGCTTGGCCATATAGTTCAGCCACCACGTGTAAAAGCCTGTGGTGATCGCAACGCCGTTGAAGAAAACCCCTGCTCCCAGGCAATGGAAGGCCGTTGTATCAAAGGATTTCTCGCCCGTAGCCAGATAGAGCAGGCTGAATACCGTCGCGGAAAACATGAACACGATGGGGAAATGCACGGTCATGGGGTGGGGGTGCCGTCGCAGAAAAGGGAAATTTCTGAGCAGGGCCGCCAAGGCCGAGGGGATCCCCAGGTCGGCCGCCTCCCCGGCCTTCTTCAGAACACCCACTTGCGGGAACTGTTCGAGCACATCCGATTGATGGGGGGCCCCCTGGATGTCGGTGGTAAGATCCTGACCGGAGCGGTGGCGCTTCATGTGGCTGCCGGTCTTCCACATCTTGCTGGCGCTGACATCATATACCTTGCCGGCATGAGCCACATAGACCGGTTTGCCGTTCTCTCCGTTGAACTGCGCCAGTTCCTCCCGACTGAATTCCTTCATCGCATCTCCTTAGGCTGCCATCAGCCCCAGCAGCACCACCGCCAGCAATGCCGGCGGATAATAGCTCGCCCGATTGAAAAACGCCATGGCCGATGCTCCGTCCCTTTTTCGGAACAGTCGCAGACCGGGCCCGATGAGCAGCCAGCAGCCCACGCCAAGGACTACCAGCGCAAAGAACTCTCTGTGGTGCAGCGGACTGAGGAGGAAGGCCCCGACGCTGATCAGGACGGCGGCGGTCAGCGCCGCAACGGCGATGTCTACCGCCCGCTCGATCCCCCAGCTCACCGGTACGGTCCGGGCCCGCATGCGTCGGTCCTCTTCGAGATCGGTCAGATCGTTGGGAATGTTTTGCCCGCCGATCTCCCAAAGGAAAAGCGCGAGAAACAAGGCGATCAGAAACACAGCCGATGGATGAGGGTCCACCGCAAAAACCGCGGCCATGGCGCCGGAGGTTTTCACCGCGCCGCTCACCAGTGTCCGGTAGGGGCTTACCCGCCACAACCCGCAGTAAATGGCTTCGAAGGTACATCCCCCCACGAAGATCACCACGCACACCGGATTCAGGATATACGCGCCGATAAGGGCGACAACCGACCAGAAAACAGTCCAGACCAGGCCCTCGGTGAAACTCAGAAGCCCTTGGGCCATGGGATGACGGATAATCAGCCCGTCGAGGTCGCTGGTGCCGGCGGCCAATACCCCCGCGGCGGCCTTTTCCCGATCCACACGGTAGTCGACCACATCGTTGAGAGCGTAAACTGCCGTGTAACCGGCAAAGATCGTCAGAGACCCGATGAGGATAACGTTGAGGGGAGGAAACGCCCCCAGCCACAGCAGCGCGGCAAAGGCCGGCGTGCACATGTCGAGAAGGCCATGGGGGGTCCGTGACAGGGCCCAGAAGAGCTTCAGCCGGGCAAATCCGTCAAACGAGAGCTGACGGGCGGGTTCGGCCATTAAACGATTCTCGTCTCCCTGAGAAGTCAACCGTTATGCGTTTGTGTAGGTCCTCAATTGAGCGGTCTTTTCGAGTTGCCTCGAGGCCCGGGGGGTCTGCGCCTTTGCGCCGGAATCCAGAACAGAATCGCTCAGGTTAGGTAGGTCTAACATGGGCCTTGTTTTCCCGTCAAGCGGTTGTCCCGGCCCTGTGAACAGCCCAGGCTTTCCAATCTTCCGTTCGCCTGATATGAATACTCAGTCTAGCTCTAGCTCGAACGATTGTTGCTCAGGATTCTGGCGGCAAGGATCGGAGGGGTCTGGGCGCGTTTCGATACCATCGCTCACTTTAGGCTGATGGGTTAACCATTGTCAGAATTCTCTTTCGATAAGAGGTGCGGGGATGGAACACGTGGATCTGGCAGGAATGTTCATGCTGGGTCTGCTCGGCACGGGGCATTGCGTGGGCATGTGCGGCCCGCTCATCTTTGCCTTTCCCGGACGCACCGGTCGATTCATGCCGCACGTTTGGTACCACCTGGGGCGGGTAACGACCTATACCACCGTCGGCTGCTTCCTGGGCGGCATGGGCGCAACGCTTGCCGTCCTGACCGGCATGAACACCCCGGCGAATGTTGCGACTCTCCAGGTGGGGCTGCGTCTGATGGGCGCCGCACTGCTGGCGGGGCTTGGATTGGTCCGCCTGGGGTGGGTCAAGGAACCTCGCTGGTTTGATCAACTGAGCCCCGAGCGGATCCCGGGGTTCAAACGCGCTCTGGACGGAACCTCGAATTCCGGGCGGCTGACGGTGTTTTTTACCCAGGGCCTCCTGCTGGGGTTTCTGCCCTGCGGGCTGTCCTATGGGGCCTTCGCCCAGGCGCTGAGCACCGCCTGTGCGGCCGACGGCACCCTTCTCCTTCTGGCCTTTGCCCTCGGAACAGCACCCGGGCTGCTGCTGCTCGGAACGGGTGTAGCCGCCATCGTCCGCCGCTACCGGCGGCAATCGGATATCATCGCCGGGATCCTGATGCTCATCATGGCGGCCAAGCTGACCGCCAAGGCCTGGAACGCCATTTAGCAGGATATTGAAAAACTGCGTCTCAGGCCGTGATCCTGCGTTGCGCGGCTTTTGTAAATGGGCTGCTCATCCCGCCGATGGCGGGACTGCGCTTTCCAAAACGCCGCGCGCCTTGGCTGGCGGCCCGATACTTGTTTTTCAACACCCTGCTAGCTCAGGTCTTCATGCGGCACTCGGCGTCCCACTCCGGGCAAGCGTCCCTGGCCGGCACCGTGAACTTGGCCATGCACTCGCCGCACTCCAGGTCGAAATTGGGCACATGGCCGTAACGCTTCTTCAGCTCCTCTTCGGACATGACTGTTGCCCCGGTGCATCCGCATTGGGGGCAGGCCGTCTTCACGGTGTAGCGTTTCTGTTTGGCCATACCAACCTCCGCTTCTAGATATTCAGGAGTTTGTCGATTTCCTCTTTAGGCAAAATTCTGTCTTCGGTCAACACGTCCCTTACCGTCCGGCCGGAGTCATAGGCCTTTTTGGCCACGGCCGCCGCACGGTCGTAGCCGATGCGCGGGACAAGGCCGGTCACCAGCGCCAGGCTGCGCTCGATGAACGCCGCGCAGGCCTCGCGATGGGCGGAGATGCCGGCCACGCATTTCTCGGCAAACACGGCCGCCGCCGCGGCCAGAAGGTCGATGGACTGCAGCAGGTTGTAAGCGATCACCGGCATCATCACGTTGAGCTCGAAGTTTCCGCCTAGACCCCCGATCGTGATCGTCGTGTCGTTGCCGATCACCTGGGCCGCCACCTGGATCACCGCCTCGGGGACCACCGGGTTCACCTTGCCCGGCATGATGGAAGAGCCCGGCTGAAGGCTCGGCAGCAGGATCTCCCCCAGCCCGCAGCGCGGCCCCGACCCCAGCCAGCGGATATCGTTGGCAATCTTGGCCAAGCTCACGGCCACAGTCTTGAGCGCACCGCTCGCTTCCACCGCCGCGTCCCGGGCCGCCTGAGCTTCGAAATAATTGCAGGCTTTGCGAAATCCGATTCCGGTCTCCCGGGCGATCAGAGCAATCGTTTCGGAGGCAAACTCGGGATGAGCGTTCACCCCGGTGCCGATCGCCGTGCCCCCTAAAGCCAGCTCAGCCAATCGCGGTTCAACCGCTTGCAGGCGCTCGATGCCGAGCTCCACCTGTCGGGCGTATCCCGAAAATTCCTGGCCCAGTGTCATGGGCACGGCATCCTGCAGGTGCGTGCGGCCGATCTTGCGGACATCGGCGAATTCCACAGCTTTGCGAGCCAACGACGCGTGCAGGCGACACAGGGCCGGATGCAAATCCTGCCGGATGACCGTCAAGGCCGAAATATGGATGGCCGAGGGGATGGCGTCGTTGCTCGACTGACCGAGGTTGACGTGGTCGTTGGGGTGAACCGGGGATTTCCCGCCCTTGCGGCCGGTGAGGATTTCGTTGGCCCGCGAGGCGATCACCTCGTTGAGATTCATGTGGGTGGAGGTGCCGGAGCCGGTTTGAAAGACACCCACCACGAACTCGCCGTCGAGTTTGCCTGCCACGACCTCCCCGGCCGCCGTCGCAACCGCCTCGGCCAGCCTAGGCTCCAGCAGCCCGAGTCGCCGGTTGATTTCAGCCGCGCAGCGTTTGATGAGGGCCAGGGAATGAATGAACCGGCGCGGCATCCTGAGGTCACCGATGGGCAGATTGTCCACCGCCCGCTGGGTCTGGGCGCCGTAATATGCGCCCTCCGGGACCTTGACCGTCCCCATCGTGTCTTGTTCTTCGCGGAAAGAAGCTGAATTCATGGTACACGGCTCACGATTCACCGTAACAGATGAGATTTATAATGTCTTGGCTTGGAGTTTAAAGCTTCCCGCTTCGAGCTGAACTTGATGATATCCTCACAAGACAGCCGAAGCGATGACTTTGTAAGAAGGCCAAGGTTAAGGCGCGCGAGTCTCGTTGCGCGAGGCGTATCCCGCCTTTGGCGGGACCGCAGCGCCAGTCCCGCCAAAGGCGGGAAAGCGCAACGCAGAAATTGGCCTTCTTACGAAGTCATCGAGCTTCCTTCATCCGCTCGATGTTGGCCCTCAGCTGTGCAATCTCGATGCCCAGGCCGACGCATTTCTGCCCCAACATGCATTTCTCCGCATCGCCCTCCTCGAGAAAGGTCTTGAGCTTGTAAGTGCCTTTTTTCAGATGGACCACCCATGTTTTTTCCGTTTCGTCGTACTCCGTCTCAACGTCGATCCCGCACTCGCCGACGTCAGGGTATATTTTCCGAATCTTTTCGCAAAGCTCTTTTCTGTCAATCATCTCCCGCCTCCTTTCGGCCTCGATGATGAACCGGACTCCCCCCGATGGCTCACCGACAGGGCAGCCCTGAAAGACGGCTACAAGGTAATGCCGACTAGGGAAAAAGCAAAACGGGAAGACGGAGGAGCCCCTCGCGCCGGGCGCAAGATGCCCCCCCCTCATCCGGATGTTCCCGGACCGTTAAAACTGAAGGGAATTTTGATAACCGTTCTAGAACAGATGCGCAACGTTGCGAATGATCTCAACCACCTTGGCTTCGATCTTGGAGATGGTCTCGGAGGGAACCGCCAGCAGCACCGCCGACGGAATCTCGGCCGGGTCTTTCTGGTCCCACTCGAAAAAACTGAAGCCCATTTTGCGGGCCAGCAGGTTGGCCAGATGGACGACTAGGATTTCCTTTGGGGTCTTCGCAGTGAAATTAGATCCCTCGTGCAGCGAGATCACCCGCGTGAATTCGTCTCCGAACCCCCAGCGCTTGACCAGCATGACACCAATGCTTTGATGGGCTTCCTGAATGGCGGACAGGATCACATCGGTATTCAGGCTTTTCTCCTGCGGGATGTCATCAAACGCTCGCAGCAGGATCACTTTGCCTACATCGTGGATCAGCCCCATGAGGAAAAGGTTTTCTGAATCGTCCAACAGCAGGCTTTGGCCGATCAATTTTGCGGCGTAGGCCGTGGCGAGAGAATGCACCCACATTTTGTCAAGCAGCACGCGATGCTGAGGATGCTTGACCTCGTATAAGCTCTTATTGGCAATGGCCACCACGACGCTCAGGGTTTCCTTGAACCCCAGCCGGGGAATCGCCGCCTGAACGGTCTTGACCTCGGTGTACCCCCTGTAGACCGGGCTTTTGGCAACCGAAATCAATCTCAGTGAAAGCACAGGGTCTTTTTCGAGCACATCCGCCAGGTCCTTGACGGATGAATCTTGGCGTTTGATGACGTTGCGCAAGTCGAAGACGACCTGGGACATGGCCGGCGGCACGATCTTGCCGGCGCTTAATTTCTGCAGAATTCCGGTAAACGACTGCTTGATCAAGGCGGTCTGTTTCTTGACTAGAAAATCCTCCCGGATGCCGGAATCGGCTTGCATAAATTCAACGAATCGGGCCATCAGTTCCGGGTCGAATTCCTGGCCCGCTTTGCGGCGGATTTCAGCCAGCGCATCCTCTCGGCTCAGTCCCTTGCCCGACCGGCCTGCCGAAGTGAGCTGGTC
>Ga0316628_100001867_pt1 | contig 15200 bp, 14 predicted proteins | sample OWC_Aug_M2_C1_D5_FD_207648 | JGI IMG/M metagenome (GOLD analysis project Ga0316628, IMG submission 207648) | Wetland soil microbial communities from Old Woman Creek delta, Ohio, United States - OWC_Aug_M2_C1_D5_C | ecosystem: Environmental > Terrestrial > Soil > Wetlands | place: USA: Ohio... | reverse complement strand
GCAAGGACTGGGCCAAGTGGTTCAGGTTCACACCGAACCCCGAGTCGCTCAAGGTCCGCCAGCTCGACCCCGAGGAGCTGGACCGGCTGCTCCCCCCCATCGTCCGCGACGTGTTCAAGCGACGGCCCCCGACCGAGGAGGAGTGCGAGCTCGCGAGGGAGGAGGAGGAGAGGAGGGCCGCCGAGGAGGCCGCTGCCGGCCCGGCCGAGAAGGGCAGGGTCGCCCCCAAGGCCGCGCGCGCGGTCGAGGACGCGGAGGACCTGCTCAGCTACACCGGGAAGGCGCCCGCCAAGAGGGCCGCGGACGCCAAGCTACGGGACGAGGTCAAGGAGCTCCTCAGGCGCAAGCTCGAGGAGAAGGAGCGCGCCAAGGACGCCCAGAGGTTCGAGATCACCGAGATAGACCTCGTCGAGGGCGAGCTCCCGCCCGAGGGGGCCCCGGAGGCCGCGCCGACCGCGCGCAGGCCCGTGACCGGGGGCGTCATCGACGACCACCGCACTGGCAGGCCCGGCGAGGCCGCGGCCGCGGGCGTCGAGCTGCACGCCGAGGACCTCGAGAGGGAGCTCGCCGAGCTCAAGGCGAGGGAGGAGGCCGAGGCGGCCGCCAGGGGGGGCGCGGAGGGGGCCATGTGGGTCAACCTCACCCCCGAGGAGGCGCTGCTGGGCGTCCCCCCGCCCGACGGGGGCGGCGCCGGGCCCGAGGGGGACTCGAAGGGCAAGAAGGAGGGGAGGCCCTCCCCCGAGGCGAAGGAGGGCGAGGACATCATCGTCGACCTGGACGGGCCCTGAGGCCCGCCGGGCGCGTACTGGGGGATTGAGCGGGATGGAGGACCTCAAGAGGGCGGCGGGGGAGGCCGCGGCCGCGTTCGTCAAGGACGGCTGGGCCGTGGGGCTGGGCACGGGCAGCACGGTGCACCACACCCTCGTCGCCCTGGGGCGGCGCGTCAAGGAGGAGGGGCTGAGCATCGTGGGCGTCCCCACCTCGTTGCGGACCGAGCGCACTGCCAAGGAGGTCGGCATCCCCCTCGGAGACATCGACGAGGTCGGCCGGCTCGACATCGCGATAGACGGAGCGGACGAGGTCGACCCCATGCACGACCTCATCAAGGGCATGGGCGGCGCCCTCGTGCGCGAGAAGATAGTCGCCGTGCACTCGGAGGAGCTGGTCATCGTCGTCGACGAATCGAAGCTCGTGAAGGTCCTCGGCACGCGCTCTCCGCTTCCCGTCGAGGTCCTCAGGATGGGGCACCGCAGGCTCGGGGGCGTGCTCGCGGCCATAGGGTGCGTGCCGGCCCTGAGGAGGGGCCCGGACGGCTCGCCCTTCGTCTCGGACAACGGCAACTACATCTACGACTGCCGGTTCGAGTCCATCGGCGAGCCACGGTGGATCGAGCAGGAGATCAAGTCGCAAGTCGGCGTCGTCGAGTGCGGGCTGTTCCTGGGACTGACTGGCCGCGTCGTGGTCGCCGGCAAGGACGGCGTGAGGGTCCTCGACCATCCCTAGTGCTGGCAGCGTCCCCGGGAGGGCCGGCTCACTTCACGCCCCACATGTCGCGGATGCGGTCGAGGTTCCCCTTGATGGCGTCGATCCTCTCCGACTCGGAGGCGCGCAGGTCGTCGTACACCTGCCGCAGGTCCACCGCCATCTTGAAGGTGTAGACGGGCCGTCCCTTCGCGCCGACCTTGACGGCGTCCCTCGCGAGCCACCCCCGACCGAGGAGCTCCCTCACCGCGATGGAGACCTCGGGTTGCCGCAGCCGGGTCTCGCGCTCAATATCTTGGGATGTCAGCCAATCGCCCGCCGTCGAGAGCAGTGCGAGGGTGCGCGCGACGCCCTTGGGCATGCCAGTGGCGCTCAGCGCGCTCACGAGGCCACTATCCTCCCTAGTCCTCGCGGACGTGGCCTTGGGGGAATCAGTCTTATCATCCACCGTCACACTGGGTTTACCCTTCTTCGCTCTCTTGGACTTGGCCATCGACAACCCCCCCGCTTGTAAAGCGGGTCAAAATTCTATGTTTCTCATATTATATATATCTTCTCATTTTGTGGGACCCCCGGACCGGCGTACGCCGGTCCCCCCCTTCAACGGGGCGGCGGATAGGGGGGCCATCCGGGCGGCCACTGTTGGGGGCGCGCGACCGTGGGCGGCCCGTACCACACCTGCGGCGCGGATGCCGTCGTGACGGGGGCAGGTGCGGCGGGAGCAAGGGAGCCTGGCATGTGGCCCGTGGCGGTCGCTTTGGGTCCCTCGTGGTAGATCCCCCCGCCCTCGTACCTGTCGCCGCGCGCCCTGCCCATGTCCATGAGCCAGAGGAGCAGGCCGATCTCCATGAAGGGCCAGATGCCGATGATGCACGCCATGGCAACGACGCCGGCCCCGCCGCTGAGCCCGGTCGCGACGACCAGCAGCCCGTTCCACCCCGCGTGCAGCCCCACCGCGCCGAGGTAGGCGAGCGCGACCGTCCCGAAGCCGGTCCTGCGGTCGGGGTCGATGTAAGCGCCGACCGCGTAGCCGACGAGGCCCGCGGTCGCGCCGTGGCCGACGGTGCTGGCAAGGCCACGGATGAGCGTGACGATGCCCCAGCCAGAGCCCGATGCCAGTGAGCCTAAGCTGTAGGTGAGGTTCTCCATCATCGCGAACCCCATGCCCACCGTCACGCCGTAGATGAGGCCGTCGTAGCGGCTGTTGATCTCCTGGAGCACGACGATGAGTATGACGGCCTTGGAGAGCTCCTCCACCAGTGGCGCCGACAGGACCGACGCCGCGTCCTCGCTCAGGGCGCCGACGAAGGAGTTGATGAACAGGGGGAGGACCGTGGCGAGCATGCCGCCAGCGAGCGCGGTGAGGACCCCCTGCCTGGGCTCTGGCTCCCCCCCGCGCCGGTGGTGGACGAAGGCGACCCACATCAGCGATGGGAACGAGAACGAGACGACGACGCAGACGAGCAGGATGAGGCCCAGGAAGATGCCGATGCCCGCGCCGAGCGCGAGGATGCCCGCCCCGAGGAACGTGGCGGTGAGGAACGCCAGGAAGTAGTAGCTGAAGTTGTGGATCGCCAGGGGCGGCCTCCCGTCCGCGCGCGTCGGGGGCGGGGTGACGGCCGCGACGCCCGTCGGGGTGAGGGCGGGGGGAGGCGCCGCGGTCCCGGGCGGCGCGTAGGGCGAGGGCTGGGACATGGGCGTGGGCTTGGGCGTGGGCGTGGGCATGAACGGGGGCTGAGGCGTCGGTGAGGCCGGGATCGGTAGGGGTTCGGCCCCTGGGATGGGCTTTGCTGCGGTCTCGTCAGGCCACGGTGGGGGCGCCTCCAGAGGCCATGGGGCTGGACTTGTACTGGGTGCTACCACACGGCCGTCCCAAGGCTGGGGCGCGAGGGGCTGGAGGGGGGCGGGCTGGACGGGGGCGGACTGGACGGGCGCTGGCTGGAGTGGTGTAGGCCCAGGTGCGACGGTCGGGGGCTGGACGGGCTGTGACGGGGCCAGTCCGGGCGGGGGGGGCCGCGCCGCGGGCGGGGGGCCATACCCATAGACCGCTTGGGATGGATGCCAGGAGGCCGGGGGCTCGTAGGGCCTTTGCATGGGGGGGGCGGGCGGTTGGTAGGATGGGTACGGCTGGTACGACTGGTACGGCTGGTACTGCTGGTACGGCTGGTTCTGCTGGTACGGCTGGTTCTGCTGGTACGGCTGGTACTGCTGGTACGGCTGGTACTGCTGGTACGGCTGGTTCTGCTGGTACGACTGGTACTGCTGGTACTGCTGGCCCTGATATGCGTACTGTTGGGGGGCCTGGTACTGGTTCGGGTATGGGACCTGGTACTGGTACGGGTATGGGGCCTGGTACTGGTTCTGGTATTGGCCCTGGTACTGGTTCTGGTATGGGGAGTAGGGGTACTGTGACTGGTATTGGTACTGGTAGGGAGGGTACTGCTGGTACTGCGGATGCTGCTGGGACGGGCCCATGATCCTCGAGAGGATCGGGAACGTCCGGGAGCGGGGGATGTAGTAGACCAGACTCCATCCTATGGGGACAAAGATCAGGCTCAGGATCAAGGCGGCGGCGAGCAAGCCCCCGTCACGCTCAAGGATCGACACCACGAAGAGGTCCGCGCACAGCACTATGAGCCCTGCTCCAAGGAGGATTATGTATACCGCCAACAGGGTCCAGGACTTCTCGCGGTCCACGGTCGTTCCATTACGCTGGCCGGCGTATTTTAACTTTCCCGCGCATCACATGGGTGGGGTCTCGACCTCCTCCCAGCCAGAGCTGACCGTGCTGCGCGGGCCTGATGGCTTGGAGGGCTGTGGGGACGGTGGGGACGGTGGCGACGATGGCGGCGGGGCAGGCGGCGAGGATGTGGACGGCGTTTGGGCGATTGCGGGCGCGACCTCCTCGAGCACCCACTCTCCCACGGAGGGGGTGGGGACGGCGGCCGGTGCTCTGGGCGGGACGGCCGTGGGGGTCTCCGGCAGCTCGACCTCGAGCATGCCCTCCGTCGGCGGCGGAGGGGGAGGTGGCGCGGGGGGCTCGCGGGGCCGCGACAGCGGCCACCTGCGCGTCGTTGGGGAGGGCTTGCCGGCCGGAGGGGCGCGCACCGGCGCGGGCGCGCTCGACGGCGCGGGCGCCCCGATCGGGTGGACGACCTTCGCGGTCGCGCCCGTATCGAGGTCGAGCAGGAGGTCCTCCTCCGTCCTCGAGGGCGCGCCCGTGGCGCCCACGGCGCCCGTGGTCTTGGGCCGGCCGCCTGGCGCGACCGGCCTCGTGCCAAGCGCCCCCAGCCTCCAGATGTTCGCCCGGTCCACGAACGACCTCGGCAGGCGGAACTCGTGCCCGCTCGCGGATACCGCATAGGCGGATGTCATCTTGGGGGTGCCTTCCACGCGCACCCTCAGCAGCGCCTCGCGACGCCGCTCGGGCCAGACGAACCACCTTCCAGGGAAGTCCGCCTCGACGGCCCGCTCGTAGACCTTGAGCCCCCTCCCCTTGAGGCCCATCGAGAGGTATCGCAGTCCGAACGCGAGGATGACCACTCCGACGAGCACGTAGGCGGCGAGGACCATCGAGTCCCCGCCGTCGCCGTCCGAGGAGGAGAGGCCGGCCCCAAGACCGACCCACGCCGACGTCAGGCCGACCAGCAGGAGCACGGCCCCCACGAGGATGTTGACGGCCTTCGCCTTCAGGACATCGGTCCTGGAGGGGGCGTAGACGAGCGCACCAGGGTCCACGGTGCCTCCATGGGCCTTCCAGGTATTTTTGCGTTCGCGCCCGGTTATTGCCCCGGGATAGCCATCGTGCGGACCGTGGGGGGATCCTGGCCCCTCCCGGGGCCCCTGTCATGGGGGGCAAAAGCCTTTTGAGGGGGTCGCCCCATCCCCCCGCCGTGCCACGCGACTCCGATGTCCAATCGTGGAAGCTGGAGGACAACTTCAAGCTCACCCGGGTCGGCGTGACGAACCTCATGAAGCCAGTGAGCATCATGCGCCCGTCCGGCGCGGTCGTCCTCGTGCCAACCATCGACGTGTTCGTCGACCTCCCCGCGGAGCTCAAGGGCTCGCACCTCTCGCGCAACGTCGAGGCGCTGGCCGAGTGCGTGGAGGGCTCCTTCTGCGAGACCGCCACGTCCCTCGAGGAGGTATGCGCGCGCATGGCCCGCGAGCTCCTCAAGAGGCACGGCTACGCCTCCGTCGCGGAGGTGCACGCCCGCGCCGATTACTTCCTCGAACGCGAGATCTACAACGGCCGCACGAGCCTGGAGCGCTACAAGCTCATCGCCAGGGCCATCGCCCACCGCGGCCCGCCCGTCGATGTGAGGAAGCTCATAGGCGTCGAGGTCGCGGGCATGTCGGCCTGCCCCTGCGCCATGGAGGGCGTGCGCGAGCTGCTCATCAAGCAGCACCCGGAGCAGAGGCGGTTCCTCGAGAGCATCCCCGTGATGAGCCACAACCAGCGCAACATCGCCACCCTCATCATCGAGGCGTCCGAGGACGCCAAGGTCGAGGCCAACGACCTCATCGGCATCGTCGAGGGGAGGGGGGTGTCGGCGCCCACGAAGGAGCTCCTCAAGAGGGAGGACGAGGCGCACCTCGTCATGGACGCGCACGGCAACCCCAAGTTCGTAGAGGACATCGTGCGCGACATCCTGAGGGCGGTGGTGGAGCGCTACAGGGACCTGCCCGACACGACCGAGGTCATCGTGCGGTCGGAGAGCAAGGAGTCCATACACAAGCACAACGCCTTCGCGGAGCGCGTGACCACGCTCGGCGAGCTGAGGGCGTGAACCGGTAGGAGGCGGCAACGATGGCTGGCAAGAAGGCGGGGAAGCAGGCGGGGAAGGCGGCACCGAGGGCTGGCGCGGGGGCGAAGGGCAAGCGGATCCGGAAGCCCGACGGGAGGATCGTGCGCCACGTCGTGGCCCACGTCAGCGACGCGGTCAAGGGCAAGAAAGCGCCCAAGGCTCGCGCGGCGGCGAAGGGCAGGCGCATCCGGAAGCCCGACGGGAGGATCGTGCGCCACGTCGTGGCCCACGTCAGCGGCGCGGTCAAGGGGAAGGGAAAGGGAAAGGGAAAGGGCCTGGCCCATGGCGGGCCGAAGCGCGCGAAGGCCGTCGTGGGAGGGCGGTACGAGGTCGTCGGCACGACCGCCGACGTCGCCATAAAGGCGCTCGGCCGCACGTACGACGCGCTCTTCACGAACGCTGCCTTCGGCCTCGCGGACCTGATGTGCGACACGGGGACCGTCAAGGGCACCGTGATGAGGGAGATCGTCTCCACCGCCCCCAACGAGGAGCGGCTGCTCGTCGCGTTCCTCACCGAGCTGCTGGTGCTGCGCGAGTCGGAGGAGCTCGTGTTCTCGTCCATAGAGGCGCGCGTGAGCACGCCCGAGGTGGTGGACGACAAGTGGAAGCTGCTCGCGATCGTCTGGGGAGAGCCCTACGACGCGGCGCGCCATCAGATGCTGCACGACGTCAAGGCCGTTACGTACCACACGCTAGAGGTGGCGCCCGACAGGGGCTACGCGCGAGTGCTCTTCGACATATGAGCTGAAGGTCGCAAACGGTGCCAAAACCTATTTAGATGGCCCAGGTAATCAACCCGTGGTAATGGATGGCGGGCACCACCTCTAGGTTCAGATGGAAGGATCGTCGGCTTAGTTGGGGAGAATGGGTGGAGTACTCTTTACTTTTCTCATTCATATTGGGATTCTACGGGATGACCCTAGGCAACATTCTGTTCCCCCGGCTCCCGACCTTCTAGCATCTTTTGATGGTTTCAATCACCGCCATACTCGCTTTCCTACTCCTGGGATTCGTTGAGATACTTCGAGACATTTGGCTCTTCGACAAGGGTAGGAGCGCAATCGTCAAGCTTCGGGAGGGCACCCTTCCAGGAGCGCTCGAGACAGCCTCTCGGGAACTGGCCTCCAACCTGAAGGCCAAGCGGACTGGCCGGGGCTTTTTTGGTACCATCCGTCTCTATTCCTTCTGTAGGTATATCCATCTCGACGGGGGCGGAACCGTGATGCTCGTCGTGGTCGGAAGGAAGCCAATGCACTTGCTGTGCATAAACGTGAGCCGCGGCGCCTTGGCGACCGTGCCCGCAATCGAGGGTGCCCTCGTGGACCTCATCGACCCCGCGTGGGCACCGCCCCCCTGACCCCGGCTCTGAAGGCGCAACCTTTAAGGCCCGGTAGCGGTGTAGGAAGAGTGAGGCGGGCCAGCATGGACTGGAGCAGGGTGCTGTCGAGGGAATCCGAGGACATATACATCATCCCGAGGAGCACGGTCCCGGGCATGCGCACCCGCGGGCGCATCTACGCCTCAGAGCGGATGCTGCCCGACATCATCCGCGACCAGGCCGTGGGGCAGGTCGCGAACGTCGCGACCCTGCCGGGCATCGTCGGCGACTCCCTCGCCATGCCCGACATCCACTTCGGCTACGGCTTCCCCATCGGCGGCGTGGCCGCGACGCGCGTGGACGACGGCGTCGTCTCGCCCGGCGGCGTCGGCTACGACATCAACTGCGGCGTGAGGCTGCTGCGCACCGACCTCGAAGCGAGGGACGTCGAGGGGAGGATGCACCAGCTCGTGGACACGCTCTTCGAGAACGTGCCGTCCGGCGTCGGCTCGAAGGGCGACCTCAGGCTCTCGCCCCAGGCCCTGCAGGCCGTCCTGACCGAGGGCGTGCCGTGGGCCGTGCGGGAGGGCTACGGATGGGAACAGGACCTCAGGCACATCGAGGAGGGCGGCGCGATGCCGGGCGCCTCCGTCGAGCACGTCTCGCAGAAGGCCCTCACCCGCGGCGCGCCCCAGCTGGGCACGCTGGGGGCGGGCAACCACTTCCTCGAGGTCCAGCGCGTCGACAGGATCTACTACCCCGACGCGGCCAAGGCCTACGGCATCACTCATGAGGGCCAGGTCACGGTCATGATCCACACGGGCTCGCGAGGCCTGGGGCACCAGGTGTGCACCGACCACCTCGACGTCATGGAGAGCGCGGTCAAGAGGTACGGCATCGTGCTGCCCGACGCGCAGCTCGCCTGCGTCCCCGTCGGCTCGCCCGAGGGCGAGGCCTACCTAGGCGCGATGGCCGCCGCGGCCAACTACGCGTGGTGCAACCGCCAGATGATCATGCACTGGGTCCGCAAGAGCTTCGCGGGCGTCATGGGCAGCACGCCCGAGGACCTGGGCATGCGCCTCGTATACGACGTCGCGCACAACATCGCCAAGCTCGAGGAGCACGAGGTCGACGGCAGGAGGACCCGGGTGCTCGTGCACCGCAAGGGCGCGACGCGCGCGTTCCCCGCGGGCAGGCGCGAGGTCCCGTCCGACTACGAGGCCATCGGGCAGCCCGTCATCATCCCCGGCGACATGGGCACGGCCTCCTACCTTCTGGTCGGGACCGACGAGGCCATGCGCACCACGTTCGGCTCGACGTGCCACGGCGCGGGGCGGCTGATGTCGAGGACGCAGGCCATCAGGAACTACCGAGCGGACCGCATCGTCAGGGACCTGGGCGAGAGGGGCATCTACGTCCGCGGGGAGAGCAAGCAGGTGCTCGCGGAGGAGGCCCCGCAGGCCTACAAGGACATAGACGAGGTCGTCGAGGTCGCGGACCGGTCGGGCATCTCGCGGAAGGTCGCGAGGCTCGTCCCGATGGGCGTCATGAAGGGGTAGGGCCGGGCCGGGCGCCGGGAGGAGCGTCGAGGGGTGTGGGGAGGGGGCCCTTCGTGGGAGCGCCACGGCCGGGCCCTGGAGTGGATCGCTCTTCTTGCTGGTGACACATTCGCCTAGTTCGCACCTCGCTTCCTCGACATCGACATGTATACCGCGAGCGTGATGAGAGCCACGCCAAGCATGCCGGTGGCTGCGACCACCACAATCCCACCGTCGATTCCCATCTCCGCGCCGGAGGTTCCATCGCCCTGGTCTGTTCTATCGTCGACTGCGGGGCCTCCGCTCCCCTGGTTACCGGACGGTTCGAGGTCGAAGTCGACGACGGTCGTGCCATAGACGCCGACCTCCTTGACCTGGCCCTTGAAGCCAGCCCTCTCAACGGACACTCGCTTCAGGCAGTCACACTCAAGCACGCCCATGAAGGTGTACTTGCCGTCGGTGCCGGTCTGCATGATGCGGGTGGTCCCGTCATGCTCGAAGGTCACGGTAGCGCTCTCGATAGGCTTGCCCGTCGAGCTGTCCCTTACGATGCCAGTGATGGCACCGCCGCCATGGCCCGCATCGTCCTCAACGGGCTCGAGCGCGAAGTCTTGAACCGTCACCTCGCTCACGCCGATTGGAATGTCCTGTCCGATGTATCCGTCTTTGGTCACAGATAGGTCCTTGAGGCAGCGGCAGAGCTGCACGTCCGTGAAGACATAGCCACCGTCCGCGCCAGTGAGCGCGGTCCGCAGGGTCTCGTGGTAGCCAAGGCTCACGAGCGCGCCTTCGATCGGCAGCCCCGTGTCGGCATCGGTCACAGTGCCGCTCAGGGTACCACCTTCGGTGTCAGAGCCGTCATCGATGGGCTCGAGGGCGATGTCCTGGACCGTTTCCTGGCCCACCGCGACCTGCATCTCCGCCCCGACGTAGCCGTCCTTGGACGCCGAGAGGTTCTTGAGGCAGAAGCAGAGGGGCACGTCCGTGAACGTGTACGTGCCGTTCGCGTCCGTGAGCACGGTGTGTACGGTCCCGTGACAGTCGAGCGACACAGTAGCGCCCTCGATGGGCTTGCCAGTCTTCGCGTCGGTCACCGTGCCGGTCAGGGTGCCACCCTCGGGGCCTTGGCCGCCCCCGACGGGGTCCAGCGCGATGTCCTGGGCCGTCTCCTCTCCGACCGCGACCTGCATCTCCACGCCGACGTAGCCGTCCTTTGACGCGGAGAGGTCCTTGAGACAGAAGCAGAGCGGGACGTCGTCGAACCTGTAACCGCCATCGGACCCCGTAACGTTAATCCTGCTGATGCCGTGGTAATCGAGCGTCACACACGCACCCTGCAGCGGCTCGCCAGTTGCCGCGTCGGTCACGTTGCCCGAGAGGCTCCCGCAAAGGGGCGATGCCGCCCCCCCGACGGGGTCGCTCGAGGGCAAAGTCACGACCATGGCCATGGCCATGGCCACGATCGCGACGGCTAGCATCCTGCCTGCGGTCCTTGCTCTTCCACTTCCATGCGTCCGGGACATCTTGCATCACTCCCAACCGAGCGATGCTTAATTCGGCGCGCACGATATATAGGGCGTCTGGAACGCTTTTGCGACGATTATATGAGCCTTGTGGATTACCCCTCCCGCGCCGCGCGCTCTAGGCCGACACGGCCGGACGGGCCACGGTGAAGCACGCGGACTCCCTGCCGTGGCTCTCCATGTAGATGAGCCCGGCCTGGTCTAGGATGCCCACGTGGTAGTTGACCACCTTCCGCGAGACGGCGATCCTCTCCGCTATCTTGCTCTGGGAGATGCCCTGGTTCTCCCTGATGACCGCGAGGATGGACTCCTGGATGTCGCTGAGGAAGAACCTCACCTCGGTTCTGAGGCCGGCAAGGAAGAACCGCCTGTACATGCCGTCCTGACGGGACCTCACCAGCTCTGCCTTCTCGAGGCGGTTGAGGTGGTAGGAGAGCACCCCCATGGGCAGATTGAGCGAGGTCAGGATGGCGCGGTAATGCGCGCCAGGGTTCTCCCTGATGTGGTCGTAGATGCGCCTCCGGATGGCGTTGTCCAGGAGGAGGTCGTGCCTGATCTTGGAGTACATCACCATCGACGCCAGTGCCATGAGAGCCGCGACGATGGCCCACCTCAGCGGACCGGTCGCGGGAGGCTCCCGGGGGCCGAAGGTGGATGGCACGAGCACCCCCGTCACCTCAGCCCTTTCGCCGAAGGTGCTCCTATTCACCTCCACTCGCTTCGACCAGACCGTGAACCCCTCGGATTCGATGGAGACGTCGTAGATGCCCGGGTCGAGCCCGTCGAACTGTATGCTACCGTTCTCTCCTGTGACCCCCGAGGCCGCCCGGGACCCGTTGCTGGCATAGGTGATTATCACCTTCGCCCCAGCCACCGGGCCATCCGTGCCCTCCTCGAGCGCCGTGACGAGGACGGAGGCGTCGCCAGCCTGGACGGCGGGCGAGGTGAGCAGAACGAGCGCCAGCGCCACGGCCATCGGGGCTGGGGCGACGACCCATAGGCGAAGTCGCGGCGACATCACGTGCCACGTCCCTTCGGGCATGCCGATCGGGAGGCCCTTGGCGGGCTCGCCGGCCCTGCACGTCCGTCACGTTATGATGTCGCCGACCGTATTAAGCAATATTGGAACACTTGGGGGACGGTCCACCGTCGTGCATGCCACTTGGTCTCATCGATGTGGGATGCACAGGACCTAACCCTCGTCCCCTTCGCCTTCCTCGCTCGCGACCTTGGCCTCGCCGTCCCCCTGCTGGAGGTGGCGCGCGATGACCCTGATGAGGCCCTCCTTGGTGCCCTCGACGTTGTCCATCGAGATGAGCACGCGCCCGGAGCCCTCGTACCACTGGCCGGGGAAGTGGTGCTCGGGGTCGAGCTCGGGGTCGAAGCCCGCTGCGCGGGCCGCGTGGAAGACGTTGGTGGCCGTGGGGGCCTTGACCGCCATGGCGCGGGGGACGCGGCGGCCCTGGCCGCGGCTCAGCTGGGAATCGAAGTACTGGGGGTAGAGGATGAATTGACGGTCCCGCTTGCCGACCACTGGCCCCACCCCCGGGGCCGCCTCAGCCCTCTACGAGGACGACGTTCACGACGCCGTCCTGGCCAGGTCGGCTGGTGACCTTGGCGCGGCCGAGGGGCGTCATCACGATGGCGCCCTTGTTGAAGATGTTGCGCTGGATGTAGTTGTGGTTGGCGGGGTTGTCGACCACGGTGCTGATGGTCGTCGACGAGACCTTGCCGGTCTTGGGGTCGACCGCGTTGACCTTCGCGGCCTGGACGACGCGGACCTTCTCGTTGTTGCCGCGGGTGCGGATGGGCTGGAGCTTCTGCTCGCCGAGGGTGGCGAAGAGGTTCTCGCGACCGATCTCGCTACGTCTCTTCTTCCTCGCGGGGCGGCGCATGCCGCCCGATACCTTCCGACGGGACTCGCCCATCCAATGGGGCATCTTAGCACCTCAGGGTAAGCCCCAATGCCAGGAGCGTATTTAAGGTTTCGCCCAGCGGCTCACGCCTGTGGGATGGGGGGCCAGAGGCCACAATGGAGGGAACTTTGGGGTATGTCCACCCCTCCCAGGGACCGAAGACGTTTTCCCCCTGCTTGGCCATGCCGGGGCAGGTGCACGCATGAAGGATTGCTTGAAGGATGTCCAGGAGCGCGCGGCGAGGGACGGGCGGGAGCCGCAGATGGACGTCGCGGTGGTCGAGGTCGGGCACCTGATGGCCCTCGCGGCCAGGACCGCTCCGAAGGGCATGGGCAAGGACTACTTGGATGTCCGGCTGCTCTCCGGGGCCGACGTGGACAAGCTCGGGGACGCGATGGTCGCCTATGGCGAGGGCGCGGATAACAAGGGGTTCGTCCGGGACGGGAGGAACGTCATATCCTCGGCCGCTGTCCTGCTGGTGGGCCTGAGGGACCACCCGCCCGCGGGCCTCGACTGCAACGGGTGCGGTTTCGGTGACTGCAAGGGGTTCTCCGACGCCAAGGCGACGAGCAAGGGCGGCAGGTACCAGGGGCCCGCGTGCGTGCTCCGCGTCCAGGACCTCGGCATCGCGGTGGGCTCCGCGGCCAAGACGGCCCAGATGCACGACGTCGACAACCGCGTGATGTACCGCCCCGCGGTCATCGCAATCGAGCTTGGGATGGTGAGCAAGGGCGTCGCCCTCGCCATCCCGCTGTCGGCGACGGGGAAGAGCCCCTACTTCGACAGGGCGTGACAGCGGGGGGATCAGGGGAAGTCCGCGGGTAGCCACACCATGCCGATTCGCTGCCCATCAAGGACGAGCTCCACCACGGCGCCCTCGCAGTCGGTCGACATCCCGGTTATCTTGATCGCATCGCCCGGGTCCGCGGTCGTGCCAGCCTCTAGGCTCTCGTTGTACCAAACCTCGATTCTAATCGGGGCGGATATGTCGTAGACGCCTGGATCGGCATCAAGTGAGGTCGATGCGAGGATGACGGTCCCGTTCGATGATCTTATGACGGCACTAAGGTGCGACCATCTGACGGTCGATTCCCTGGGTGACCGCCTATTGATCATCAACGTTCCGTCCCATACCATCGTCCCGTTACGGACTTGCGGTTCCACCGAGGGGGAGGAGAAGTTGAGGACCACCGACATCCCCGGTTCCGGTTCCGTGCCTTGGATAGTGAGAAACAGCAGGGCCGCGATGACGATCACGCAGGCGATGGCGACGACAGCGATGATGGCGAGCTTGACCACCTTCTTGGGGGAATCGTCCCGCGGGGGCGGAGGTTGGCCGTAGGGTGACTGGCCAGGGTAGTACTGGTAGGGATAGGGTGGTGGGCATGGGGGTACACCACTGGGCGCTGGAGGTTGCCGGTTCGGCAAGGACTGAGGAGGTGGCGCGACCTGCGAACCGCGCGAGGGGCACCACGCGGAGACGTCAGGTATGGCCATACCGCACCTTGGGCACATCATGCGAGCACACACCCCACGAGGCGCAGACCCAGTACCGATCACGCATCGACGTGGCGGATGACCACGAGGGTGCGCCCTGTCCTTGGCGCACGACATGGGACCATCAGGCTAAAAGGCCAATGGTCATGAATCACCGTCATCCGGGGACGATCCACGACCTCGCCATCGCGACCTTGATGGCATCGTTGACGAGCAGGACCATCGCCACCGCGTAGAGCAGGACCAGGCCGAACGCCCACGGGGGCACCGGCGCGAGGCCGAGGAGGCCGAACGTGGAGAGCAGCAGCGCGATGAGGGCGCCGATGACGACCGCGAGGATCAGAGGCTCGCTCGGCCGTGAGGCCCAGAAATGCCCCCTCTCCCTCACAGAGAGGACCGTGAGGTAGTTCGACAGGACGAGCCATACGAAGATGAACGTCTGCAGCCTCGGACCAGTCCCGAGGAGGTCCCGGCCAAGGAGGAACAGTAGCATAGATTCCACGACCATGATGGCCCCATAGATCACCCCGAGGCGGACCGTCCCCGCCACGGCCATCCTCTCGGGCCGCACGCGGGCCCTGACCCTATCCGTGGCTATGGAGAGCGTCACGTAATCGGTCAGTATCAGGAGCAGGACCATCTGCAGCGTCGCGACGACGAACGACCTAGTCAGGAGGAAGGCGAGCACCACGAACACGACGATGTTGGATGTCTTCACAACCTTGTTTAGGACCCACGTCATGACGCGCTCGTAGGTCTCTCGACCGACGCGCACGAGCTCAACGATGCCCTCGAGGCCTTCGGCGGTGAGGACAGCGCTTGCCGCGCCCCTTGCCGCGTCCGTGGCGTCCTTGACGGCGATGCCGACCTCCGCCTGCTTGAGCGCCGGTGCGTCGTTGACCCCGTCGCCGGTCATGCCGACGATGTGGCCCTCGCCCTGCAGGGCCTTCACGACATCGTACTTGTCTGTGGGCAGCGTCTCGGCCAGCACATCGATGTCCTTGACCTGGCCGGAGCTGCCCGCCTTGAAATCGGCCATCGTCATCGAGCGGCCCTCAAGACCGATGGCCCTCCCGACCTTCTTGGCGACCGGCAGCGAGTCCCCCGTGAGCATCTTC
>Ga0316628_100001866_pt1 | contig 15203 bp, 11 predicted proteins | sample OWC_Aug_M2_C1_D5_FD_207648 | JGI IMG/M metagenome (GOLD analysis project Ga0316628, IMG submission 207648) | Wetland soil microbial communities from Old Woman Creek delta, Ohio, United States - OWC_Aug_M2_C1_D5_C | ecosystem: Environmental > Terrestrial > Soil > Wetlands | place: USA: Ohio... | reverse complement strand
GGAGACAAGCTCATGGAAATCCGGCGCTATCACATCGAACGGCAGATCTAGAAGCGCCATTATTTCGCGCCGCCGCGGCGATGTGGAGGCGAGAATCAATCTCATGCAAATGCGTTGCGTGGTGTTGGAAAATCAAGCGCGCCGTTGGGCAAGGGCGAGGCGGCTTCGTGCAATCGAGAAAGAGGGGATTTCCATTGCATGGCCATGGACGCTGTGTAGTCGCTGAGGCATTGCACCAGCCCGCTCACACTGTCGAGACGGACCATCTGCGCCCGCAGCTCAGCGGCTCGCGGAAGCCCGCGGCAATACCAGGCGAGGTGTTTACGCATGCCGACAAACGCTTGGCTTCCCCAGTGCTTTTCGAAGTGGCGCGCGTGCTCAATCATGACATTCGACCGCTCCGCCAAAGTGACGGCGATATTTGGAATCGCGAGTGATCTGCCCGAACGCCGCGCTAGCTTGAGGTGTTCTTTGGATCGAAACAGCCAGGGGTTGCCTTGGGCCGCGCGCCCCACGAGCACGCCATCCACGCCGCTCTCCCGGACACGGCGATAAATGTCGCTCATGTCGCGGAGATCGCCGTTTCCGAGAATCAAAGTCCGGGAATTCCTCGCGGCGGCGGCTGCTTGCGCAATGGCGTCCCAATCGGCGTAGCCCTTATAATGTTGTTTGAGGGTGCGGCCGTGAAGCGCAATCGCCGCCGGCTTTTCTTCGAGCAGAGTTTGGATCCACTGGTCGATGACAATTTTATCGTAGCCGATGCGGGTCTTGACCGACACCGGAATAGAATGGCGCGCAGGAGGCGTTTTCCAGCCTGTCCTCAAGCGATTGGCTAACTCAATGTTTGCAATCAACGCGGGATGGATTTTCAGTTCGCCCAGTGTTTGTCCGGCGCGCCAGTCCGCAATGCCTTGCATCACCGTGCGAATAATCGATTGAGCCAACTCCGGGGTCCGAATCAGCGCGGCGCCGCCGCCTTTGGCGGCGACCTTTTTTGCCGGACAGCCCATATTGATGTCCAGGCCGTCAAAACCAAGCTCACAGACGATATGCGCGACCTTATAGAACATCTCAGGGGTATGGCCGTAGATTTGCGCAACCACGGGACGCTCAAGCTCGGAATAGGTGAAATCTTTGATCAGCGTTTGTGGGGCATAAAAAGCCGTCTCAACATTGACAAACTCGGTGATCGTTACATCCGCGCCCCCGTGGGCGGCAGTGATGTAGCGAAAAGAGGCATCGGTGATTCCATCCATGGGCGATAAGCCGATGATCGGCGTAGGTATTCTGTGCCAGAAGCTCACGAGTGACCTTTCAACTATCCCGTTTCTGTTGCAGCGCTCGCCAGTTTGCTTTCGGACATTAAACCAGATCCCGAGAGTAGTTCCAACCAAAACTCAACGGGCTATGGAGTAATGAAATATGGAGTGGTGGAGTGATGTGTTAAAACCCAATACTCCAATACTCCATTTTTCCATCACTCCAATTCCCCTGCCGCAGGAATTTGGCGCCCCGTTTCTCTTCGGGGGAATTTTTGACTACAATGATGTAACGGGTAAGAGTCGCTTCTCGGGCTGGCCCATGTGGTGAAACACTGCTCTACAGCGGCCGGCGCAAAGTGACGGGGATCTTGGGGAATCGTAAAGCATGCGCAAGTGGTATATCTACGGAGCCTTACTGCTGGTCTTGGGCGCAGCCGTTGTCGTGGCGCTTATCAATCTGAACAGGCTCATCAAACAAAACAGGGAGTTTCTGCTTGCCCAGGCAGAGCAGGCGCTGAGCCGAAAAATTACCGCGGGTGATTTTGAGTTGTCGATCTTCCACGGCATCGGCCTCGAAGTCAAAGATTTTGCTTTGGCCGATGATCCCGCTTTTTCTTCCGGCGATTTTGTCCGCGCGAAGCGACTTCAGATAAACGTGCGGCTGTGGCCTCTTTTGCGCAAACGCTTCGAGATCAAAAACGTCATCTTGCGCGACCCGGTGATCCGGATTGGCCGCAATGAACGGGGCGTTTTTAATTTCTCGTCCATAGGCAAGCGGGAGAAGCCAAGAGAGGCGAAAGCCGATCAAACGAAAAAGGGCGGAGAAAAAAGCGGGTCACCGGGAGTTGCCGTTTATCTGGTCAACATTGCCAATGGTGAAGTGATTTACCGGGATCAAAAAGAGGGGACCGATCTCGATTTCAAGCAGGTCGATCTGACGCTCAAACAGGGGAGCGGAAACAAGCCGGTTTCCGTAGAGTTGGAAGCGGCGTTGTTTTCGCAGCGGCGCAACCTAAAACTGGAAACGAATGTCGGCCCGCTTCCGCCCGGCGTTGACATGAGCCGGGTCCGTTTAGTTGGCACGGTCGAAATCGACCCTCTGGACGTTTCGGCATTGCAAACGGCCGTGCCGAAGATAAAGTCGTTCCTGCCCAAAGAGCTGCAATTGTCCGGGATATTGGCTATCAGCAAGGCGAAATTCAACGGCACGATGGAAAACCTTGCGCTAAATGGGACCCTCGAAGGCACGCGCGCGGCGATAGGAGTGGGGAAATACTTTAATAAGGCTTCTTCTGTTCCGCTGGAGTTTACCGGTAACGCGCAGTACGCCAATGATACTATTTACATTCGTAATGCCGACTTGAAGCTCAACACGGTGGCTATCAACAGCAAGGGAGAAGTGCATCTTGGTGATGAGACCACGGTCAATCTGGCGCTGGACGCCAAGCCGTCATCGCTGGCCGGTTGGGGTAATATTGTTCCTGCAGTAGCGCCCTACAAGCTTTCGGGAACGGCGGAAGTACATGCGACGTTGCGCGGCCGGATCGGCAAGGGGGGTGTGCCGGATGTCCAGGGAACCGTGACCTTGACAGGGGCGAGCATCAAGCCACCGCATTGGGCCACGCCTGTGAAAAATTTAAACTCAAGGATTACTTTTAACGGGCAAAAAGCCGAAACCCAAAGGACCTCGTTCGATTTGGGAAACTCCAAAGTCCGCTTCGCGGCCGCCGTTGAAAAGTTTTCGCCGCTCACGCTTTCGTACACGGCCTCGACGCCTGAACTTCGGCCCGCAGAGTTCGCGCCCTCGGTGACGGAGGAGCGTAAAGGCGATGTCTTCAGGAATCTGTCCAGCACCGGCCATTTGAGCCTGGTCGGCGGCAATGTGATGTTCGAAGGAAAGTTGGCGTCAAGTGACGGAAGCATACGAAAGATCGGATTTCAGCGTCTTGATGCTGCGGTCGCCGTAGCCGATAAAACGGCTCGTGTGCAGAGCCTGCGCATGGATGCGCTGGGCGGCAGTGTCGCGGGCACAGGCGAGTATGCGTTCGGTGAGAGCGTTCCGCGTTTTTCCATGGACGCCAAAGTCCAAAGAATCGATATCCATGAATTCTACCAAACGCTCAAGGCAAGCACCCAGCGCGACCTTCAGGGGCGGCTAAGCGCAAACGCCAAGGTGGCCGGTAGCGGGAAAAACTGGGACGAGATCAAGCCGAATCTGCGCGGCCAGGGAGACGCTGAAATCGTCGACGGCGCACTACTCAATATAAACTTGGCCGACGCCGCGCTCTCGGCCAGCGGCATTCCCGGATTGGGAAACCTGGTCACTCCGCAGATGCGCAAAAAATATCCGGAGACCTTCGAGGCAAAGGACACCAGGTTCAAGGAGACGAAAGCGCTCTTTGATATCGCGGACGGGCGCATCAACGTAAAGGATCTGCACGTGATCGCCGCCGATTATTCGATGCAGGGAGAAGGGTGGGCGAGCTTTGAGCGCAGGATTAATTTTCACACGCAGCTCATTTTATCGCCGCCGCTTTCGGCCGACCTGACCCAGTCCGTGCGCGAGGCGCGGTTGCTGTTCAATAAGGATAATGAGTTTACGATGCCGTTCACGGTTAGCGGCCGCCTGCCCAAGGTCAAGGCCAAACCGGATTCGACCTACCTGGCCAAGATGTTCCAGCGCGGCAAAGCGCGCCAGCTAACGGAAGAATTGGAGCGACAATTTTTTGGCTCTAAAGAATCGACCGCCCCAAAGGATGGAGATGCCAGCGAGCAGGAGCCCACGCAGAAGCGCAAGAAAAGGCAATCCACTGAAGATATGATTCGTAAGGGGCTTGAAGGGCTATTTAGACGCTGAGCCAAATTTCTCACGTGTAAGAGCGATCGAGAGGCGAGCTCTTCAGAGCGAGGCAATGGGTCTGTGCGTTTTCGCACAGGGGATAGAGCAGGGAGCAAGGAACCTTTCAGAAGAATTCGCTGACTTGCTCTTTGCGCTCTGCTCTTTGTTTTTTCGGCTCGCCTCTCGATCGACACCGTGTCATCGGTTTCCCTCTAATTGTCAGAAAACCGGGCTAGCCGCTATCGTACGATTTGCCCCTCCTTGATCCTCCCCAAAAGATGTTGGACGAGGAAAGAAGTGGGGGAGTCAACTACTTGGCCCACAGAGCCTTGATAAAACCGTCCTTGGAGAGCTCGTCGATGATGCTGGCGTCGATAAATTCACTGGGGCGCGCGGTGCGCGCGCGCGGGTTGGTTTTGGCCAAATCCGCCAATTGGACCTGAAGCCCGGCTTCGCTCAACGTGCCCTCTTTTTCGATCGCCTGATAACTTTCGTCATAGCTCAGCGACAGCACCTGGGGATCGCTGATGCGGGTGTATTTCTTCAATACTTGGACCGTATCCTCTTTGCTGCGGTAAACGTCACGCACTCCCTCAAGATAGCCTTTGGCAAACGATACCAGCTTGGGGCGAAAGTCCCCGTGCAAAGAGCTCTCCAGGGTGTTGGCGCTCTGGTGTTGAATTGTCACGCCGAGCTTCGCTATTTCGGCACCGGAAACGAGGACTTTCATGCCCGCATTGCGCGCCATGACGCTTTCGGGAGCGGACAGAGTCGTGCCGCCAATCATTCCCTTGGTTAACGCGGCAAGGCGATTTTGGGTGCTGCCCAACTGGAGGACCGTGTAGTCGCGGCCCTCTTCCAGACCGAATTTTTTCAACAGCATGACGGTAGCCGTGTAGGAGGACGAGCCGATGCGCGTCACCGCGATGCTTTTACCTCTGAGATCTGCCGGAGTCTTGATATCCTGCGTGCTGTAGAAAGGATTCGGATAAAAATTCACCATTCCTATGAAAATCTTGGCCGGTGCGCCGCGCAGCCGCGAGTTGATGACCGAGCTTCCGTCGGCGGCCAGGATCTTGGTCTCACCGCCCAGCAGCGCCTGCATGCCTAAGGTGCCGCTGGGAATGTAGATCAGGTCCACGTCCAGGCCATATTTATGAAAGAAGCCTTTTTCTTTCGCGACCCAGAGCGGAGCGGTCAACATATTCAAAGCGCTATGCACCACGACTACGCGGTCCGCGGCGAGCAGCGGAGGAGCCGAGAAACAAGGAAGCAAGTTAGAACCAATCGCGAGGCAGCATAGCAAGCCGTAGCGGATTCGAACGCCGAGTTTTGTTTTCATAAGAAAATCTTAGCCTCCTCTTTTCGTGGTTTGCATTCCAGTCTCAGAATGGCCGTTCACGTCGTCTTTCCGATCGCGTAATCGCCGGGCGTCACTCGAGGCGCGTCAATGCGGCATGTTCGCAGCTTCGCTTGTTCCGAAATAACTAATCGTAATCCGCCAAGACTTGCGGACCGAGAGCAGCCAGCGAAGGCGGTGAGACCGCAAGCCGTGGGCATCTAAGCATACAGGTTGCTCGCAGGCCCCGACCGCCCCGAACATCACCCTCAGGGGATTGCGGGGTGGTCTTCGAGGCAGTGTCCTGTTGCCCACGGCCGTAGGGCTCATTGCCTTGGCGGGTTCAAAATAATGCCGGATCAGGGCTAATTCTCCGAAACGTCAATCAAAACGCCGTCCGGATCGGCCATTTGAAATTGGCCGAAACAGCATCGGGCAAACAGTTTCTGCCGCACCTCACGTTCGGGATTTATTTCCGGCCGGTCGTCTTTTACCGGCGCGTATTCCTGCTCGTGCTTTTCAAGATCGGCTTTGAGCGCAGCCAGGCTTTCGACCTTGAATCCGATATGATCTAGCGCTGGCCGCTCGATGCCGGAGCCTGCAAAGTCGATTATCTGCCACGGAAAAATTGCCAGGGTGACCTTGCCGTCGGAGAGATAGTGATTGGGATCACCGGCGGGCCTTTCCAATTCGGTCAGGTCGAAGACCGTACGATAGAACTCGGCGATATTCTCAGGCTCGACTGCGCGGAGAGCGAAGTGGCCCACGCGGCGCGGCATGGCTTCGTCTTTCTCGATATAAAGATCGGTTCGATTTTCCATGCCGTTTTGGGAAAGATCGAAAACGTTGCCCGCCGGATCATGGGTGCTGATGCCGGCAAAAGGGCGGTTGCCGGGACGCTTGAGCACGCGAACGGCGGGATACTTTTCTCTAAGCCGGGAGAAGACCAGTTCGACATCCTGGACTTCAAAGCCGAAATGATCGAACCCGGCCTGGCGTCCGGGGGCGCGGGGATTCACATTGATGCCGACGTAACCGTCACGGAGCACCACGGCGCCACCCGCCCGGGCTTGGCCGGAGCGCTTCAACTTGAGTACGTCTCTATAGAAATCGCCTTCGAGATTCACATTGCTGCTAACGATCGCCAAATGCTTCATTTGCGCAAACATTGTGTTCTCCTTCTACTTTTATTGGGAAAGGGGGGATGGGCTAAGCTATTAGATGAGAGCGCCTGTTGTCAAACGAATCGCAACACATCCCCCTCACCACTGTTTACCTCAAAAAATAGGAATCATTGACCAGCACCTTCTTAGCTTTGCGACAAATGGCCACGGCTCAATTGCAGTCAGGTCTGCTTATCCCTAGTTGAAACGGACTATTAAGTTTGCACGGATCACTGGCATATCTTTTGCCGCAGCAAAATGGGTTTGAATCGACTTGGCGGAGGCATCACCGAGGAGACGTGATCGGAACCTTTCTGTGGCCGACAAAAATTTCCATCTTGCCAAAACAAAAAAGGAGAAAAGCCAATGAAGCTACAAATTCCTTATCGCGACCTAAGGAGCTGGATCGATCTGGCTGGTGAAGTAGGTGAGGTTCGTCGGGTCGAGGGCGCATCGTGGCAGGAGGAGATCGGAATGGCCTCCGAATTAGTCAATCGTCGCGATCCGGCGCCCGCGGTGCTCTTCGATAAAATCCCCGGGTATCCTCAGGGCCATAGGGTTCTCGTCAATTTCTTCGGCGGAAGACGGAAAAGTATGACGCTGGGGTTGCCGCCAGGATCGAATAATTTCCAACTTTCAGAAGCGTTCACAGAGGCTTTCCAAGAGACCAAAGCGATCCCCTACGAGGTCGTTGACGATGGCCCCATATTGGAGAACGTCCAGATGGGCGATGACGTCAATGTGCTTTCTTTCCCCTCGCCCTTGTGGCACGAGCTCGATGGCGGACGCTACATTGGAACCGGCAGCTATAATATTACGCAGGATCCGGACGAAGGATGGGTGAACCTGGGTACCTACCGCGTGATGGTCCAGGACGAAAAGACCGTCGGCTTCTACATTTCGCCGGGCAAGCACGGCCGGATTCATCGCGACAAATACATATCCCGCCAACAACCGATGCCAGCCGCGATTGTAGTGGGCGGCGATCCATTGCTGTTTCTGATGACCTGCAGCGAAATCCCCTACGGCACCTCCGAATACGACGTTGCGGGAGGGCTGCGGGGCAAGCCTTATCCAGTCATCAAGGGTAAAATAACCGGATTACCGATACCCGCCAATGCTGAAATCGTTCTGGAAGGATTCGTTGACCCGAAAAAGAGAATGGCGGAGGGACCTTTTGGCGAATGGACGGGCTACTACGGCAGTGGACTTCGAGATGAACCGTGCATGGACGTCAAGGCGATCTACTATCGCAATAATCCCATTATGCTGGGTTGCCCACCGCAGCGGCCGCCCGATGAAATTGCCCGTTACCGCGCAGTACTGCGCTCCGGTTTGTTGCGGCAGGCCTTACAGAAAGCCGGGCTGTCCGGCATCAAAGGTGCCTGGGCCAGCGAGATTGGAAATACCCGGATGCTTCTCTGTATTGCCATCGAGCAACGCTACGCCGGCCACGCAACCCAGGTCGGCCATGTCGCTTCGCAGTGCCACGTCGGCGCGTATGCCGGCAAATACGTGGTGGTTGTCGATGATGATATCGATGTCTCCAACCTCGAAGAAGTCGTTTGGGCGATGATTACCCGCTCCGATCCGGCTACCTCCATTGATATCATTCGCAACGCCTGGTCAACGCCTCTAGACCCTCGGATTTCGCCGGAGGACCGAGCCAGGGGACAAATGACCAATTCCAGGGCGATCATCGACGCCACGCGCCCGTACGCTTGGCGCGACAAGTTTCCACCGGTTAATATGCCCAGTCCCGAGCGGGCGCGTATAACACGTGAAAAATTTTCCTATCTGCTGGAGGAATGAACCCAGATTACGCAGTCGAGTTGAGACTGACGTCCACTGCTCGGTGTAAGAGGGACCAGAAGGCTGGAAGCATTCCAGCCTTCTGGATTAGATCAAACTTAGCGGCTAAACGTTGACGATGACCACGCCCTTGGGCTCGAGATAGTAGTCCAGAGCTTCGGGGCCGTGCTCGCGGCCCACGCCGCTTGATTTCACGCCGCCGAAGGGAAGTTCGTCGAAGCCGTAGTGAAGCGAGTTGACCCAGACGTTTCCGGCCTGGAGTTTGTCGATGGCTTTATTGGCGTAGATGAGATTGCGCGTCCAGATGGACGAGCCGAGTCCGTATTCGGAAGCATTGGCCTTATCAATGGCCTCGTCGATGGTCTTGAACGTGTAGACAGGCAGCGCCGGACCAAACACTTCTTCCGTGGTGACGCGGGCGTCGTCGGGAACGTTGGTGAGCAGTGTCGGCAAATAAAAATTGCCTTTGTCCATGTCGCCGCCCTTGGGCCGTTCACCGCCGAACAGCGTCTTGGCGCCGCGCGCCTTGGCGTCTTCCACCTGTTCCTCGACCTCTTGGCGCTGGGACTGGATGTGAATGGGTCCCATGCGCGTATCCTTGCTCATGCCGTTGCCGACGGTTTTCTTCTTAAGGATCTCCACCAGCCCGCCGACGAATTTTTCTGCAATCGATTCGTGCAGGAACAAGCGCTTCACTCCCAAACACATCTGGCCGCAGTTAAAGAAGCGCCCGATGTCGGCCATCTTGACCGCCATATCTAGATTGGCGTCTTCCATCACAATCATGGGATCGCTTCCCCCTAGCTCCAGGGTCACGCGTTTGATCTCGCGTCCGGCCACTTCCATGACGTGACGTCCGACCGGCGTCGAGCCGGTGAAAGCAATGCGGCGAATACGCGGATTGCGGAGCAGTTCTTCCCCTACCGTGCCTCCGGGTCCGGTCACCACATTGACAGCGCCTTTTGTCATTTGCTTTTGCGCTTTGCCTTCCCCGTAAACCGCCTGCTGCACGAGCTCAATGACCCGGATCGTGGCCAGAGGCGTCGTGCTTGCGGGCTTGATGATGATCGTATTGCCTGCGGCCAGGGCCGGCCCGAGTTTCGTGCCCATCAAAGTGAGGGGAAAATTCCACGGCACGATGCCGCCGCAAACCCCAATAGGCTGGCGCACAACCATGCCGTAGGCGCCTTTTTGTGGCAGTGGCACATGGGAGCCGCGCACCTTGGATGCCAGCCCGGCATAAAATTCCAATCCGTGCACCAGGTGATGGATTTCCAAGCCGGCTTCAAAAAGCGTTTTTCCTTGTTCTTGGGTCAGTAATTGGGCGATCTCGCCGCTGTTCTTCTTGATTAACTCGCAAGCATTCATTAGCGCATTGCCGCGATCCTCAGCCGTAACATCGGACCATTCCTTAAATGCATCTTCGGCCGCTTGAATCGCCTGCACCACATCTTTCTCATTGCCTTTGGGGGCGGTATCGACGACCGCGCCCGTAGCCGGATTGCGGACCTCGTAGGTATCTTTTGTTACAGAATCGACTAGCGCTCCACCAATCAACATCTTTGCCATTTTAGTACCTCCGTGTTTGCTTTGTGCATCGCCGCTGCGGGACGGTTGCTGGATACTTTAGCTGTCAGCGATGAGCGATCAGCCGCTTGGCTGGCCGCTCAAATATAAGTATGAGACGTGCCCGTTATTTGCCTTTGAACTGGGCGGTTCTCTTCTCAAGATAGGCTTTCACTCCCTCTTGGCCGTCTTCGCTGCCGAAAGTCTGGGCCAAAAGTTCGCGCTCGAAAGCCAAGCCCTCCGGCAGGGACAGCTCGAGGCCGGTTTGAATCGCGCGCTTGACCTTGCCAACCGCGAGACTGCTCTTGTTCGGGACGATGAACTGGCGCGCGTAGTCCAACACCTGCTCCATGAAATTTTCGCGGTCGTAAATGTAGTGGATCAATCCCATCTCCAATGCCTCTTCGAAGGCAATGGTCTTACCGGTGACGCAAAGCTCCATGGCGCGCCCTTTGCCCACGAGACGGGGCAGGCGTTGCGTGCCGCCCATGCCGGGCATGACGCCCAGGTTGATTTCCGCCAAGCCGACGCGACCTCCTTCTTTCTTGGCGATGCGGATGTCGCAGGCCATGGCAATTTCAAGTCCGCCGCCAACAGCATGGCCATTGATCGCGGCAATGATGATCTTTGGCGTATTTTCCATGCGCATGAGAACTTCATGGCCGTGAAGAGCAAAATTGTTTTTAAATGCAAGCGTCTTGCTGGAAAGCATGTTGATGTCGGCGCCGGCCGAAAAAAACTTTTCCAGCTTGCCGGTGACAACGATTGCATGAACGTTTTCGTCAAAGCGCGCATCGAGAATCGCTGCGTCCAGTTCCTTTAACAGGTCGGTATTGTAGCTATTGACCGGCGGCCGGTTGATTTCCAGCACCGCCACTCCGTTATCTACTCGATATTCAATCATTTTTCCGTCCGCCATGATCGATACCTCCCGAATTTAAATGATCCGAAAAAACTTATCCGGCAAGGCCCTGCAAGTCAAGCCCGAGGCCCCATTTTGGCGTCAAAACGACCTTGCGAACGCTATCACGTGGGCCCAACCCGGCCGTGCTTAAACTTAACTGAAAAATACCTGTGAGCGTACTTCAACGCCTGTTGGAAACGCGCATGAAGTGTGTCATGACTAGGCAAAAATTTACATCCAAGGAGGCAGTATGAAAGTTAAACCCAAGCGAGCGCCTATCAAATGGCCGGACGGTGCGCGTATCGCAATCACGCCCTGCGTGGCGTTTGAAACCTGGCCGGAGGACCTCGGCGGCCCCTCTTCAATGCAGCACCAGAATCGCCGCGGTCTGCCCAAAAACGCTCTAACAAAAAAGGACCTTGGCACAATTACCGACCGCGAGTTCGGCGAGCGCGTCGGAATCTATCGGTTCCTCGAGATTTTTGAGCAGGAAAAAATTCAGACCACGTTCTTCCCGACCGGGGTCACGGTGCAAAATTACCCGGAGGTCTGCAAAGAGGCGGCGGAGCAAGGCCACGAGTTCGGTACCGAGACGTGGATTCATGACTATAGTTACATGAAGACGCGGGACAAGGAAAAAAAAGACCTGCAGCGAACCATTGATATCGTCAAGAAAGTCGTGGGCAAGGCTCCCGTAGGCTATCTCTCGACAGGCATCGCGCCGAGCGTCAATACGCCGGAGATCATCGCCGAGTGCGGCTACACTTACTGGATGGATCCCCAGCATCAAGAGACCCCCTATACGCTCAAGGTCAAAAATAAAGAGCTTACGGTGCTGTCCTATTTCCAGGATCTCAACGATTACTCTAGCTATCAGCGGGCCGCCAGAACGCCGCGCGAAATTCTGCAGATGTGGAAAGATTGCTTCGATTGGCTCTACGAAGAAGGGGAGACCGACCCCAAGTTCATGATGTGGGGAAATCATCCCTTTGTCGGCGGCCGGCCGTACCGCGCGCCGCTATTGCGCGAATTCATACGCTACGCCAAAAGCCACGGCAAAGTGTGGTTCGCGAGGGCCGGTGACGTCGCCAAGTGGTATCGCGAGAATTACCACGATGCGCAGGTCGAAACCTGGCCGAATTTCGCCTTTGCGGGACGGGCCGGCAAGCTTAGCGACCTCACCAAGGCCAAATAATGTAATATTGGCCGCGAGGAAAATTCTTTTGGCGAAGAAAAAATCGCATGAAGAAGAGATCCGCAGAGGCCTTGAAGAGCTGCAGCGATTGGGTTTGTCGCTCGAAGAGACCTCTGCGGAAACGGTCGCGCGCTTGCAGGAATTTTTCGGTAAGGGAACCGAGGTCGATTTAGCCGTAGTCTTCGCGCTGGGTAAAATTGCCGATCCCGCAGCGGTGGAGGCCCTCGCGGCCATCGAAAAAATAGCCACCGTCAAGAACCTCAAAAAAGAAATCCGGCGGTCTCTGTTCAAGCTGTCGCAGCGAGGGCTGAAGATCCCGCGCGGGTCAGAATCCGCTGCGGCGCCCGCGACGCCGGTTCTCACTTCGGCGCCGGGCATAGAAGCATACATGTCTTCGGTGGATGGTGCGGGCGGCAGGCTGATTTGGATTGCCAAGCCGCAAATCAATCGCGGCCTACAGACGATTCAAGCGATGGTGAATGATCGCGAGGGCTTGCAGCGCGTCGGCGGCGCCCAAGTCCCGCGCAAAGAGTTGCGCCGGATGGCCGAAGAGATCAAAAGACAGCATAACATCACGATGATCTCCGTCCCGTGGGAATATGCCGATGCGGTGATTTACGACGCTTACGAAAAAGCCAAGGCATCGGGGCGCGGTGGGGTGGACCATTTTCACGAACTGCGAGCGCTCATTAACCCCAACAAGCCAGCGCGGCAGGAGCATCCTGTTTATCGAAAACTCGATGCCGGTAGCGCGCGCGAAGGAGCATGGCGCGAGCTTTCGCGGCGGCTCCTGGATGAACCGGAATTGCAATTCTGGATCTTGGACCCTGATTGGATCGAGCCTTTTTTGGCGCAGCTACAGGAAGCACAAACCAGTCGCTTGGTTCTCAATCCGATGCAAAAAGAAGAGCGCCTGGCCGGAATCGTGCGCGATGCAGTGAAGATCATTTCCTCCGGCGAAACCGGACCCATTGTTCAGCGCCGGCTGGAAGACATGGCGCTTTACTTCAATGAAACCGGGCGCGCGGATCAGGCTCGTCTTGCCCTCGCCGTAGCGCTGCAGGTCGGCGAGGGCGATCCGGGCCCCCTGGATGTGTCTTTTCTTACCGGGCTGGTTCAGAAAAGCATCGCCTTTTATCTCTCCCAGGAAAGGACGCGCGCCGAAGAGGAACCGTCTCTCATCGTCAAACCGTAAGCCCGGAAGAAAAGAAATTCATCGTCCGTCCGACAGGCCGCGCCAACGGAGAAGATCTGCGGTCGGCAAAGGGCGTGTCCGACCCTTATTTTGCCCCTGAGCAGTTTCGTGAGCAGGCTCTTTTTAACCTCTGCGGGTTAATTTCTCTAACTTGCTACGCTAGGAATCCACGATTAGGATGGATTTTAGCGCGGCGCGCCTCTACCCAGCCTAGATTTTGAAACAAACCTTCCTTCGATTCATATCACTTGCCCGAAGGGCGTCCGCGGCTGCAAATGTCCAAAGCCATCAGCGCGTAAATTTGCGCAGCTTTCACCATCACATCGATTTCGATTTCCTCGTTCCGCGGGCCGATGCGGCGTCCCCGCGGGCCGATCTTGATGGCAGGAATTCCGAGCTCGTTGTAAACGTTCGTGTCGGTCCATATACTGGCGCGGTCCGGCGCCTCGGGCTTAATTTTCTCGCCGAACAGATGCTGATAAACTTCTTCGGCGCATGCGACCAGGGGCTCGACGCCTTTTCCCTCGTGGCCAAGTAACGATTTGTAAAAATCCATGTCGTAGTCGATACCCAGGCTGTTGAGCGCGCATTCCATTTCGTACTTGATGGTGACGGGCCGTACCTGCGGGGGCATGCGCACGTCGACATAGATCGTGCAGACGCCGGGGAAGTAATTGGGGCGATAGGGCGCGCCCCCTTCGATGCCACCGATGTTGACTTTGGGAAAAAGCGGTCCGGTTGGAGAGTTGTAGACATACTTCTCTTCGAACTCCGCGCCCCATTTCTCGATGGCGTCGATAATTTTCGTCATCTTGACGATCGCGTTCATTTTCTCCATCGGATGCGTCGCGCGCTTGGAGCCCCAAGCCGCTTCTGCTTTGCCGAAAGTCTGAATCTTCACCTGAACGACACCGGTTTGAGTCCAGACGATGTTGAGGTCCGAGCCGTCCGCGACCACCGCGTAGTCGGAATGCATGCCGTGAGTGAGGAGATGGCGGGTACCGGCGCCTTCGCCGCGATACTCCTTGGTTTGCCACGGGCCGATAGGCGTGCGTGAAATTTCCCCGACGACGGCGGCGAGGATTACGTCTCCCTTGAGCTTCACGCCGCTTTTCTTCAGCGCCTTTCCCGCCATCATGAAAGCGGCAACACCGCCTTTCATGTTGGAAATGCCCAGTCCCTGAACCTTTCCATCGACAATTTTGCCTTTAAGTTCCGACTCGGGCTCCATGTTGGCCACCATTCGGGCGTCTTCGGCCGTGCCCGTAAAGCTCGTGTCGGTGTGGCCGTTAAATCCAAGACTCAGTCCGCTGCCGTCGCCCCTGACGATGCCCACCGCATTGGGTCGGTCGAATTCGACATCCTGGCGCACGGCCTTGATACCGTTGGCTCGGAACCAGTCTAGGACAAACTCCGCGACGGCTTTCTCCTGACCCGTGGGGCTGGGAATGCTGGTTAAGTCGCAGCCTAGCTGCGCCAACTCATCACGATCAATGTGAGCCAAAACTCTGTCTGCCGCTTCTCTATCGAGTGCCATTGAATTGCTCCTGCAAATTTCTTGATAAGTAACTATAGCCTGCCAGCGAAGTCAAATAGCCTGCGCACCGAGGCGCTATCGTTGAAAAATGACGCGCCGGCGTTTAAAGTTGGAAGTTAATGCGAATACGAATCTCACCGATGCCACTCCAGGAAAGTTCCAAACTGGCTTTAGGAAGCCTAACCCACTGGTTGTGTACGTGATCGGGGGAAAACATGAAGTTTAATGGATCTCAACCGTAGAGAGTTTCTGCGCCTCACCGCACGCGCAACTGCCGCTCTGCCGCTGCTGTTGACGCCGTCAGGTTGCGCGCCGGTCGCTGTCCCCACCAATGCGGATACCGGTCTTTCCCTTGGCTATGTATCGGGGGATGTAACTTCAGACGGGGCGC
>Ga0316628_100001865_pt1 | contig 15208 bp, 17 predicted proteins | sample OWC_Aug_M2_C1_D5_FD_207648 | JGI IMG/M metagenome (GOLD analysis project Ga0316628, IMG submission 207648) | Wetland soil microbial communities from Old Woman Creek delta, Ohio, United States - OWC_Aug_M2_C1_D5_C | ecosystem: Environmental > Terrestrial > Soil > Wetlands | place: USA: Ohio... | reverse complement strand
ACCCTGGTTCAGCTCCAAGTCGCCCCGGAAACGATCCTCTCGGGAAGCCCCAAGACGACGTTCATCCGCCAAGCCCTGAACGGATCAGGCGGGCGGACCGCCTTCGAGTGGCTGATCAAGGCCAAACCGGGAGACCGGGTCGGCCTCAAGGTCGTTTCGCAAAAAGGCGGCGGCGAAACGAAGACCGTGGTTTTGAAGTGAGGATGCCATGAAGATCAAAACACTGTCTTTCGCCCTGATCCTTCTGGCCGGGCTGGCCCTTGGCGTTCCGGCGGCCGCGCCCCAGAAATCCTCCGACCCCCAGTTCAAGGTCAAGCTCGACTTCAACCGCTGGCATGACACGGACGAGCTCTATGCCGACATGCGGCGCCTGGCCGCGGCCTTCCCGAAATTCGTTACGGTGTCGTCCATCGGGAAAAGCCAGGACGGCCGGGACATCATGCTGGTCACGGTCAACAATCCCGCCACCGGTCCGGAGATGAGCAAGGCGGCCATGGCCATCGAGGCCAACGTCCACGGGAACGAGATCCAGGGCGGAGAGATCTGCCTCTACACGGTCTGGTACCTGATGGAAAACTACGGGCGCCTGGAGCCGGTCACCCGTCTGGTTGACGAACGGGTCTTTTATCTCATCCCGACGATCAACCCCGACGGCCGGCAGTATTTCATGGAATCGGCCGGCGGCCGGGCCCGGTCCGGGCACGTGCCGGTCGACGACGACAACGACGGGCTGTTCGACGAGGATCCGCCGAACGACCTCAACGGCAACGGGGTCATCGAGCAGATCCGGAAGTATGTCCCGGGCAAGGGGAACTACCGTCTCAGCCTTACGGATCCCCGGGTCATGGAACCGGTGCCGTTCGGCGAAAAAGGCGACTACATCCTCCTCGGCCAGGAAGGGATCGACGACGACGGAGACGGTCAGGTCAACGAGGACGATCTCGGCGGATACGATCCGAACCGGAATTATCCCAGCGACTGGCAGCCCAACTGGATCCAAAGCGGGGCGATGGATTACCCGTTGCAGCTTCCCGAAACACGGGCCGTCGTCGAGTTTTTCCAGTCCCATCCGAACATCGCCGGCTACCAGTCGTATCACAACAACGGCGGCATGATCCTCCGGGGACCCGGAGCCGAGGCGACGGGCGAGTACCCGGCGAGCGACGTTTCGGCCTACGACGAGCTCGGCCGCAACGGCGAACGGATCCTGCCGTTCTACGACTACATCGTCATCTGGAGCGGTCTCTACACGGTCCACGGCGGGGCCATCGATTTCGGCAACGACGCCATGGGGATCCTGTCCTTCTCCAATGAGCTGTGGAACGGGGACCAGTATTTCACCAGCCCCGAGCTCAAGGAACAGCAGAAAGACGCGAACAGCCCGATCGCCCCTTCCCGCTCCCGCTACTTCTTCGACGATAAGCTGGAATTCGGCGATCAGTTCATGGAGTGGAAGCCCTTTAAGCACCCCGATTACGGCGACGTCGAGATCGGCGGCAGCTGGAAAAAGACGACCAGCCGGGTTCCGCCGCGGTTCATGCTCGAGGAGCTCTGCCACCGGAACATGGCCTTCACCCTCTACCAGGCCGACGAGCTGCCGAAGATGAAATTCGGAGCGGTCGAGACCGAGGCGGTCGGCGGCGGTGTCCACCGGATCTTCGTGGAAATCACCAATCCCAAGGTCACTCCGACGATTCTGGAGAAAGCCGCGCGGACCAATACGGTCCGGCCGGACCTCTTGACCTTGGACGGGAAGAACCTCGAAGTGATTGCCGCCAGCTGGATCGCCGACCGCGAGTCCTTCAAGATCCGCCCGACGGTGACGTCCTTGATCGACCAGAAAGACTTGAAACGGATCCTCTTGCGGAACGGCACGCCGGGGAGAACCACCCGGACGATGATGTATCTGGTGAAGGGATCCGGAACGGTGAACGTGAAGGTCGATTCGGTCAAGGGAGGGACCGTCTCCAAGACCATCGAACTTCGCTGAGGAACGATTTGACAAAGCGGCCGGTTCCGGGCTAAATATGGGTTTCGTTCGGAGCCGGCCGCGACCGGCGGAGAGAGCGCGGGCATAGCTCAATGGTAGAGTACCGGCTTCCCAAGCCGGGTGTTGTGGGTTCGAGTCCCATTGCCCGCTCTCTCTTTTTTTATTTTTTCGAGGCGGAGGACCATGCCCCAAGCCTGGCATTTGATCGTTGATCCTTCCCCCTGCCCGGGGGACTGGAACATGGCCGTGGATGAGTTTCTCTTCCGTTCCCTGACCGACCGGCCGGAGACGTTCGTCCGGTTTTATCGCTGGGAGCGCCCGACGGCCTCCCTCGGTTTCGGACAGACCGCCGCCCGGGTGGTCGACCTTGATTTCTGTCGCGGCCATGGCGTCGACGTCGTTCGCCGTCCGACGGGGGGGAAGCTCGTCCTGCATCACCGGGAAATCACCTACGCGGTCGCCTCCTCGGATATCGAGGCCTTCACGTCCACGCTCGGGGGGTCCTACAAGTTGATCTCCGAGGGGCTTCTCAAGGGGCTTCAGGCTCTGGGCCTCCGGGCCGTCCTGGCCGGGGAGACACCCCGGGAATACGTCAAGGGGATCGTGCCCTGTTTTTCCCAGCCCGCCCAAAACGAGATCGAAATCGACGGCCGGAAAATCATAGGCAGCGCCCAGAAGCGGATCGGGAACCGCTTCCTCCAGCATGGGTCGATCCCTTTGGAAGGGGACGAGGGCCTTTTGAAGCCGGTCGCCCGGTGGAAGGACGATTCGCCGCGGCTCAAGATGACCTCGCTTTCGGAAGCCCTGGGGCGGCCCGTCGGCTACGCCGAGGCCGCCGAGGCTTTAGCCGGCGGCTTCGCCCGCAAATGGGGGATCCTATTTGAGCCTCACGAATTCACCGCGGACGATCGGGCGGGAATCGAGGCGCTCCGGCGGGGGAAATACGGCACGGACGCTTGGACCCTCGACGGCAAATTGCTTTTTCCGGAACCCGGTGCTAGACTCGAATCGAACCGGGAGTCCCACCATGAATGAAGTCGGAGAGCTCCTCAAAATCGAGCCGAAGGATCTGCCGCCGATAATCCCGATCGTCCTGGACGATCTCCACCAGAAGGTCCTGAAAAACCTCTATCTCGAGCTGGGATCGGGGCCGGTCCTCCACCTTCTTTCGCCGTCGTATTCCCAGCTCCACCCGAATCCGAATCCCGACGTCATCGAGCTCGTCACCAAGAAAGAGGCGCTGCTGGACCATCTCCGGGAATATCTCGTCCAGAACCTGGCCGTGTACTCGGTCCTGGTCCAGGTCAACAGCTACTTCATCGAGCAGAACAACTACCTCGTCCTGGCCCGGCTGAACGAACGGGATTCGGGAGGGCGGAGGTACGAGGTCCAGTATTACACCCATTCCCCGGTCGAGATCCTGACCCACTACGAGGACAAGATCTACATCGGCCGGGACTTCGTCGACCTGTATCATTTCCGGCGGAAATATTTCGGCATCCGGGAAGCCGTCGCCGCCCTCAAAGTCCAAAGCGACAAGCTCATCGACCGGGCCGAGGACAAGCTTAAAAAGCCGCTGGAATACAAGTCCTTTTTCCAGGAGATCCGGGAATCGGTGGGGGAGATCAACGTCGAATGCCTGGCCATCCTCGAGTCCCTCCCGCCCTACCTGGACGCGGCCAAGCTCGGCGAGATCGACCTCCTCGAGATCAACGCCCAATACCGGGCGATCGCCCACTATCTGATCGAGCTCAACGACGAAGTCGCGGAGTTTGAAAACCTGCTGCGTTTCAAGATGGAGATCGGCTTCGTCCGCTATGTCACGAAGTTCAAGAAAGACCTGACCAACCTGATCAACCTCTTCAACATCAAGATCAACGGAGCCCTGACCGCCCGGATCCTCGGGCTGCGGCAGAAATAAGGGTCAGCGCCCCGCCGGCTCCACCCGGATGTCGGCGTGGGCCGTCGCGATTTTCACCTTCGGTTTTCCGGTTGCCGAGGAATAGGCGAAAAGCTCGGTTGTTCCGTTGGACGTTTCCGAATCCGGCTTGTCGGCCAGGTTCCACAGGATCCGGCCGTTGCGGGTCCGGCCTTCGAACGGGGCCCGGAAACCGGCCGGCCAGGAGAGAAGAACGTCGACGTATTCGCCCTGGACGTCGACCGGGCCGGAGAGGGCCGCGGCCGGCTCCAAGGTCAAAACGGAATGGGTGAGGACGGCCTCGGCCGGGCCGCTGAAGCCCGACAGGGTGACGTTCTCATTGCTCGTCCGGACGAAGATCTTCCCGGAACCCAGGTCAAGGGCGGAGACGGCGATGTTTTGGCCGTCGATGCGCAAGTCGCCGGTCAGACGGTTGAGGCGGGCCTGCCCGTAGGAGTTTTCCAAATCGAACGCGCCGTCGATGTCCCTGGCCTCGATATCGCAATGATGAGCCCGAACCTTCACCGATTTCGCGGCGGCGACCGTGATCCGCTCGTAGGAAGAGGCGATTTCGGCTTCGCCGGCCAGGTTTTGGGCGGTAATCTCCGAATGATTTCCCTTAACGACGGTCCGGCGGCCGATCCGGTCGAGGCCGATCGAGCCGTAGGAATGGTCCAGATCGACCGCGCCGTCCACGTTCCGGACATCGACGTCGGCGTGAGGCGCGGAAATCCGCGCCTCGCCCCTGACGCCGTCCACTTCGACGCGGGAGTAGCTGGAGACAACCGTCAGGGGACCGGCGGAGCCGAGGACGGTCACGTCGCCGTGGGGATTCTCGATTTCGGATTTTCCCGCTCCTTCGATTCTGACGAGGCCGTAGGAATTTTTCACGACAACGGAAGTTGCGGGTGGAATGACGATTTTAAAATCGGTCGAGAAGTTCCGTCTTTTAAACTCCTCCCGGTTGGTCCCCAGGACGAGACGGCCTTCGACAGCGGCGACGGTCATACGGAGGTCCGCGGCGACCTTGTCGGCCTCGGTCCTGTTCCGGGACCGGATGCGCTTCTTGAAGGTGACGACGGCCTTGTCGGTTCCGCCGGTCGCGGCGATTTCGATGATCCCGTGGGCGTTCTGCACCCGGAGCTCCGCCGGAACGGGTCCGGCGATCTCCCGGGTCTCCTCATAAGCGAATTCGTCGGTGGAGCCGAACCAGGGCCCGTTCCAGACCACCGTCCAATCATCGAAGCGTCCCGATTTGGCGTAGGTGAGAAACAGGCCCGCGGCGATGATCAGGAGGGCCAGAAAGAAATCCCGGGCGCGCATCTCAGTGAGCGGAGGGCGGCTGGGGCTTGTCCGGCCCTTCCGGCCGGTTCTTGAGCCCTTCGATCAGCTTGGAAGCGCCCCAGACGATCAGGATCGCGGGCCAAAAGCGCCAGGCGAAATCCCAGGCGTCGATATTGAAATTCTCGAGGATGAAAATCGCGCCGATGACCACCAGAACGAGTCCCCAAACGAGGGGGTCTTTGCGTTTCGCCATGATCGTTCGCTCCTTTTCAGGCGTTCTTTTTCGAAAAATAGTCGGCGATCATCTTGACGCCGATGACGATGACGATGACCGGCCAGAAATCCCAGAGGCGGTCGTAGTCGATGACGTTGAAATTTCCCAGGAGAAAGATCACCCCCAGGGCCATGAGCACCGCTCCCCAGAAGATCGAGCCGGAGGGGGAGGGGATGTCAATAGCCATGGCGGGGATGGGCGTCCCTTCGGGCGTGAGTTCGCCGGCGGCCGCCTTATTGATGGCCTTGGCGTTGTTGACGCTGTCGATGATCTGGAAGAAGTAGAAGCCGGCCAGGACCAGGCCGAAAAACGGCTGGCCGCCGCGTTCCTGCATGCTGATGAGGCCGGCGAAAATCAAGATGTACAGGATCCCTTTCGTGTAGAGGCCGTTATAGAGCGTGCCGATTCCGGGGAGGAAGGCGGACAGGATGCCGGCCGCGGCGGGGGATTTCGGGGGGCGTTTTTGGATGATGACGGGTTCGGGCATGAGATGTCTCCTTAAATGATATTTAATCCTTGCTCCGCTCAAGGGGTTTGGCGGACTTGATCGAAGCATAGAGATTTTCGGCGTAGGAACCGATGACGTCCGTGACGGAGCCGGCCTTGGCATAAAGCTTTTCGACCTGGCCGACGCCGCGGTAGAAGGTCCGGACGACGCTTTTTTCGAATTCGCGGCGGCCGGGATTCAGAAGGTAGAGCGAAGCGATGACGCCCAGGACGGTCGCGGCGGTCAGGATGGGTTGGAGGCTCGGCTTCCGCAAAAGGGTGAAAAAGAAAAACCGGGGCTTCGGCGCGGCTATGGAAACAAGACGTTCCCTGAGCCCTTCTCCCGGATCGACCTGAGGGAAAGCGGCCAGGGCTTCGTCGGACGCCCGCAGACAGACCAGGAGGCCGGCGCAGGACCGGCAGGTCTCGAGATGAGCCTCGACGGAGGCCCGGTCTTCCGTCGCCAGACCGCCGTCGGCATAGGAGGGGAGTAGCTCTTCGATCCGTTCACAGTTCATCGGAGGACTCCTTCGATTCCCTGAGAATCCTGGCCAGCTGCAGCCGGCCGCGATTGACGCGCGATTTGACCGTGCCTTCGGGAACGCCGGTGATGGCCGCCGTCTCTTCGTAGCTTTTACCCTGGATTTCCTTGAGAATGACGGCCATGCGGATGTCGGCCGGAAGCCGGTTCAATCCGGCCCAGAGGACGCGCTGGCGCTCGTTTTGCATCAGCTGCGCCTCCGGATCCCCTGTCCCGACGGCCGCCGTCAGGAGATGATCGTCGAAATCGTCCCGGTTCTTTTTTTCCCACTTCGTCCGGCGGTATTCGTCGATCAGATGGTTTTTGGCCAGGGTCGTCAGCCAGGCCGAGAAGTTCCGGCCGGACTCGTACCTGGGCAGGGTGTGAAAGAGCTTGACGAAGATGTCCTGGGTCAGATCCTGGGCTTCCTGGTAGGACCCGGAAAACTGGTAGGCCAGGTTGAAGACCTTCTTCGAGAAAAGATCAACCAGCATGTTCCAGTAACCTTCCTTGCCGTCCAGGCAACCTTGAATGATCGTTTCCAAATTCACTCACTTCACCCCGATAGACGAAATCTCGGGCCTCAGAGTTCCGTGGCTCATGACGTTATATCTTGAGGTCTCCACAGGCGAGACCTCGGGGGTTGAAGCATTTGTTGCAGGAAACGCAATCCGAACGCTCGGAGAGCCCCAGTCGGAATCGGCGGATGAGATCCGGCTCTCGCACCAGGGGGCGGCTCAGGGAGATGAAATCCACCCGGCCGTTTCGGACGAAATTCTCCATGACCGAGAACGTCCGGTTTCCGCCCAATCCTGACACGGGAATTTTCAAGGAGGCCCTGAATTCGGCGGCATATCCTACGAAATAGCCCTCGTCTTCTTCCTTGCGTTTTCCCACCCAGACCGAGCCGAGGCCGGCTTCGGACATCCCTCCGCTCACTTCGACGGCGTCCAGTCCTTCGGCTTCCAGGATTCGGGCGGCTTTTACGGCATCCTCCATGGTCAATCCCCCCGGCAAATGATCCGTCGCGTTGATTTTGATCATAGCCGGAAAATCCCGGCCGCAGAGCGCCTTTATCCCGCGAAGGATCTCCGCGATGATCCGAATCCTGTTTTCGATCGAACCGCCCCAGTCGTCTTGCCGGCGGTTGGTATGAGGGGAGAGGAAGCTGCTGAGAAGATAGCCGTGGGCGCCATGGATTTGAACGCCGTCGAATCCGGCCTTCTTCGCCCTCCGGGCCGCCTCGATGAACCCCCCGATCAAGAGCCGGATTTCCCCGCCGGACAGCTCCCGAGGCGTGATTTTAAAAACCGGGTCGTAAACGGCCGAGGGGGCGACGGGAGTTTCCCCGCCGATCAGGCGCTTTTTTGTCTGCCGGCCGGCATGGGCGACCTGGAGAAAGATTTTCGACGATGTCCGATGGACGACCGAGGTGATCGAGGCCAGGCTTTCGACCAGGCGATCTTCGTCGATTCCCGTCTGGCCGGGGCTGGCGATTCCCAAGCGGTCGACGTAAGCATGGCCGGTGATGATCAATCCGACTTCGCCTTCGGCCAGGTTCCGGAACAATTCCAGGTGACGGGCCGACATCCGGCCGTCTTTTTCGGCCATCGATTCATGGGTGGCCGAGCGGATGAATCGGTTGGGGATGAGGACCGGGCCGATTTTCAGGGGGGTAAAAAGAACGGAGCTATCTCTTGGGGAGCTCATTTGAGGCCATTTTATCCGATTTCCGGGATTCAATCTAAAGATTTTAGCGGGAGCCCCCCTTGAAAAGGAGGGCCATTGGGTCTATTTTTGATCGGGAGACGCAACGGCCGGACCCGAAAAACGGTTTAAGACTATGAATATGGACGATCAAAACCTTATCGCTCTCGTTCGCAACGGCGACGAAGCCGCGTTCGCGGAAATCGTCCGTATTTACAAGGATAAAATCGTGAATTTCCTGTTTCAGCTGACGGGCGACTACCAGAGGGCGGTCGACCTCTCCCAGGAGACGTTCCTCCGGGTCTATTTCAAGGCCGACCGGTATAAGCCGATCGCTCCGCTCTCGTCCTGGATCTATGCCATCGCCTCCAACCTGGCGAAAACAGACCTCAAGCGGCGGCGGCGGATGAATGCCGTCTCCCTGGACGACCTCCCCCCGACGATCGACGTCAGCACCCCCGGCGGGGAGGAATCCGATACGGGTTTGAACCGGAATCTCAAGGCGGCCTTGGACGCCCTTCATCCGCGATACCGCATTCCCGTGGTCTTGAAGGACGTCGAGGGTTACAGCCAGGAGGAGATCGCCGTGATCATTAAGCGTCCCGTCGGGACGGTCAAGGCCCGCATCAGCCGCGGACGCGCGATGCTCCGAAAACGCCTCGAACGGGCCGCCGGATACGGCATCGAATATTCCAACCAGGAGATTTGCAATGAACGCTTCTGACGCCTGGAAGGGGTTGGTCCGGGTCCCGGCTCCGCCGGATTTCGAAGACCGGGTTCTCCGGGATCTTCATTTCCGCCTCAAGCCGGATCCCCAGGTCCGGAAAGCCCGGACGTTCAAATGGGCGCTTTCCGGCTCCGCGGCCGTTTTGCTCCTGGCTTTTACCGTCTTAAACCTCTTTGTCTTCAAGAACGGGCCGGCCGGCCCGGCCGCTGGTCTGGCTTCGGGAGACCCGATCCACATCATCGAGCCCCTTAATTACGGGCACGAGGTCCGGTCCGCGTCGGACAGCCGGACGGTCTATATTCTGGAGCAGGTCTCCGACGCGTCGTCATCGAAAATGCGCTTTTAATGGAGGATAAGATGCTCACCACCCGCCGTTTCGTCTCCGTCAGCATCGTCTTGGGCTTGCTCGCGGCCGGATTGGGCCTGGCCGCGACGAACGACGCCCCGGTTGACGAGAAGAACATCGAACAGATTCTCAAGGCCGTTTCACCCTCGGTGGTCAAGGTCGAAGTCCGCAACGGAGTCCGCAGGATCGCCACCGGAGTGGTCATCAATAAGGACGGGACGATCGTCACGACCGCCTTGATCTCCCCGCGCGACGAGAAAATCACCATCCTGACGTTCGAAGGCAAACAGCTTTCGGCCGATTTCAAGGGATTCGATACCTCTACCGGGCTGGCCGTGATCCAGGTCAAGGACAAGGGACTTCCGGCCATCGCTTTGGGAAAGACCGCGGATGCCCGGCCGGGCGCCTGGACCGCGGCCGTCACCTTTTCGCCCGAAAACACGCCGGCGGTCACCCAGGGCATCGTCAGCTCGGCGACCGAGGACCGCATCCGGCTCAACTTGTGGGTGATGCCGGGAGCTTCCGGCGGTCCGATCGTCAATTCCGAAGGCCGCCTGACCGGCGTTCTCCGGGGATCCTATATCGCCGAACAGCCGGTCGTGATCGAATTCCAGGACCGGCAGTATGCCGGTTCGGGGACCATCATCAGCCGGGCCGAAGCTCCTTCCTCAGGCATGGCCGTGGCCGTGCCGGTGGACCTCGTCTTATCGGTGGCCGGCGATATCATGAAAAACGGAAAGGTTCTCCGGGGCTGGATGGGATTCGATGTCCTGGAAGCCGAGGGGCGCCTGGAAATCGTCGGGATCACCCCGAGAAGCCCGGCCGAGCTGGCCAAGCTGAAAACCGGCGATATGATCGTCCGGTTGGATGGCAAAGACATTTCGTCGGGAATGGTCATGACCCAGGAAATCCGGAAACGGAAACCCGGGACGGAAATTGTTTTGGGGATCAAGCGCGACGGCGCGGACAAGGACGTCAGGGTCAAGCTGGGCGAATATCCCGAGGAGGAAGGCCGGATCGAGCTGGAGACCCGGTTTCCCAGCCTTTTCCCGCAGATGCAGCCCCCGTCCCGATCCTTCACGCCGCGCCGGAACCTGGAGGACTTTTTCACCGTCGGAAGCCAGAAGTATGTCGGAGCCAAGGTTCAGGAGCTGACCAAAGAGCTGGCGGAGTACTTCGGGTCCAAGGACGGCAAGGGCCTGCTCGTCGGCGAGGTTAATCCGGGCGGCCCGGCCGAAAAAGCCGGGATTAAAGTCGGCGACGTTCTGGTCAAGGCCGACGGAAAAGCCCTGGAATTCGTAACCGACTTGACCGAGATCATCGAAGCGAAGAAAAAAGGCGAAAAGATCAAGGTCGAAATCCTGCGGGATAAGAAAGCCTTAACCATCGAGGTCACCGTAGCCGAGGACACGTCCTCTCCCGCCGATCGCGACGCCGCTCTCCGAGCCCTCCAGGAATACCAAACCGCCCTGAGCGATAGGCAGTACAACACGGAGATCCGGGATAAGCTGGCCCGGATGACGGAGACAGTGGCCAAAGGCAAATCCGCCAAAGGACCGGTCCCCATCGTGACCAGGAAGGGGATTTACTACCAGATCTGAGCGAATCCCCGCGGCTCGGTCAGAGATCGAGCCAGCGATCCAGAGCGTCTTCGAATTCCTCGGGCGAGAGCCGGCGCTGTTCAAAAAAACCTCTCCCCATTCTCTGACGAATGGCTTCGTAAAGGATGATTCCGACCGATACCGAGAGGTTGAGGCTCTGGACCATTCCGAACATCGGGATTTTAATCCGAACGTCGGCCGCCCGTTTGGCGGCTTCCGAAACGCCCTCATGCTCGTTTCCGAAAACAACGGCCGTCGGGCGGGCGTAATCGAGAGAGGTATAGGGAATCGCGCTCGAACCCAGGTCGGTCACGGCGATCTGGAAGCCGGACGCCTTGAGGCCGGCGAAGCACTCGGCCGCGGCCGCATGGTGATGGATCTCCAGCCATTTGTCGGCCCGGGTCGTGACCGCCCCGTTGATCGGCAGGGGCTCCGGTCCGGCCTGAATGACCTCGACATGCAGGATCCCCGCGGCGTCGCAGGTTCTGAGAACGGCGTTGGCGTTATGGGCGTTGGTGATGTCTTCCAGAACGACCCGGAGGTCCGGCTGACGATAATTGAGAACCCGGTTGACCTTGGCCTGGCGTTCGGGCGTTCGGGTCATCGGATCATCATCCTCAGGGTGAACAAGCCCCAGACGATCGCCGTCCCGAGCCAGGCCCGGTATTCCTTGTTCCGGCGGAAAAGGGCCGGATTCCATTTCCGGGGCTCGGTCGCAGGCGCCGGATTGAAGGTCGGAAAGAACATCGGAACCCGGCGTTCGTATTCCGCGTAAGCGTCGGGGAAAAGCGCCCGGAGACGGTCCCGCTCCTCGGCCATCACCGGAAGGTAGAACACGAGAAAATACAGGACGAAAATCCCCGCTCCCCAGAAGCTCCGGGCTCCCCAGACGAGACCGGCCCCGAGGACGAAGCTCCCGAGGTAGAGGGGATTGCGGGTCAGACGATACGGGCCGGTGACGGCCAGGCGCCGGTCCTTCCGGATATGCCCGGCCGCCCAGCCGCGGATCAGCAATCCGGCCAGGCCCACGGCGGCGCCGCCGGCGATGGAGATCCAGGTCGGGGCGGCGATGACGAGCACAGCGACGAAGGTGAAAAGGCCCGATCGGACCCGCCAGCGGTAAAGGATTTGTCGCAGGGATTTATTCTTCACGGCCGGCCCGCACTTCCTCGATCGCCCGGACGACTTCGTCCGCCTTGATCTCCTCCAGACACTTGGGATTCGGACAGGATCTCCGGTAGCAGCGTCCGCAGGGCAGCTCATGATACACGACCCTGTCCCGGGGCGCAAAGGGCCCGTTGCGGAGGGGATTGGTCGGACCGAACAGGGCGACGACGGGAAGGCCGACGGCGCAGGCGGCCTGGAGGGCGAAGGTGTCGCCGCTGACGAGCAGGGACGCTTTTTTGAACAGGGCGAACGTTTCTTCGACGTTGAGAAACGGCAGGAGAGGAACGCCGGCGGCTCGGCCGATATCGGAGGCGATCCGGCGCTCCTCGCTCGTTCCCCAGAGCAGGACCGGGAAAAGGCGGGAACGGTCGATTTTCCCGAGGGTTTCGACCCAGCGTTCGGGCAGCCAGCGTTTGGTCGGCCAGGCGGCCCCGACATTGAGCACGGCCAAAGCCCGGCCGGGAACATATCCCGTCTCCTTGATCCGGTCCTCGACACCGTGGATAAGGCCTTCGGGGACGGCTAAGGGAAAAGAAACGGTCCGGTCATAAAGGCCGAGAAGCTCTAGAAGGCGGATATTCTTGAGGATGACATGGTCGTCTTCCGAGAGTAGGGGCGCTTTTTCCGTATAGAAAAGGCGGGCCATGGGCTCGCGCAGGTTAGCCCGGGAAAATCCCAACCGGCGGCGGGCGCCCGAGAGACGCCCGATCCAGGCGGATTTGATCAGGCCCTGGAAATCCAGGGCGACTCGCTCGCGATCCCGAAGCCGCTTTTTCCAGCCGGGCTCGCCGACGACGATGATTTCGTCCAAACCGGTCACAAGCTCGAGGATGGGCCGGCCTTTGGGCGAGACGACCCAGGAAATCCGGGCCTCGGTTTCGGCTCGGCGCAGGGCGGCAAAGGCCGGGATGGCATGGACGATATCCCCGAGAGAGCTGAGACGGATGAGGAGATAAGACTTCATCGTGTCGGACGGCTCCCCGGGACGGATTTGGCCCGGGCCAGGATCAGGGGGATGACCGAAGAGGCGGACCGGATTTTCGGGCCGCCGGCGATGGCGATCCGGCCGCCGTATCCCCGGACGACGGCCCGCTCGGGAACCGTGGCCTTGGTGTAGTCCGATCCCTTGGCGTGGACGTCGGGCTTGAGAGTCCGCAGAATCCGGCCTACGTCCGGCTCGTTGAAGATCACGACGTGGTCGACGTCGGCGAGAGCGGAAAGGATCTCGGCCCGTTCCCGTTGGGGGAGAATCGGGCGTCCGGAGCCTTTCAACCCCCTCAGGGAGGCGTCGCTGTTGAGGGCGACGATCAGGATGTCGCCTTCTTTCTTCGCCGAATGGAGATAGCGGATGTGGCCGGCATGGATCAGGTCGAATCCGCCGTTGGCCAGGACGATCTTCAATCCGCGGGCCCGCTCCTCCGCGACGATGCGCTTCAACACGGCGAGGGTCCGGAGCTTGCGGATCTTCAAGGCCGGTCGCAAATCGCCTGCTTGAGTTCGCCGGGCCGGACGACGGCCGTCCCTTTTTTCATCACGACCAGGCCGCCGGCGAAATTCGCCAGAAGGGCGGAATCCCGGAAGGAAGCCCCGGCGGCCAGGGCGGCGGTAAATACGGCGATGACCGTATCGCCAGCCCCGGTGACGTCGACGATGTCCGTCGAACCGTAGACGGGGAGAAGGCACGGCGGCTTGCCTTTCTCGAAGAGAGCCATCCCTTTGGAGCCGCGGGTGATCAGGAGAGCGGCGGATTGAAGCTTTTTCAGGAGCGACCGGCCGGCTTCGATCAGGGCGGAGCGGTCGTCCTCGAGCGGCGTTTTCAATTGGGATTCGACTTCGGGCTCGTTGGGCGTGGCGACCGTCGCCCCTTTGAACTGGAGCAGGCGGAAGCGCGAATCCAGGGTGACCGGCTTTCCGGCGGTCTGAAACGCCTTGCGCGCCTTCCCGAAAACCGCTTGGTCGACGGTCCGGTAATGATAATCCGAAACGAGGAGGGCGTCGCAAGATGCAGATGCTTCGGTCAATGACACCAAGAGGGCGTCTTGAAGCGATTTTTTCTCTGGAACCTGACCTTCGCGGTCGATCCGAAGGATCTGCTGTTTCTTGGTGTTTTCCTCGCCGGCCAGGATTCGCGTTTTGAGGGGCGTCGCGAATCCTCTTTCCTCGGCCATCATCCGATGCGAAATCCCCGACCGGGACAGGAGGCGGCGAACTTCACGCCCGCCTTCATCCGCTCCCATGACGCCGATCGCTTCGACCTCGACCCCGAGGGCGGCCAGGTTGCGGGCGGCGTTTCCCGCTCCGCCCAGGGAATACTCGCGGCTTTTGTAGCCGATAATCATCACCGGCGCTTCGCGAGAGATCCGGCGGGTGTAGCCGTAGAGGTATTCGTCGAGGATGAAGTCGCCCCAGACGGCCACTCGGATCAGGGGCAACCGGTCGATCAGGGACAGAAGACGCGAAGAATCGCCGTTGGTTTTGGCCATCGGCGGCATTATCGTCCAAAAACCGGCCGGGGGTCAATGACTTCGGGCGGAAGTCCTTGAAAAACCGGGCCAAATCGTTTATAAAAGAACGGCGCCGGAGTGGCGGAATAGGCAGACGCGCCGGACTCAAAATCCGGTGGGCCTCACAGCCCGTGAAGGTTCGATTCCTTTCTCCGGCAGTTTTCCCCCCGCCCAATCGTTTTTAACTCATAAAAAAGGCCTTGATAATTATCCCATAATAATATATAAATACGGACTATTTTAACATCATAATTAATACCCGGAGTTCCCGATCATGGGAAAAGGAGAGAACGGTGAATTCGAAATGGAGATGTGATGTCACCCGACTTCTCGGGCTGATCGTTCTCATCGGCGCATTCGCCCGGCCGGCGGGAGCCCAAACGACCTTGGGATATCAAATCCGCGTCGCCCTCGGCAATGGAAACGTTCGCTACATCAATTGCGCCTTCGGGCCCGATAACCGCCTCTATGTCGTATACGGGCATTCGGGATTCAATCCCTTCCTGAACGTCACGAACGAGAATCCGATCTGGATGGTCACCTTTGACGGGATCGAGCCGTCGACTCCGTTCAATGTCACCGGGACGGCCTCAGTCGACGCCTTTCAGCCGGATATTTTTGTCGGCAAAACCGGCTTGATCACCGTGGTCTGGAGCCAACAAGCGGCCGGAGCGGTCTTCCTAC
>Ga0316628_100001863_pt1 | contig 15216 bp, 14 predicted proteins | sample OWC_Aug_M2_C1_D5_FD_207648 | JGI IMG/M metagenome (GOLD analysis project Ga0316628, IMG submission 207648) | Wetland soil microbial communities from Old Woman Creek delta, Ohio, United States - OWC_Aug_M2_C1_D5_C | ecosystem: Environmental > Terrestrial > Soil > Wetlands | place: USA: Ohio... | reverse complement strand
TCTATGTTTCCCTTCCCTTGTTTCATATTTATCACCCGTTCGGGTGATGCGCATCTTAGCTGAGATTACTAGTATCAGGGTTGCGACAAAACTAGTTGCGTTGCCAGTAAGCGAGTGCATGGGTGCATCTATAAACTAATTCTGGCCAGCAACGCCAGACTTGGCACCCGAATAATTTCATCGTTAAATTTCATAAAAAGGGATTTTTGAATGGACAAGGCCAAGAATTACGTTAGAAAGACAGGGAAATTCCTTGTAGCGGGCTCAATCCTGGGTGCACTAATCGCCGGTTGTGGCGGTGGTGGCAGTAGTAGCGGCCCAGGTGTACAGGGTTCGGTTTCGAGCATTTCGGGTACCGCAGCAGCCGGCGCCCCGGTGTCCAAGGGGGTGGGTTATGCATTGGACGCGGCAACCGGCACCCAGATCCCCTTCGTCACCGGTACAGATGGTTCATACAACGTCAACCTGAACGGATACAACGGCCCCTTCCTGATCCACGTGCGCGGCGTTACGCTGGGCGGCTCGCCCATTGATTTGTATTCTTTGGCCTCTTCCGCGAATATCGGCAAGACGGTAAACGTTACCCCGCTGTCGGATGTGGTGGTGGGATACGCAGGCGGAATGACGACCGCCAACATCGAAAATACCTGTACGGCAAATCAGGCGGCATGCCCCCCTTTGCTGAACGGCATCATTGCCAATTTGGCCCTGTCCAATTCGAATATCCGCGGCGCGATCCCTGCAGTCGTTCTTCAGGCTTTTGGGGTCGATCCGGCAACTTTCGACGCCATCACCACTTCCTTTGCGGCAACCCATAGCGGAGTGGACGGCCTGCTGGATGCGCTGCAGGTGGTCCCGCCGGTGACTGCGGGAACCAGTTACGCGATCAACCTGAATGGCGCGACGCCGACTCCCTTGGCTACCGTGCCGGTGGCGGGCACCGCAACCGCGCCGACAACGGTTGCCACAACGCTAACAGCCGCATCCCCGCAAATTCTCCAGGCAGCCAATCTGGCAACGGCGCTATCGGAAGTTCAGGCGAATGTGGCAGCCTTCAATCAAAGCATGACCGCCGCAGCACCGGGTTTCCCGGCATCATCGGCGATTCTGGCCGGTCTCGATCCAGCATTCCTGATGAACGGTTGGAATGGCACGACATTTGCCAGTTCGATTGCCAACGGGCAGGCTCTCACCGCCGGCGGGCAAATCATATCTGGCGCAGAAGCGCCCTATTCAGGGGCGCCCTGGGGGGCGGCGACGGCTCCCGCAGCAAGCGCCACCTTCGACGCCAATAGCTGCGTGACTTCCCTGTGGACATACATGGGCGCCAGCGGATTGGTGACGGGCATGATGAAATTCACCAAAACCATCACGAATCCGACCGGGTGTGTAGGCACATGGCTGATTGCGGGGAATCAGGCCCAATACATGGCCGAATTGACGCCCTTGTTCAACAAGGGCACCGCCCCCAACGGCACCACGACGTATAGCGCCGGGTTCCAGCTGAATACCAGCGCGGACGATACGGTACGTGCAGCCGGTGCCTATGCGAACGTGACCATCACCGGGCCAGGGCTGACCACCAAGGGCAATTTTGCGGCAAAGGGCGCCGGGACGGCAGTCACTGTCCCGATCACGCTGGTTCCACCGGCTGGCTTCACCGTAGCGCAGGTGGGCCAGAGCATGCAGAACCGCATCAACGACCCCTATTATTTTTCCAGCGTGCTGGAAGATTGCACAGCCTTGACGCCATTGTCTACGGCCACCACGCCCTGCTATGACAGCACGGCGGCGGTTGCCGGCACCGACTATGTCGTCAAGTTCAATAGTGGTGCGGCCGTTGTCCTGGAGACCACGCAGCACAGGCTGGTTTCATCGCTCGCCGCAACCAGTGTGCCGGCCAGCTGGTATCCGACGATCACCGGCGTCACCCCGAGCAAGGCCAGCCTGGTTCCGGTCAACACGGCAAGCACAGTGACAACTACCTGGACATTGCCTGCCGGTGCGTCTCCTGATTGGGGGGGCATCTTCCTGATGGACGCGACTGGCACCACGATATGGCGGTTCGAGCAACCGGCCACGACGGCGACGTCCAACACGATCAATATCCCCGCGACTGCGGTGACGGTGACACCGACCAGCGGAGGCGTGGGCATCATCGCGCCGATCGGGGGTTTGAAGGTTGCTGCGCAGATGAGTTTTTAGGTTTTCATGATGGGCCTAGGGCGGTGACAATCACGCCCCGAGGCCGCAAAGACAGCGCAAGGATTTACCGATCCTTGCGCTTTTTGCTTCTGAGGCAACCAGCCTTTTACTGCATTGCCGCCTCAATCCTCTGACACAGTGTTTTTAGTATCTTGATGCGCGCAAAATTCTTGTCGTTCGCTTCCACCAGCGTCCACGGCGCGATCTCGGTGCTGGTGCGATCCACCATTTCGCATACGGCCCGCTCGTAGTCGTCCCATTTCTCGCGGTTGCGCCAGTCTTCCTCGGTGATCTTGAAGCGCTTGAAGCCGATCTGCTCACGCTCCTTGAAGCGGCGCAATTGCTCGTCCTTGGTGATGGCCAGCCAGAATTTCACCACCACGATGTTGTGGGCGGCGAGCTGTTCCTCGAAGTCGTTTATCTCGCTGTAGGCGCGCATCCAGTCGGCCTCGGAACAAAATTTTTCCACTCGTTCCACGAGCACACGGCCGTACCAGGAGCGGTCAAAGATCGTAACCCGCCCGGTGCGCGGAATATGGCGCCAGAAGCGCCAGAGATAGGGCTGCGCCCGCTCCTCTTCGGTGGGCGCGGCGACCGGGATAATGTGGCAGAAGCGCGCGTCCAGTGCGCCGGTAATGCGCCGGATCGCGCCACCCTTGCCGCCCGCATCGGAACCTTCGAACACTGCGATCACCGACAGCTTGCGGAATTCGGGGTGGCGCGTCAGCAGGTTGAGTTTTCCCTGGTATTTCTCCAGCGCTGTTTCATATGCCTGCTTGGACAAAGTCCGCGTCATGTCGAGCTTGCCGAGGACGTCGACCTTGTCCAACGGTGCCTGCAATGGCGCAATGCTGGGGGGGGCTGGTGTTGCGGGGTGGTCGAGGCGGTTGCGCATGGCGTCGAGCAATATCTTTCCGACAGTCAGGCCGCGATAGCGAAAGTCCGACCCCTCGACCACTATCCAGGGCGCTTCTCCCGTGCTGGTCTCGCGCAAGGTATATTCCGAGACCTTGCGAAACTTTTCATACAGCTTGAAGCGTTCCCAGTCGGTGTCCGTCACCCGCCAACGGGTTTTGGGGTCTTTCTCCAGCGCCTTGAGGCGCTTCTTCTGCGCGTCCTTGGACAGGTGGAACCAGAACTTGAGGATCAACGCGCCTTCATCGGTGAGCATGTGCTCAAAACGGTTGATCCGCTCTATGCTCTGGGCCAGTTGTGCCGGCCGTGTTCTGCGCAACACCCGTTCGATGATGGGGTCGGTGTACCACGACCCGAAAAATATGCCGACCCTGCCCTTGGGCGGAAGCGCGCGCCAGAACCGCCACATCGGCGGACGCTCCTGTTCCTCGTCGGATTTCTCTCCCATGGCGTGCGCGTGAATGTGGCGCGGATCCATCCACTCGTTCAGGAGGTTCGCCGTCTCGCCCTTGCCCGCACCGTCCACGCCGCCGATCAGGATGATGACCGGAAACGCGGCCTTCTGGGCCAGGTCGAACTGCGCATCCAGTAATGCCTCGCGCAGCTTTGGCACCTCGGACTCATAGGTGGCCTTGTCTATCGTGTGACCCAGTTCGGCCGATTCAAACACGGCGGTCTCCTACAAAAAGTCGGGTGAAATGGCGAGGCGCAGACTGGTTTGGCGGTCGCGATATTCCAGCCACCAGACTGCGCCCTTTTTGATGCTGAATGACTCCGCCCGGTCCGCCAGCAGCAGGGCGGCAATTTCTCCCAGATACGGCTGGTGACCGACTACCAGCACGCTCCCCTCCCCTTCCGGCCAACCGGCTGCCTTGAGCACGGTTTCTGGGCCGGCGCCCGGGCCGATTTCGGGCACCGTCTCGAAGTGTTTGGTAAGTGCGCGCGCGGTCTGCTGGGTACGTAGCGACGGGCTGACCAGAATGCGGGCATTCTTGGGGAGGCGCCCCTCCCGGAGGAAAGCGGACATCTTTTCGGCCTGCTTTTCACCCTTTGCCGTGAGCTGCCGCTGCATATCGGGCAGGCCGTCTTCAGCCTCGGCATGCCGCCACAGTATGAGATCCATGCTCCCTCCGCGCCAGATATTGTGTTTCGGAATGATATAATACGCCCTTATCCAAAGGTGCTGTGTAATGACTGCCGCTGTTCTCAACTTCAAAACCCATTTAACCGAATTGTTTGCACAGGCTCTGCGCGAGGTTGCGCCGGAACAGGCGCAAACGACTATCCTGATCGAGCGCCCCAAGCTCTCCTCTCATGGCGACTATGCCTGCAATCTGGCGATGCAACTGGCCAAGCCGTTGCGCAAGGCACCGCGCGACATCGCGCAGGCCTTGATTGGCGCCCTGCCCAAATCCCATGTGGTCGAGAAACTGGAGATTGCGGGGGCCGGGTTCATCAACGTGTTCATTACCACGGCGGCAAAGCAGGATGTGGTGCGCGGCGTGCTGCAGTCGGGCGCGGGGTATGGCCACGTCCACGCCGGGGGCGGACGCAAGGTGCAGGTCGAGTTCGTCTCGGCGAATCCTACCGGACCGCTGCACGTCGGGCACGGCCGCGGTGCCGCCATCGGCGACTGCCTGTGCCGCTTGCTGCATGCAGCCGGCTGGAACGTGACGCGCGAGTTCTACTACAACGACGCGGGCCAGCAGATAGACAACCTGACCCGCTCGGTGCAATTGCGTTGCCGGGGCACCACGCCGGAGGATCCTTCCTGGCCGGAAGACGGCTATCGCGGCGACTACATCATCGATGTGGCCAACGCCTACATGGCAAAGGAGATTGTTGAGGCGGATGATCAGCACATCACCGGCAAGGGTAACGCGGACGACGCCGAGGCCATTCGCCATTTCGCCGTGGCATATCTGCGCCGCGAACAGGATCTGGATTTGCGCGCGTTCGAGGTGGAGTTCGATGTGTTTTCGCTGGAGTCGGCGCTGTATACCGACGGCAAAGTGGAGGAAACCGTGAACATGCTGGTGTCCAGCGGCCACACCTACGAGCAGGATGGCGCTCTGTGGCTGCGCACCACGGCCTTCGGCGACGACAAGGACAGGGTGATGCGCAAGTCGGAAGGCGGCTACACCTATTTCGTGCCGGACGTGGCTTATCACCTGGACAAATGGCGGCGCGGGTTCTCGCGCGTGATCAATGAGCAGGGCGCGGACCACCACAGCACCATCACCCGTGTGCGCGCGGGACTGCAGGCACTGGACGCGGGCATTCCCCAGGGCTGGCCGGACTATGTGCTGCACCAGATGGTGACGGTGATGAAGAACGGCCAGGAGGTGAAGATCGCCAAGCGCGCGGGCAGCTATGTGACCCTGCGCGACCTGATCGACGAAGTTGGCTGCGACGCCACCCGCTACTTCCTCGCTGCGCGCCACCCGGACACGCAGCTGGTTTTCGACATCGATCTTGCCAAGGAAAAGAGCAACGAGAATCCGGTCTACTACATTCAGTACGCCCATGCGCGCATCAGCAAGGTTCTGGCCGAGTGGGGCGGCGAGCATAAGGCCTTGCTGGCGGCAAACTACGCGCTGCTCGACAGCGAATACGAAACCGCCCTGCTGCAACAATTGATCGACTTTCCGCAGATGGTCGAAACTGCCGCACACGAACTTGCGCCGCACCTGGTAGCCTTCTACCTGAAAGGGTTGGCGGCGGATTTTCACAGCTACTATAATGCTTCCCGGTTTCTGGTGGATGACGAGGCCCTTAGGCTGGCACGCCTGGCATTGATCGCAGCGGTGGCGCAGGTGATGCGCAACGGGCTGGCGCTCCTGGGCGTGTCCGCACCGGAACAAATGTAGCAGGACAAGGGCGCATGCCTATAGATATGAGGAAACAGAAGCATGGCAGTTAATGGCGGCAGACGCACATCCGCTCCGGGCAACAACAGTTCGCTGATACTCGGCATCCTGATTGGCATGGTCGTGGGCTTGGCGATTGCCGGTGCCGTGGCGTGGCATATTTCCCAGCGTCCCGCCGTGTTCGTCACCAAGGACCAACACGAGAAGCCGCCCGCGCCGGTCGCAGCTCCCGAAACTCCGAAGCAGAAGCCCGCGGCCCCGGCCGTTCAGCCGGCAACCGTCCCCGCATCCGGGGTTGGAAACGGCCAGCCGCGCTTTGAGTTTTACGAGATACTGACGGACAAGAAGCAGGCTGCCCCCAAGGGTTCCGGCCACTCCGCAACATCCACCTCGACCGCACCGAAGGAAACCGCGAAGCTGGGCGCGGCAACATCCTACTTTCTGCAGGCCGGCTCCTTCTCGAGCGCGGACGAGGCGGACAAGCTGAAAGCCAAACTCGCTTTCCTGAACATGGAGGCCAGCGTGCAAAAGGCGGAAATCCCCGGCAAGGGGACGCACTACCGCGTGCGCCTTGGCCCATTCCACAGCACGGGCGAAATGAACAAGGTAAACGCCACCCTGAAGTCCAACGGGATCAGCGATGCCGCGCCGGTGCGCGCACAATAGTAACCACCAGAAGGAGGAAACATGAAGCACATCAGAACCATCTTCGCCGCAATGATGATGTTGTTTGCCGCAAGTGCATTTGCCCAGTCCGAGGGGGCTGCGGAATACAGCATGCTCAACCCGCCGCGACCCACGAACAGCGGGGAAAAGATTGAAGTGCTGGAGTTCTTCTTCTATGGTTGCAGCCACTGTTTCCACCTCCACCCGCAGCTGAGCGCCTGGCAAAAACACATGCCGAAGGATGTTCAGCTTGATTTTGTTCCTACCCAGTTCAACCCCAGCTGGGAGCCAATGGCATATACCTATTACGCGCTGAAGGCGATGGGCTTGGCCGACAAGTTGGATGACAAACTGTACAACGCATGGAACCTCGATCGTCTGGTTCTGGTGGAACAGGATGCGATTGCCGATTTCGTTGCTCAGCAGGGCGTGGACCGCAAGCAATTCCTCGATTATTACAGATCGTTTTCGGTGCACTCCCAAGTCGAGCAAAGCAAGCAGATGATGCACCAATACCAGATCGAGGGGACACCCACGCTGATCGTCGACGGAAAGTATTCAATCACCGGCCTGGGTCCGGAAGAGACCATCCGCGTGTTGAACCAGTTGATCGCGAAGGCGCGCAGGGAGCGCACCCGCCACTGATGAACGTCGTCATCAGCGGCGCGTCCAGCGGCATAGGATTGGCGCTTGCGCGCCACTACCTTGAACGTGGCGCCAAAGTCGCCGTCTTTGCCCGGCGTGGCGGGCTGCTGCAGGAGTTGGCCGCCCAATATCCCGGGCGCGTTCATGCGGCTTCGCTGGATGTTCGCGATTCTCAGGCGCTGCTGGGCGCGGCGCGCGAATTCATCGCACATCACGGCGCGCCCGACATCGTCATCGCCAATGCAGGCGTGAGCGGCGGCACGCTGACCGAGTATGCCGAGGATGAAGAGGTATTTCGCCATATCATGGATACCAATGTGCTCGGCATGGTGAAGACCTTCCGTCCCTTCGTCGCCCCGATGCGGGAGGCGAGACGGGGTACGCTGGTGGGCATAGCCAGTGTCGCCGGATTTCGCGGCTTGCCCGGTTCCGGCGCATACTCCGCCTCCAAGGCGGCTGCGATTTCCTACCTCGAGTCGCTGCGGGTTGAGTTGCGCGGCAGCGGCATCAGGGTGGTGACCATCTGCCCCGGCTACATCAAGACGCCGATGACGGATGTCAACAACTTCCCCATGCCGTTCATCATCGATGCCGACGACGCCGCACAGCGCATGGCGCGCGTGATCGCCCGGGGGAAATCCATCGCTGTCGTCCCGTGGCAAATGGGGCTGGTCGGCGGCGTCCTCAAACTACTGCCTAACCGGCTGTATGACTGGGCCTTCAGCAAGGCGCCGCGCAAGGTGCGCAAAGCGACCTGACGGCCATCCCCGCGAGATGCGTACATGAACCTGATTTCCAACCCCCTGATAGTCACTGCGCTGATGCTCACGGTGTCCAACCTGTTTATGACGTTTGCATGGTACGGACACCTCAAGAATCTGGCCAACTCGCCGTGGTACGTCGCGGCGCTAATCAGCTGGGGCATCGCGCTGTTCGAATATCTGGTGCAGGTGCCAGCCAACCGTATCGGCTATACTGCGCTTAGCCTGGGGCAGCTCAAGATACTTCAGGAGGTCATCACCCTCCTGGTCTTTGTTCCTTTTGCAATGTTGTACATGAACCAGCCGCTCAAGCTCGATTACCTGTATGCCATGGTGTGCCTGGTAGGCGCGGTTTATTTTATTTTTCGCAGCACCTGACGAAACGAGGTTGCGCCTGCCCAGTTTTTTGTTGAATCAGTTAGCAGTTGAGGAAAAGCCATGAAGTGCCCGTTCTGTTCCACTGAAATCGCACCCGGTGCGCTTGCCTGCCCGTCGTGCCGCGCCTTCCAGACGGTTGAGCGCACCCCGCTCGGAGTGTTCACCGGCTGGCTGGGGATTATCGCGTCCGTGCTAACGGCGATGTTACTGATCCCCGTCCCGCTGATGGCACTGGCAGGCATCAGCCTGCAAGGATTTCCCTGGGTGTTGCCCATCATCGGAAGCTCCGTAGCCGTTGGCGCATTCTGGCATTCGCGCTCCACGAAGCACATAGTGTGGCTTCCCCATAAAGAAATACGCTAGGGCAGCACAGACCAAGGTACAACCACCGGCCGACCGAAAGACATGCACAACAAAGCACCTTCCATCCACATACTCGGTATCTGCGGCACCTTCATGGGCGGCATCGCCGCCATCGCCAAGCAGGCGGGGTACCGCGTCACCGGCTGCGACGCCAACGTCTACCCGCCCATGAGCACGCAGCTCGAGGCGCAGGGTATAGAACTGATTGAGGGTTTCGACCCCAAGCAGCTCGAAATAGAGCCGGATGTGTTCGTCATCGGCAACGTCGTTTCGCGCGGCAATCTACTGATGGAAGAAATACTGAACCGCAACCTGCCTTATGTTTCCGGGCCGCAGTGGCTGGCGCAGAATATTTTGCACGACAAATGGGTGCTGGGTGTGGCCGGCACTCACGGCAAGACCACGACCACCTCCATGCTTGCCTGGATTCTCGAACATGCCGGCCTGAACCCCGGATTTCTGATAGGCGGCGTGCCGCAGAACTTTGGGATCTCGGCGCGGCTGACGGAATCGCCGTTTTTCGTCATCGAAGCAGACGAGTATGACACCGCCTTCTTCGACAAGCGCTCCAAGTTTGTCCATTATCGTCCGCGCACCGCAATCCTGAACAACCTGGAATTCGACCACGCCGACATCTTTCCCGACCTGGCAGCCATAGAGACGCAGTTCCACCACCTGGTACGCACCGTTCCGGGCAACGGACTGGTGGTCTGCAATGGGCGCGAGGCTTCGTTGCAGCGGGTGCTGGGCAGGGGCTGCTGGACACCGGTCGAGACATTCGGATGCGAGCAAGGCTGGAGTATCAGCGAGGAAAACCTGGTTGCGCTGAATGGCACACCTCAGGGCGCGCTGCATTGGGATCTGCTGGGCGAGCACAACCGGCTGAATGCGCTGGCCGCCCTGGCGGGTGCACGCCATGCGGGCGTGCCGGTGGCCCAGGGGCTTGCGGCGCTGCGCGAATTCAAGAACGTCAAGCGGCGCATGGAGGTGCGCGGCACCGCCAACGGCATTACGGTTTACGACGATTTCGCCCACCACCCCACCGCCATCGACACCACGGTCGCCGGTCTGCGTCACAAGGTCCCGTCTGCGAGAATCCTCGCTGTGCTGGAGCCGCGCTCCAACACCATGAAGCTCGGCGTGATGAAAGACGCCCTGCCCGCCAGCCTCAGGGACGCCGATCTGGTGTTCTGCTACGGGGCGAATCTGGGATGGGATGCCGCTGCAGCACTGGCCCCGTTGGGAGACAAAGCGTCAGTGAACGACAACCTCGATGCACTGATAGAATCCATCGCCGCTGCCGCGCGCCCCGGCGACCATGTTCTGGTGATGAGCAATGGCGGCTTTGGCGGCATACACGAAAAGTTGCTGAAGCGGCTGGCCGCCTAGCAAGCCGGCGCGGGCGCGGACCCGCGCACGGCTCACACGCTCGCAATCGCTACGGCTGATAAAGCAGGTACAGGCGGGTTTCTTCTTTTTCCACCCGCTGCACGAGCACTGAGCCAATCCGGTCCAGTTCGGCGATGAAAGCGGTTACGGTAACAGGCGTCGGCGGGATGCTCATGTAGCCATCCACGAATTTCAGCACGGCGCGCGCGATGTCATTCATTTCGCGGCGTACCTCTGCAATGAAATTCGACGCGTCCGAGTCGGCAGCCATGCGTTGCTGCACGTACACGTAGAACTTCACGTTCTCCATCGCGATATGCAGTTGGAAGGTCAGTTTGAACTGCGCCAGCAGGTCATGCAGTTCGCCGAAACGGTTACTCGCAGCCGCGGACTTGATCGCGGTGTAGATCCGCACCAGTTCCCTATGATCTCCCTTGAGTCTGGCTACCAGCCCGGGGTCGTATGCAATGCCAGCTGTTGACGCCGCCGGCTTTAGCGATCGGGTATTCTTGTTCTCTTCGTTGCCCATCAACCTCGAAAGCAGTCCCATTTCACCTCCCTTTTGGTGTTTTCCATGTATCCGCAGGAAATATTAACATGTATTTGTTGTACATGTTCACAGATAATATCGACACCCACGATCCGGTCCAGGGCGCTGCTATGTGCACCCCCCGGACTCGTCGCAGACTTTCAGGTAATCACTGTAGGACGGCTGCGTCCGCTGCGCAATTCCATTTCCGACACCTGCATCGCGATCGTGATCAGGTCGCGCAGCGCCTCCTGTGCATCGAGGTGATGGCGCGCCACGTTCGGCTCAAAGGCTTCCAGATAGATGCGCAGGGTGGCGCCCTGCGTGCCGGTTCCGGACAGGCGGAACACGATGCGTGAACCATCGGTAAACAGCAGGCGCACGCCCTGCCCTTGGCTCACGCTGCCATCCACCGGGTCGGTGTAGCTGAAGTCGTCACAGGACTGCACTGCATAGTTGCCGAATTTCTTTCCCGGAAGCGTGGCAAAGCCATCCTTGACATGCTGCATCACGCCGTTTGCTACTTCCGTCGGCAGGGCTTCATAATCATGGCGTGAATACACGTTGCGTCCAAAGCGCGCCCAATGTTCGCGCATGATTTGCTCCACCGATTCGCGGCGCACCGCCAGGATGTTGAGCCAGAACAGGACCGCCCACAGCCCATCCTTTTCGCGAACATGACTGGAACTGGTCCCGAAACTCTCTTCGCCGCAAAGCGTGACCTTGCCGGCATCCATCAGGTTGCCAAAGAATTTCCAGCCGGTGGGCGTTTCATAGCAGGGGATGTTCAGTGCCCGCGCGACACGATCCACTGCGGCACTGGTCGGCATGGAGCGTGCGACACCTGCCAGGCCGTCCTTGTAGCCCGGCGCAAGGGTAGCATTGGCTGCAATCACCGCCAGGCTGTCGGACGGGGTGACAAAGAACTTCTGTCCCAGGATCATGTTGCGGTCACCGTCGCCATCCGAAGCCGCGCCGAAGTCGGGCGCCTCGTTGCCGTACAGGATGCCCACCAAGTCGTGGGCGTAGGTGAGGTTGGGGTCCGGATGGCCGCCGCCGAAGTCTTCACGCGGCACGCAATTCATCAGGCTGTCCGCAGGCGCGCCCAGACGGCGTTCCAGGATTTCCCGGGCGTATGGCCCGGTCACGGCATGCATGGCATCGAACTTGATGCGGAAGCCGCTGGACAGCAGCTTGCGGATGGCAGCAAAGTCAAACAGCGCCTCCATCAGGTCGGCGTAGTCGGCCACCGGGTCTATCACCTGTACGTTCATGGCGCCCAGCGTGGTGACACCGGGCGCATTCAACGCGACGTCGGCTGCTTCCAGCATTTTGTAGCGCGCAATCGTGCGGCTTGTGGCATAGATGGCTTCGGTGACTCTTTCCGGGGCGGGCCCGCCGTTGCCGATGTTGTACTTGATGCCGAAATCGCCATCCGGGCCGCCCGGGTTGTGGCTAGCGGAGAGCACGATGCCGCCGAGGCACTGGTATTTGCGGATTACGCAGGATGCAGCGGGCGTGGAAAGTATCCCGTCACACCCCACAAGCACCCTGGCGAACCCGTTGGCGGCCGCCATTTTCAGAATGGTCTGAATCGCATCGCGATTGAAATAGCGGCCATCTCCGCCCAGCGCCAGCGTCGCGCCCGGCGGGATGTCGAGGTTGTCAAAGATGCTCTGGACGAAATTCTCGAGGTAGTGCGGCTGCCGGAACACGGCGACCTTCTGACGCAGACCGGAAGTTCCCGGTTTCTGGCCGGGATGAGGCGTGGTGTTGACGATGCGGATATTCATAGTTGTTTTTCCGCGGTGGCCAGCATCATTTCGGATAACCTGAGGCGTCCAGTTCGTCCCGCCACTGGTCGGGCTGGAAGCCCTTGATCCAGCTGCGGCCGACTGAGAGGGTCGGGACCACTTCGGTGCCGGATTTCTGCTTGAAGGCGGCGACATCTGCGTCTGTCTTCAGCACAGTCACGGTGTACGGCACACGGCGCTTGTTCAGGAACTCGCGCGCCTGCTGGCAGGAATCGGCGCAGGCCTCGGACACGTAAAGGGCAAGCGGAAAGTTCTTGTGCGCAAGGCGCGCCTCGTAGGGCAGCGTCGTTGCCCCCACTCCCGACTCTGCCTCGGCTTCCGCCGCGCTCACCTTGACCTTTTCCGCGTCCCGCACTGCGGTTTGGCCGTAATGTACTTTGCCGTCCTTGTCCACCCAGCGGTAGACGTCCGTCGCCTGCGCCGCCTGCCACGCAAGGGCAATTCCGAGTCCAGGTCCCATCACAAAGAAAAGTCTTTTCATCTGCTATAGCCCCCTTTTGATCACGCCGCTTGCGGCTGTTCCAGCAATCCGTTGTGGCGCAGTAACGCGTCTATGCTCGGCTCGCGTCCACGGAACGCGACGAACGACTTCATGGCTGGGCGGCTTCCGCCCATTGCCAGGATCTCGCTGCGGAACTGGTTGCCCACTGCGGGATTCAGCACCCCGCTCTCCTCGAACAGACCATAGGCGTCCGCGGAAAGCACCTCGGCCCACTTGTAACTATAGTAACCCGCCGCATAGCCCCCTGCAAAGATGTGAGAGAAGCTGTTGGGGAACCGGTTGAACGCAGGCGGGAAGATCACTGCCACTTCCTGCCGCACCTCGTCCAGCAGCTGCTGTACCGGTCTTGCGGAGTTGGGATCGTACTCGCAGTGCAGGCGCATGTCGAACAGTGCGAACTCGATCTGGCGCAGGGTCTGCAGGCCACTCTGAAAGTTCTTCGCGGCCAGCATCTTGTCAAACAGAGCGCGCGGCAGCTTTGCCCCGCTGTCCGCGTGGCGCGTCATGTTCTGGAGCACGTCCCACTCCCAGCAGAAATTTTCCATGAACTGGCTGGGCAGTTCAACCGCGTCCCACTCCACGCCGTTGATGCCGGATACACCCAGGTCCTCCACTTGGGTCAGAAGGTGGTGCAGCCCATGGCCGAATTCATGGAACAGAGTAATGGCTTCGTCGTGCGTGAACATCGCCGGTTTGCCACCCACCGGTGCGGAGAAATTGCAGTTGAGGTACGCCACCGGGGTCTGTATGCCGGAAGCCGTCCGGCGCCGCGTGATGGCGTCGTCCATCCAAGCGCCGCCGCGCTTGCTGTTGCGCGCATACAGGTCGACGTAGAACTGGCCCAGCAGCCTGCCGTCCGCATCCTGGATGTCGAAGAAGCGCACCGCTTCATGCCATACCGGCGCCTGCGAGGGGCGCACCCTCAGCCCGAACAGGGTCTCAACGAGCTTGAACATGCCGGGCAGCACGACATCCTCCGGGAAATACTGCTTCACTTCCTGCTCGGAAAAGGCGTAGCGCTGCTGGCGCAGGTGCTCGCTGGCATAGGCCATATCCCATGCCTGCAAGTCATCGATATTCAGTTTCGCCCTGGCGAATTCGCGCAGTTCGGCCAAGTCCCGCTCGGCGAACGGGCGCGCGCGGCGCGCCAGTTGGCGCAGAAAATCCATCACCTGCTGCGGCGTGTTTGCCATCTTGGTTGCCAGCGACAGCTCGGCGTAATTGGCGAAGCCCAGCAAACCCGCTTCTTCCGCGCGCAACTTGAGGATGGCGCTCATCAGCGGAGTGTTGTCCAGCTTGCCGCCGTCCAGTTCGCTGGCGCGCGTGCAGTAGGCACGGTACAGGCGCTCGCGTAAAGCGCGGCTGTGCGCGTATTGCATGACCGCAAGGTAGGAAGGTGCTTTCAGGGTGAACAGCCAGCCGGGCGTTCCCGCTGCGCGCGCCGCTTCCAGCGCAGCTTCCACGTCATCGGGAGGCAGGCCGGAAAGTTCGGTTTGATCCTCGACCAGCCACGCGTAGGCATTGGTGGCGTCCAGCAAGTTGTCGGAGAATTTCGAGCTTTGCGTGGACAGTTCTTCCTGGATTGCGAGGAAGCGCGCCTTTTGCTCCTGCGGCAGTTCCGCGCCGCCCAGGCGGAAATCGCGCAGCTCGTTGTCAATTATCTTCTGGCGCGCAACGCTCAGCGTGACGTATTCCGCGCCGCCGCGTATCGTCTTGACCTTGTTGAACAGTTCAAGGCTCTGCCCCAGCTCGGCATAGTACTGCGTGATCTTCGGCAAGTTCGCGTTGTACACCTCGCGCAATTCGGGGCTATTCATCACCGCATTCAGGTGTCCCACTTGGCCCCAGGCTCGCGACAGGCGCTCATTTGCATCGTCCAACGGCTGCATGAAGTTATCCCAGGCAGGGGCGGCGGAGTCTGCCAGCAGACGGGCAACCAGAGCGCGATTTTCAGCCAGCAGTTGCTCGACCGCGGGGGTAACATGTTCGGGTTTGACCTCCGCAAAGCGCGGCAGGCCGGTAAAGTCCAGCAGTGGATTCATCATGGTTCCAGCTAAAGAGAATAAGCGACGTTTCCTTCAACGACGGTGTGGCGCACCCGGCCCTGCATGGTGTAGCCGTTGAACGGAGTGTTCTTGCCCTGGCTCTTCAAGGCGGCAGGCTCGACCTTCCAGGCGGC
>Ga0316628_100001862_pt1 | contig 15219 bp, 12 predicted proteins | sample OWC_Aug_M2_C1_D5_FD_207648 | JGI IMG/M metagenome (GOLD analysis project Ga0316628, IMG submission 207648) | Wetland soil microbial communities from Old Woman Creek delta, Ohio, United States - OWC_Aug_M2_C1_D5_C | ecosystem: Environmental > Terrestrial > Soil > Wetlands | place: USA: Ohio... | reverse complement strand
GCGCCCGCGGATCAGGTCATGCAGGACTCCTTCATCACCACGGACCTGCGAATTTCACGCCCATTCAAGTTGTGGCGGGAACGAATCACCATCGAGCCTGCGGCGGAAGTCTTCAATCTTTTCAACGTGGCGAACTACGACCTGCCTGGGAACACGCTGACGGGCCTGCTTACAGGTCAGGCTGGCTCGATCAATGGCACGACAAAGGCCAACCGGCCCAACCGCGCCGGTTTTGGCTCCGGCAGTTTCGCCCAGGGAATTCCGCGTGCCTGGCAGTTTGCCCTGAGGATTTCGTTTTGAGAGTAAGACAACATAGGGCTGCGCTTTGCCTGCCGGCGGGAGTTCGGTGCAAACCCGTGTCACAAGGCTGGCGCGTGTAGATCTCCGGCCTTGAATTCTCAAGCTGAACGCTAGCCCACGTAGCGCAGAGCCTCGGAGATGCTGGTCCGTGTGGCGCGGATGGCAGGGAGAGTGGCACTGAAGATTCCCACAGCCAGCGCGATCCCCAGACCGAGCAGGAGCGTGCCGGTCGTCACTTTGAAGTCGGAGAAGAATCCGCCGGAGGTCATCACAACGCCGGCGGCAAAGTAGAAGCCCGCGCCCGCGCCGAATCCGACCGTCGCGCCGATCAAAGTTACGAGATAGCGAACCACTCGCAGGAAACCGCGCGTGGCGTGGGAGCCGGCAAAGAGCATCCAGGTGCCGTACCCGGCCAGCAGCGCCACGCCGGCAGAATACACAGCCAGGAAGAGTCGGCTTTTCGTCGAGGTCATGCTGATGAAGGCATAGGTGGTCTTGGCCCCAAAACCTCCCAGCAATCCGCCCAGCAAGGCGATCGCCAGCGACTCTCCGACCAGCAGGAAAAGGATGGTGTTGCGGCGGAAGCCCAGAGTCTTGAGGACCGCGACTTCGCCCGTCCGTTCGCGAATCGACATCGCCATGGTGTTGCCGGCTACGAGCAGGACTGTGAAGACGACGGCCGCCGAAATGGAATTCAGCAGCAGTTTGACGTTGCCGAGCATGGAAACGAAACTGAGGTTGAAGGCCTGCTCGGTTTCCGTCTTGGTTTCGGCGTCGGTGTTGCGGAAGGTGCGGTCAATCGCATCCATCAGGCGCGGGACGTCCTCGGGAGTCTTTGCCAGCACGGCGAACGTGCCGACCTGATTGGGACGGTTCAGCGCTTCGTTGAAGTAATCCCAATGAAAGAAGAAGACGCGTTCTTGCGAAGCGTCGTCGGTTGTGAAGACGGCCCGGATGATGAGTTCGGGATCAAAAGGATAGATGGTGCCCTTGAGCGTCACGCGGTCGCCGAGTTTCCAATGGTACTTCTCCATGAGGGCGCGGCCGACCATGGCGGCGGTGCGCTCTTGCTTGAAGGCCGCGAGTTGATCGGGCGGGACCCGGTATTCCTCGTGGGTTTTCCCCAGATCGTCGGCGTCCACGGCAAAGTTGGCGAAGAAGTTCGACGAGTCGATGTAAAGCCCTCCGAACCAGTTCCACGACCCGACGGCTTTCACGCCCGGCAGGGCGGCGATGCGCTGCTTGTAAGCAATTGGGAGGGGCTGGCCCAAGCTCGTCCGGTGCCGAACCACCAGCCTCAGGTGCCCGCTCCCCGAGCCCTGCCCGAGCGTGTCGAGCCGCGTGAGAATCGCTTGCAGGCTGCTGACGAGGAAGATCGAAATCGTGATACTCAGAATCGTCAGCACCGTGCGGCGTGGATTGCGCACCGCGTTTTTCAAAATTAGTCGCGCGAATTTCATACGCTCTCCTCGGAGCGCACCGCGTTCCACGCTCCGGTTGGAAAGGAAGTGTTTGGAGATGCCCCAGGAGATTCTACCACGAAACCACTCAGGTGGCCGCATGCCCGCACCGGTCCCACGCGACGGCGAGAGGCCGACTTGCTCACCGCACTGCCCCGCTGTTTTTGATGTTGCTACGGGCGCGTGACGACGGCGCACATGGCGCGGGCGAGGCCGGCTCCGAATTCCAGGCGATCTTCGATGGTAGGAGGGTGTCCCAGTTTGGAATTGAAATTGACCATCTGTTCCATCAAGAACGCCGGGATTTTGCGGTCGTGGAACAAACCCTGGTCAACGGTCATGCGTCCCGGCTTGGGCGGTTCAAGTTTGGGGCTGGAATCGTCCGGCGGCCGATTGGGATTAAAGCTGGTCGCTTCCGTCAGGAGCCGCGAGAACCGCTCGGCCAATTCCCGAACCTGAACCCCGCCGGCAGACAGGGGACCTTCCAGGAATTCCGTGTCCTCGGTGTTGTGCAGCGTGAGGAAGAGGTCGATGCGCCGCCCCGCGTCAACCCAATCGAGCACCGTCTTGAGCTGAGCGGCAATTTCCGGCATGAGCTTTGGATTCACCGCATCCCAATTCCGATTGAGGTCGTAACCGTGGGTGTTGAAGCGCACGCCGCCACGGACCACCCCGTCGGGGTCAGCCATAGGGAAAATCTTGAAGATGATTTCGTCGCGGATTCGCGCGGCGCGAGGGTCGGACGATAGCAAGAACCGGACCGCGCCTTCCGCCGCCCATGAGGTGCCGGCTTCCCAGGCGTGCTGCCGGGTCATCAGCCAGACGACTTTCTTTTGGGCTTCTGAGTTCGCCGGGTTCGTGACCGTCAGCAACAGCAGATCGCGGTCCCCGATGGTCTTCCCAATGACTTCATTCTTCAGATAGGGGCTGCCGCGGATGGCGCTCAGTAGTCGCGCCAGATCGGCCGTCGTATAGGGAGGCACGTGCGCGATCCACACGCGGTCGCGCGCCGGCGTGAACCGCAGGCTCAGGCTGGAGGTTTGATCATCCCAGTGGACTTCCTGGTCGCGGAAGTGCTTCCAGGTTTTCTGGTCGTAACTGTAAACCGGGCGCGTGGCTTTGTTGATGGAGAACGCTCCGGCGCGGTAGTTGTACTCGCCCTCGAGATCTACCAAATCGATTGCGACCTCCCGCCCCGCCGCATGGTCGAGTCGAAAGTAATACCAACTCGCTTGGCGGTTGCGATGGTCCTGATCCGCTTCGCCTGCGGCAGCACAGCGAAAATGCGTGGGCGAGAGGCGCTCGACCTTCCCCAGACTTCCCGCTTCGAAATTCGTGTGGAGGCTCGCCGCCAGAACCAGAGCCGCAATCATCGGTAAACCCCGGCCCGAATCATTTTCTACGCCGGGCGTCATTCTACACCCGCCGCGTTAGAACGGGATTTGCGTTGTCCAGTTATTCACCATTCGCCCTTCGCTCTTCCCTTCCCCATCTACCATCTACCACCTACCGTTTTTCGCCTTTCGCTTGCAAGCGGGGGGTGACTGCCCATACAATCGGGCGCACGCGCTGAAACTTATGAACGCGGAACTGCTCTTGACGCGGTCGGGCTCGGTGGCCGAGGCGATCGAGCGACTGATCGGGGCATCGGAAACATCCATCGACGCGGCGCTCTACCGGCTGAACCTTCCGCGTCTGGCGCGCGCGCTGGAAGAAGCTGCGGCACGAGGCGTGCGCGTGCGGCTGGTGCTCGACCGCAACAAATACGAGGAGACGCCCGCGACGCGAGACTTGTTGGCGAATAGCGCGATTCCCTGCCTGCTGGGCTACGGACGCGAAGGGCCGGGCTCGAAGATGCATCACAAGTTCGCCATCTTCGATGGGAAGGTCGCGATTACGGGCAGCTACAATTGGACGGTCGAATCGGAGGAGCAGAATTTCGAAAACCTGATCGTCCTGCCCGAGGCGAAGCTGGTCGAGGTGCTGCAAAGAGAGTTTGAGGCGCTGTGGAAAGAGGGAGCAGAAGGAAGTAGGAAGTAGTGAGTGGGAGGTCGGAAGAGACCGTGTCACCCAGAGAAACGCCGGACAACAAAGAGATCCACACCAACGGCTACGAGCTCTACATCATGCGCCACGGGATCGCGGTGGAGCGTGGCAGCGCGGGATTCTCCGACGACTCGAAGCGCCCGCTGACGCCCGAGGGCAAAAAGAAAATGAAGGAGATCGCGGCGGGGTTGATTCGCGCCGGGTTTGACGTGGATTGGGTTGTCACCAGCCCGCTCATTCGCGCTGCTGAAACCGCGGAGATTGTCGTGGAAGAACTCGGCCCCGGCGTGGCGCGCGATTATTGCGATGCGCTGCGGCCGGGCGGCTCGCCGGAAGCCCTGATCACGTTTCTCGCCAAGCATCCCAGCCGCAAACGCGTCCTCGTGGTTGGTCACGAGCCCGACCTGAGCCAGCTCGCGGCGCGCTTGATGGGCGCGGGCCGCCACGCCAATCTGGCGTTCAAGAAAGGCGGCTGCTGCCTGATGACCTTCGTCGAGTTCCCGCCCAAATCCCCCGGCCAGCTCGTCTGGTGGCTCACACCGCGCCTGATGCGCAAGCTTGCTTAGAGATCGAATGCCACGCCCTGCGGATTTTTGATTTTTGACTTTTGATTTTTGATTTTCACGACCTCTTCAGCACAAGCCCCATTCCCACCCAAAGCGCCAGCGCCAGGTATTCGTATCCGCTGAAGTGTCCGGGAACGACGGGCAGGAACTTCATCAGTATCAGGAGCAACCCGACGACGATGCCTGCCGTGGCGATGGCGCGCTCGCGCGGCGCGGTTTCAATTCGATAGTAGGCCGCGCAACTCGCCAGCCATCCAACCGCCGAGGCCATCGAGCCGACTTCGGTGATGGGAATCAGAATGGACTCGCCGAGCAACGCGCCCGCCGCGGTCAGCCCGCCCAGCGCCAGAACGGCGACAGAGGGGGTTTGGTTCCGGGCGTGAATGGTGCCGAGCCGTGCATTGAACATCCCGCGCCGCCCCAGCGAAAAGACCAGCCGTGTGGCAGCGATGAAATTGCCGTTCAGGATCTTCACCAGCGAAATCAGCGCCGCGGCCAGGATGACGTTCACAATCCAGCTTGCGTGAAAGGCTTCTTTAAATGCCACCGCGGTGGCAAAGCCCTGGTTGACGAGCGACCGCCAGGGATGAATCAGCGCCACCACGGCGATGACGGCAACGTAAAAGACGACTCCCGCCACCAGCGCCGCGATGATGGCGCGAAAGAATCCGCGCGCGCGAAATTCCGGATTCGCCTCCTCGGCGGACTTGGGGACGGATTCAAATCCCGTCAGAAAATAGGGAACGACCTGCAGCATGAGGAGCGTCGAGACCAGCGGCGCGTGGCTGAACAGCGGTGTGAAATTCTCCACCGAGCCACGCGCCAGCCCGAATGAGGCGAAGAGCGCGAACAGCGCGAGCAGGCCGAAGGTCATCCAATTCTGGAACGTCGCGCTCAATCGAATGCCGCGATAGTTGAGCAGCGTTATCAGCGCCGCCAGTCCCAGGCCGATTGCGATGTGCGGCAAATAGACGGGCTTTCCCGCAATTCGATAGAGCTCGGTGGAATTGAGCGCGGGAAACAAATACGCCGCAATTTTTCCGACCGCCACGCATTCCCAGGGGCAGACGACGAAATAGGAAAGCGTCATCATCCAGCCGGCGCCGAAGCTGATGAAGGGGCGAAAGACTTTCTCCGTGTAAGCAATCTCGCAGCCAGCGTCAGGCAGCAGCATCGCCAGGCGGCCGTAAACATAGCCGATGGGAAGGAACGCCGCGCCACCAATCGCGAACCCCAGCATCGCGCCCAGCGGGCCGCCCCGCGCCAGCCAGTCGTCCATCACCACCAGCCAGCCCACCCCCACCATCGTGCCGAAGCCTAAGGTGAAGTAGTCGACCGTGCGCAGTTTGCGAGCCAACGTGGTCATGGTTTGGTGCGTGCCCTGATTTGGCGCGGGGATTATTGCTCAGGTTATCGGCGATTGTCGATTAACGATTTTGGATTTTGGATTTCAGGAGAAGAATGCCCTTTGTCAGTCTGATTTGACTACTGAGAACTGACACCTGAAAGCCTGCGGGTTGTAACTGCGTTCAGTTGGGAGTACACTTCGGCCCTCGGAACAAGCGATCGAGGCTGCCAACACCGCCTGGAAAGTCGGCAGGCAGGAGCAGCTCTCCCGAGGCATTTCGATGAACGAATTCAGCAACGCCGCCACCGCACCCGCCCGGGACGATCAGAGCCCGGCCACGCCTGAGAATATCGGAGGAAATTCCGGATCTGCGATCGAGCACTCGAGCCGAATTGAAGTACCGCCGGTTCGAGAAGACCCTGCCGGCGAGCGCCCGGTGTTGAAGGAAGTTGAGCCGGTTGATGCCTGGAAAAAGGTTCGCAAGCTGGCGATGAAGCAGCTTGACCGTTTCGTTTCGCTCGAACCCAAGGTGCTGCGCGGCGACAATCCGGATGCCATCCACGATTTGCGCGTCGCCAGCCGTCGGCTGCAGCAAGTGCTCGACCTGCTGTATCCAGCGCCGCGGCCGGGCGAAATCCGCAAGTTGCGTCGCAAGATTCGCCGCTGCCGCCGCACTCTGGGTGAGGTGCGCAACTGCGACGTCCAGCTTGCGCGCGTGGAGCGGGCTCTCAGCGCCAAGCGCACAGCGCGGCGAGAAACCTGGGAAGCCGTCAGCCACTACCTCCGCCAGCGGCGTGCCGCGCACTTCGAGAAATCGGTCAAGAAACTCAGCAAGGTAAATCTCGCGGTCTTCTACGTTCATCTTCGCAGTTTCCTCGTTCCGACCAGCGCCGCGCCGGCCGTCCCCCAGCTCGAACCGATGGAAGCGCACCCGCCGGAGCTGTTTTACGCGAGGATTGGCGAGTCACTCGAAAAGGTCTGGCGGGCGCTCGAGACGCAAATCGAGGAGTCGCATCGCGACGCAAGAATGAGCGTCATCCACGGCGTGCGCATCGCCGCCAAACGGGTCCGTTACCTGATCGAAGTGGTGCATGAGTTCGACGCCCCAGGAAGCAGGGAGGCGGTCCAATGGCTGCGCGGCCTGCAGACCCACCTCGGCAACTGGCACGACGCGGAGGTCCTCGAGCAGGTCATGATCGAGATGGTGGCGCGGCCGGAGTTTCTCCGCGACAACCTCTCCATCGCCGTGGGCGTGGAGAAACTCATCCTCAGGAACCGCAAAGGGAAGGAGGGTTTCAAGGAGAAATACTTTGCGATGACGCGCGATTCAGAGGACTACCTGCGGGTCGGAGAGTGGGTGGGCGGGATCACCCGCTCACCTGAAGAAGCATTCGGGATTGCCAATTGAAGATTGATGATTGACGATTGACGATTGAAAACTAGTTTGTCAATTGGCAATCATTAATCATCAATTATCAATTATCGGTCCCCGCCGCCACAACCTTCCCAGGCGCCGGCACCTCCACGGCTTTACTTTCGGGGCCAGTCTCGGCGGTTTCCTTGGGGCGCTGAACCGCAAATAGCGGCTCGCGGGGCTCGCCGCTCAGGACGCGCCCGATGCCGTCCCGCAGGCGCTCAAAGACACTACGCACATCCGCGGAAGCGTCTACGACTTCAAACCCATACTCCTCGCCCAAACGGTCAAACTGCTGCAGCAGCGACGTCTGATACTTGAGGAAGCTCTCGTACATATCCTCGCTCGGGTGGAGGTCCATACCTGACTCCCAGTAATCGAAGCCGCTCGAGAAGACCACGCGGGGAATCAGGTCATCCACCCCGATGCGCAGATAGAAGACGGCGTCGGGCTTAAGCGCAAAACTGTAGGCGTTGCGAATCCACGCCGGATCGATCCCGCGCACCATGGCGCGCGCCATCAGCGAATAGGTGTAGCGGTCGGTGAGCACGACGAAGCCGGCGCGCAGCGCGGGTACGATCTCATTCTCCAGACGATCGGCGAAATCCGTCGAGTAGAAGAGGCTCAGCGTGATGCGGCCCAGGGTGTGCCCTTCTTTAGCCTGCTTGATTCCACTCCCCGCCAGCGAGGAGCGCGTCATGCCGGTTTCAAGCACGGCGCGGCCTTGCTGCTCGAGCCACGGCTTGAGCAGGCGAATCTGCGTCGAGCGCCCAACGCCGTCCGTGCCCTCGATGACGATCAGTTTGCCGGTCAGGTCCGCCAGGCTCATCCCCGGCAGAACCACTCCATAAGTTTCTCTCACGGCGCCACCCTTAATCGCTTCGCCTGAGCGAGCTTGGCTTTCACCGTCTGCCGCATTTGCGACTGCTGCTCTTCGATGGGCTGGGTCGCGTCCACCGCGATCAAGTCAAACTCCGGAACCATCTTTTCGTACTCCTCCAAAATGCGGCCCTGGAAAAGTTTGAAACTCTCTTCCTCGTCTTCGCTCAGCCCCAGGTCCATACCCGCCTCGTAGAACTTCACGCCCGTGCGGCCGTCCAGAATGCGCTTCATCGCAACGTCGAGCGGAACGCGGTAGTAGAACGCCCCCGTCGGCTTGACGGCGAAGCTGTAGAGTTCGCGCACCCACTTGGGGTCCATGCCGCGCACCACATCGCGCGCGAAGGCAGTGTAAATGTAACGGTCGCAGAGCACCACCGCTCCGGCCTTGAGCAGCGGAATGATGTTGTGCTCCATGCGGTCGGCGAAATCGGTGGCGTGAATCAGGCTGAAGGTCGCCGGGGTCAGCATCTGCTTCTTCTTGCCGCGCCGGGTCGTCTCCTTGACCAGGGGCGAGGAGTTCCACTCGCTGAAGACCGTGCCGTAACCCTCCGCCTGCAACCACTGGTGGAGGAGCATCAGTTGCGTCGATTTGCCCGAGCCGTCGATTCCTTCGACAATGAAAAGCTTGCCGGGGAAGCGATGCTCACCATAGCGCTTCATGAGGGGACTCCCTGGACGTGTCAGCCGGCTGTCGGTAAACCAAAAGTCTACCACAGGGACAAGCGAAGGCGGGGCGAAAAGCGCGGCCCTGAGCTTATTTGGGTTTGGTCGCGGTGCGAATCTTTCCCATTTTGACCCAGGTTTTTGCGCCTAGCCAGCAGATTCTAAAGAGAATAAGCGCGTTGGGTTCGTTTTTGTTAACTATTCGGTAATTTCGCTTTGTTTTCAACAATATCCCAGCTTTGCCGATACCCCTCTATAGGGGCTCGCCTCCCGGACGACGGGCGACTGACATTTGCCTCGTCCGCGCCCGCGCAGCATGGCGGGACTCTTCCGCTGGTCCGGCCCAGTTGGTCATCACCCCCGTCTTCATAACTAGAATACTAGCATATTTTTCTAGTGTCTGCAAGAAACAAATTGTCTACCCGCCGGGGCTTCGCCGCACTGGTCGTTCATGAACGATGCTTCGACGGTAAAGTTGTGGCATGATTTGGCCCGCAGTTATCTTCCAGCGGGAGGTCTATCATGCGAAAAGTATCTCATCTCTTCGTGTTGCTGGTTCTCTGCCTGGTACCAGTCGTTGCCTGGGCGCAGGCCGCGCAGCCCAAAATCATTGACGCCCATCACCATCACAATGGCGACCCGGCGTATCTGGTGAAACTCGCCGCCAAGCTCGATGCGGTCGACGGCATGACGCTGCTCATCACCGCGCCCTCGGACTTGAAGAGCGTGACCGCGTTCATCAAGGAGCACCCCAACCGCCTGCGCTGCCTGGGCGAATTGAGGCTCGACGATCCGGTGGCCGTGTCGCTGGTGGACATCTTCCACCAGGCGGGCTGCGTGGGGCTGGGCGAGCTGACCGGGCCGCTCAAGAACTACGACGACCGCAGCTACTGGCCCATCTTCGAGCGCGCCGAGAAGTACAAGATGATTGTCCTCTTCCACACCGGCATCGTGAACCGCACCGAGCCCGACATTCCAAGCGACATCAGCGTGGACCGCATGCGTCCCTCGCTGCTCGACGGCATCGCGCGGCGCTTTCCCAAGCTGACCGTCTTTGGCGCGCACCTCGGCAATCCCGACTACGCCTGGGCCGCGGAGATCTCGCGCTGGAATCCGAATCTCATATTCGATCTCTCCGGCTCGTCGCTTATCAAGAAGCAGGACGACCCGACGTTCTGGAAAAGCATTTTCTGGTGGGCCGGGGTCGTCAGCCCGCACACGCCCGCCGGCGGGCCGCACGCCTTCGAGAAGTTGGTCTTTGCGTCCGATGTGTTTGGCGGCGAGATCGAGGAGTTCGACCGAGAGCTCGAGCGCTATCACAAGATGCTCGACGCCTGCGGCGTCCCCAAGGCCGCCCAGGACAATATTTTCGCCGGAACGATCTGGCGGATTCTGAATTCGCAGAAGTAGAGCGCCATGCTGGGAGCGCAGCTTTCCCGGTCCCGCTCAGAGCAGGAGCAAGATGCCTGCGCTCTTATGCGGTGCGGAAGTTCATTCGCGCCTGGGCGATGGGCACGCCGAGAACTTCAATCCTCTTTAAGTCGCGCGTGCCGAGGCCGATTTGTTCGGCGAGCTTGAGTGTGCTGTCGGACTTTTCGAAGGGCGCCGAGCCGCGCTCGGCCATGGGGTCAAAACCCATCAGCGCAGTGCCAACAGCGTCGGTGGTGACGCAATTCGTTCCCGCCACCAGCAGACCAGCGTGGACGGGCCGGCAGCTCTTTACCCACGGGCCTTCCCCGCCCGCCACGGTTGAGATTCCATCGATGATCGCGAGATGGATGGGCCGCGCCGCCACCAGGTCCACCGTTACGCGCGGCACTCGATAGGCGGGGTCGCGCGGTGACTTGGGATCGTTTTCGGGCAGCGCGGTTCTGGAGGGCTGGCGGTTTCCGTCGTGGAGCATCAGGCGCGGACCTTTGGTGACCTTGGCTGGCTCGTCGATGCCCGCGCCGGTTCCATAAATCGTCAGAGGTGGAAGGCCGAAGGAATTCTTCATGGAAAGCGTCACGCCTGCCGTCGAGTGCTCCTTCAGTTTGGCCAGGGACACAAAGACATCACAATCTTCATAAGATCTGTTTAGATCATACGCCTTGAATAACAATCCTCCGCCCGGAACCATCAGCCGCGCGTATTTTCCGTTCGCGCCGGCGTAGTTGGTGTTCTCAAATTCCACGCCCGAAGCGGCGCTCGCGAAATCGCGCGGGTTCCACTTGGCGCTGGCGATGAACTCTTCGAACGATTTCGTCGGGTGCGCGGTGCTTTCCACCAGGCGAATGCGCCGCGCTCCGGCCTCGCCCAGCAGGCTGACGGTCGCGCCGACCACATCAGAATGGACCCAGGTGGTCATCCCCATGGGCATTCCCTTGACGGGCTCAGTGGGACTGCCCGTGAGGTTGAGCTTGATGGCGACTGTCTTTCCCTTGACCAGCCGCGCAAGCCCGCCAAGCTGATCGAACATTGTGGCGAGCGTCGACCGCACGACGGGGCCGTAGGTCGCGCACCTTGCCACCGCCACCGGCGCGGTCGGCGCCGTCGTCACGGCAAACAGGCTCACCGGCCGCAGAGAGAATCCCGCCGCAGCGACACCCCATCCCTGGATAAACTCGCGGCGATTGACAGGCTTGCTCATCAAACACCTCCAACTGGGCAGGATGTACTCGGGTCCCCAAAGAGGCGATGGTAAACGAAATATCAATGAACAACAACCGAAAGCGAAAGACGCCGATCCCCTCTTGCGTCAGGGCGGGTGCGACCGGCGCAACAGTTGAAGGCCGCTACCGGGACAGCCTTTCGATATCGGCGCGCACGGACCTGAGCGTCGGGTCGAGCCGCAGCGCGTGGCGATAGGCTTCGAGCGCGAGCGAGCGATAGCCCATCTGGTCCTGAATGCGCGCCTTGAGGACTTCCAGGTGTGAATCGGCAATCGTGCGCTCCGCCTTCAGCGCTTCAGCCAACGCCGTGGGATAGTTCTCCTGGACGTAAAGGGCGCGCGCCAAACCGTAGTGTAACCGGCCGTCGTCGGGCGCGCGCGCCAGGCCCACTCGAAAGTATTGCTCGGCATTTGCCATGCCCCCTCGACGCTCCTCGGCCAATCCGAGCCCGAGAGAATGCTCGGCCAGGGCACGACGCGCGATTCCAGACGCAAGGAAAAGGGCAGCGCCGAACACCAGCGCGCTCACGAGGCCGCGGGAGACGAGACTCAGATTCCTATCCGCCTTCGTCACCGGCTCATTAGGGTCGTCAACCTTCAGCAGCTGAGGAACTGCCAGCAGAGTGAACAACAGAATCAGCGTGGGCGGCACCGCCAACTGAAAATTGAAAACCGAATTCACCAGGATGGCCGTCACTCCGCCCGCGCTGGCCGCCAGCCACAGGCGGCCGTTTTTCGGAGCGCGCGCCTTGGCTTGCCTCAGCTCGCGCGCAAATCTCCACAGCAGCCATCCCAACGCCACAAACCCCAGCGCCCCGGCTTCGAACAGGATTTGCAGCGGGTCGTTATGGAGCTGGCGAGTGTGCGTCCAATGGCGGGCGTACTCGGGATACGAGGCGAGGAACTGAGCCTGCAATTCGAGAAAACGAAGCTGGAACATTCCCCAGCCGCCCCCGAGCAGGGGATGCTCCGCAAACATCGGCCAACCGGCGCGCCACAAAAACCAACGTCCTTCAACGTTCGCCAACAGGACCTGCCCCTGCTCCACGAAGTTCGCCAAAAATACGAGCAAGCCCAGAGGGAGAGCGCAGGCTGTCAGGATTCCGCCATTGGGCGGGCTCTTGAGATCGGCCGCCCCTTCGCGCTTTTCCTTCCAGAAGCCCCTGGCCACGAGCAGCCCCACTGCCAGCCCCAGCCACGCTCCGCGCGAACGCGTTCCGATGATTGCCGCAAAGATCGCAACCACCGAAACGACACACAAAACTCTTGCCCAGAGACTCTCCACGGCGGCGGTGAGGGCAAGAGCCAGAAAGATAGCTCCGATCAGGTAGCCCGCAACCAGGTTGGGATTCCCAAAAGTCGAATAGAGACGCATGGCCGCGCGCATCCTCCCCCACTCGACCTGGTAGCCTCCGAAGAGCAGCGGGTCGTGCCCAGCCCATTGCAGCAGTGCAATGGCTGCGACGGCAGCGCCAGCGATGGTGACGAGCGTTGCGAGCCAGCGCATCCTCTCCTCTCCTCCAGCCCGGGATATCAAGACCACGAGCCAAAGGGGACCGCAGAGGAAGTACTCCGCTTCCAGCAAGCTGAAGGCTGGCAACGGACTCACGAGGCACGAAAGCAGAACCGCCAGCGTCAGGAGGGCGATCGGCGCGGCCAGGGGCGAGCCCATAGGCCAGCCGCGCCGACGCCACACCAAGCCAAGCACAAGCCCGGCTCCCGCGAGGAGCACAATTCCTTCCGTCAGGATCAACTTGATGGAAGTGAATTGGTCAGGGAAACCTCGGTAGAAGACGAGCGGGGTGAGCAGAAGAAGACCCAGCTCGAGCAGCCCGAAGGCTGCCCGGCTGGGTGCGCGCGCGCGCGACAATTCCATGCAGGGATTCTACACCTGCGGGTTCACTTCTTTAGCTTGCGCTTGATCTGGTCTTCGAGAGGGTCGTCGGATTTGTGGCCGCCGCTGGCCATGAAGTTGTAAATCTTCCCACTAGCGAGCACGATGCGGAACATGCCCATGGGCTGGCCCATCATCAAGATCGGGTCGACCGTCTTCACGGCGGAAGCCGGTTGATCCAGGATGGTCTTTCCCTTGTCGGCATACTTCACCGAGTCGGATGAAACGATGAGCTTGCATTCGTCCTGCGAGCCCTTCTGCATCGCCTCACTGTACTTCATCATGAGTTCCATGGGAGTCAGTTCGCCTTCCGCGAGGAAGCACGCCTTAAATGCTTTGGCCAGGGCTGATGACTCGGAGATTGTGAAGCTGGCGCCCGTAACCTGGACGACTAGAGGCGTGCCCTGGGCTGACGGTCCGGTCTCGGCGGTGGCTGGCGCCGGAACTTCCAGGGCGATGGGGCATTTGGATTCTTCAGCGGGATCCGGGACCTTGAGATGAAACGTCGCGCGCTCCGCGCTCTCAACTCGAAAGTTGCGCGGCGTCACGGAAACGTTATCGCACATAAGGCGCATCTTCATGTTCGTGGCGAAGTTCTTCCCTGTAAAGACCACGTCGCCTTCCCAGCCCGGAGGCGCGGAATTGGGCGTGATGGAAGTTACCTCTGGCGTCGGCCCCTGCGGCTGCTTGGCTTGCGCAGGCGGTTTTGGCTCCTGCTTGCCGATCTTGGGAACCTTGGGAAGCTTCAGCCCAAATTGCGCCATCGCCGCGGGAGCCTGCGTGGCCAACACCGCCATAACTGCCACCACCACTCCCCGCCGGAAACTGAAACCTGGAATCCTCAATGCCCTTGACATACTCCCCCCTTCAGGACGCTTCCTGTTCAGCGTGTTGGATGTTGGTTGAAATCGAGCTCCACTACCGCGAATGAGGATACTCCGACGGAAACGCCTTCCGCAAGTGACAAAATGACCGACTTTTGGACCAGAACAGTCTTTGTTGAATACGCTTCGCAGCCATGAGCCGCGCGGAGGCGGGCGAGGCGATTCCCGCGTCGCCTTTACTTCATGACTTTGCGCAGGGCATCGATGATGGATTGGCTGTCGGCAGGGCGCAGCGACGTGGCGATGAAATTGTACGTCTGCCCGGAATTCAAAATGACGTGGAACGTGCCGGTATTCACTCCAAGGAAGGTGTTGGCCGCGACTTCCTTGATATCGGCCGTGGTGACAGCGAAGATCTCTTTCCCGGATTCTTCATACCGGAGTTTGCTGGCAGAAAGTGTCAGCGTCCCTTTCGGCCGATTGCCCTTCTGCAAAATGCCGGCAACGTCGGCCAGACTGATCACCTCGAATTGCGTGGACTCGGCGCCCCCTTTTTCCTCCGTCTTTACTGCGGGTGCTGACACGGTCGCCGGCGTGGCAGGCATGCTGCCAGATGGGCCCGACGCAGCAACTGACGTCGTGGTGGGCGCTTCGTCGGTCACTACAAAAGTTGCTTCGGTTTCGGAGTCGTCGGGATTCACTACAAAAAACCCGCTCGAACCCGTCGCCGCGTCATCGGCAATCTGGATGCGCGCAGTCAACTCACTTTCCTTCGTCACCTGCGTATCAAGGACGCGAATGCCGGGATTGGAGAAAGCGACCTTAGCACCTTTGGCAAAGTTCTTGCCGCGAATTTCGATTTCAAGCTGGCTTCCCTTTCCCGCGCGCGCTGGTTCCACGGCCGTCACCTCCGGGGTGGACGTGGCAGGTTGGGCCGCAGCCGCACTCGGGGCAAGTGAAGAAGCTTGCGCGACGGGAGGCATAGGCGGCGCGGGAACTTCCGCTGGTCGGGAAGCGGGAGCTTCCGCGGGCGCCGCTCCGCCGGTGATAGTGAACGGCGCCTCGGCCACGGAGCTCGCCGGATTGCTCACAAACAAACTGACCGTACCGCCCTCGGCTTTCTTCCCCACCGCCACTCGCGCTTCAAGCTGTGTCGCGCTGGCGCGTTTCGT
>Ga0316628_100001861_pt1 | contig 15224 bp, 13 predicted proteins | sample OWC_Aug_M2_C1_D5_FD_207648 | JGI IMG/M metagenome (GOLD analysis project Ga0316628, IMG submission 207648) | Wetland soil microbial communities from Old Woman Creek delta, Ohio, United States - OWC_Aug_M2_C1_D5_C | ecosystem: Environmental > Terrestrial > Soil > Wetlands | place: USA: Ohio... | reverse complement strand
TGGATGGACCTGGGCTTCCTGAAGCCGCTCGGCGGCATGGGCTCCGACACCTCGATGGCCTGGATGATCGACTTCGGGCTGGCGGCGCGGTTCTGACGGGCCGGCGATCCGCCGTGCCCCCGTGAAGGAGCCCGAGCCCGGCGAGCGCCGGGGCGGGCAGAGGACGCGGAGGCGCGCATGAAGCCAAGGAAGAAGGCCGAGCCGATCTCCCGGGCCGCGCTGGCCGGCGCGGCCGATCCGCGCCTGGTGGCGCTCTCCGTGTCGATCCAGGACGACGGCGCGCTCTACGCCGAGGACATCCGGGGGAGCCGGGCGCACGTCGAGATGCTGGCCGCGCAGCGGATCATCCCGAAGGCCGTGGCGCGGCGCGTCTCCGCGGCCCTGGAGCGGGTCCGGGACGAGTTCGCCACCGGGAAGGTGCGGATCGACCCGGCGCTGGAGGACGTCCACACGCACGTGGAGCGGCGGCTGGAGGAGCTGGTCGGCCGCGACGCCGGCTACCTGCACGCCGGGCGGAGCCGGAACGACCAGGTGGCGCTGGACGAGCGGCTCTTCATCGTGGGCGCCTGCCAGCGCGCCGACGCGGCGCTGGTGGCGCTGATGCGGTCGCTGCTCGCGCAGGCGACGGCGCACCAGCGGACGATCCTGCCCGGCTACACGCACCTGCAGCCGGCTCAGCCGGTGTCGCTGGCCCACCACCTGCTCGCCTTCGTGGAGATGCTGGGGCGCGACCGCGAGCGGCTGGCCGAGGTGCGCCGCCGCGCGGCGGTGTCGCCGCTGGGCGCGGGGGCGCTGGCCGCCTCGACGCTGCCCCTCGACCGGGAGCGGGTGGCCCGCGAGCTGGGGCTCTCGGGCGTGACCCGGAACTCCCTGGACGCGGTCTCGGACCGGGACTCGGCCATCGAGCTGGTCTTCGCCTGCGCGCTGGCGGCGGTGCACCTCTCGCGCCTGGGCGAGGAGCTGGTGCTCTGGACCACGCGCGAGTTCGGGTTCATGACCCTGGCCGACGCCTTCGCCACCGGGTCGTCGATCATGCCGCAGAAGAAGAACCCGGACGTGGGCGAGCTGGCCCGGGGGCGGGCCGGCCGCGCCCTCGGCGACCTGGTGACGCTGCTCACCATCGTCAAGGGGCTGCCGCTCTCGTACAACCGCGACCTGCAGGAGGACAAGCGGCCCCTGCTCGACGCCCCGGCGGCGCTGGTGCTCACCGCCGATGCGCTGGCGGGCGCGATGGAGACGGCCGAGTTCCACTCCGAACGGATGGCCGAGGCGCTGGGATCGGGCGAGGCGATGGCCACCGACGCCGCGGAGTACCTGGTCGAGCGCGGGGTCCCGTTCCGGGAGGCGCACGAGGCGGTGGGCAAGGCGGCCGCGCATGCGGTCCGCCAGGGCCGGTCGCTGGCCAGCCTGACCGCGGACGAGTGGCGCTCGTTCCACCCGCGCTTCGACCGGGACGTGCGCGGCTGTTTCGACGCCGGCCGGAGCCTGCGGCGGCGCGAGCTTCCGGGCGGCCCCGGGCCGCGGCAGGTGCACGGCGAGATCCGGCGGTGGACCGCGGAGCTGCGGAGGCGGAAGGGGCGGTCGTGACACCCACCAGACGTGGTCGTAGACCTAGACGTGGGCGTAGACGTAGACGTGGACGGGTGCGCGACTCGTCTACGTCTAGGTCTACGTCTACGTCCACGACCACGTTGGCGGCGCTGGCGGCTCTGGTGCTGCTCGCCTGCGGCATCAAGGCGCCTCCCCGGCCGCCGCTCCCGCCGAAGCCGACCGCCGCGGCACCGTCCGCGACCCAGCCGGCGCCGGCCCCGGCCGCTCCGTCGCAGGATTGCCCCGGCTGTCCGCCGCCGGGCGACCACCAGCAGGCTCCCGAGGCCAGGCCATGAATCACTTCCGGCGGCGGCGCGGCGTCCTGCACGCCGAGGAGATCCCGCTCGGGCGCCTGGCCACGGCCCACGGCACGCCGCTCTACGTCTACTCGACCGCCACCCTGACGCGGCACTGGAGGGTCCTGGACCGCGCCCTCTCCGGCCTCGACCACCTGGTCTGCTACGCGCTCAAGGCCAACGGCAACCTGGCGGTGCTGCAGCTCCTGGCCCGGCTCGGGGCTGGCTTCGACATCGTCTCCGGGGGCGAGCTGTTCCGCGTGCTCCGCGCCGGCGGCGATCCGCGAAAGGTGGTGTTCAGCGGGGTCGGCAAGCGCGACGACGAGATCGCCTTCGCGCTCGAGGCCGGGGTGAAGGTCCTCGACGTGGAGAGCGGGCCGGAGCTGGCCCGGGTCTCGGTGGTGGCGCGGCGCCTCGGGGTGCGCGCCCCCATCGCCCTGCGCGTCAACCCGGACGTCGACGCCCGGACGCATCCGTACATCTCGACCGGGCTCCGCCAGAACAAGTTCGGCGTCTCGATGCAGGACGCGCGGCGCCTGTACGCGCTGGCGGCCGCGGATCCGGCCCTGGAGGTCCGCGGGATCGCCTGCCACATCGGCTCGCAGATCACCACGCTCCGGCCCTTCCTCGACGCGGTCTCGCGGCTGCTGGCGCTGGTGCGCGACCTGGGGAAGGCGGGGATCCGCCTCCGGCATCTGGACGTGGGCGGCGGCCTGGGCATCCCCTACCAGTCGGAGAGCCCGCCCGACCCCGCGCAGTACGGCCGCGCGCTGCGGCGCGCCCTGGCCGGGTTCGACGGCCAGGTGCTGGTCGAGCCCGGGCGCATGCTGGTGGGGAACGCCGGCGTCCTCCTCACCCGCGTCCTGTACCTGAAGCGGAGTGGACGGAAGACGTTCGTCATCGTGGACGCGGCCATGAACGACCTGATCCGTCCGCCGCTCTACGGCGCCTACCACGTCATCGAGCCGGTCGACGCGCCGCGGCGCGGCGGGCGCGAGATCGTCTGCGACGTGGTGGGACCGGTCTGCGAATCCACCGACTTCCTGGCTCGCAAGCGCCGCCTGCCGGAGCCCCGCCCGGGCGACCTCCTGGCGGTGCGCTCGGCGGGCGCCTACGCGTTCGCCATGTCGTCCAACTACAACGGCCGGCCGCGCGCCGCCGAGGTGCTGGTCGACGGGGATCGGGTGCGCCTGGCGCGCCGGCGCGAGACCTACGCCGACCTGGTCCGGGGGGAGGACCCGGCCGCCCTCCCCGAGCGCATCCGCGGGGATTGAGCTACAGTCACCCCGTTCCCGGGAGCCGGCCATGGCGCGATTCGAAGGCTCGATGGTGGCGATCGTCACCCCGATGAAGGACGGGGGGCTGGACCTCGCCCGCTACCGCGAGCTGGTCCAGTGGCAGGTGGCGGAGGGGACCGAAGCGCTCGTTCCCTGCGGCACCACCGGCGAGGGCGCCACCCTCACGCCGGCGGAGCGGGCCGAGCTCGTCCGGGTCACCGTCGAGGAGGTGCGAGGGCGCATCCCGGTCATCGCCGGCGCCGGCTCCAACTCGACGCGCGAGGCCATCGAGTCGGTGAAGGCCGCCAAGGAGCTCCGGGCCGACGGCGCGCTGGTGGTCACGCCCTACTACAACAAGCCCACGCAGGAGGGGCTGTTCCGGCACTTCGCGGCCATCGCCGAGGCGACCCGCTTCCCGGTGCTGGCCTACAACGTCCCGTCCCGCACCGCGGTCGACCTGGCGCCCGACACCACCGCCCGGCTGGTCAAGGCCGGCGCCATCGTGGGCCTCAAGGACGCCACCGGGAACCTCGACCGGCAGGTGCAGCTGCTGGAGCGCATCGGCCGGGACGGCATGTGCTACCTGTCCGGCGACGACTTCACGGCGGCGCCCTACCTGGCCTGCGGCGGCCACGGCCTCATCTCGGTGGTGGCCAACGTCATCCCGCGGGCCGTGAAGGAGCTGGTGGCCGCCGCGCGGCGGGGCGACGTCGCGGGTGCGGTGGACCGACAGGTGCGGATGGCGGAGCTGAACCGGGCCATGTTCGTCGAGACCAACCCGGGGCCGGTCAAGGCTGCGCTCGGGCTCATGGCGCGCTGCAGCCCCGAGCTGCGCCTGCCGCTCGCGCCCGTCTCGGACGCCAACCTGGCCAAGGTGCGCGAGGCCATGATCCGCTACGGGGTCCTGACATGATCCAGGTGGTCGTGACCGGCGTGGCCGGGCGGATGGGCCGGGAGATCGTGCGGCTGGTCCGCGGTGCAGACGGGCTCTCGCTCTCGGGCGGGGTGGAGCAGCCCGGGCCCGCGGTCGGGCAGGACGTCGGGCTGGTGGCCGGGCTGGGCGCGGCCATCGGCCTCCCGGTGCAGGGTGGCCTGGCGGCCGCGCTCCCCGGCGCCGACGTGGTCATCGACTTCACCCGCGCCGACGCCTCGGCGGCCCACGCCGCGCTCTGCGCCGAGCACGGGGTGGCCATGGTGATCGGCTCCACCGGCTTCACGGCCGAGGCGCGGGCCCAGGTGGACGCGGCCGCGCGCCGGATCCCTCTCGTGATCTCGCCCAACATGAGCGTGGGCGTGAACGTGCTCTTCGAGCTGGTGCGCCAGGCGGCTCTCACCCTGGGCGCGGGGTACGACGTCGAGATCGTCGAGCTCCACCACAAGCACAAGCGCGACGCCCCCTCGGGCACGGCGGTGCGGCTGGGCGAGGTGGCCGCCGAGGCGCTGGGCCGCAAGCCCGCCGAGGCGCTGTGCTTCGCGCGGCAGGGGATCACCGGCGAGCGGCCGCCCTGGCAGATCGGCGTCCAGGCGCTGCGCGGCGGCGACATGGTGGGCGAGCACACCGTCATGTTCTGCGGTGAGGGCGAGCGGATCGAGCTCGTCCACCGCGCCACCTCGCGGAGCCAGCTCGCCGCCGGGGCCGTCCGCGCCGCCACCTGGATCGTCGGCAAGCCGGCCGGCCGGTACGACATGGCGGACGTGCTGGGGCTGCGGAAGGCCTAGGGCGCCTCGACCGCTCCCGCCGTGCAGGGCGTCGTCCGCGGCTGGTTGCGCTGATCCACCGTCGGGCAGCCGCTCTTCGCGAGCTGGCGCGCCGGGCTGGTCGCGCCGGGCAGCATGGTCTCGGTCGGGCCGCCGTGATCGCCGAGGGCGGAAAGGAGCGGGTCGGCCACGGTCGCAGCCGCCGCGCACCTGGTCCCGTCGGCGGTCCACTCGAGGTTGCCGCCGCCGTCGCCGAGCTCCTCGCCGGCGACCTCCTGGCAGGCGTCGCTCCATCGGGCGTCGTTTCCGGAGAGGACCGTGTTCTGGAGCACGGGCTGGCCGCTGACCTGGGGCCCGGCGTTGAAGATGGCGCCGGCGCTGCCCCCCGGCGCGTGGTTGTCGGCGATGGTGCAGTTCAGGATCCGGCCGCGGGGGCTGTAGCTGAGCCAGAGCCCGCCGCCGTTGCTGCCGGTGGCGGTGTTGCCCGCGATGGTGGTGTCCACGAGATCGATGGTCCCCCGCGAGATCCACATGCCGCCGTTGTAGAAGGCGGCGTTGCGCGAGACGGTGCTGCGGTTCACGGTGAGGTCGAGCCCCTCGAGGTACAGCCCGCCAGCGCCGCCGTCGCCGCTCGCGGTCACGGAGTTGCCGTCGACGGTGGAGAGCTCGAGCGTCATGGTGCCGTCGTGGGAGTTGGAGACGCGGAACACGCCCCCGGCGGTGGCCCCGGCGCTGTTGTTCCGGATGGTGACCCCGCACAGCGTGGTCACCTCGTCGCCGCCGTCCTGGTAGATGGCGCCGCCGCAGCCGCCCAGGCCGGGATTGCCTCCGGTGCCGAGCGCCTGGTTCTCGGTGAAGGTGCTGTTCACGACGGTCAGGTGGCCGTTCAGGCTCCCCACGGCCCCGCCGTCGCTGGCGGAGTTGCCGACGAAGGTCGAGCCGACGATGACCGTATCCCCGCCGCCGAACGCATAGATGGCGCCGCCGGCCAGGTCCTGGCCGCTCGAGGGCGCGTGGTTGCCGAGGAAGACGCAGTCGACCACCGTCAGGCTCCCGCCGTCCCGGTAGATGGCGGCGCCCCCGGAGGCCGTATCATCGCCGGCGCGCGCGCTCTTGCCTGACTCGAACCGGAGGCGCTGGACCCACAGGCGCGGCGTGGTCTGGTCGTACCCTGAGTCGAGATAGAGGATGCGCGAGGAGTCGCCTCCGCTGAGCGTGACCTGGCCGCCACCGTCGAGCACCGTCTCCCGGGTGAAGACGATCTGCGATCCCACCGTGATGGTGACCGGGCCGGCGCCGCACCGGAAGGTGATGATCCCGCCGCCGGCGGAGTTGGTCTTCTGCGCGGCGGCCCGGAGCGCATCCTCGGTGCAGCTCGCGGCCGTGCCGGTCCCGACGACCGCGCTGGGTGAGGACGTGTCCCGCAGCTGCACCGGCGCCGGGCAGGTGGCTGGTGGGACCTTGCCGTCGAAGGGTGGCACCGACGGCGTTCCGGGCGATCCGCCGGACGCGGTGCAGGACGCGAGGATGACCGCCAGGGCGGGGAGGAAGGGGCGCACGATGGGCTCCCGTCGATGCGGCCATTCTCCCACGATGGCGTCGAGGGCCGCCTCGGGTTACGAAGGCCTGTCCCGAGCTCGTCGAGGGGGCGCCGTGCGCACGTACGTCGGTGTGGGTTCGAACCTCGGGGATCGCTGGGCCAACCTGGCCTCGGCGGCGACGTTCCTGCGCCGGTCGCCGCGGGTGGCGGTCCTCCGGGGGTCGCGCGTGTACGACACCGCCCCCGTCGGACCCCCACAGCCGCGCTACCTGAACGCGGTGCTGGAGCTCGAGACCGAGCTTCCGCCCCGGGCGCTCCATGGGGTGCTGCGGATGGGCGAGAACGCGGCGGGCCGGCGGCGGACCGGACAGCGCTGGGGGCCGCGCACCCTCGACCTGGACCTGCTGCTCTACGGCGACGAGGTGATCATCGACCGGAAGCTGCGGGTACCCCACCCGGAGCTCACCGTGCGCCGGTTCGTGCTCGCCCCGCTGGCCGAGCTGTGCCCGGACCTGTCGGTCCCGGGGATCGCGCGGACCGTGGCGGACCTGCTGGCCCGGGCGCCGCCGGAGGACGTGGTGGCGGTCGGGCTCTACCCGCTGTGATCCGGTGGGCCGGCGCGGGCTGCGCCGGCCCCGTCCACGGGATCAGTGCGTCGACGGGCTGCCCTCGTGAATGCAGAGGATGTTCCCCTCCGGGTCCTTGAACCACGCCGCCTTCTCCTCGCCGAAGCGCGCCACGTGGTTCACCGTCTTGAGGTCCGCCATGTCGTAGTCCTCGAACCGGACCCCGCGCCCTTCGAGATCCTGCACCTCCCGCTCCACGCTCTCCACCTCGAAGCTCGCGGCGGTGTACTGGTTCTTGGTGGGCTCGTTCCTCGGCGAGAGCTCGATGGTGCTGTCTCCGTGCAGGCGGTAGGCGACCCCGCCGTAGGGCCGGGGCTCGCCGCCAGTCATTCCCAGCTTCTCCTCGTAGAACCGGCGCGCCCGATCGACGTCTACGACGGGCAGCACGGTCGTGACACGGCTGTGCGCTAGCATGAGCGATCCTCCTCTTCGAGGCTGAAATGCGTGCCGGGGTCCCGCCCCCACCGCCTGGCTCGGAGGGGGCGAGATCGACCGGGGGCGACCCCGTCGGTGCAGGCGCGGCGGGGGGCTCGCCCGTGCGTGAGGGGGTGGCCACCGCGGCCGGCGGCGGCGCTGGCGGCTAGCCATCCCGCGCCGTTCCCGGCAGCCGCGATCCCGGTCGCCGCGAGGGCGTGCGAACGAGGCTCAGGACCACCAGGAACACGGCCAGCACCGCCACGCCCACGAACAGCGCGAACACCCAGGCCAGCACGCCCCCGCTCTCGGTCCGCGGGCCGTAGGCGGCGGTCTGGGCGGCGGCGGCGCAGGCCAGGAGCAGCGCTCCGGCCGCCAGCAAGCTGCTCACCGTGCGGACGAGCCGCCGGGTCTCGGCCGGCATGGCGTCCAGCCCGGGACGGAGATCCTGCGTGGGCATGGTCGGGCGGCGGAACGCGGCGCGCGGGGGAATGAGAAGTCGCGGGGTGCGCATGGCGTGTCGCCGCCGCGGGGCGGCCACCGGAAACGTGGTCATCGCCCGCCGGCGCGGTAAGCGCGGCCCGCGGCCCTCACGCCAGCGTCACCCGGAACAAGCGGCGCTCGGCCCGGTCCAGCGCCGAGAGCAGGTCGGCGCGGCCGAGGTGCATCCGGTCGGCGCGCTCCTTCAGCTCCAGCGAGGCCTCGGTGATCAGCCGGACGAGCAGGTGGAGCGCCGCCTCCTCGTGAGCCCCCTGCAGGCGATGCGCCTGGCGGGCCAGGTGCGCCTCGACCTGCTCGAACTCGCGCGCCAGGTCGAGGCGGGCGATCTCCAGGGCCAGCCGGACGACGTCGTCGCGGGGATGGGCGGCGGCCCCTGAGCCCCAGCGATCGCGCTGGGCCTCGCTCGACCAGGCCAGGTCGGCCGGCGGCCAGGCGCGCAGCTCCTCGGCCAGCTCGGCGCCGAACCGGTCCAGGACGTACTCCTTCACTGGCTGTGTCTGCCGGTCGTAGAGGAAGTCCCAGCGGCGATCGCGCACCCGGCCATTCTACGACGCGGCGGGCCGCGGCTCGCCGCGCCACCCGCCCGGCCGCCTGGCTCCGGCCTTTGTTCGCCTCCAGGCCGCGGTCGGGATCTGCAACAACCGAGGGCGATCGCCGAGGGGTTCGGGCAGGGCTTTGTTCGGTGCCCGGTCAAAGCCGCGCAGTTGCCGGGTCCGCCGCGATCGTGGCACTTTCCGGGCCTTCTAGCTGCCTCGCGGCCGAGCCCCAGGAGCGAGCTCCCCATGCAATACGGTCACTTCGATGACGCCGCCCGCGAGTACGTCATCACCCGCCCCGACACGCCGCGGCCCTGGTCGAACTACCTCGGCTCGACCGAGTACGGCGCCATCATCACCAACCACGCCGGCGGCTACTCCTTCTACCGCAGCGGCGCCACCGGCCGCTTCCTGCGGATGCGCTTCAACTCGGTCCCGCTCGATCAGCCGGGGCGGTACTTCTACCTGCGCGATCGCACGAGCGGCGACTTCTGGTCCGCGTCCTGGCAGCCGGTGGGAAAGCCGCTCGACCGGTACCAGTCGGTCTGCCGCCACGGCATGGGTTACACCATCCTGGAGTCCCGGTACCAGGGGATCTCCACCGAGGCCACCTACTTCGTCCCGCTGGGGCAGACCTTCGAGTACTGGCGCCTGCGCGTGAAGAACGAGTCGCGCCAGGATCGCGCCATCTCCATCTTCACCTACTGCGAGTTCGCCAATCTGTGGTGGACCTGGCAGGACCTGGTGAACCTGCAGTACTCGCAGTTCATCACCGCCGCCACGCTCGAGGACGGGATCCTGGGGATCACCTGCAACCCCAACTTCGACTTCGACGGCAAGGACCTGACCGCCTGCAACCGCACCTGGATGGCGGTCACCGGCGCCCCGCTGGTCGGCGTGGAAACGGTCCGCGAGCGCTTCCTGGGCACCTACGGCGGCTATCACTCGCCCGACGTGGTGGTGAAGGGCCGGTGCTCGGGCGAACTGGCCCACGGGGACAACGTCTGCGGCGGCCAGCAGGTCGACCTGACGCTCGCGCCCGGCGAGGCGCGCGAGATCCTGGTGCTGCTCGGGCTGGGCACTGTCTCGTCCCACGGCCGGCGTACGGTGGCCGAGTTCGCGAACCCGGCGCGCTGCCAGGCCGAGTTCGAGAAGCTGAAGGCCGCCCAGCACGCGCCGCTGGCCTCGCTCCAGGTCGAGACGCCCGATCCGGACCTGGACCACATGATCAACGTCTGGAACGCCTACAACGCGCTCATCACCTACGCCTGGTCGCGCTCGGCCTCGCTCATCTACAACGGCGAGCGCGACGGCCTGGGCTTCCGCGACACCGTGCAGGACATGCTGGGGGCCATCCCGCTCCTGCGCGAGGGGGTCAAGGACCGGCTCGAGCTGATGCTCACCGGCCAGCTCTCCAACGGCGGAGCCATCCCCGTCATCAAGCCCTTCTGTCACCGGCCCGGCCACGAGAAGCCGCCGCGCGACGAGGAGTACCGCTCCGACGACTGCCTCTGGTTCTTCAACGCCGTCCCCGCCTACGTGGCCGAGACCGGCGACGTGCGCTTCTACTCCAAGGTGCTGCCCTACGCGGACCAGGGGCAGGCCACGGTGCTGGGCCACCTGCGCCGGGCGCTCGAGTTCAACCTGGAGCGGACCGGCCGCAACGGCCTGCCCTGCGGGCTGGCCGCCGACTGGAACGACTGCATCCGGCTCGGCTACCGGGGCGAAAGCGTGTTCGTCGCCTTCCAGCTGCGGCTGGGGTTGAGCGTGTACGCGGAGATCGCCGATCGGCTGCAGAAGCCGGCCGAGGCCGCCTGGGCCCACGGCGAGCGCGAGAAGCTCGACGGCAAGATCCAGAAGGTCTGCTGGGACGGCGAGTGGTTCATCTGGGCCATCGGCCAGGACGGCACCATCTTCGGTACCAAGTCCTTCCCCGAGGGGCAGGTCTACGTGAACACCCAGGCCTGGGCGGTTCTCTCCGGGGCGGCCACCCCCGCCCAGGCCAAGCGGGCGCTCGAGACCGTGCAGGAGCGGCTGGCCACTCCCTACGGCGTCATGCTGTGCGACCCTCCCTTCGCCAAGGCGGACCGGGAGATCATGCGCGCCACCCTCTTCAACCCGGGGATCAAGGAGAACGCCGGCATCTTCTCCCATGCCCAGAGCTGGGTGGTGATGGCCGAGGCGCTCCAGGGCAACGGCGATCGGGCCTACGAGTACTACCGGGCCTACATGCCCTCGGCCTACAACACCCGGGCCGAGCTGCGCGAGATCGAGCCCTACGTTCACTGCCAGAACACGTACTCGAAGACCAACCGGAACTTCGGCCGCTCGCGCGTGCCCTGGCTCTCGGGCACGGCCTCCTGGAGCTACTACGCCGCCACCCACTGGATCCTGGGCATCCGCCCCGAGGTGGAGGGGCTGCGCATCGATCCCTGCATCCCCCGGGTCTGGCCGGGCTTCGAGATGAGGCGCCACTTCCGCGGCAAGAACGTCCACATCCAGGTCCGGAACCCGGCCGGCGTCAGCCGCGGCGTCGCCCGGCTCACCGTCGACGGCGAGCCGCTGAGCGGGAACGTGGTGCCGCCCGAGAGGCTGCGCGAGGGCTCGCACATCCTGGCGGTGATGGGCTGAGCGGCGCAGCCCGGCGGAAGCCGCCCCGCCGGCGGACGGTTCAGGCGCCGCCCGGCGCGGGCGCCGGGCCGGGGAGCCCGGTGCGCAGGCCGGACCGCCGGACGGCAGCCTCGATCTCGTCGGGCCCGGCATTGCCGCCGCTGAACTGCAGCGCCACCTTGCGCCCGGAGAGCCGCTCGCGGATCTTGACCGCCGCCCGCAGGGTGGCCGAGCCGGCGCCCTCCGCCAGGTTGCGGGTGTGGTGCGCGGCCAGCGCGATCCCCTCGTAGAGCTCCTCCTCGGTGAGCAGGACGAAGTCGTCCAGCAGCCGCGAGTAGATGTCGAAGGGGACGCGGTAGGCCGTCCCGGTGGCCACGCCGCCGGCGAAGGTCCGGTTCTCCGCCTCGACGATGCGGCCCTCCCTCCAGGAGCGGTGCGCGGCCGAGGACGCTTGCGCCTGGACGGCGATCACCTGGATGCGGGGCCGGATGCTCTTCAGCACCGTGAGGGCGGCGGCGATCTCCGAGCCGGCGCCCAGCGGCACCAGCATCACCTCCAGGTCGGGCAGCTCCTCCAGGACCTCGAGGAAGCCGGTGCCGACGCCATCGATGAGCAGCGGCTCGTTGGCCGGGTGCGCCAGGTACAGCCCGCGTTCCTCTCGCAGCTCCTCGACCTTCCGGCCCGCCTCCTCGAACGTGCTCCCCCACTCCACCACCTCGGCGCCGGCGTCGCGGATGGCCTGCACCTTGAGCGGATTGCTGGCCCGGGGGACCACCACCAGCGCCGCCAGCCCCATCATCCGGGCCGAGGTGGCGATCGAGGTGCCGTGATTGCCGGTCGAGTAGGTGATGACGCCCTTCACGCCGCGGCTCCGCAGGTGATGCATGAGATTGAGGCCGCCGCGGATCTTGAAGGTGCCGGTCAGGTTCTGGTTCTCGTGCTTCACGTACACGTCGGCGCCGACCAGCCGGCACAGGCTCTCGTACCGGCGCAGCGGCGTCGGCCGCAGGTGCGGACGGAGGACCTGGCGCGCGCGCAGGACCTCGGCCACCGAGATGGGGTGTTCCGCGTCCGCGGTCCGGGGGTGCTCGTTCACCGGGTGGCTCCTTCCTGGGGAGGCCCACGCCTCCAGGGACGGGAACCGTAACGGGACGGGGATCCATGCGACAGGCACAGCCAGGTCGAATGCGGGCCGGTACAGACGGAGCGACGCAGCGGCGAGCCGCCGCGGTCGGCGCCCCGCAGGTCTGGCAGCCGTGGCGCTGCTAGACGTGGATGGCGTCGGGGAGCGAGGCCCTGGACACCGGCGAGCGGCCGGCGACGAGCGCCCGGGCCGCATCCACCTGCCCGAAGATCCCCCACAGCAGGACGCCCCGGACGCGATCGCCCTCCAGGTAGTAGACGACGCCCTCGCGGAACGGCGTCTTCCACGAGGTGACGGTCTCGAGGCGGGCGTCGAGCTTGCCCACCGCCTCGTACCCGAGATCGAAGATGTCCGAGTAGAAGAACGGCAGGTGGTCGTAGCGCTCGCCGGCGCCGGCCATGTTCCGGCCGGCGGTGCGGCCCATGCTCAGCGCTGCGTCCTCGTGCTCGACGCGGGTGCGCTCGCCCAGCGCCTCGTTCGGGAAGCGCGCCACGTCGCCGGCGGCGTACACCCCGGGGGCGCTGGTCTCGAGCCGTTCGTCCACCTCGATGCCGTCGGAGCAGCGGATCCCGGCGGCGTCCGCCAGGGCGGTGTCCGGCGTGATCCCGAGGCCGGCCACCACTGCGTCCGCCTCGATCTCGGCGCCGCTGCGGGTGCGGACCATCGTCGCGCCGCCGCGCTCCTCGATCCCCACCACCGTGTCGCCGGCCAGGATGCGCACGCCCTTCTCGCGGAAGTAGCGCGTCAGGTAGCCCGCCAGCTCGGACGGGTAGGGGTTGGCGCCGACGGCCGCCTCGGGGAAGATCATCGCGACCTCCTTCCCGTTGGCGGCCAGCGAGGCGGCCAGCTCCGAGCCGATGAAGCCGCCGCCGATCACCACCACGCGCCGGCCCTCCAGGGCGCGCAGCCGGCGGTAGTCGGCCAGGGTCCGGTAGTAGATCACCCGGTCTCCGCCGACGGGGAGCCGCCGCGGCGCGCCGCCGGTGGCCAGGAGCAGCCGGTCGTAGCGGTGCACGTCCCCGTGGTCGTCCCGCACCTCGCGCGCGCGGACGTCGAGGGCGACGGCGCGCCGGCCGCCGTGGAACTGCAGGCCGGGCACCTCCGCCAGCCAGACGCTCTCCTCGGGCTTGCCCAGCCACAGACCCTTGCTGAGCAGCGGACGGGCGTAGGGGCGATCCGCCTCCGTCGAGAGCATGGCGATGCTGCCGTCGCGATCCGCCTCGCGGATGGCGGCTGCCGCGGCGTGGCCGGTCATGCCGCCGCCGATGATCAGGTGACGAGTCTCGCTCATGGCCCCTTCCCTTCCCGGTGTGCGATGCAATCGTCGGCCACTGTGGACGCTGAGATCCTGCGCGGGGTGACATGGAGCGCCCTTCCCGGAGGGGGTGCGCCCGCCTGATTCCCCGGATGGCATCCGCGGAGGGCCCGCGCGCCTGCGGCCCACCCGGGGCTGCGGGCGTAACCTCCGGGCCTTCCCGGTGCTCGATCTCTCCAGGAGGCAAGACGCGATGCGCATCACCTCGCGACCCGCGGCCCTCCTGGCCACGGCGTGCCTGCTGGCGGCCGCACACCCGGCGGCCGCGTCGGTGACCGCCGGTGCCGGGGGCAGGAACAAGACCATCCCGGCGCAGGCATCCGGGGAAGGACAGGACCAGGCGCCGCAGGACGCACCCTCCGCGCCGCCCTCGACGCCGCCGCCCGCCCATCCTTCTCCACCGCCCACGGCTGAACCGGCGCCACCGGCGACGCCGCCCGGGCAGTGGGCCTTCACCACGCAGTACGGCTGGCTGTGGATGCCGTACGCCGACGTCTACACCTACGCGCCGCCCGACGGCTGGGGCCAGCCCTACGAGTACGTGTACTGGCCGGCGTACGGCTGGACGTGGGTCGCCGCCCCCTGGGTCTGGGGGTTCGGGCCGTGGCCATTCTTCGGCGTCATCGGGCCGGTTCACTTCGGGTGGTGGGGGCACGGCTGGTGGCGCGCCCCCTGGCGCTGGCACTTCGTGCCCGCGCCCGCTCGCGGGCACGGCTTCGCCCACGGCCCGCCGCTCTTCCGCCACGGCCCCGGCGGCTTCGTTCGCGCCCCGCCGGCCCGATCCGTCCCCTTCCGCGCCCCCGGGGCCGGCTGGGGGATGCGCGGCCGGCGCTGACCGGACCGCTCGCCTCGGCACCCCGGCGCCGGAAGCGCCGGCACCCGCACCAGGGGAGATGGCGAAATCAGTTTCCGGAGCCCTTGCCGCGCAGGAGCTGCTCCAGCCGCTTCCGCTGGTCGGGCGTGATCTTCTTCAACGCGTCCTCCAGGCGGGCGCGCGAGTCCGGCGAGGCGAGCGACGGGCCGTTGCTGCCGCGCTTGGTGTACCCGGCGGGCACCTCGAACGCCGAGGAAGGGACGCTCTCGCGGGTGGCCTTGACGAGCTCGAGCACGAGGCCGCGATCGCCCTCGCCCGCGTTGGGGGCCCAGCGGATGGGGATGCCGTCGAGCCCGGCCTTCGCCAAGGCGGCGGGCACACCCTCGTCTCCCTGCCCGCTGGTGGCCCAGAACGGGACGCGCCCGAGCGTCGTCGAGACGCACAGCTCGGCGGGGCGCGCGTCCTCCGACGCCCCGACCCGGACGCGCTGGCAGGGGTACCCCGCCACCGAGGAGGGCCCGAGCTTCGTCACCTTCCAGCCGCTGTCGTGCGCCCGGGGGTCGGTGTCGACGACCTTGTAGGCATGGGCTTCGTCGCTGATGATGTACAGGTGGCTCCTGTCGTCGGCCTTGATGAGGGTCGTCGCCTTCATCCCGGGCATGCCGGCCTGCGTCATCTCCGGTGAAGTCAACTCGAAGTGAAACCGGGCTCCGGCCGGGCCGACCAGGGCCTCGGCGGTGCCCTGCTGGCCCTTCGGGCCGGTGATCCGGTACTCGGCGCGGCCCTCGAAGTCCGCGGCGGCGGCCGTGCCGGCGAGGGCGAGCACGGGGAGAGCGATGGCGAAGCGGCGCATGGCGTCCTCT
>Ga0316628_100001860_pt1 | contig 15225 bp, 8 predicted proteins | sample OWC_Aug_M2_C1_D5_FD_207648 | JGI IMG/M metagenome (GOLD analysis project Ga0316628, IMG submission 207648) | Wetland soil microbial communities from Old Woman Creek delta, Ohio, United States - OWC_Aug_M2_C1_D5_C | ecosystem: Environmental > Terrestrial > Soil > Wetlands | place: USA: Ohio... | reverse complement strand
CAACGGCATCTCGACGGACGTGGAGCGCACCGGCAGCGACGTCGCCCACCTGCTCGCTGCCTTCGCGCGCGCCGTCGCGGACGGCTCCCCCATGCGTTCGACCCTCGCCGACGCCGCGAACGCCATCGACGCGACCAACCTGGCGCTCGCGGCATTGCAGGCCGCGGGCGTGGAGCTCGCCCGTCCGAACGAGCCGCGCCACGCGGCGACGAAGGGGCTCGGAACGAGCTACTCCTGACCCGGTGACCTCCACGAGCTCCTCTTTCCGGCCGCGCGACGTCGCGCTCCTCACCCTGCTCGCTCTCACGTGGGGCAACTCGTTCCTGTTCATCAAGATCGCGGTCGGGGCGCTGTCCCCGCTGTGGATCGTGACCACGCGCATGACGGTCGGCGGCCTGTTGCTGGTCCTGATCGCGACGGTGCTGGGCAGGGCGCTGCCTCGCGATCCGGAGCGCCTGGGCGTGCTCGCGTTCGTGGGCGTCACCGGCGGTGCGCTGCCCTGGGCCGGGCAGGCCTGGGCACAGCGCTCGCTCGACTCGGGGCTCGTCGCAGTCCTCAATGCGACCACACCCGTCGCGACGCTCGTGATGGCCGTCGTGGCGAAGCAAGAACGTCTGCACAGAAACCGCGTCGTGGGCCTGGGGGTGGCGATGATGGGCACCCTCATCGTGGTCCGTGGTGAGGTGGGCTCGGGACGATCGCCTCTCGCGCTGCTCGCTGCCGTGCTCTCCACCGCAGGTTATGCGCTCGGTGCCGTGGTCACGCGCGCGCGCATCTCCGGGCGCGTGGAAAACCTGCCCGCCGCGGCGACACAGCTCTGCTTCGGCGCGGCGCTGCTCGCCCCGTTCGCATGGACCGTGGCCGGGCCACCGCCCACCCACGTCTCGCCGGCGGTCGCGGGTGCCCTGCTCGCGCTCGGTCTCCTCGGGACGGGGCTCGCGTTCCTCGCTTACTTCACGCTCATCCAGAACGTGGGTGCGACCAACGCGTCCATGGTCACGTATCTCGCACCGATCGTCGGTCTCGCATCCGGCGCCTTCTTCCGCGACGAGCGCTTCGGGCCGAACGTCATCCTCGGCGCCCTCGCGCTCATCTGCGGCGTCTGGCTCGCGCAGCGGGAGCCGCAGCGGCTCCGCTCTTCTCTGCCCCCCGGTTCGGCGGGGTGACCTCGTCGAGCCCACGACCTTCCCTCCCCGCTCACGATGAACCGCGGCGCCCGTCGGGGTTCGCGGGTACGCGGCGGGAACAGCTCGAGCGACGCGACGCGTGATGGAGATACTTCCGCGCTCGTCGCGACCGGGAATGTGAGCGTCGAGGTGACGTGACCGGGAGATCACGTGTAGGCGCGAATCGCACAGACGAATCGAAGCCCGGTCACGGATGAATCGCGCTCGATGCCGTGAGATGCTCGGCACATGAGCGGGCGTGCTTTCTTGCGCTGGGCGCTGCTCGTCGCCGCGTTCACGGTCGGGTGCACCACGGGTGATCTGAGCTCTCTGAGCGCGGGCGGTGGCCAGAAGAACGAGAAGGGCCCGGACGGCGGCACAGTGGTCACGCCCGACGGCGGCAATTCGCTCCCGCCGGGCTGCACGGACGGCGTGAAGAACGGGCGCGAAACGGACGTCGATTGCGGCGGCGGCGCGTGCGCGGCGTGTGCGGTGGAAAAGGCCTGCGCCGGCGCGTCCGACTGCGAGAGCTCCGTGTGCACGAGCGGCGCGTGCCAGGCGCCGAGCTGCACCGATGGCACGAAGAACGGCACCGAGACGGACGTGGACTGCGGCTCGACCTGTGCCCCGTGCGCGCCCCCGAAGAGCTGCGCGCGCCCCGAGGACTGCACGACCCGGTTCTGCCAGGGCGGTATCTGCCAGGCATCGAGCTGCACGGACGGCGTGCTCGACCAGAGCGAAACGGACGTGGACTGCGGTGGCTCCAGCTGCCCGGGGTGCAAGGACGGGAAGGCGTGCAAGAGCGCCTCCGACTGCGCGAGCGGCAGCTGCAGCTCCGGCAAGTGCGCCACCGTGAGCTGCACGGACGGCATCAGGAACGGCGGCGAGAGCGACGTCGACTGTGGCGGCGGCATGTGCCCGGGCTGCCCGACGGACGGGGCCTGCACGGCCGGGACGGACTGCGCGAGCGGGGTCTGCACGAACCAGAAGTGCGAGGCGCCGAGCTGCGCGGACGGCGTGAAGAACGGCACCGAGACCGGCACGGATTGCGGCGGCCCCGTCTGCATCGCGTGCACCGCAGGCGGCGGTTGCGCCGTGAACAACGACTGCTCCGCGGGACTCTGCTCGAACGGGACCTGCATGGACGCGTCGTGCACCGACGGGCTCTGGAACGGCAACGAGACCGGGCCCGACTGCGGCGGGGGATGCCCGGGTTGCCCCGCCGGGAGCGCGTGTGACACGGGCTCCGATTGCGCGAGCTACGTCTGCGGCAACGACAGCCTCTGCCGCGACGCCACCTGCGCCGACGCGGTCCAGAACGGGACCGAGACCGACGTGGACTGCGGCGGAACGTGCGCGGGGTGCGCCTCCGGCCTTCACTGCGCGGCGGCCGCCGATTGCGTGAGCGGGGTGTGCCAGAACGAGACGTGCGCCGATCCCACCTGCTCGGACGGTGTGCTGAACGGCGCGGAGACGGACCTCGATTGCGGTGGCACGTCGTGCTCGCCTTGCGTGAGCGGGCAGCACTGCGGCAAGAGCGGCGATTGCGACACGCACGTGTGCTCGGGCGGCACGTGCCAGGCGGCGAGCTGCACGGATACCGTGCAGAACGGAACCGAGACCGGCGTGGATTGCGGCGGAACCTGTCCCAAGTGCGGCCTCGGCACGTCCTGCGGCATCGACGCGGACTGCTCGTCGGGTTTCTGCTCTCCGTCGAGCAAGATCTGCGCGGCTCCGGGGTGCGGCGATGGCTCGAAGAACGGGACGGAGACGGACGTCGATTGCGGCGGCGCGAGCTGCCCGCCCTGCGCCGACTACTCGAAGTGCCTCGTGGGGACCGACTGCGCGAGCGAGAAGTGCTCGAGCGGCGTGTGCCAGCCCGCGACCTGCATCGACGGGCTCTCGAACGGCACCGAGACGGGGGTCGACTGCGGCGGCGGCGCCTGCGTCGCGTGCGGTACGGGCGGAGCGTGCAAGGTGGGCGGCGACTGCAAGAGCCTCGTGTGCGCCGGCACCTGCCAGGCGCCCACGTGCTCGGACTTCGTCCTGAACGGGACGGAGACGGACGTCGATTGCGGTGGAACCGCGTGCGCGGCCTGCACGGCGGGCAAGACGTGCAAGGCCGCGACCGACTGCAAGAGCCACGTCTGCACGAACGGCACCTGTCAGGTCGCGACCTGCACCGACAAGGTGAAGAACGGGACGGAGAGCGACGTCGACTGCGGTGGCGGCACGTGTCCGGCCTGTGGCACCGGGACCGCCTGCGCGACGGCCGGCGATTGCGCGAGCGGCGTGTGCAAGGGAGGAACCTGCCAGGCCGCGACGTGCACCGACGGGGCGAAGAACGGCAAGGAGAGCGACGTCGACTGCGGCGGCGGGACGTGTCCTGCGTGCGCTCCGGGCGGCACGTGCGCGGCGGCGACGGACTGCACGAGCCTGGTGTGCGCGGCGGGCAGCTGCCAGGTGCCGACCTGCTCGGACGGGGTGAAGAACGGCAAGGAGAGCGACGTCGACTGCGGCGGCGGGACGTGTGCGGCCTGCGGCACCGGTGCGACCTGCAGCTTCGGCGGCGACTGCGCCTCGAACGTGTGCGCGAGCGGCAAGTGCCAGGCCGCGAGCTGCACCGACAAGGTGAAGAACGGCACCGAGACCGCCATCGATTGCGGCGGCAGCGCGTGCCCGAAGTGCGCGAACGGTCTGACGTGCTCCGTCGGGAGCGATTGCACGACCGGGGTCTGCGTGAGCAGCCTGTGCGCGAACGCCTCCTGCACCGACGGGCTGAAGGACGGGAACGAGAGCGACGTCGACTGCGGCGGCAGCTGCTCGCGCTGCGCCACCGGCAAGCTCTGCGGCGGCGCCTCGGACTGCACGAGCGGCGTCTGCACGAGCGGCAAGTGCCAGGCCCCCGCATGCACCGACGCCGTCAAGAACGGCACCGAGACCGACGTCGACTGCGGCGGCGGCACCTGCCCCGCCTGCGGCAGCGGCAAGGCGTGCGCCTCCGGGACCGACTGCACGAGCAAGGTGTGCACGAGCGGCTCGTGCCAGGCCCCGAGCTGCACCGATGGCGTGAAGAACGGCACCGAGACCGACGTCGACTGCGGCGGTGGCTGCGGCGCCTGCGCGGTCGGACAGAAGTGCGTCGCGGCGGGGGACTGCACCTCCGGGGTGTGCACCTCGGGGACGTGCCAGGCGCCCACCTGCACCGACAAGGCGAAGAACGGCGCAGAAACGGACGTCGACTGCGGCGGCGGCACCTGCCCGGTCTGCGCGAACGGCAAGGCGTGCCTCACCGGAGGCGACTGCACGAGTAGCTACTGCTCGGGTGGCGTCTGCACCGCCCCGGGCTGCAACGACGGCGTGAAGAACGGCACCGAGACCGACGTCGACTGCGGCGGCTCCGCGTGCGGGCCGTGCGCGAACGGCAGCAAGTGCCTCGCCGGGACGGACTGCGCGAGCAAGAGCTGCATGAGCGGGCTCTGCGCCGCAGCGACGTGCTCGGACTCGATCCAGAACGGCGCGGAAACGGGCGTCGATTGCGGCGGCGGCACGTGCCCGCTCTGCGCCGCGGGCCAGGGCTGCGGCTCGGGCAGCGACTGCGCGAGCGGGGTCTGCACGGGCGGCAAGTGCCAGGCGCCGAGCTGCACCGATGGCGTCGCCAATGGCACCGAGACCGCGGTCGATTGCGGGGGTGGGACGTGCTCCGCGTGCGCGGCGGGAGCCACGTGCAAGGTCGCGGGAGACTGCCAGAGCCTCGTCTGCACGCAGGGTGTGTGCCAGGCCGCGAGCTGCACGGACGGCGTCAAGAACGGCTCGGAATCCGCGACGGACTGCGGCGGCGGGAGCTGCCCCAAGTGTGCGGACGGGAAAACGTGCACCGGCGGGAGCGACTGCACGAGCGGCTCATGCTCCGTCACGTGTCAGGCGCCGAGCTGCACCGATGGCGTCGCCAACGGCACCGAGACGGGCGTGGATTGCGGCGGCGGCACCTGTCCGAAGTGCGCCGCGGGTCAGAGCTGCGCTTCGGGCTCGGATTGCCTGAGCACGATCTGCAGCGGAGGCATCTGCCAGGCCGCGGGTTGCGCCGACGGCGTCAAGAACGGAACGGAGACCGACGTCGACTGCGGCGGTACGTGCCCGAAGTGCGCGACCGGGGAGACGTGCAGCGGCAACGTGGACTGCGCGAGCTCCGTGTGCACCGCGAATGTCTGCTCTTGCCCCCAGGTGCTGCTCCCGCCGTCCGTGAACGTGGACGCGACACAGTGGAGCTTCCTCACGTCGCCGACCTGGAACTGCAACGCCGCCGGCACGACGACCATCGACTCGGCCGCGGGCACCGTCACCAGCACGAGCTGCGCGCTCGGCACCCTCGACGTCACCAACAACGTCGCGCAGCTCGACCCGACGGGGCCGAGCGTCATGGTAATCCGTCTCAAGGGGCTGACCGTGAGCACCGGCCACGTCTTCAAGCTCAAGGGCGACAAGCCCATCGTGTTCCTGGTCTCGGGCAACGTGCTCGTCGACTCGGGAGGCAAGATCGACGCGGGCGCCATCAGCACCACCGCGGGCCCGGGCGGCAGCAACGCCGCGATGTGCGGTACCGGGACCGGTGGCAAGGGGTTCACCGCGACCTCTGGGACGGACGACAGCGATGGCGCGGGCGGCGGCGCCTTCGGCACTGCCGGCGGGCGCGGGGGTCGCGGAAACGGCCGAACGAGCGGCGGCGGCACCGCCGGCGCGGTCAGCACGGATCCCGATCTGCAGCCGCTGCGCGGCGGGTGCTCCGGCGGCCTCGGCGGCGGTAGCAGCAACACGGCCGGGGGCGCGGGTGGCGGCGCGTTCGAGATCAGCGCCTCCGGCACGATCACCATCGGCACCGGAACGAACACGGCGTACCTCACGGCGAACGGCGGCGGCGGCAAGGGTCAGCCCGACAACTCCAACTGCGTGGGCGACGGCGGCGACGGCGGCGGCAGTGGTGGTGGCATCCTGCTCGTCTCGCCGGCGCTGGCGACCTTCGGCTCGAGCGGCGCGGCGCGTGTTCACGGAGGCGCCGGCGGCGGGGGGACCGAATGCGGGTCGAGCACCGCCGGGCAGGATGGTCACCAGACGGACAACACGCAGGCCACCGGCGGCACCGGTGACGGAGCCCCCGGCGGCAAGGGTGGTCTGTGCGCCGGAGCTTCCTGCGCGAGCTCGAGCGCGGCGGGTGCGCAGGGCGGCGACAGTGTCCTCGGCGCCGGTGGCGGCGCGGGCGGCGGCGGCCGCATCCAGGTCATCACCGGGACGACCTCCGTCGCAGCGTGTAACTGAGCGCGTCCGGGGCGAGCCCCCGGACTCCGAGCTGGCGAGCGCGTCACCCGGTCGGTTGCTCGGCCCCGCTGCCGGCAAAGAGGGCTGGGACTACCGGCTCTTGCACACGGCGTCCCCGGTGCGTGTGCTCGTAGGCGAACATGTACGCGAGCACCGCGACGAAGACGCCGAACAGGAGGATCGCGAACGCTTGAGCGAGGCGCTGGCCCCATCGGGGACCCACGACCGCTCCGCCACGAGGCCACCAGTAGGGCATCTGGTCACCCCAGTCGAAATGCTCGAGCATGTCGCGCTGCGGTTCAGGCTCGTCGCCCGCCGGGAGCCCGGGCGGCCGTTGCTCGTCCGGGTAGCGCTGACGTTCATCTGGCTGGGCCACGGCATCTTCTCCTTCGACGATCTTGCGATCGCCTTTGTCCTCATCACCGCTCATCCAGGGTCGTTGCAATCACCCTGCCATCATCGTGCTCGCGCCGCGGGTCGGCTGACGGTATGGCTCCCGCGCGGAGCGGCACGTTCGACGCATCGCGCCCAGAATGAAGGCTCCGAAGGGTCAGCGCGTGGTCGCGCCGGTGACCACCCTGGTCAGGGCTCGTACCACGGTGGCCTCGAGCGCCACGAGCACGTGAAGCCGGCGCGAGGGCTTGCGTGCCTTGCGAGCGCGGGCGCCCCGTCGTAGGGATGTCCCTCGTTCAGCCGATTCGATGGCCATGACCGCTGCACCGAGTTGCCGTGGATATCTCCTGAGCGGTGTGGCCGCCTATCTGAATCCCGAGCAGCACCACCGCCTCATGCAGCTCTCGAGCCCCGAGCTCCGGGGGTTTCTGGGCAAGCCCGATGCTCAGCGGGACGACTGGGTTCCCATCGACTGGACCATCGAAGCGCTCATCCTTGCGGATCGAGTCGCGGGCGCGGGAGACCTGAAGCTGTGCTGGCCGATCGGAGCCTTCGTCGCCGCGCGCGAGGCCGGCGTGGTGCAGACGCTCGCGCTCAAGGTCCTCCGTCCGCCGATCATCATGAGCCTCGCTTCCGGGCTCTGGGTGACGCACTACCGCAACGCGGGTCGGGTCGTGGCCCGCGGGCGCTCGGACCGCGAGATGATCGTCTCGTTCATGGATGTCCCGAACCCGCGGCGCGCCTTCTGCCTGTCCATCGGGGGCTGGATCGAAGGATTTCTCCGGCTCGGCCCCCGACGCAACATCGACGTGCGCCACACCGCCTGCCTCTCGCAGGGCGGAACCACCTGCGAGTTCCTGGTCACCTGGGACGAATAGCCCGGTCGCGGGCGCTTCAAGCGGCGTTCGAACGTCGCGCCGGCGCGTCGCTGACGAGATTGCCGATGGAGGTCCACAGCTCCTCCATGCGCGTGTCGTCGAAGGCGGCGCCCGAGTCGAACAGCGTCACGCCCCCGTGCACTCCCCGGTAGTGGCCGACGACGTCGAGGTGATCGGCGAACACGAGCAGATCGGCCTCGCCGGTGAGGGTCTGCGACGCGGCCGGGACGACCCCGTCCTGGGCGGTGCGCGCAAAGCTCGCGAGATTCGGCGGTTCGTCGATCCATCGCCCCGTCGGGAGCGCACCGAACTCATCCGGCTCGAGGCGAGCCTGCACGTAGGAGAGCGAATAGAGCGCCCGCCTCGCGGGAGAGAGCCGGAAGAGGTCGGTCGAGCGGATCCGGGGAGGCGGCGCCACCGTGACCACGGTCGAGAGCGGAACCTGCTGCACGTCTGCCCCACCGAGCCTCGCGTTGAGCCGGTCCATCGCATGCGGCGTCAGCTCGTGGATGAGCTGATGGTCGTCGACGATCTCCCCGAAGAAGTCCAGGATCTCGCGGGTGGATGAGCGCGGAGCCGCGGAGATCTCCTTGAGGATGCCCTCGATGGTCCCGGCCTTCGCCGACCGGGCCAGGCGGGTACGCAGGTCGTTGTCCCAGATCTCCTTGAGAAGGCTCCCGTCCTGAGCCGAGTGCTTGGCGACGAAGCTCGCGACGTAGAGCGCCGTCACGGCCTGCTCCATGCTTCCACGCAGGCGGCGTGCGATGGGCGTCCCCCTGTGCGGCGCGGAGATCGAGATGACCGAGCCGATGCGCTTGAAGAACGCGGTTCGCTCCTTACCGGTCGGCCCGCCTGGCCACAGATACCTCGAGTTCGTGAGGAGCCGCACGTCCACGCCGCCGGTCGAGTGCCCGACGAGGTGAATCCTGGATGCGCCGCTGTTCACCTTCTCGACGACGCACCGGTGCACGGCGTCCACGCGGCGCCAGAGCGGTCCGGTCGGCGGCGTCTCGATCGCGGTGATGTCCTTTATCTTCGTCGCCTTCGACAGCAGCTTCTTCACCTCGGAGAAGTAGCTGACCCCACCGATCTTCGAGAAGCCGAACAGCCCCGGAACCAAAATGATGCACTCTGCGCCTTCCATGATCTCTCCCCGCATGGGTGAGACGCACGAGTTTCATTTCTCGCCAATCGCCGCAATGGGGATTTCTGACCAGGGAGCTAGTCGCGTGGGCCGGCGCAGCAAACATGCCCCGACGAATCCACGTGACGCTCGAGGACCGATACCCGGACCCGCGTGGACGCGAGACAGCGCTCGCCCTGGCTCGAAACGCACCCCTCATTCGAACGGCGGGCCCGGGCGCAAGACGCCCCGCTGCGCGCTCGCGGGGCGACCCTTCATTGAATCAAGAGCTGTCCACAGTAGCCGCCGATGCACTGGTCGCTGGCAGTGCAGCAGGGCATTCCGGAGGCACAGCTCTCGTCCGTGTGTGCGCACTGGGGCTCGGACGGTGGGGGCTTTCCGCAGGTGCCATTCGTGCAGAAGCCACCGCAGCAATCGATACCCGTCGTGCAGGCGGCGCCGCCTTCGCGGCACGGGTCGAGCGCGGTGAACGCACGGTGGTTGCCCGTGCCGAACTCCTGCCCGCTCAGGTAGAAGGCCGGATGGCTCGGGTCGTTCGCGTAGGTCCCGTCCGGTGAGATCTCGACGGCGGTACCCCACAGCTGGCGCCCCTGCCCGAGGTTTCCGTAGTGCCGGACGCTGTCGAAGAAGACCCAGAAATAGCCGCCCGCTGCGACGGGTGAGACGGTCGGGTAGAAGTTCTGGTGCAGCTCGGCGGCCCCGAAGGGCAGGTACGTCGTGGCCGAGGCGGCATCTTGCTCCGAGGCGAACCCCATGGCGTTCGCGAGAATGCGCGACTGTCCGCTTGCCACATCGAGGATGAACAGGTCGCTCACCGGCGTGAGGCCCGGCACGGACACACCGAGAAGCCCGGCGCCGAGCCCGGTGAAATCCGTCGCGCTGCCGAGGGCGAACACGATCGCCTTGTCGTCGGGAAGCACGAACGGCCAGCCCGGGTACCGCGTCGTGTCGGGCGTGGAGTACACCTTCTGGTACTTCGTCGCCGTGCGCGACGCGCGATCGAAGCTCATCAGCGCGAGCCCGTGCCCGTTGTCGATGGCGTAGTCGTTGAACGTGAGGAGGGTGCCGTCGGGCGAGAAGCTCGGCGTCATCGCGCCGGTAGGGATGCCGGAGCCGGCAACGGCCGTTCCGGTATCTGTCTCGAACAGACCGGCATTCGAGTCCTCGAGCCCGGTGGTGCGCGTCCCCATTCCCGGCGGGTGGGCATTCGAGACGAAGAGCGACCCGTCCGGGTAGATGCCCGTGAACGTCCCGGCCGCGACCGCCTTGACCGGCGGAGGGTTGACCGCGATGCCCGGCGTTAGCGCGTAGCTCGCCGCACCGGTGAGCACCGCGTCGGTGATGAGGCGCGAGCCGTTCGCGGACACGGAGTGACACCCGGTGCAGCCCGTCTGACCGAGGAATACTTCCGCCTCCTTGCCCGGGGAGATCCGGAGAACGGCGCCGCCGAAGCCGCCGGCCTGGGCCGCTTTCACGGAGCTGTAGCTGTTGTAGAAGATGGAGCCCTTGAGGGTGGCGGTGGCGATCGTGATCTTCTCGGTGATCGGGCCCGCGACGGTTCCCGAGCTGATCACGCTGATCTCGAGCGTGTAAGGATCGCTCGCGCCGCGCGTATGGGTGGCGGCCTCGTCCCAGACCTCCTGCGGCAGCTGCAGCTGACCCTGGGCGGTCGGCGCGAGGCAGCCCTTGTACTCGAAGGACCCGGAGACGAGGTGCACGTAGACCGCATCGGCGGCACCTCCCCCCTCCCACATGAGCAGCGGCGCGATGAGACCGCGCGGGAACACCGTGCCCGCGTAGGGGTAGAGAAACCGCATGCCGCCGGAGCCGCCAGCGCCCGCCACGAGCTTCTGCACGTCGGCGTCGCCGAGACCAGCAGGGTTGCCAGATCCGCACTGGTCGATGAGCTGTGGCGACTGCGCGGTCGTTCCGGCGTCCGCGCCACCGCCCCCGCCGCTGCCACTGCCCCCCGAGGACGGTCCGATGATCGTCCCGAGATCCCCGCCGGTGCCCGTCGACGGGAGCACCGCGCCTCCGGCCCCGGTGACCGCACCTCCACCGGTGCCACCGAGCTCGCTACCGCCGCCACGCGGCGCGGAGCCGGACGCCGAGCAGCCGGCGATGGCCAGTGAGCAGGCCGCGCCGATGGACCATCGTCCGAGGGTTTTCATCGGGCAGGTGAGTCGCCGCGCGCCGCGGTTTTGATGACGGACGCTCGAGGAAGCCGTTTTCAGTCTGAGCCACCGATTCGAAAACGATCGGTACAAGGCCCAGGTATCCTGTGCACCCACTCAGGATGGAGGGCTTCCCATGAACGCTCACTCGCTTGCTTTCATTTCTGCTGTTCTGTCCGCGCAGGGTGCGCAGGTCCCCGCGACGGCGGCATCAGCACCCGCCGCGCCGCCCGAAGCGACCGCGGAAGCGGCAGCATCCGCTCCCGCGGCACCCGTCGAGTACAGCCTCGAGGGCAGCGCCATCCTCGCCGTCGAGGGCGAGCGCCGCGATCGCGTGCTCGTCGACGAGCACGCCGTAGCGGTGCAGCGCCAGGGCAACCTGCTCTACGTCGCTCGCGGCGCCCGCGGCGTGTCGGTCTTCGACGTCACGGAGCCGCGTTCACCGCGCCCGGTCCGCGACCTCACCGTGAGCGGCAGCGCGACGGGCTTCCACGTGGCCGGCGGACAGCTCTGGGTCGTGACGGTGTCGCGCAGCGCCATCCCGATCGACGAGGCAACCGTGTCGGAGCCGAGGCGACCTGCGTCCTTGCCCTCGACGCCCGCACCATCGACGAGCGCGGGAGAGCGTCCGCGGGCGACGGCGGCGGATGTGGGCATCCTGCACGTCAGCCCGGGCACGATAGAGATCGCGGCGGGAGCGAAGGAAGGGGTGCGCGTCGGGGATCGGTTCGCCGTGTTTCGTGGAACGCGCGTCGGCGGGGAAGGAGACGACGCGTTCACCGGCGAAGAGCTCGTCACCGTCGCCGAGGTCGTCGCGGTGAAAGAGGGAAGCGCGCTCGCGGAGACCGGGCGCTCCGCGGTGGTGAAGCCCGGCGACCGCGCGCGTCGCGCGAAGGGGGACCAGGGCGACAGCACCGAGTTTCCCCCGCGCGTCCCGGACGTGGGCGAGCTGTCCGTGACGCTCCGACCGCTGCTCAACGCGGGCTCCCCGATCGGCATCGGCGTCCTCGCGGATCTCGAGGCGGCGTACTGGGGCAGCGCTTACTTCGTCGACGTGCGCGTGCAGCCGCTCGGGCTCGGCTGGACGACGGACGGCGCGATCGTGTCGACGGCGGCGCTCGTCGAAGGGGGGTACGACGCCCGCGCCTTCTCCGTCGGCCTCGGCGGTGGGGTGAGCTGGGTGAACGGGAACGCCGACCGCATGCTCGAGAGCTTCGGAAGCAGCGCGAGCGACACGGGCAAGCAGTCGGGCGGCCCGACCGTGACCGAGAGCCAGCAGACGCACGCCGCGTTCACGCTGTCGCAGGTCGCGCGCCTGGGGGCACGGGACGGGCTGAACCTGACGCTGCGCAACCTCCTCATCCTGCACCATGACAGCGGCAGCGACCGGAGCGGGTTCATCTACGGCGGTACCAGCGGGCGGTTCGCGATCCCGCTCGGACGGGGACGCTCGGACCTCTTCCTGGAGGGAGGCGGGGGCATCATCGGCTACTGGTTCGCGGGGATCGGGGTGTCGAGCTGGATGGTGGGCAACGGCAGCCCGGGCTCGTGGAAGCTCTCGGTGTCCGCCGGGGCCGCTGGAATCAGCGGCTCGAAGCGTGTGACGACGACCTACCCTGGCACCTGCGCGACCCCGACGTGCCCCCCGAGCTCGAGCACCTACGACGAGAGCATCGCCATTGCCGGGCCCATGGTGTCTTTGGGGCTGTCGCGACGGTTCTGAGCGGCCTCCGGACCGCGCGTCGCGTCTCCCCGCGGACGCCGGGGTGGGTTCGTCCCATGCCCGGGCTGGCAACGAGCGCGGAATGGACTCGACCAGGCGTGCGCCGGGAATCTGTTAAGCTGGGACTTCGGTGCCGCTTCCGCGCGGCGCCCTGGGACTTGCAGCATGCGCTTTTTCGCTTCGGGGCTCTGGCTTGCGGTGGCGCCTCTCTGTCTGGCTGGCTGCGGCGGTAGCGATTCGACCGGTCTCGGCCGGAGCAGTGGCCTCGGTGGCCCGGACGGAGGTGGCCTCGGCGGCTCGGGCGGAGCGCCCGGCACCGGCGGTGCGAGCGCCGGCGGAAGGAGCGCGGGCGGCGCGAGCAGCGGCGGGACCAGTGCAGGCGGCACGGGCCTCGGCGGGACCGGCGCGGGCGGCGCGGCCGCAACGGGAGGGCAGAGCGCGGGCGGCGCGACGAGCACGTGCATCTCGACGCTGGACTGCCCCGAGAACGCCGACTGCATCGGCGGCACCTGTGTCTCGTACACGCCGTGCAACAACTCGCTCGATTGCCCTCCGGGAAGCGTCTGCAACGCCGCGCAGGGGCGCTGCGCGGACTGCGTCACGAACGCCGATTGCTCACCCGGGCAGACGTGCGGCGGCGGCAAATGCCTCACGGTGACGACCTGCACGTCCGACAAGCAGTGCACACCGCTCGGCGAGCTGTGCGACGCCACGCTCGGGCACTGTGTCGAGTGCCTGGCGAGCACGGATTGCCCCACCGGCTCGGTGTGCAGCGGCGGCGCGTGCGCTGCGGCCACCTGCGCTGCGGGCAAGAAATTCTGCAACGGCAAGACCGTCGAGCAATGCGATGCGGCCGGAACCAGCGCGACGGTCGTGCAGACGTGCGCGAGCGGCGAATACTGCGACCCTGCGACGACCGCGTGTCGCGCGATGCTCTGCGTGCCCGGCGCCCCTGCGTGCAACGGCACGCGTGCGACGACGTGCAACGCGGCCGGTACCGGCTACGTGGCAGGCGGGACGGATTGCGCGGCCGCAGGCCAGACCTGCGTGCTCGGAGAGTGCAAGACGTGCGGGGCGGCCACCGGGCCCTCGCCGGTTCGCCTGAAGGAGGTATTCGTCGGCACGCCCGAGTACCTGGTCCTCGAGAACCCGAGCGGTTGCCCCGCAGATCTCGGTGGGCTCACCCTGTCGTTCAACACGAGCTATGCGAGCGGAGCGCCCTCCGATTTCGCGCTCCCGAGCCAGACGCTGGACCCTGGCAGCACCGTCGTCGTCGTGGATGGGACGGCGACAACACCGGCACCCGGTGAGATCGGAACCACGAGCAACATCGACTGGCAGGCCGCGTACGGTGGCTACGTCCTCTTGTGCAACGGATCGTGCTCGACACCGACGAACGCCATCGACGCGCTCGCGTTCCAGGGTGGCTCCGCACCGCCGCCCTTCCCCGGCGTGATCTCGTTCGACCCGGCACTCACGACGATCACGAGCTCGAACGAGCAGACCGACTCGTTCCAGCGCGTCGCGCTCAAAGGCGTCTACCCCGGCTTCTTGCCCAGCGACTGGACCACCGGAAAAGCCTCGCAGAGCCCCTGCCCCGCCACGCAGCCCAGCGGAGCCTGCACCCAGGTCGGTCTCGTCTGCTCCTACGGGGCGGTCTCGTGCACCTGTACCCTCGACATCACCAGCACCTTCAGCATCGCATGGGCATGCCAGTGAGGGCGCCAGCGGCTGATCGTCATTCCCAAGTGTCACCCCCATGAAGAACGGCAGCAAACCCCCGATTGGCCTGGGCACCCCTCCGCACTCTGCTGGGCGATCTCTCCGCGGGGCGCTGCGGGCCCTTCCTTTCTTGCTCGCGATCTCGGCGCCCGCCCTGGCTTCTGGCTGCGGCAGCAGCGCCGACTCGAACCTGTTCGGCAACAACCTCGGCACCGGCGGAGCCTCCGCGAATGGCAGCGGCGGCGGCGGCCTGAGCGGCTCCGGCGGCGGGACCGCAGGTGGCGGGGCGGGCGGAGCGGCTGCCACGGGAGGCGCAACGACGGCCAGCGGCGGAACGAGCGGCTCCGGCGGAACGAGTGTCACCGGCGGAACGAGCAACACCGGCGGCAGCATCGGCAGCGGTGGAACGAGCGGCTCCGGCGGGGTCACGGGCAATGGCGGCCAGATCGAGACGGGCGGTGCGACGGGGAGCTCGGGCGGCGGGGGAGGCAGCGATGCCGGCCCCGTCGAGACGGGCGGCAACACCGGAAGCTCGGGCGGAGCCGGGGGAGCTTCCGGCAGCGGCGGCTCGAGCCCGGTGGATGCCGGTAGCGGCGGCTCGACGAGCTCCGATTGCGCATCGCTCTGCACGAACGGGACGTGCGTCAACGGGACATGCGTGATCAACTGTACGGCTTACACCTGCACCACGTCGGCCGTCGTGTGCCCCCCG
>Ga0316628_100001859_pt1 | contig 15227 bp, 14 predicted proteins | sample OWC_Aug_M2_C1_D5_FD_207648 | JGI IMG/M metagenome (GOLD analysis project Ga0316628, IMG submission 207648) | Wetland soil microbial communities from Old Woman Creek delta, Ohio, United States - OWC_Aug_M2_C1_D5_C | ecosystem: Environmental > Terrestrial > Soil > Wetlands | place: USA: Ohio... | reverse complement strand
TGCCGTTCCGCCAGGGCCCCAGAAACGGCATTAATAGTTTCTTGGTCGTCCCACTCCGCCTGGACCTCGACGCCGGTACTCGGAGGCTCCGGAGCTTCCTCCGAATCACCCCTTTTCAGATTGAATGTGAATCCGACTTTCATCCACCCCTTGCCTTTCGGGCATTGATATAAGGGAATCCGAATTGCTTGTCAAGCAATATTTTACGTGACCCCACAAGATAGAGGGGGCAAACCAATGGTTTATACCAAATCTAGTGTGTCAAGAATTGTCGTTTAATTAATGAAAAATAACTAAGCAATAAGTATGCCACGATGCTCGCCACCGCATATTTACTGGGCGGGACGAGCAGTGAACTTATGAGTCCCGGGAGGAGTGCCGATTCAATATGCGGCGATGGGCCTGATCTCCCCGGCGGCAAGGTCCATGCAGATTCGCTCACTGCGGGCTATGTCGAAACCGGAGCAGGAAATCCCATTAGGATGGCTTATAGGGATATCGGCCCGATGGGCAGCCGATGTCATTCGCATTTTATCCTCAGCATGGCCAAAGTTCGAATCCCGAATTCGATGGCACGTCAGTGACGCGGCGGTTCCCGCGGGACGCATTGCGAAGCCTGCAAAGCTCTCTCGAACCGGTCGGGTTCTGCTCCCAACGTTCCGGCCCGTGCGCCGGCCGACTCGTCGAAGGTTTTCGAATGCGGAAGGGAGCTTTTGGGTATAATTGCGCCTTACCGGCGACGAGTTCATCGTGCACAAAGAGAACCAATGAACACATCCGATGGCGCTTCTCAAGCAGCGCGACTTTTGCTGATCGTTTGCACGGGTGTGCTCTTGTCGTCGATTCCGGGCGCGCCCTTCCTGTCGCGGCACGGTCATCCGCTGCTGGGCGCACTGATGTACATGTTCTTTTCTCCCGTCTGCCATCAGTTGCCTCAGCGTTCGTTTTTCCTCGATGGACTGCCGTGGGCGGTCTGTCAGCGTTGTGCGGGAATCTACTTCGGCCTTTTCGCGGGCTCGATGCTTCCCGCCCGATGGTGGGCCTCTTCACTTCCCTTCAAACGGCGCAGGTCCTGGGCTCTCCTCGCGGCGGCTCCGATTATCGCGGACGCTCTGCTCCCGAGTGTGGGGCTCTGGACGAGCACGGCCTGGAGCAGGTTTTCGACGGGAATGCTTTTTGGCGTGATGCTGATGACTCTCTTGTTGCCGGGCGCAACCGAGTTCCTTCGCGCGCTTCGGGTGCGCCCGCCTGCGTGCGCGCAGCCAACAGAAATTCAAGGAGGCTTGTCGTGAATCAGGAAGGGATGCTCAAGCCGGCGCTGATTGGTGGTGTGCTTCTCGGAATTCTCTCGGTGGTTCCTGTCATCAGTCTCGGCAACTGCCTCTGTTGCGCCTGGGTCATCGGCGGCGGGGTGCTGTCCAGCTACCTTTACGTGAAAGGCTCGCCCGTGGGCGTCACGCTGGGGCGTGGTGTGGCGCTCGGCATGCTGACGGGAGCGATCGGCGCGCTGGTGGACACCGTATTTTCAATTCCGCTGCAGCTGCTCCTGTCCCGTCTCGGGATGGGCGCAAGCCAGGAGATCCAGCAGATGATGGAGCAGATTCCTCAATTCCCTCCGGAACTGAAAAGGGCTGTCCTCTCGGTTCTCGCCGGAGGCAAAGGGATCAGCTTTCTGGTAGTAGTGGTCGGAGCGCTGTTCAAGCTCGCAATCTACTCCGTTGTGGCCATGATCGGCGGCGCTCTGGGCGTGGCGATTTTCGAGAAGCGGGACAAGCGCGGCCCGACTCCCGGTGCCGGGACTTTCTATCAACCCCCGCCGCCTAGTTTCCCACAATCGAATCCGCCGCCGAATCCCCCGGAGTCGAACCAGGCACCACCGCCGGACGAGCCTCAGGCTTGAGGCCCGCGGAGGCGGAAGCGCGGGGAAACATGCGCCGTCAGACTTTGACCCAGTCGTAGGGCAGAAGGACGAGCTCTCCCGGAGTTTTCACGGAGTCGATCAACGACAGCGCGTCCCGCAGGATTCTCGCCTGCATCGGCGCATCCATCGACGAGCCGAAGGGGTTTCCGAGCGGAAAACGCAGCGCGACCGCTCGGGGCGCCTGAAGCTGATAGGTGATATCGCGGCAGAGGGAGACTGCTACGGTGGGGATTCCTGCGGCCTCGATCTCCCGCTGGACAAGAGCAGCGGACTGGTGACTGAGCTCGCAGCCTCCGCTGACGATCACGACGTCAACCTCCTGCTGTCTGAGTCCCGGAATGACATCGCGCTGCGCGGTTTGAACAATCAACTTTACTTCCGGCACGTACCCCATCATTGCGTAATGCGTATGCGCGCCCTCTCCCAGGAATCCCTCCATTTCGAGCTCTGTCAGCCTCGAGAGCGGAAACACGCAGTTGATGTCTTCATCGGCTTCGCTGTGGTCGTAGTGGGCGTGTGCGATCCCCAGTTCCGAAGTGTCGCAATCGGCCGGGATTTGGCGCACGCTCCAATCCCCGCGGTCACGAAAGCGCATCGCGCGCAGGTTCTGAGAAACCGGACCGGGCGCGGTGTTGAACGGCTTCTGTCCTTTCCGGTAGACTCCCGCGAGGCTCACCATGCAGACGCGTGACGCGGCCAGGGGTTTCGAAGGAAGTTTGAACGGAAATCCTTCCACGGCGGGCAGGTGCCACCCCGGATGGCGGGCCTCGAGCGCGCGGCTCCAGGAATAGCTTTCGCGCAGCGTCTCCAGAGGCTGAGACGCGACTCCCGGCGCCTCATCGTCCGGGCGCAGATGCTCGTCCTCAAAGTTGCGGCGCAGGCCGGAAGCCCGTCCTTCCTCTCTTTCCTTCATCGATTCTCCTCGGCTCGGAAGTTAATCGTTGTCATGAAAGTACACACTCCTTTTTCGCGCAGGCAGATGCTCCGACATCTCGGTTCCGGGCGGACGCATTTTGGGGGTCAGCGTTCTCTGTGGAATATAGGTGCGGACATTCGTTTCACGGGACGCCGGACATCAGATTGTCGTATGTGGGCGGTTAATGGTACTTACGGTGAGAGATTTCATCTTCGATTTCTGGGATAGTTTAATGTTAATGCGGAACAAACAAAATGCAACGAAAAAATGTCCCCGCAACCTGAACCATGGCCCCGTGGACCCGAATTATCGAGGGTCAGACCATTTAGCCTGGATTATTCATGAAACCGCGGTCTGTGAGCGGAACAGCCTGTTTGGACGCGGAAAAACGCTGCTGGAGTCTTTGCCGCTCCGAAGGGGCCAGCATTGCGCGCTGGTTGTCCTTGCCGCAAAGACTCCGCACGCCCATCGGATCATCCTATCGCGTCAGCGTTTGTCGGCGTTCATCCGCGTCCAAGATGCATCCTTCTCGATACTTCATGAATGATAGGGCTTCACAAAAGTCTGTTTTGAGAATATCACGCCTCCGACATGAAGTTCGGCACAAAGGATCGTACGAAAGCCAGCTTGTCGGCGTGACCCTCCGCGTGCGCTGCGAGAGCAACGAGGAGGACAGTGATGTGCGCAAGGGTGCAGCAATTGCGAATCGCTTGCAGACCATGAATAGTCGGACGCTGCATCGCCAGGGAGAGCAATCTCGAGAACACGCGTTCAACGCTTGTACGCTTTTTATAGCTCTCTGTGAATTGTGCGGACCCGTAAGGAATCTGGCTTCGGCATGATGGGGTCTCACGGCGGAGGTAATTGCATCCTTTCTGGATCAGGAACTTGGGATGGTTGGCGGGGCAAAGGAGAAAGCGCTGACGCATCGCCTTACTGTAGTGGAGTGGGCAAGAGTACTGGCGGTAGGTAATTCCTGTTTTCTTCGGGGTCATGCGTCCCTTGTAAACCATGATCAAATTAGCTGGGCAGAGCACGACATCACTTTGGACATGAAAATCCGGCTTGGGTTGAAACCGCTCGTTTGGAGCGACAATTGGTTCTGCGTGGAGTTGCTGGAGGATGAAGACCAGGATTTTCTCGCTGTCGTAGGCGGAATCGGCGCATACGACTTGAACAGGCAACTGGAGTCGGTTCCGGCATGACTCCAAGAGCTCAATGGCGACTCTGCTTTCGTGATGGTTTGCGGGGTAGGTATGTTCCCACAGGGGCAGTTCGGTTTCGAAGTCAACAGCGACATGGTTGCGATATCCCCAGAAGTAGCGGATCTTTTGAGAACCGCTGCCAGGATAGACACGGTAAGCGCCGAGGCGAGCATCAGGATCGCATCGAGGGTAAAGATCTTTGTTGAACCTGTCCCTGACGGAAGTCTTCAGGTTGTTTTCACGAACCGGCGAGGGAACGGGGCAGCTGTCTAAAGAGATGGTGGCACCTTTGATCGCCCCGCGGTCAATGAGGGATCGGACGAGGGACAGGCGCAGGTCCTGCAAGGTTTCGTTGGGAGTGGAGCGAAGCCAGACGGAGAACCTCTCAATGCTGGGGACAGGAGCAAAAAGGTCAAAACCCAGGGACTCAAATAAAGATGGATTTTCGCGCAGGGAATAGACCAAATCCGAGAGGGTGGACAACCGGCGCAAGCAGCGGTAGATGAGGGCACGAAGCATGGGATTGGGATCTACACAGGGACGGCCAAAAGAATACGAGTACGTCATTGTAGGCAGATAGCTGAACAAAGAATGGTAACGAAGACGTGGTGCAAGGTGTTCGCCGTGAAAGAGTCTGGGTTGCTCCATGGCCGCCTCCCGCCGACTTTCGTGAAAGTCGCTGCTTTCACCATTGTCGACGGAGGCGCAAGACCCGGAGAGTTAGGAAGGCCAACTGCCTGCATGAAAAAGGGTAGCGGGCGACAGAACGTAGGCTTTCACGAAAGTAGCCAATATCCTAACTCGCCCCGAAAAGCATGGCAGAAACATGCAAAAGACCAAGGATTGAATGCTATAACCTATTGGAGCAAAAGCATTTAAGTCGAGTTAGGAAAACTCGAAAACAACCAGCTGCAACTCATTGATTCTGAGTGGTTTAGACTTTCGTGAAAGCCACTGAATAATCGGGGTTGGTCGTTTGGCGAACCAGAGCCAAACCACCGGCGTCCGGCTTGCTACCACTCCCCTCGTGACAGCGGGAGGCCATTCGATGCCGGTCCACCGGGCCTCGCCGATTCTGGGTGTCGCCACCCGTTTTCAGACATTCAACAGTCCCGCTGGCGCCGCGGCCACAGCGCATCTGCCGCGCCGTCACACAGCCGGACGTCTCCGCTGGGTTAATGCGGAGAGCAGCGCTCCCTCACCGGTTGCGCTTAAGAATCGTATCGGGTTCGATCAGATGTTCGGTTTCGGTCTGAATCGTCGTGTGCTGAATGTGATATTTATCGCTCATCAGGCGGCTAAGCAGGGAGAGAATTGTCGCGGAATCCACTCCTCGGCTGAGAACGACGTGGCAGCTCATGGCGGGGAGGCCGGAGGTGATCGACCAGACGTGGAGGTCGTGGACCGCGACGACGCCTTCCACCCTTCCAAGATCCGCAAGGATCTCGGTGATGTTCAGGTTGCTTGGCGTGCCCTCCAGCAGGACGTCGACGCTTTCGCGCACCAGCTGCCACGAACTGAGCAGTACCAGGACGGCCACGACTACGGACACGATGGGATCGGCGAGATACCAGTGCCAAAGTACCATCGCTGTCCCGGCGACAATCGCGCCGACGGATCCCAGCGCATCTCCCGCAACATGCAGGAAGGCGCCCCTCATGTTGAGACTTCCGCTTTGTGAACGATAGAGCAGAGCCGCCGTCGCGACGTTCGCCGCCAGACCCGTGAGAGCCACGGCCAGCATCGTCCCGCCTTTTACGACGGGCACGGAAGCGAACCGCTGATAGGCCTGGAAAAAGATGTAGATCGCAACCACAACCAGGAAGACCCCATTAGCCAGTGCCGCGAGGATTTCGGCCCGCAAATAACCGAAGGTTTTCTCATGAGTCGCGGGGCGAAAAGCAATTCTTTGCGCGAAGAGGCTCAGGCCAAGTGCGGCAAGATCCGTGAGCATGTGCGCGGCGTCGGCGAGGAGGGCGAGGCTGTTTGTGTAAAGGCCGCCGAGCAGCTCGATCAGAAACCAGAGCCCCGTTATGGTCAGCGCCCATACGAGCTCGCGGCCGTTGCGCAGCCTCAGGGACTGATGCGAGTCATCGTGGTGCCGGTGTGCCATCTGCGGCATTCCCATCGCAACTAATATACCCCAACGGGTATTCCGCCGGGCCGGGTTACGAGCCTGGCGCAAGAAGGCATCTAAAGGAGCGAGAGCGGATCCACATCCACCTGGACATTTTTCAGCGCCGTCTTCCGTTGCGCCAGGCGGTCGAAGGCCGCTCGCAGCACCGGAACGGCTGACTGGCCGGAAGCCACCTTGACAAGCAGCTGGATCCGGTATTTGCCACGCAGCTTTTCGATCGGTGCCGGGGCAGGACCGAGGACTATGACCTTACCCGCGACCTGATTCCTGGACGATTCGGTTTTGAGTACCGCGGCAATATGGTCGCCGATTTGGACGGCTTTCTGCCGGCTCTCCTCGACCACCAGAATCTGCACGAGATTCGTGAACGGGGGGTACCCGAGCAGCTGCCGATATTCAATTTCGCGCCGGAAAAATCCCGCGAAATCCTGCTTTCGCGCATATTGGAGCGCATAGTGATCGGGATAAAATGCCTGCACGATCACCCGCCCCGGAATCTCACCGCGTCCTGCCCTTCCCGCCACTTGGGTGAGGAGCTGGAAGGTGCGTTCCGCGGAGCGGAAATCCGGAAACGACAGTCCCGCATCTGCCGCCAACACGCCCACGAGCGTCACGTTGGGAAAATCATGGCCCTTTGCCACCATCTGGGTGCCGACGAGCAGGTCGATCCTGTGCGCGGCAAAATCGAGCAGGATCCTGCGGAGCGTTCCGCGCCGGCGTGTGGCGTCACGATCCACACGCGCAATATGCGCTCCAGGCAGAAGCGAACGCAGCAATTCCTCGAGCTGTTCAGTTCCCACGCCGACGAAATAGATGTACTCGCCACCGCAGGAATTGCATGTCGAAGGCACCTGCTCCCGCCGCCCGCAGTAGTGGCAGAGCAGGACATTTTCCTCGTGGTGAAACGGCATCGAAATGCTGCAGTCACGGCAGGTGAAAGTCTGGCCGCAGCTGCGACAGAGGAGCGTGCGCGCATAGCCCCTGCGGTTGAGCAGGACTATCGCCTGCTCCTTCCTTCCCAGCCTTTCCCGCAGCTCGCGTAAGAGAAGTTCCGATAGGACCGTCTTCTTTCCGTGCCGCTGAAATTCGATGTTCATGTCGACCACACTCACCTCTGGCAGCGGGCGTGCCTCGATTCTCTCCGGCAGAGACAGGAGCCGTATCCGTCCGGACACCGCTTCATCGTAGGTTTCCACGGAAGGAGTCGCCGACCCGAGCAGTAGAACCCCGCCCGAGTGCTGGAGGCGATGCCACGCCACTTCGCGCGCGTGATAACAGGGCGCTTCGTCCTGCTTGTACGAGGCATCCTGTTCTTCGTCGATGATCACCAGGCCGAGATTCCGGAGGGGAGCGAAGACAGCGGAGCGTGTTCCAACGACCACGGACGCCAGGCCGCGCCGGATGCGCTCCCACTGGTCGTGGCGCTCCCCAGGAGACATACCGCTGTGCAGAAGCGCCACCTGGTCGGGGAAATGAGAGAGGGCGATCCGGCTGAGAAGAGGAGTAAGGCCGATTTCCGGGACGAGGAGGAGCGCCGTGGCACCGGCTTTGATGACCTCGGCGATCAATCTGAGGTAAACCTCCGTTTTGCCGCTGCCCGTGACGCCGTGCAGAAGGCATCGGGCGGCTGCTTTACGACCCACCATCTCAAGCAGCACCTCGAGCGCGGCGGCCTGTGCCGTGGTGGGTACCAGCACCTCCCTTCCCGGATTCTCCGACAGGTCGAGCGGGAGGCGGTCGATCTCCATCGCGGCGATTTCGACCATTCCTGCCGCCTGCAGCTTCCTTGCACTGGCCGCGGACGCGCCGGCCTGGCGCAATGCCTCCTGGAGCGGAAGCGGCACCTCGCCAGGCCGCAGCAGCCGGTAAATGCGCTGTTGCGCGGCAGGAAGCTGCGCCACCACTTCGTCGGAGGCGGGCCGGGCGCTGATTCCAAGGAGCTCCTTTGCTTTCACGCGGGGCTTCAACTCCTCGAATTCCACCTCCACCCACTTCAATCCGCACAGCAGTTCGATCAACGCGTGAGGATTGCGCAGGTTGCAGCGTGTCTTCAATTCATCCGCCGACATCGGGCCGTGCGCGGCGAGGGCTTCCAGCACAGCATGGTGCTGCGCGCGCAGCCCGGGAGGCCGCAAGCCGCCGGCCATGAGTTGCGCGGCTTTGGTGCTGAGGCGCAACCTGTAGAATCCCGAGGTTTGCGAACCGGCCGGAAAGAGGGTCCGAAGCACCTCGCCCGGATAGGTAAAATAGTACTCCGCTGCCCAGAGCGCCGTCGCGATCAGGTCGGGGGGTATGATCGGATCGTCATCCAGCAGTGCACGGAGCGGACGGATCTTGAAGTCCCCCGCAGGCCGCGAGGGAAGGCCGGCGACCACAATGCCTGTGAGAGTCTTGCGTCCGAAGGGAACCAGCACCCGGGCGCCCGCCTTCAGCCGTTCCCGAAGCGGAGGCGGAACGGCATAGGCAAAGGTCCTGCGCAACGCCACCGGTACCGCGACATCTGCATATTCATACATATCAGTGGTCAGTGATCGTTGATCAGTGGCCGGAATGCTGACCACCGGCAACTGACCATTGATGAGGTCGGGAGCTCGTTTTCAAAGCATCCTGGAAGCGGCAAGCAGAGCCGCAAGAACAATAATGATCAGTCCGGACAACGCGAGCGCCACCGTCTTACGTTCCATCCCGGGCATGATCACCTGGCCGTCTCCATACTCCCTGAAGAATCTCCCCCATTTCGTCGCAAGAGCCGCGGCAACTCGCGGGCGGCCGACGAACGGATACCAATAGACATTGTGATAGAAATTGCTGGCGAAATAGCTCCAGGGTACGAGCGGGGATTGGAGCAGGATTTTTTCAAACGGTTTGAGCGGGCCGTAGTAAATGGCTTTCTGGCCGAGGCTTGCGAGGGTGTCCTCCTGGACGAAGCGCCAGGACGGCTCTTGTGCGATGTCGTAGCCCACGATCCTGATAGCGCGGGGATCGGCGACGCCGAGTCCCCTGTCGTGCGCCAGCTTCAGGAACTTCAGTTTCATGGGATCGAAGCCCTGGAGGCGTGCGGACACTGCGTCAATGGCAACCTGGTCGGCAGACGCCAGAATGATATCCTTCTCATGCCATCTCATGGCACGCGGACCGGGGCCGTCCCCGGCGAAGGTCCCGTCCATCACCGCGAATACGCCCGGGTGAATATCCCTCTGGATCTGGAGAAGATCGACCAGAGTCTCGTGAATAACCGAGTGAGTCCAGTGGCGGTTCCGGTGCAACAGGCCGCCGAAGGCATTTTTCATTGCTCCCGTAATGGTGGTGAAGACGTGAGTCTTTACAGTAGGCAGGTGGACGATGTTCTTGTCGACAAGAACCTTGGGAATGCGCACTCCTTCCGGAAAAACCTTGTCGAGCACCAGGAACGGCTGTTTCGGGCGATAGGTGATCCATTCGAATTTGTTTTCGAACAGATACACGCAGGGAACGCCGTACCGGTCGGTAATGTCCCGCAGTTTGTTGTTTTTCTCGCCGTCCTTCACGTCGACCACCACGGTATCGTTGTGGGCGCCGATCAGCTTCTCGTATCCCAGCGCGCGCATCGCCTTGATGACACCCTCGAGCTGCCAGGGCGTCGTCGAGCAGGACGGGTACCAGGTCTGCCAGGAGACGTTCATCTTCAGCACCGTTTCTGCCGACTTTGGAAGCGACTCTTCGAGTCCGGCAAGGGCCAGGATTCGGGAAAAATCTTCGAGCACGGTTTCCGGTTTTGTCTTCAGGACGGCTACCACGCCTTTACCGGGAAAAACGGGACTCATATGATTTCCTTCCTTGTCGGGAGTATAGCGAAGCCTTTTCGCGTGTATCATAGGTTTCCCGACCCGCATTTTGCAAGCCGGGGGCACACCGACAGCAGAACCACAAAGACCACGGACCTCCGGGCCTCTGTGGTATAGTCGGCGGCGAAATCTCACACGGAGCATCGAACCACGTGGCCCATCCGGTTTTCACCTACATGGAGTTGATGCGTCCACAGCAATGGACCAAGAATCTCCTTGTATTCGCGGCTTTACTCTTCGCGGCGCAGGCGCACATTGCGTCTCAACGACTGCTCGCGCTGAGGGTGTTTGCCGCCTTCTGTCTGGTTTCAAGCGCATCCTACATTTTCAACGACATTCGCGATCGGAAGTCGGATCAGGCTCACCCCCGCAAGCGCAACCGTCCCCTCGCCTCCGGCAGGGTTCGGCCTGCGGCAGCTACACTCGCTGCCGTGATCCTGCTGTGCACCGGCGCCATATTCGCCTGGCAGGCCTCGACCGGCGCGCGGGCCTGCCTGTTGGGATTCGTAGTCCTTCAGGCGGCCTACAACCTTCTCCTGAAACACCAGGTCATCCTGGACGTCATGGCGATCTCGGCCGGCTTCGTGCTGCGGGCCGTAGCCGGCGCGTTCGCGATCAGCGTGGAAATCTCTCAGTGGCTGCTGATATGCACGATACTGCTCTCGCTCTTCCTGGCTCTCAGCAAGCGTCGCAGCGAAATCCTCAACTCGGAGAACGCCCAGTCGCATCGCCAGGTGCTCGGGGAATATACGCTCCCGCTTCTCGATCAACTGATCGCCATCGTCACGGCCGGAACCCTCCTTTCCTATATCCTGTACACCTATTCCGACCAGACCATGCACAAGTTCCCCTCCCATCTGATGCCGCTGACGCTGCCCTTCGTACTCTACGGCATCTTTCGATATCTCTACCTGATTTACCGCAGGGCGGAGGGCGGCGAGCCGGAGCTGCTGATGGTCAAAGACCTGCCTCTCCTCGTGGACATCGCATTGTGGGCGGCCTCGGTCGCTGCCGTGGTTTCGCTGGGGTGACAAAGCGATGAACTGCAGAGACCGCCGAGCCCACGAAGAGAAAAGCCCAGGGCTCGCGCAAAAACAACTTCACATATTGCCGTTGGCTCCGAGGCCCTTTTCAACCGGCTACGAGACAGGATCAACCTCACGATTGCGAAGGTTGTAGCCGCACCAAGAAACGGCGGCCGGCCTGGGAGCCGCAGCGCTGCGGACGCAGCGGCGGGCGGGCATCTGCTGCGTTGCCGCTCCTCGACGATGTCACCACGTCGCCTGCGTCGCGTCGGATGGCATCCGCCCGCCCGGCGCTCGCGCCAAAATGTGAACCTATTTTTTGCGCGAATCCGCAGGCTGTTTCATCTTGGAGATCTTTGCAGTTCAATCAGGGGTTGCCTGAGCGCAAAGAGCGAAGGTAATCGCGGATCTTCTGGACGTCCTCCCAGACTTTTCGCTTTTCATTCGGATTTCTCAGCAGGTACGCGGGGTGGAAGGTCGCCATGAGCTTTGCCCCCCGGTAGTCCATGAACTGCCCCCGCAGCCGGGAGATAGGCTCCTTCGTCCGCAGCAGCGTCTGCGCACCGAAAGTGCCAAGCGCGCAGACGACCCGCGGCTTTATCGAGGCGATCTGGCGGAACAGAAACGGCTCGCATGCGGCGATTTCATCGGACTCGGGATTTCGGTTTTCCGGCGGGCGGCATTTGAGGATGTTGCAGATATAGACGTCTTCCCTCTTCATGTCGATTGCTTCAATGATTTTGGTGAGCAGCTGGCCGGCCCGTCCGACAAAGGGAAGCCCTTGCGCATCTTCGTCGGCGCCCGGCGCCTCGCCCACAAACATCAGCTCCGCCCCCGGATTTCCGGAACCGAAGACGATGTTTCGGCGCGTCGACGCGAGCTTGCAGCGCCTGCAGTCGCCCAGGTCGGCGCGAACCTGCTCCGGCGTTTCTTCCGTTCCCGGAAGATTGTCGAACATCGAGCTGACGTTGATGATCACACGCCCGGCGTTTTCGGAAGCGCGGCCGGTGCTTCGAACCGTACGGGCAGTCCCGGCTTCCGTCGCTTCCGCTTGGCCGGCCTTGGATTTGCTGGTGTGCTCGACAGGCTCGGGCTTCTTCGTCCATCGGACTCCAAGGTCCTGATAGAGGCGAAGGTGGTCCAGGATTTCCTTGGCAATCCGTTTTGGTTCGGTCATATTTCGAATTCCAGGTTGTTCAGGACAGACTCGTTATTGCGCCATCTGTGGACCGTCCGGACCCTCAGGCCGAGAAAGACCCTGCATCCCAGATGCGCCTCCAGTTCCCTGCGTGCGGCCGTGCCTATGTCGCGCAGCATCAGGCCTCCCTGCCCGAGAATGATACCCTGCTGCGAAGGTTTTTCCACCAGGATCTCGGCCTCGAGCCGGATCAGGTTTCCCGCTGCTCGTTTGCTCTCATCGAACTTTTTCAGGAGCACTGCTGTCGCGTACGCCAGTTCGTCGCGCATCCGCTCCAGAATCTTTTCTCGAATCAACTCCGCCGCCATGAAGCGCTCCGTCCGGTCCGTAACCTGGTCGTTGGCGAAAGCCGCTTCCCCATCGGGAAGAAATTCGAAGATCTTGTCGGTCACAAGACCGACATTGTCCCGCGTGGTGGCGGAGATCGGAATGATCTCCAGAAAATCGTACTCGCCGCTGTAACGCTCCATGATGGGAAGCAGCTTTGGCTTGGCTATTTTATCGATCTTATTTATGAGCAAAAGCGATCGCGGCTTGCAGGTCTTGAGCGTGTCCAATGTGAAGCGTTCTCCCGCTCCGAAGGAAATGGATCCGTCGACAAGCAAAAGGACGAGGTCAACATCGTGCAGAGCTTCCATGGTGACGTGCTGCATCCGCTGGTTCATTCGATACTGTGGCTTGTGGATCCCGGGTGTGTCGACCAGCACCGCCTGGCCGCGCGGATCGTTCAGAACGCCGCGGATGCCGTACCGCGTTGTTTGAGGCCTGTCCGAGACGATCGAGATTTTCTCTCCGATGAGGGCGTTGAGGAGCGTCGATTTCCCGGAATTGGGCCGCCCTATGAGCGTCACCGTGCCTGATTTCATGGCGGCTTTTAGAGGCTTGAATGCTGTTCTTTGCGGTGCGCGGCGATTTCCTGCGCCAAATCCAGGATACGGCCGGCGATCGTGGCTTTGGAGGCATCCCGGAGAGTTACCTGTTCACCTTCTGAGGTCAATATGCACACGGTTGCCGCATCCGCGCCGAACACGCCGCTGCCGATGTCGTTCGCGACGACGAGATCGAGGTTCTTGCGCTCGAGTTTGCCGCGTGCGTTCTTGAGAAGATCGCCGGTTTCAGCCGCAAAGCCGACCAGCACCTGCCGTCGCTTCCCTTTGCCCAGGTGTTCCAGAATGTCGTAGGTCGGCACGAGAGGCAATGACCAGCCGGATTCGCCCTTCTTTATCTTGGTCGACGAGTACTCTGCGGGACGATAGTCGCCCACGGCGGCCGCTTTGACCACGACGTCCGCTTCCTCGAAGCGCCGCAGAACGGCGTCTTTCATCTCGGTGGCGGAACGGACGAAGACGGTTTCTACGCCGGCAGGGGGCGTCAGCGTGGTGGGTCCCGAAACGAGGACGACTTCCGCCCCTCGTTGATGCGCAACCTGCGCCACCGCATAACCCATTTTGCCGGAACTGCGGTTGGAGATGAACCTCACCGGGTCAAGATCCTCGACGGTTGGCCCGGCGGTGACAAGAACCTTCACACCCCGGAGTTGTTGACTGCAATCGAGCAGCTCGAGTATGCGGGCAACAATGGTGTCGACGGGCGCGAGCTTCCCCTCGCCTTTCATCCCGCACGCGAGGTCTCCTTCCTCCGGATCGACGAAAATGTGGCCTCGGGCCTTCAACGTTTCGACATTCGTCCGCACGGCGGGATGGTTCCACATTACGACGTTCATGGCGGGCGCGATCAGCACAGGCGCGGGAGAAGAAAGGTAGATCGTAGAAAGGATGTCGTCGGCGATGCCGTGCGCAAACTTGCCGAGGATATTGGCGGTCGCAGGCACAACTGCCAGCAGCTGCGACTCCTGAGCGATGCTTATATGCCGTATCTTCAGGTTCTCCTCGCGACGGAACATTTCCGTAATGACGCTTTGGGACGAGAGCGCTTCGAAGGTCAGAGGCGTCACGAAACGCTGTGCCGCACGTGTGAGGATAACCTGCACCGACACACCCGCCTTCTGCAGGCTCCGCATGACTTCGATGGCCTTGTAGGCGGCGATGCAACCGGTAATCCCAAGCGCTACGCGCACGGTGGCTCCTTAGGGGACGCTGGGATGCGGGGACTCCAGTTCTACGATCTCGAAGCTGATGAGACCTTCCTGGACCTCTTTCATCGCAATGTGGGCAGGCTTTGTGGATTTGGTTTTGATTTTGGGCTTGGCGTTGCTCTGCAGCTGCTTTGCCCTCTCCGCCGCGATGATGATATAGCGATACTTGGACCCTATGTTCTCAGGGATTTTCTGCATTCACTCCTCCGAAAGTGGCTACGATGCGGTCGGCCATCCCGGTACGGACTTCCATGCGGCACCGGGACGCCAGGACAATTGCCCGCAACTCCTCGGTCGCTTTGCCGAGGTCGTCGTTGACGATCAGGTAATCGTAGTCTCTGTAATGCCTGGTTTCACTGCACGCGATTTTGAGGCGCTGTTCGATAACATAGTCTTTGTCGAGCTTCCGGCTTTCGAGGCGGGCGCGCAGCTCCCCGAACGAAGGCGGCAGGATCAGGACCGTTATCGCATCCCGGCGCTTCTGCCGGATCGAGCGCGCACCTTGAACGTCCACATCGAGCAGGACATCCTCTCCGCGACACAGAATGTCGTCGACCGACCGCTTTGAAGTGCCGTAGAGGTTTCCGTACACCTCGGCCCATTCGAGCAGGTCGTCGCTTGCGATGAGCTTTTCGAACGAGCTCTTGTCGACAAAACGATACTCGATCCCGTCGCGCTCAAAGCCCCGCGGCGCCCGCGTCGTGTAGGAAACCGAGAACCTGAGGCCGGGAACCGATTCGAGAACCCGCGCAGCCAGCGCGGATTTGCCTGCCCCGGAAGGGCCGGACACGATTATCAAATTACCGGCCTGGGTCATATCATTCCACGTTCTGTACCTGTTCCCTCAGTTTTTCGATATCGGCTTTGAGCGCAATCGCAATGCGCGTGATCTCCAGGTTCCCCGAT
>Ga0316628_100001858_pt1 | contig 15230 bp, 9 predicted proteins | sample OWC_Aug_M2_C1_D5_FD_207648 | JGI IMG/M metagenome (GOLD analysis project Ga0316628, IMG submission 207648) | Wetland soil microbial communities from Old Woman Creek delta, Ohio, United States - OWC_Aug_M2_C1_D5_C | ecosystem: Environmental > Terrestrial > Soil > Wetlands | place: USA: Ohio... | reverse complement strand
AGATCGCTATATCGACATGAAGAATGTGGTGCTGCGTGTCAAGAATATTCCCATATTTTACTGGCCTTTTCTCCGCTATCCGGTCCGCAAGGACGGTCGCGCCACCGGTTTCCTTTTTCCTCAGGTCGGTGATTCTGATCTGCGGGGTTTTTTCCTGTTGAATTCCTTTTTTTGGAATATCCGATCAAATTTCGACTTGACCCTTACCGCCGAGTACTATGAGAAAATGGGCCTCGGCGGGGGAGCCGAGCTGCGCTATCTTTTTCCCAACGCCACTGGCGATCTCCGCTATTATCATTTTGTCTACAACGAGAAGTGTACCCTCGGTTCCGGCAATGCATCCGACTATTTCATCGATGCCGGCCACTCGCAGAATTTCGGTTTTCTGAATTCTCGCGCCGTGGTCAACGTGCGCTATCCGTCCTACCCCGGCTTCCTGAGGCTCTTCGACAACAACATCGACCGTTTCGTGGTCAGCAACTACCAGTCCACCTTCTTCTGGGACTCCTCATGGCGCAATTTCAGCTTTTCCCTGGACGCCACCCGGAATGAAACCTATTACATTACCAAAAATAGTTCCAACGTCATCCAGCGCCTCCCGGCGGCCGAATTACGGGTCGACCAGCAGAAGATATGGAAGATCCCCGGCTATTTTTCCCTGAGCGGAGAATTCCAGAACGCCGTGCGCAAGGGCGTCAGCTATGAGGACGAACCCGAATTTGCCAAGGATTTCCGCTCGCAACGCTGGACCTTGGCGCCTTCTTACACGCTGTCGCTGTTTCAGCTGCCCTGGCTGACCAGTACCGTCGACTTGGCCTCCCGGCACAGCTTCTACAGTAAAAGCATCGACCCGAAGACAAAAAAGACCGTGGCTGTCCCGGTGCAAACCAACTATCAGACATGCGAACTGACGCTGAGCGGCCCTTTCTTCTACCGCGTGTACGAAGGCAAAGGGGTTCGTTTCAAGCATGTGTTGGAGCCTCAGTTAAGCTTCCGTTACGCGAGCAAAGTAGAAAACCGTAACCGGGTCGTGCGCGTCGACTACTCCGATTATCCCTCCTATTCCTACGCCGGCTTTTCGCTGACCTCGCGCCTATTCATGAAAAGACGCCAGGGGGAGCAACTTCCTTTGGAAGTGTTCACCTACAGCATCGAGCAGAGCTACTTCCTGGATCCGGCCGAAGCCAATTTTTTCCTGAAGATCAACGGGGAATATCCGGAATTTTCGGAACTGACCAACAGACTCCGGTTGCGGCCCGATGAATTCTTCTCCCTGGACCTGGCCGCCTCGTACAACTATTACATGCACACCTTTTCCCGGCTGAACGTCGGTGTGACTCTCGCCAAACCCGGAGGCGCGCTCACCGGCTCATTCATGTACAACTCCTACAAATATCCGTATGGGGCGAGCGTTTACAACCGCGACATCCTGCGCTCGGACTTGCGCCTGGCCATTCCCCGTTTTCCCTTGCAGGTGGCCGCCGGCGTCGATTACGATTTCACCGACCGGGTGTTCCGCTACGGCTCGCTGATGGCGATCCTGGATTATCAGTGCGTTACCGTCGCCCTGGAATACAAAGTTTTTCAGTTTCTGCTGCGGACCGAAAACCAGTTCCGCATCAGCTTTACGCTGGGCGACTTGGGGATGGTCAGCGATTTTTTGGGAAGGAATCGATGAAGGTGCGCGATTTCACCTTACGGCGTATATTGGTCACGGGAGGCGCCGGATTCATCGGTTCCGCTTTCATTCGTCACCTGCACCGTCACCTGCCGCAGGTGGAGCTGGTCAATCTGGACAAGCTGACCTATGCGGGCAACCTGGCCAATCTGGCTGGCATCGAGGATCATTACCGCTTCGTCAAGGGTGATATCAAGGACCGGGATGTGGTCGAACGGAGTCTGGACGGGGTGGATGTCGTGGTCAACTTCGCCGCCGAGACCCACGTGGACCGGTCGATACAGGAGGCTGGGGAATTCATCCTGACCGACGTATACGGCGTCTACAACCTTTTGGAATGCGTCCGCGCCAATTCCGGCATCAAGCTGTTCATCCACATATCCACCGACGAAGTCTACGGAAGCATCGCATCGGGATCCTTCGCCGAGGACGCACCCCTGAATCCGTCCTCCCCCTATGCCGCTTCGAAAACCGGCGGGGACCGCCTGGCTTATGCGTATCACCGAACATATGGAGTGCCGGTGATCGTCGTCCGTCCCTGCAACAACTACGGCCCATTCCAGTATCCAGAGAAACTGATTCCGCTGTTCATACTCAATGCCATTCAAGACAAGCCGTTGCCCCTCTACGGGGACGGATTGAACCGGCGCGACTGGCTCTTTGTAGAGGATACGGCTCGTGGCGTCCTGGCGGTGATGGAAAGAGGGGAGCTCGGGCAGGCGTACAATATGGGCGCCGACCAAGAGGCCACCAACCGGCAGATTACTGCCAATATCCTTGCCCTGCTCGGCAAGCCTGAATCCCTGATCCAGCCGGTGCAAGACCGTCTGGGGCACGATTTCCGCTACTCCATATCCTGGAAGAAGTTGCGCTGTCTCGGCTGGGAGCCTCAGGTTCTCCTCCCGGATGGGCTAAAGCGGACGGTGGACTGGTACGTGGCAAATCGAACCTGGTGGCAGGACGTGATCCGCAAGAGGGAATACGTGGAGCACATCCGTAAGAGTTATGTTTAACATCCTCATCAGCGGATGCTCGGGATTTCTCGCCCAACACCTCTGCGGGCGACTACTCCGGCAGGACGGTCGGTCGTTGCACGGCATCACGGAAGTGAGCGATTATTCCCATCCTACAATGGCGGTGCATCGGGTGGACCTGCGGGACGCGGACGCGGTCAGGCGAACGGTCCGGGCGATAAAACCCGCTTGGACCTTCCATCTGGCGGCCATTTCCAATGTGGCGTTTGCCTGGAAGAATCAGGCGCTGACCTATGAAGTGAATATCATCGGCAGCGCCAACCTGCTGGAGGCACTGGCCGCCGAATCACCCTCCTCGCGGGTAATACTCATGAGCTCCGGTGAAATTTACCGCCATGTGCCCGGCCGGGCGAATCCCGAAGATGCTCCACTCTCACCGACCAATCCCTACGCCCTGTCCAAATGGGCCATGGAGATGCTCGCCGCTTTCTATCCCCCCGGCCGTTTGCAGATCATGACCATCCGCGGTTTCAATTTCACCGGACCCGGCCAGGACCGAAAATTCGTCACCTCCGATTTCGCCGCCCAGATCGCGGAGATCGAAAAAGGGAGACGGAAACCGCCGCTGCGGGTGGGAAACCTTGCGGCCGTGCGCGATTTTTCCGATGTGCGCGATATCGCGCGCTACCTGGAGACGATCGCCGAGCGGGGCGATCCCGGCGAAGTCTATAATCTCTGTTCGGGAAAACGGTTCGCCGTCGCCGACATCCTCAAGCGTCTGCTCTCATTGGCCAGCGTGCCGATCGAAGTGATCCAAGATCCGGAAAAATTCCGGCCGGTCGACATGCCGGAGGTCGCCGGTGACTGCCGGTTGATTCAGAGCCGTTTCGGTCTCTTTCCGGAAATCCCGATGGAACGAACCCTGCTGGATCTGCTGAACGATTGGCGGGAGAGGATCCCATGAAAATATTGATCATAAAAGTAGCCGCTATCGGCGACTACCTGCTGACCACGCCCGCCATTCGGGCATTGAAGAAGGGGAACAAGGACGCCCAATTGCTGATGGTCGCCGGCCAGTCGATTGAGACGGCGGTAGAGAAAAATCCTTACCTGGACCGGATTTATCTGGTGGATGACCGGAAAATCTTTCACGGGAACTTCTTTCAGAGAGTGGGGGAAGTGCTGCGGATATCCGCCGTACTACGGGCCGAGCGCATCGACGTCGGCCTGAATTTCCACCGCGACTGGCGCTTCAACATTATTTTATACCTGGCCTCCGTCAAGCGCCGCATCGGGTTCCTGCGCAAACGGAGATATTTCCTGACCGATGCGGTGAAGGTGGAGGGGATCAAGCATCATGTGTTCCATTATTGCGACTTGCTCAAACCACTGGGCATCGTCTGTCTCGACTTCAAGTTGGAATTCCCCATCGACCCCAAACTGGCCGCCGCGGTCAGCGAGCGTTTCCTCGATCCCCATCGATTGAGCGACTTTGTCGCCGTGGCTCCCGGCGGAGCCGTCAATGTCAAAGAGGAGATGGCCATCCGCCGTTGGGGGAGCGAACGGTTTTCCCAACTGGTGCACCTGTTGCTGCAGCACGGCCTAAAGGTCGTATTGCTGGGCAGCGCCGACGATTGGAAGATCGCCCGCGTCATCAAGGAGCAGAATCCGGGTTGTATTGATTACACCGGCATCACGTCGTTGAAGGAAGCGGCGGCCATCATCCAAAAGGCACGCGTGCTGATCTGCAACGATTCCGGTTTGATGCATCTGGCTGAGGCAGTCGGCACGCGGGTGATCGCCATATTCGGTCCCACCCATCCCGACGAGAAGAGGCCGCTGTCAGCCGGAAACATCGCCGTCTGGAAGGGAGAAAAGCTGATCTGCTCCCCCTGCTACCATAACGGCAAATTCCCTGTCCATTGCACTCATTTGTCCTGTTTTAGCCGGATCAGGCCCGAAGAGATTTTCAACCTGGTCATGGATTTTTTGGTCCAGAGCGAAGGCTCACGGCTGTAACGCGCAAACGTCCAAGGCCAGATAGGAAAAATTCCTGTACGGGGTAAGTGTGAGCCCGTCTTCCCCCTTCCAGGCGACGATACGGCCGAAGGGATAGACGTCTCCGACCTGGGTGGGGAGCTTGAATTTCGCATAGCGCAGCAGTCCGAATTCGGATTCCGGCTCAAGCAACAGGGCGACGAGGTTGGCAGCATGCCCTCGTCCGGGTACATAGAAGTCCCCTTTTTGAATGATGGCTTTCAGGCTCATCGTTTCCACGGTGATGGCCGGCGGCGCCGTGTAGTCCGCCGGAGACGGGGTGATCGTGACGATCCGGGTATATTGAATTTCTCCCAGCGTGTCTCGTTCGACGGCGAATACGCGCGCGCCCAGTTTGACCAGCAGGTCGGCGATTTCCGACAATTGGCCTGGAATCACATAGCCCTCAGCCCGCGGCCGCGTGAGCCGGGGCAAGACAGCTGGAAACCAGTTCTTGATTTCTTCAACGGTCACCGCCGGAGCGGCGGGAATCCCGTTGCCGGGAGGCGGGAGAATGTCGCCTGGGGAAACCGGTTCGCCTCTGGCTATGTCGCGATTGGCGACACCCAGCGGCGCGTCCGGATTTGCCGGGCGGTCGCTGAAGCGCTGAATGAAGATCGAGCCCTGCTGGGGATCGCGGCTGTGTTCCATGCGCAGAATAACCTCGTCGGCGCCCTTTTCCAATTTCGCCCGGCTGCCTGAGACGATCGTGCGGATCGTATCGGTATTGGCGCAGACCGCTTGCAGAAAAGCTATCAGCCCCTCGTGCTGGTGGCGGATATGCTCAGGGTAGTACCGCAGATCGTCGCGGGCGGCGATTTCCTGAATGAATGAAAAGGTATTGAAGATGCCGCAGCTTGTCCGGCCGTCGTTGATGTCCGTGGTGCTCAGCCGGTAGAGGACCTCGGCATTCTCCGGCTCTTCCATGACGGCGCCGGATGCCGAAATGTCGCCCATGAAGCTTTTAACCATGTACTCGTGGCAGGCGATGCCCTTGGCCTTCAGCTCTTTCTCTATGGACGGCAAAATGACCTGGTGGGAGAAGCGGGGGATCTCGGGAGCGATGTTCAAATTGGTCACCGTGCCGACATTGACCTGATAATAATCGTATCCTTTTTCGTGAAGGTCGTAGGTCACCTCGGGCATGAAGGCGGCGAACACACGGTGCAGGGCTTCGGTCTCCGGGGATTCCAGCTTGCTGTGATCGCGATTGAGGTCGAGCCCTTGTTCGTTTTCGCGGCAATTGTGATCGTTGCCGTAGGGATTGATGGCTGGAAAAACGATGATATCGAGTTCACGCAGGAGGTCGTCGCAGCGGCCGGATACCACGTCCCGCAGGAGACGCAGGCAGGCTTCGACTCCCGACTGCTCGTTTCCGTGTTGGCCGGCGGAGATGAGCACTCTGATGGGGAAGCGGGCGGGATTGCGGGAAGGCGCTTTTCCGGCGTTCAGGCGGAAACAAATGATATCCCGGTCCGTCAATGCCTGCAGGCTTCCTTCACGCGTTTTGCCGGCCACAAATACGCGCAGCCTGCGGTCAACGCCCTTCAGGCGATCGATGAATGAGAGCGCCTCGGCATACGTCGTGTAAGCGGCGAATTTTTTAGCTTCGGCCGGAGTCGGCCAGCGTTCCTTCGATTCCCCGCCGCGCAGCATGATACAAAAACAGAACAGGGCGCAAATGATTGCTTTCACCGTGACCTCCGTTTATTTTTGGAACAATCTTGCTTTCAAATAGACGAATCCCATGATCAGGTAGCGGTACAAGTCCTTGGCCGAACGCACCGTCCGTAAAATATCCGGGATTTTTTTCAGCACGGAGCCCTTTTTTGTCCGCAGCGTCCACTGGCTGACCAGCGAGGCTATCTGGGCCCAGGTGAATTGGTCCTTGAAAAGAGGGATGTCGCCCTGGGCAGCCGGCAGCGTGGGCACACGGCGGTCGCGCCGGGACCAGGAAAAATCAGCGGGCAACAGGCCCTTGTCTCTGGCGTAGCGCTCCAATTCGGTGCCCGGGTATATGTGAAGGATGGAAGCCGATACTTCAGAGCGGTGGCGGATCTTTTCGATGATGCGCAGGCTCTCCTGGGCTTCCTCCCAGGTTTCGCTGGGATGGGAGAAGATGATGAAGGCGTTGGTGCGGATACTCAGCTTTTCGGCCCAGTCGATGACCTCGAATACCCGGTCGGAGGCGATCTGCTTGTGGACGATTTCCCGGCGGACCCTTTCGGATCCCGCTTCCACGCCGAATGAGATGTAGTGGCAGCCCGCGGCTTTCATCCGCGCCAGCAGGTCGAAGGTCAGCGCGTCGATGCGTACCTCGCATTCGAATGGGAGGTTCACGCCTTCGCGGATCATGAGGTCGCAGACCGCTTCGGTACGCGTCCGGTTATAGTTGAAGGTGTCGTCGTAAAACCAGAGATAACGCGCGCCGAAGCGCTCGATGTTCCAACGGATCTCGGCGATGACCCGTTGAGGCGAATAGCCACGGACTCGCCGGCCCCAGGTAATGGGAGTGGCGCAGAAGTTGCAATTGAACGGGCAGCCGCGCGAAGTGATCAGGTTCGCCGCCGGCAGCCTTTGGCCGTCGACCTCCCAAAAAAAATTGTATTTTTCAAGGGGAACCAAGTGCTTGGCCGGGAAGGGTAGAGCATCCAGGTCGGTAATGGCTGGCCGCGGGCAGGAGAAAACGGGCTGATTCCCCTGACGGTAAATGATCCCCTTTATCTTGGCCGTTTCCTCTGGGGAAGCGCCGGCATCCAGCCAGCTCATGATATCGAGGATCGTCTCCTCACCTTCGCCGATGACGGCCATGTCCACGGCGGTGAGGTGGCTCATCAGATCCATGCCGGCCATGGTGGCGTGGGGCCCGCCGAAAACCACCAGTTTCCGGGGAAAACGGTGTTTAATTTTCCGGGCCAGGCGGAAGGCATCGAAACGGTTTTCGGAAGTGGTGGTCAGCCCCACCACCGCTGCGTCGAAGTCCGCGATCTCGGTCAGGATCTGGCGGTCGGTCAGCCTTAAAACATCGCTGGCAGTGACGCGCACAGTATAACCGCGCCTTTCCAGCACAGCGGCGATGGTCAAGATGCCCAACGGCGGCATCGATGTCCCCTCCTTCCAGCGCTGGGCGACATAACCGCTGGGCGGGACGAGCAAGTGCACACGCGTTTTTTCCATGCGGATGGCCGCCTTTATTATATCAGAATTGCCGGACTCAGCGATACCGGGCCCAGCGCAGGATTTCCTTCGGCGAGGGTTTTTTTCCGTACATCAGAATTCCCACCCGGAATATCTTGGCTCCCAGCCAGGCCAGAAAGAAGATGGCGGCCACGTTCAGGGCGATGGCCAGGAGAATCTGCCCCCAGCCGGGATTCATGACCGTGATGCGCATGAACATCAGGATGGGCGAGAAGAGCGGAAAGAAGGAGGCGGCGACCGCCAGCGGCGAATTTGGATTCTGGGTGACGATCATGCCGATGAAAAACGGGATCAGCAGCAGGTATACCAGGGGCGCGGCGTACTGCTGGGCGTCGTGATCGGTGTTGACGGCGGCGCCGATGATGGAAAACAGAATGGCGTACATGAAATAGCCGAGAGTGAAAAAAATGATGAAATAGATGGCGATTTCCGGAGTCAGGAAGGCGAGCAGGCCGGGATCCAGGCCGCTGGCAAAGCGACCGAGGATGGCGGCTCCGAAAAGCATCCAGATCGAAACCTGGGTGAGGCCGGCCAGGCCGATGCCCGCGATTTTTCCGTAGAACAGCGTGCTTGCCCGGGCGGAGGATATGAGTATCTCCATGATGCGGCTGTTTTTTTCTTCAATGATCCCCCGCATGATCAGCTGGCCGTAACCCATGATGACCGAGAAGAGGACGGTGAGCATCAAGAGCGACATCATGTATTCGAGACCCGAACTCGTTCGGGTGGCGCCCGCTTTCTTGACTTTGAACGTCTCCAGGCGGATATCCCGGCTGGCTTCTTCGACGACCACCGGATCGATGCGCATATCGAGCAGTACGCCTCGGGTGACAATGGCGCGGATCGTGGAGCTGATGAATTTATTGGTGTTGAAATCGGATATGTTGGCGGCGTAATAGCGGACACGCCGGCTTTCACGGATATCGGCGGGGATCAACAAAAATCCGTCTATCGCCTGGGTGAGGATTTTTTGTGCAAACTCGGCCTCTAGGTCGGCGGCGGATGTGCCCGCCACCGGGACATTGATGAAGGTGATCTGGCCGCCCATGTCTTCCCATTCCCGGCCTCCCGTTTCCAAGGCGTTGGAAATATCGCTCCGGGGCAGGGGCTGGAGCGGTTCGGCGGCGGCCAGGCGCGCGAAGACAAAACCGGAAAAATCGGCCACGGCGATTCTTTTTTCCCCCTTGCCCAGCTTGAAAAGCAGCATGGGCAGGAAAATGAAGAGCGTCATCAGCAAAGGCGTCAGCACGGTGGAGATGATGAACGACTTTTTTCTGACAATCTCGCGATACTCCTTTTTGGTCACTGTTCCCAGTTTCATCGCCCCGCTCCCGAGCCTGCCGCCTCGCTGACATTGGCGAGAAAAATGTTCTGCAGGGAGGGCTCAGCCAATTGAAACGCACGCAGCGAAAGGCGGCCCGTCAGCTCCCTGAGCACATCGTCGCAGCAACGGATGTCGGCCAGTTCGATCTCCATCTCGCGGCCGTAATCCCTGACGCCGCTGACCCCCGGCAGGGAGGGGACGAAGTGGGCGTCCCCGATATATGAGATGCGCAGGCATTTTTTGCCGTGAAGGGCCTTGATGTCGGACAGGCCGCCGTCGAGCACTTTTTTCCCCTGGTGGATCATCACCACCGTGTCGACGATCATTTCCGCGTACTCCATCAGATGGGTGGAAAAGATGATCGAGACGTTCTCCCGTTTCTTGGCCAACACAATGTCTTTGACGAGTTCGATGTTCAGCGGATCGAGTCCAGAGAACGGTTCATCCAAGATCAACAATTTCGGGGAATGGAGGATGGTCGCGATGAACTGCAACTTCTGGGCCATGCCCTTGGAGAGTTCCTCGACCTTGCGGCCGGCGGTCGACTCCAAGCCAAAGCGGGCGAGCAATTCGCCGCCGCGGATGCGGATATCGGCCGGCTTCATCCCCTTCAGCGCCCCCAGGAAAAGCAGCGTGTCCATTACTTTCATCTTTCGGAAAAGGCCCCGTTCTTCCGGCAGGTAGCCGATCCGGTCCTTGATCCTTTCGCTCAGGGATTCGCCGAAAATTCTGATCGTTCCCGAATCGGGAGCGATGACATCCATGATCAGCCGCATGGTGGTGGTCTTGCCCGCGCCGTTGGGACCGAGCAAACCGAGGATTTCGCCTTTTCCCACGCTGAACGAGAGGTGGTCCACCGCGCGTTTGCCGGCGAAGTCCTTCAGCAGATCGTTTAATTCCAGCACCGGATCGTTCCGCCCGCTGCCGGAACCGACTTTTGGCCCGCTCATGATATCCACAGCGGCTCCACCGCGACTTTCGCCTGGCGGAGAATCCCGCTCTTTTCTAATTTGTCGGGGAACGTATGCGCCTCCAATACGGCCTTAAAAGCGCCGCGGAACTTCCGGCGATCCGGCAGATAGACGCGCCGGATTTGCAGCACGTCCCGGAAATCTTGAAAAAGACGGCGGCCAACGTTCCCAAGTTGTCGCAGCTCTTTTTCGCGGATCGAGATCCGATAAACGTTGGCAAAGGGAGGCAGCGCAAACCAGCGGCGGTAGGTGAGTTCCCTTTCGAAGAATGCCGACTCCTGAGCGATCAACTTCAGGGAATAGTGGAAGTGATAGGTGGAAAACAGAGTCAGCGATCCGCCGGGCCTGATGAGCTCCTTGAGCTCGGCGGCCGTGGCGAAGATCGCCTCGGCCGCCAGGGCGTCGTCCATGCGGACCAAAGACTCCGGGCGAATTTGGATGACCGCATCGAAACGTTCGCGGGCGATGGGATTGATGAGAATGGGAGTGGCGATGACCAGAGCGCTTTGTTCGATGGCGGTCAGCATGGCTGCGGGATCACCGCTTTCGTCGGCGGACAGAACGGCAAGTGCGGAAGAGGGAACGAAGCGGCTGACCGCTTCCCGAAGCGACGCAATGCTCATATCCCGTATGGGCACGTAGTCGGAGCGGCATTCCGGACACTGGCGGGCGGCGCTGCTGACCTGACCGCAGCGGGGACAACGGGCGGAAGCGTCCTGCTCAATGGTCCAGCCGGCACCGCAGCGGGGACAGGCGGCGATCGCCTGGCAGCGGGGACAATAAAGGTAGCGGCTGGATCCCTTTTTATTTAAAATGACCGCCGTCTTTTTTTGCTCCTGATAATGGCTGCGAATGGCTTCGATGACGGTTTCGGGGATCGATTTTTCTCCGCCCTTGAGGGGAAGAACCTGTATGGCGGGCGGCTCTTGCCGACGGCGGTCGTCCACGGTTAATGACTCCTTTTTGTGATAGGCATCGAGGGTGAGAGCGGGGGAGCCCTCAAGCAGGGGAATACCGTAGACGTTGGAGCGCCACTGTGCCAGTTGAGACGCGTTCAGACGGCCGTAGGCGTCATGCTGGTAGAAAGCGGAGCCTGCCCGGTCCACGATGATCGCGCCTAAATTGGGCAGGGGCAGCAGCAGGGCCAGCCACTGGCCGATGAGCAAGCCGATCTTGCCCCGGCGATAATCGTTCCATAGCCTTTCCCTCTGTCCCGGAGACATCTTGGCATCGTAGATTTCACCTTGCGGAAAACAGTCTTGCCAGTGACAGGCGGTCAAATGGTCTGGAACGATGATCAGGATGGAGAGGCCGAGCGCCAGTGTTTCAGCGATTCTTTGCGCGTAAACCTTCTCTCGTTCGGCCGCAGCAGCGATCAGTAGACTCCGTCCGCCGCCCAGAGCGGAGGTCTTTGCCGCCGGCGTCGGTGCTTGCGTGGGAAGGGGAATCTCTTTCTCTTTATAGAAAAATGTCAGGGGCTTTTCGGCTGCCAGTTTTTCCAAATCGGCTGGGGAGATTTGGAGAATTTTTACCTCTCGGCCCGCCCACTCGACAAAAAGGCCGTTCAAGGCGCGGCGGCGGGGGGGGAGAGAGTGATCGAGGACCGATCCCAGTGAAATGAAACAGGTTTGGGATACCTGGCGGGCAAAGCGCAGAAAGCGGGAGTCGGGCGTGTAGCCGTCGTCGATGATTCCGGTGATCGGACGCACCTCTCCGCCATAGAGGGTGTCAGTCCCCGATATCCAGGCGGTGGTGAGCCTCCCCTTGATGGGCACGACGACTCGCCGTCCGGGTTGCAGGAGCTCTGCGGGCAAATCGGCCCGGTAGGATAGCTCTTCGCGAATATTCAGGGAAGCGGAGACGGTGATGATCAATGGCGTCCGGATGAGAAAAATCTGAGGAGTGAGTTTCTGACCATTTTTCTTAACAAATTTTAACAGAAGACGGCGCTCTTTTCAAGGAGATTGTTTGGCCAGTGATTCTAAAGTGATGTTGTGCCGATCAGTTCTCTATTTTCCAGTCGAGATTGGTTTCTGCCGGCAGAGTCTCGATCGACTTTTTTGTGCAGCCGTTCATCAGCCACACCTGGTTCTTGCCGCTGCTGCCATAGTATCGCCAGATCAAATCGGGCTTGCCGTCGCCATCGAAGTCTCCCACTCCTGCCATATTCCACTTCAGATTCGACTGCGATGGCAACGACTTCTGCGACAACTTAGCCGTGCCGTCCATCAGCCACACGATGTTCTTCCCGCCGCCCCCAGCCTTCTCGTAGCGCCACACGATGTCCACCTTGCCGTCCCGGTTGAAGTCCCCTGTGCCGCCGATTTTCCAATCCAGATCGGTCAGCGACGGCAGATTGGCCGTCGACACATAGGTGGCCCCGTTCATCAGCCACACCCGGTTGGCCCCCGTGCCGCTTCGCCTCCAGAGAATGTCAGGCTGGCCATCGTTGTTAAAATCGCCTGTGCCCACGATTTGCCATTGGAGAGTCGCCAGTGTCGGCAGATTGACGATGGATGTGCGCGTAGCGCCATTCATCAGCCATACCATGTTTTTCCCATTGGTTGCGTGGCGCCAGAGAATATCCACCTTGCCGTTGCTGTTGAAGTCTGCGGTTCCCACCATCTGCCAATCCAAATCGGTCTGAGCAGGTAAATTTAGCGTCTTGGTCACGTTTAAGCTCTCTGGCTCCGCCATTTCCAAATCTTCGTCCAGTGTCTCCATCTCAATGCTTAGATCTTCGGTCTCCTCCAGCTCTTCCAGCGGATTGCGCACCACTACCTGAGGGCCGGCCAGCATCTCCGCATCCGACACTGCTAGCGGCTCCGGCACGTTATTCCCTTCCGTATCTTCAGCTACTTCAGAAAGCGGTTCGCTTTCCTCTATCGGGCTAGCTGCTCCTGCCGGCTTGGCAATCAGCCATATCCGGTTTTTGCCGCCCGTGGCGTACAAGCGCCACAGCACGTCACTGATGCCATCTCGATTGAAGTCAGCCGGCGAGCGGGCGATGGAGAAGTTATTGTCTGAATAGTCTTCCACCGCGCCTTGAAAAATGCGTATCTTGTAGTCTCGGCCCAAAGCCTGGGTGAGGGCGATCGTCCAGTTGAAGGTGCCGTCGGATGCCGATGCAGTGCCAATATTGCGGTTGCGCACCCCATTCTTGTACAAATCGATGGTTACATTGCCGCTCAGGTAGCTTTGCGTCCAGGTTATCGCGTGCGTGGTTCCCGGAGCCCAGCTCTCATTGCCGTTGGTTGAAGTTATGGTGATGGAGGCCAGTGAAGTGGCTGCGTAGTTTTGACCTGTATAGTCCGCGATGACGTTGGTATAGTCAATGGATTCCGGCGTGAAGGAGTAGCCGGTCTTGGTTGGAGTGACTGTTCCACTCCAGCCATAGGGCACGGTCTGCAGGTACTGACCCGAAGCGTCGGTCTGAACCGGAGAGATGCCGTCGGTGAAGGAGATGGTCACGTCAGCTAGTGGGTTGCTTCCCAGGGTAATTGTGCCGCTGATGGAGTAGGTGTTGAGAGTTGCGGAATAGTCCTGTCCCGTCTGGTCCGAAACCACATCTGTATAGGTGCGATTTATGGGAGTGAACGAGTAGCCGGAAAGAGATGGAGTCACCGTGCCATCCCAGCCGTATTCCACAGTGGTGGTATAGAAACCTGAAAAGTTGGTCACCGGATCGCCGGGCAGACCGCTCATGACAACGGTGGCCAACGGATTACCATCGGAAGTGCTGGTGCCCGAAATGGTGTAGGTCAGTAAAATCGCAGTGTAGTTGTCACTCTTGTTTTCAGCCACATCGATATATGAGGTCGATGCCGGCGTGAAGGCGTAGCCTGCGAGTGTGGGCGTCACTATACCGTCCCAACCGTAGTCTACTTTAGCACTGTAGTCGCCCGAAGCGTTGGTGACCGGGTCCCCCGGCAATCCACTCAGGACCACGTTCTCCAAACCAGTGCTGTTATGTGTCACGGTCCCGGATATTGTGTAGGTATTGATCGCGAAGTTTGCCGTGATAGTCATGTCGTGAATAACGTTCGTTATGGTGAGCGGATTATCAGTTCCGCAGTAGTCGCCGGTCCAGTTCGCGAAGTGATAGCCGGTGTTGGGCACGGCCTGCACTGCGGACGTGCTGCTGCCATAAAGGATGGTTTGAACTTTAGAACCTGTGATAGTTCCGTTCGCACCTTCGATGAAGGTGACATTGTGGTAGACCGGATATATCAAGATGTCCACTGTTGCCGTGTCGGTTGCGCCCTTGTCGTCGGAGATGGTGTAGGTGAATAGGTCTTCACCGTAAAATCCTTTGGGCGGCGTGTATGTGAAGCCGCCCATGGCGTCGACATTGACTGTACCGCCATAACTTGTTGGATTTTGAAATGAAAAAACATAGATCGGATCGCCATCAGAATCATAATCGTTGCCAAGTAATCCCATATCAGGTATCACAAGAATGTAGCCCATATTTGTAGTATATTCGTCAGCATTCGCAACGGGGGGAGTGTTAAGCGTGTCTCCGAAAATCTCGGGAAGGATTACACCGTTTCTTTTCATTTTCAGATTGGATCCATCATCAGCTGAAGCTGCAAAAGCAGTAGCGGCCATAACTATGAGCACAATAAACAGGGCTAACCTAATAAAAAAATGGCCTTGATTAGAAGTCAGATTTTTTTTCATCATTCCCCCCATTTCAGTTTTTTATATTATTATTCAATTAACAGGCATTGTTTGGAAATACATTTTTTTGCGAAATTGTTGCGACGTAAAATGGCTAAATAGAGAAAAAGGCCTCTTTGTCCGAATATTCTCCCGCTATTGCCCCTTTCCATCCTCGATTATCGTAGTTAAAAAAAAACTATTTTTCAATAGTTTTTAACAAGAATTTTTTTTTATAATAAGACCAACTACTCTTCAGGTCGCTCAGATTTTTGGGAGACTTTTTCGGCCCCGGTTGAAAAAAAATGAACCCTGAACTATTATTTACCTATGAAGCCAGTCATCCTCATCCAGTTGTTGACACTGGCCGACGCCTCTATCCCGGC
>Ga0316628_100001857_pt1 | contig 15230 bp, 15 predicted proteins | sample OWC_Aug_M2_C1_D5_FD_207648 | JGI IMG/M metagenome (GOLD analysis project Ga0316628, IMG submission 207648) | Wetland soil microbial communities from Old Woman Creek delta, Ohio, United States - OWC_Aug_M2_C1_D5_C | ecosystem: Environmental > Terrestrial > Soil > Wetlands | place: USA: Ohio... | reverse complement strand
GCTGGCGCGACTGCTCCCCCCGGACTCGCTTCGCTCGGTGCCGTGAACAGACGCGAAAAACCGCGGCCACTCGGCGCGACGTGAAGGCGGGGGGGCGTGGTCGCGGGCCGTTGGGGCCGGAGGCGCACGCTTCGCTCGGTGCGGCGAATAGAGGCGAAAAACCGGGGACACTCTCCGCGACGGGACGTCGGAGCTGTGTTACCGTCTCGTCGCCATGATTACGGTCGGGTGTGCCGGCTTCGCGGTGCCTGCCACGCGATACTTCAAAGAGTACGCGTTCGTGGAGATCCAGGAGACGCAGCGCGCCACCCCGGGGCAGGGGACGATTCGCCGCTGGCGCCGTGAGGCTCCGCGGGACTTCGAGTTCGCGGTGCTCGGGCCTCGCGAGGTCGCCCAAGAGGGCTTTCGCCCGGGCAAGGTCGTCGAAACGGCTCTCTCGGGCCTCCTGGAAGTCGCCGGTGAGCTCGACGCCAAGACGGCCGTCTTCGTCGCCGCGCCGGATTTCGCGCCCTCGCGGCCGAACCGGGCTGCTCTCCGCGAGTTCCTGGGGCTTTCCCGCACGAAGTTCGAGACGGTCGTCTTCGAGCCGGGGCTCGACTGGGACGCCGATGAGGCGGATGCGCTCGCCGAGGACACGAAGACCCTGGCCGCGCGCGACCCCCTCCGGCACGGTCCGTCGAAGCGCGCCATCGCGTATTACAGGATGCCCGGGCCCGCCGGGCACAAGTCGCGCTACGAAGACCCCGCCATCGAGCGCCTCGCGGAGATTGCCCATGAGGCGAAGAACGAGAGCGCCCACTACGTGTTTGCGAACGTGGACATGTTCGCGGACGCCAAGCGGTTCAAGAAGGCCTACGGGATGTGAGCGATCGGCTGCCCCGGGCCGCGGCGAGCGCCACGCGGCCAGCGCCGTGGTCCGGCGGCGCGCTCGAGGGGCACAAAATGACGAATCCCGGCCGTTGTGGCCGGGATTCGTTCGTTCATTGGCTGACGCAGAGAGTGCTGGGACTCAGAGCGGGCCGTTGAAGCACTGGGTGCTGCACTTCTCGGCGCCAGCGTCGCCCACCGCGCGGATGCACGTGACCAGCGCGCTCGTGGCCGGCGCCATGGCGGCTGTATCGTGCTGGCACTTCGCTTCGCACACGCCCTCGTCGAAGGTCCCCGCGTCGTTGAACTGCGCACCGAGGCAGGTCACCAGGCACGAGAACTCGCCGCCGTCGGCTGCACTCGGGGTGTAGCAATCCTTGTCGTTGACGCAGTCGGTCCACTCCTCGCAGCACCGCGCCTTGACGCAGGTTGCGCACGCCTTGTCGTCCGTCTGCGCCGCGCATGCCTCTGCCTGGGTGTACTGGGTCCTGCCGGCGTCCCCGGCGTCCGTCTTCGCTCCGCCCGTGCCGGAGCCGCCCGTGCCCGTCGTGGCGCCGCCGCTGGAGGCGCCGCCGGTGCCCGTCGCGCCGCCGCTGGAGGCGCCGCCCGTGCCCGTCGCGCCGCCCGTGCCCGCCGGGCCGCCATCGCCCATGCCGCCGCTGGTCGCCGTGACGGTACAGCCCGCGATGGCAGCGGATGCGGTCAAACCAAAAGCAAGAATGCTACGCCAAGTCATTGTCACTCCTCCACATTGTGCTCGCACTCCATTCGAGGCGGGCACGGTTGATCGAACCACTGGTTTTGCCACAGGCCGTCCACAGGGTCAATTCACCCGATGGGGGTTGCTTGCTCAGACGGGGCGCCCCCCCGCTTTATTCGATCGCCGTTCGCGCCGAACGCCAGGCTCGAGTTCGGTGCTTTTCACGACTGGGCTCCGGGGGCCCGACCGAACAAGTTCCGCCCCTACGCGGGCAGTTACAGCTCAACTCAGTTGAGCTGATCTTGGAAAACCACAGCGGTGACCAGGTTTCGGGCCATTCGGAGCCTTTTTCAGCCCTCACCCGCTGGGGGCTGAAAAAGGCGGAGGCTCAATTCAACCGGGAACCGCTGTAGCGGCGAGCGGCCCGGAGGCGATCCTGCTTCACGAAGCTCATCACCAGCACGAGCGCCGTCGCGAGCCACCAGGGGGCATCGCCCCAGAGGTTGTACGGCGTGCGCGAGTCGAGCCAGGCGATCTCGCCGCGGATCGCCTCCTTTTGCTGCGTCTCCGTGTGCCTGACGACGCGCCCCACCGGGTCGATGATGGCGCTCACGCCGCTGTTCGTGGCCCGCGCCAGGAAGCGCCGTTGCTCGATGGCGCGGAATTTCGAGAGGGCCAGGTGGATCCAGGGCTCGGTCGAGTCCCCGAACCAGGCGTCGTTCGTGATGTTGACGAGGAGATTTGCCGGATCGGCGCGCATCATCTTGTTCACGAAGGCGGGCAGCACGTCCTCGTAGCAGATGTGCACGTTCACCTTGTGATCCCCGAGGGGCAGCGCTCCGAGAGCGGTGCCGGGCGTGAACTTCCCGGTATTGGGGGACCAGTCGTAGAGCACGGGGAACGTGTCGCCGAACGGAAGGTACTCGCCGAAGGCGAGCAGGTACGTCTTGTCGTAGCGCCCGCGGATCTGCCCGGATTTGTCCGCGAGCAGCGCGGTATTGAACAGCACGTACTGCCTCTCGTCGGGGACGTCGCGATACAGCACGGCTCCGAAGATCGTCGGTACCCCGAGCAGACGCGTGAAGCGCGCCGGATACTCGAAATTCGCCATGTCCTCCTGTGCGGGCGACACGACGGAGGTTTCGCTCCATGCGACCAGATCGAGCGGGCCCTGCGCGACCAGGCTCCGGGTGAGCTCGAGGTGCCGGCGCAGCCCTTCGCCGGGGTCGTGGCGCTTGCCCATGAGCGACATGTTCGCCTGCACGACACCGACCTGGGCCTTGGGGGCCTCTGCGACGCGGGCATCCACCTGGTGGATGCGAACCAGCCCGTAGACGGCCGCCACCGCGGGGACGGCGAGGAGCGCCGCGACCATCCTGCGATTCGCCGGGCGTCGATCGAGCCGCGCCGCGATCAGCTCCACGACCGAAAGGTTCGCCGCGACGAGGACCAATCCGACCAGGATGGGATTTCCGAGCTCCGCCACCTGGGTGAGGGCGGGAACCTGGTGAACGGTGGCGCCGAAATACCAGGGGAACAGGAGCGGATACAGGAGCTCGCTCGCGACGAACGCGAGCGCGAAGACGGGGCCTGCTCGCCACCCGCGCTGGGTCGCCCTGCCGTACAGAAAGCCGAGCAGCGCGATCCGACCACCCTGGTAGCCGCACAGCAGCGCCATGAACACGAGACAGACCGGCGTCGAGAATCCGCTGAAGGTCTTGAGCATGCCGAGCAGCCAGTAGAAGCCGGCCATGGTCATGGTGAACCCGGCAGCCCATCCGAGCCCGGTGGCGCGTCGCGTCGGCTGATGCCGGAGGGCCAGCATCAGTGGAGCGAGCGCCACGAAAGACAGCGGCCACACATCGACTCCGGGGAAAGCGAGGAAGTAGAGAAGCCCCGAAAGGACCGCTAGCCCGTAGGCCCGGAGCCCCCCGAGCGGCGGGGGGGAGCCGCCCGCCGCCACGGCCGAAACGACGCGAGCCTGCCCTGGGATGGAGTCGCCCGGGGTGCGTTCGGCGCGCTCGGAAAGTGTGGCAGCTGTGTCGTCCGTCACTCGGTTCGCTTGATGACGTGGAACCCGAAAGGCGTCTCCACGAGGTCGCTGATCTCGCCCGGCTTCATGGCAAACGCCGCGTCTGCGAAGGGCTTTACCATCTGTTCGCGGGTGAAGCGACCGAGCGCGCCGTGATTGCGCTTCGCCGACGGATCGTCCGAGGTCTCGTCCGCGAGCTTCGCGAAATCTTCACCCTTCCTCGCCCGTGCCAGGATCTGCTGCGCCCGTGCGCGTGCCTGGTCTTTGCTTCGCTCGATGCTCGCATCCGCGCGCATCGCTCCCTTGTAGGCGATGAGGATGTGGGACGCGCTCACTTGGGCGTTCTGGGCGGCCGGGGCCGGGGCCGGGACCGGGGGCTGCGCCGGTGCAGTGGCGGTCGCAGTCGCGGCCGGGTTGGCCTCCGGGTTCGCCGGCGGGGTCACGCTTACGGAAGTGGGCTCGGTCAGGCCAGAGCACGCCCCGGTCGTCACGACGAGAAGGAAGGCCCAATGTAGGCGCGTCAACGTCATCAGGGCCTACACGTACGGCGCCCGCAGGCGGAGTGGCAAGCCATTTCATGCCTTGCCCAGCCGGCCCGACCAAAGGAATCATACCCCGTGCCCACGATCCTGCACATCGAGGACGACCCGGCGAATCGCCTCCTGGTCCGCAAGCTCCTCGTCCCCGCAGGGTTCGAGGTCATCGACGCCGTCGACGGGCTCGATGGCATCCGGAAGGCTTGCGAGCTCAAGCCGAACCTGGTCCTCGTCGACATCTCCATTCCGGGCCTCGACGGCTACGAGGTGACGCTCAGGTTGCGGGCGGAGCCCTCCCTCCGCAGCGTGCCCATCGTCGCCATCACCGCGGAAGGAAGCCGTGATACGAGCCTCGCGGTGGGGTGCGATGGGTTCCTGCAGAAACCGATCGCTGCCCGGACGTTCGCAGCGACGATCCAGGGATACCTTCAGGGCTTCAAGGAGCAGACGGCGCCGCGCGCAGCCGACGAGCACCTCCGCGCGCAGAGCCAGAGGATCGTCGCGCATCTCGAAGAGAAGGTCGCGGAGCTCTCCGAAGCCAACGCGCGGATGCGCGAGCTCGATCACGCGCGGCGCGAGTTCTACAGGAACCTCTCGCACGAGCTGGCCACGCCGATGACGCCCATCATCGGCTACGTCCGCCTGCTCTCGGACGGGGAGCTCGGGGAGCTGTCGCCGGCTCAGCTCAAGGCGGTTCGCGCGGTGGACGAGTGCGCGCAGCGGCTCCGCGGACTCATCGACAACCTGCTCGACGTGACCGCCATCGAGACCGGCCGGATGCGCTTCATGCTGCGCGAGTACGACCTCGCCGACACGGTGCGCAAGGCGCTCCGGCGCTCGCAGACCGCGTTCGTCGACCGGCGCCTCACGGTGGCACTCGAGCTTCCGGATTCTCTGACCGGGGTGGGGGATGCGGCACGGCTCGGCCGGGCCGTGAGCGAAATGCTCGACAACGCAGGCAAGTTCACGCCCGAAGGCGGATCGGTGGGGGTGCGGCTCCGCAAGCTCGCGCCACGGCACTTCGAGCTCTGTGTGGCGGACACGGGACCTGGGGTCCCTCGCGAAGCGGCACCGCGGCTGTTCGAGCCCTTCTTCCAGGCGGACGGGTCGGTGACCCGGGCGCATGGCGGAGCGGGGGTCGGGCTCGCCATCGTGCGCGGGGTCGCCCAGGGCCATGGCGGGGACGTCCGCGTCGTGTCGCCGGCCGACGAGCAGATCGGCGCGGTCCGCTTTACCGGGGCGGCATTTTATCTCACGGTTGCCGAGAGCGCGCCGAGCGGCGCCCCCGGCACCCCCCACTGATGCCCGAAGCGGCCATCTATCTCGACTGGAACGCCACGACGCCTCCTCACCCCGAGGTGCTCGCCGCGATGCGAGACGCCGCCGAGAGCGCCTGGGGTAACCCGTCGAGTGTGCACGGCGCGGGTCGCCGGGCCCGCGCGCTCGTCGAGGATGCGAGGGAGGCCGTCGCAGCGCTGTGCGGAACCCCCGCCCGTGACGTGATCCTCACCTCGGGGGCGACGGAGGCGAACAACCTGGCGCTTCGATCGGCAACCGCCCTGATCACGAGTCGCCTCGAGCACCCCTCCGTGGTCCGGGTCGCCGAGGCGCTGGAACGAGAAGGCCGAGTGGTGCGGTGGGTTCCGGTGCCACCCTCGGGGCGGCTCGATCCAGCTGCGGTGGAGGAGTTCCTCTCGGACGTTCCGCCTGGGTTCGTGGTCGCGCTGATGGCGGTGAACCACGAGACGGGTGTCATCCAGCCGCTTCATGAAGTGGAGACCCTCGTGCACCGGCGAGGCGGGCGCCTGCACGTCGACGCCGTTCAAGCCGTCGGCAAGCTGCCGACCGACTCATGGCACCACGGAGACACGTCCAGCATCGCCGCCCACAAGATCCGGGGCCCCAAGGGCATCGGAGCCCTCGTGCTGCGGTCGCCGGGCATGCCGGTCCCGGTCATCCTGGGCGGTGCGCAGGAGCGGGGGCTAAGGCCGGGCACCCTCGATCCGGTGGGGGCCGCCGGGTTCGCAGTCGCAGCGCGCCGTGCCCTCTCGAGCGGCCCCGGGCGGACCGCCGCGCTCGCGCCTCTCCGCGACCGGATCGAGGCTGCCGCTGCGCGGCTCGGGGTGGTAAACGGTTCAGACGCTCCTCGAGCACCGCACGTGACCAACGTGTCCGTCGGCGGCTTTCGCGGTGACGAGCTCGTTGCTGCGCTCGATCTCGGCGGGCTCCACGTGGCCTCCGGAAGCGCGTGCAGCGCCGGGACCGCGGAGCCCTCGCCGGTGATCCTGGCGATGCTCGGCAGAGCGCGCGCGGAGAGCGCGCTTCGCATCAGCCTGGGCGAGACGACGACTCAGGAAGACATCGACGTGGCGATTTCGATTCTCGATCGCGTCGTTACGCGCCAAGCCTCCATCGCGTGAGGGTTCACTCGAACTCCTCTCGCCAGCCCCCAGGATCCCATGGACTTCGACGCGTAAGTCCTCTCCATGGAACGAGATTTCGAGGATGGCTCCGCGATTTTCTTCAATCCATTCAATGGAAAAGCAGCCACGCCTACATCGCGGGCGTTCAGTGCTTTCCGGCTGGCCATGGTTCTCTTTTACTGTGCGCCGTAACTCTACGTTTTTGCACGCTGAATCAGCGCCACATAGAGCGCCGCCGCGCAGGCAGCCGAGGCATTGAGTGAGGCCACGGGTCCGCGCAGCGTGAGGCGGCCGAGACTCGAGCAGCGCGAGCGGACCGCGCGACCGAGCCCTTCGTGCTCGCTGCCGACAACCAGGATGGTCGGCCCCCGGAGGTCGAGCTCGTGAAGGCCCTGGGTGGCCTCGGCAGCCAGCCCGACGACCGCGACTCCGGCTGCCGAGGCGTCGTCCAGGAAGCGAACCAGCGACGGGACGCGGCAGAGCCGGGCGTGCTCGATCGCGCCGGCGGACGCGCGGAAGGTCGCGGGCGTCAGCGGTGCCGAGGCGTGCTCGCCCCAGATCACGGCGGTGGCGCCGAGCCCCACGGCGCTCCGGATGACGGCTCCGAAGTTCTGAGGATCCTGGATCCCGTCGAGGGCGACGCCGAGCAGATCGGGCGAGGTCAGGATCTGCTCCGGGGGAATCAGGTCCAGGGCTGGCGCCCAGGCGACCGCACCCTGATGGGGCGACCCCGGTGACAGCGAGTCGAGATCGTGCCTCGCCACCCGCTCGACCCGGGGGGCTCCGTTGTCCGCGGCGAACCGGGCAAGCGCATCCAGGCGGCCAGCGGCTTCACCCGCTGCCATCTCCACGAGCACCGCGCCGAGCCGTGAGCCGTGGGCGCGGATCGCCTCGCGGACCGGCTGGATGCCGACGACGAGACGCGGGGCGCCCGCGTGCGGTGAGAGGACGGGTGCCGCGGAGCGCAGATGCGGCCGGTGACGCGAGCGCTTATCGAAGCGGCTCATCACCGTGCGTCTTGGCTGCCCGCGAGGATCTCGTCCAGAATTGCCTTGGCCGCCTGTCCCGGATCGGCCGCTTCGCGGATCGGGCGACCGATGACGAGGACGGACGCCCCGTCGGCGATGGCCTCTCGCGGGGTGCCGGTGCGCTTCTGATCGCCCATGCTGGTGCCGCCGGGTCGAACGCCCGGGGTCACGAGCACCACGTCCGGCCCGAGCGCGGCTCGCATGGCTCGCAGCTCTGCCGGCGAGCAGACGAACCCTCGGGCTCCGGCGCCGTGGGCCATGCGCGCGAGCCGCAGCGCCTGGTCACCGGCAGAGCCGGACACCCCCACCGCTGCGAGGTCCGCGTCGTCGAGTGACGTGAGGACCGTGACGGCGAGGATCGTGATTCCAGTTGCCGATCGATCCGCGCGCCGCACGGCTGCTTCGACCATCGCCGGGCCGCCGCCCGCGTGGATGGTCAGGTACCGGACACCGAGCGACGCCGCGGAAGCGACCGCGGCATCCACCGTCGCGGGAATGTCGTGCAGCTTGAGGTCGAGGAACACGTCGCAGCCGAGCTCCGCCCCGATGCGCGTCGCTGCCGGCCCTTCCTTGACGAACAGCTCGAGGCCGACCTTGAGCACGCCCGCCGAAGCCGCGACGAGCTCCGCCCCGCGACGTGCGGTCGAGAGATCGGGGTAGTCGAGCGGGAAGGCGAGCCGGCTGCGCGGATCGCTCACAGGCACGAGCACAGCGGATCACCCGGCGTGCAATTGCAGGCGGCCTTCGGCTTGCCGCCGCCGCCGCTGCTGCTGCCGCCGGAAGTGGCCGCACGTCGGAGGCCCGACTGAGCCGACCGGGTCTGCTCCTGCTGCTTCTGCAGCTCGGCCTGGATGCGCGCGCGGTCTGCTTCGTCCTTCGCGCCGGCGAGCGCCGTCTTGAGCTCGGATTCCTTCTCCTCGGACGCCTTGACTGCGCTCTCGAGTCGACCCTTTTCCTCTTCCGCGGCGCGGGCGCGCGCTTCGAGGGCCGCCTTCTCGGCGTTCGACTCGTCGCTGTGCTTCTTGAAGACGATGCCGCCGCCCACCACCGCGGCCACGAGCACGAAGATCGTGGCTCCGATGCCCATCTGAAGCTTCTTCTTGTGCTGGTCCTGATTGATGGTCGCGAGCTGTGCCTCGTGGGCCTGCTGCTGCGCCATCGCTTCCATGCGGGCGCGGTGCTCCGCCTCCGCTTTCGCCTTCTCGATCTCGCCATGGCGGATCGCCTCGAGGCGCGCCGCCTCCTCGCGCTTTCGCAGCTCCTCGGCGCGGCGTCGCTCCTCTTCCTCGCGGAGCCTTCGCTCCTCGGCTTCACGCGTGGCGCGCTCGGCCGCCTCCCGGGCGTCGTGCTCGGCCTTGGCCCGCCGAGCCTTGTCGGCCTCCTCCTCGCGGATGCGATCTTCCTCGAGGTTCATCAGCTCTTTCAGTGAGAAGAGAACCGAGCTTTCCTTCTGATCGGCCATTCGTCAGCTTCACTCCTGGGCGTGGGGGCAAGATGGGCGGCAGGGACGAGAGACACGGACTTCCGAAGGCCCGCCAGCATAGAGGGGACCCGGCGCCGTTGTCCGCTCCCACTTTAACCGAAGTCTCCGGCCGAGCCCAGCATTGGCGCATCCGCTGGTTTAGCTCCCGGGCGCCGTGTAAAGTCGCGCCCCGATGCCCGTCGACGTCGTTGCGCACATTACCGGCACGGTCTGGAAGATCCAGGTGAAGGTCGGTGACCGTGTGGAAGAAGAGCAGTCAGTGGTCATTCTGGAATCCATGAAGATGGAGATGCCGGTCGAGGCTCCGGCGGCAGGTACGGTCGTCTCCATCGCCGCGGCCGAGGGCCAGGCCGTCGACGAAGGGGACGTGCTTCTGACGCTCGAGTGAGTGTCGCGCTTGGCCCTCGCGCAATCCGGGGCTGAAATGGCTGCGCTTCATGGGTGCTTGACGTTCGGGCGGTGACCAGTCAGCGTCGGGCGGTTGTTGTTCTCGACCAGGATCGCAGCGGTTTCCGCCGCGCTCGTCGGAATCGGGCTGGGCGCTTGTGCCTCTCCCCAGGGGCAGGGGGGCAAGGGGGCGCACTGCTACCGGATCGATGACTGCGCGGAGGGTCTCGTGTGCGTCAAGAATGCGTGCACCAGCAATCTCGCCGGTATCCTCGGAAAAATCCCCACGGCGGGCAGCGGCGGAGCGCCAGCCGAGGCCGGCTCGCCCGGGATGGACGCAGCGGTACCGGGCCCTGACTCGTCGGCCGGTGGCCAGGCCGGAGCGGGTGGGTCCGGCGCCGGCGGTTCGCCGGGGACCGGCGGTTCTAGCGGCTCGGGGGGGGCGTCTGCAGGCGGCGCCTCGTCCAGCGGCGGCAGCACCGGTGCCGGCGGCGGCTCGAGCGGAGCTGGCGGGAGTACCTCCTCCGGTGGATCGGCCGGCGCCGGCGGGACCTCCGGGTCGACGGGCGGTGGCCCGGCCGACGCATCTCCCGGGTGAGTCTGCCGGGGATCGCCCGTGAGGACGTGCTCAGCAGGTCCCGCTACTCACGCCAGAAGAGCTTCCAGGGATTGTGCTTGATGTCCCGGAGCAGCTCTTGGACGTCGTCGTAGACCGCCTCGTCCATGACGAAGGCGCCCACCGTGCCCTTGCCCTGCCTCACGTGCGAGATGAGGTCCTGCGCGTCGCGCGCTGCCACCGTCGCCCGCCCCGCGGCTTCCGCCGCATCGCGCGTGATCGAACGGTAACGTTCGATCTGATCCGCCGACGCGAGGGCATCGAGCAGTCGCGAGGTGTCCTCGGTCATCTTCTTTCCGTCCTGCAGCAAGGGGGGAAGGTTGGTCGCGAGCGTGCCCGACATCGAATCTGCGTTGCTCAAGATGCGCGTGATCTGGGGGTTGTCGACGTACTTCGCGCGTGCGGCGAGCAGCGTGTCGTGCGCGTCGCTGGTGAGCGCCGTCACGTCGTCGACGGCCCGGTCGAGCTTCGGGCCGTTGCGTTCGAAGAAGTCGGCCGTGCCCTTCAGCGTCCGGTGCAGATCGTCGAAGGTTTCGCCGATCTTTTGCCGGTTTTCGCTGATGCCGACGTAGGCGCTGTGAAGAAGCTCGTACGCTTCGCTGAGGAGCAGATCGAGCCTCGGCGGGCTCAGGCCGCGTACCGTGGCGCCGTCCTTCAAGTTCGGATGGTCCGGCGTTCCAGGATCGACGCCGAGATAGAACTCACCGAGAACTCCCTGTGTCGTCACGAACCACTTGGAGTTGTCGTAGATCGAGCTCTTGAACTGGCTCTCGATGCTCGCGACGACGCGAATGTGCGGCTCCCGGTTCGGGGCTTTCGTGTCGTCGTTGCCGGCACGGAACTCCATGGCCGAGACTCGCCCGATCTTCACACCCGCTATGCGGACGGGCGCCCCCGTCTTCAGCCCACCGGGGTTGTCGAAATCCACGAGCACCGTGTAGGTCGATTGAAAGCTGAGCCCTCCCATGATCACGACGAAGCCGGCGAGCAACGCCAGGGCTACGACGATGAGGATGCCGACTTTGACTTCGACGCTGCGCTGGCTCATGGCGCGACCAACATCCGAGTCTACCGCCAGGACGCGCTGAATTCGCCTCGAATTTTCGGCGGCCGCGGCGCAGGGGGCCTCGCCTCTTCTCAGTCCATGGGGCCTTCGGCGCGGCCGGCAATGAACTGCTGGATGACGGGGTCGCTCGAACTCCTGAAGTCCTCGGGCGTGCCGATCAGGGCGATTTTGCCGCGATAGAGCATCGCGATCCGATCCGCGATGCCGAAGATGGACGGCAAATCGTGAGACACCACGACGCTCGTGACTCCGAGCGAGTCGGCGAGCTCGCGAATCAATCGATCCACTCGCCGGGCACTGACCGGGTCGAGGCTGGTCGTCGGCTCGTCGAAGAGCACGTACTCGGGCTCGAGGGTGAGCGCGCGGGCAATGGCCACCCGCTTCTGCATGCCGTCTCCGAGCTCGGTGGGGTAGCGGTCCGCATACTCGGCCATCCGGAGCTGCGAGAGCCTCCGGTATGCCTCGTCGAGTGCCTCGTGCTTCGTGAGGCTGCGATGTTTTCGAAGCGGGAGCGCCACGTTCTCGGCGCAGGTCATGGAATCGAACAGTGTCGAGTGCTGGAAGACCATGGCGCACCTTCGCCGCACGGAATAGAGATCACGCTCGCCGAGACCCGTCACGTCCCGACCATCGAGGAGAATTTTTCCGCCATCCGGGCGGAGCAAGCCGATGAGCTGCTTGATCAAGACGCTCTTGCCGGCGCCGGACGGACCGATGATGAAGAAGACCTCGCCTTCCCGGACGTCGAAGCTCACGCCGTCGAGAATGGTCTTTTGTCCGAAGGACTTCTTGACGTCGACGAACGAAATCACGGATCGTGAGCGGCGCTTGGTGCGACCAGGATCATGCTACTTCATGGGGTCGCGCCGTCGTGGCGAGATCCGAGCCCCCCGTCTTTTCGCGGCGTGGCGATGGACGCGCGCGTTCGCTCTTCTCGGCGTCTCGGGGGCGCTGTTCGTCGGTTGCAGCCGGGCCGGAGCGGGGGCGCGGGGTCCTTCCGCGGGTCACCCCGCGACGTGTGGGGCCGACGAGACTCGCGAGTACTACTGCGACGACCTCCTCCCGTTGACGTCGGCAATCTCGGCGCCGGCGCCGTATGAGGCGTGCCCGGCGAGCATCGATGACCCGGTCGGCGTGTACGAGCCGGCGCCGGCGCTCGGGCTCTTCGATACGAGCTACACGGAGTACACGCGCAAGCGGGCCCCCCCGGGCCACTCGTGCTGCTACAGCTGGTGCAGCCGCGTGAAGCTCGCCGATCCCGAAGCCGAGTCCGTGCAGACCGCCTGTCGGACGGCGACGGCGTTCCGGGAGGAGTACTGCATGGCCGAGCCGGAGGGTGGGACGTCCCTGTCGGCGGGGGGACCTTTCGAACGATGTCCTCTCGCCATCGTTCCTCCGGCGAAGGCAGTCTTTTCGTCCCCGGACTCCGCCCTGCTCGATTTCCAGCTCACGGCCGCGCATCGCGGCAAGGGCCAGGTCGACTGCTGCTACGCTTGGTGCTCGCAGGCGCCGCCGGGAAGTGGTCTCGCGAAGGGAAAGCATTGAGACTCGCGGGCTCGCCTCCGCCGACGATTTGGTGCCCGGAAAAGTTTTGCCCCGCGGGCCCTAGAACACGAGGTAGCCGGCTGCGCTGATGAGGAAGTCCAGCGCGATGATCGCGAGCGAGGAGCTCACGACGGCGCGGGTCGTCGCTCGGCCCACGCCAGCGGACCCACCGCGCGCTCCCAGCCCCGCATGCGCGCTCATGATCGGGATCGCCATGCCGTACGCGAGGCACTTCGCGAGCCCGACGACGACGTCTCCGGCGTCGAGGAGCGTCGGGTCGGCGAAGGTCCGCGGGTTGATGGAGAAGAAGGCTTGCGCCGTCCACATCCCGCTGAGATACGCGGCGCACCCGGCAATCACGGTGAGCACCGTCGTCATCACGAGGCACGCGACGAGCCTCGGCCGCACCAGGTAATCGACCGGATCGGCCGCGCACATCCTGAGCGCGTCGACCTGCTCGGTCACGACCATGGATCCGATCTCGGCCGCGATGCCTGCGCCCACTCGAGTGGCCAAAAGCAGCGCAGAGAGCGATGCGGCGAGGTCGCGTACCAGCAGCTCGAGATACGTCGCCCCCAGCTGCGAGACATCCGGAATGACCCGGCGGATCTGCACACCCGCCTGATAGACGAAGATCATCCCGATGAAGCTCATGGCCACGCACAGGAACGCGGCAGAGCGGTTGCCGATCTCGTACATCTGCCCGGCGATCGCTCCGGCTCTGGGCTCTCCTCGCAGGGCGCACCGGATACTGCTCCGGGCGAGGGCGACGAGGTCGGTTGCGTCCGCCACGACCGCACGCAGCCTGGCGAGCGATCGGGTCGATGGAGTGGCCCCGAGCCCGAGCATTTCATCGAGCGAGCCGTCGTGGTGAGGCGGGGAACTGCTCATGGGACGGCGCTCACCGCACGGCGAAGGAAACGAGGTAATCGAGCACGAAGATCCCGGCCGCGCTGACCACGACCGTCGAGTTCACCGCGCGGCCGACGCCCGGCGCGCCCCCGCGGGTGGTGATGCCGAACTCGCAGCTCGACAGGGCCATGACGATGCCGAAGACCACCGATTTCACGAGACCGTGCATCACGTCCCCGATCCCGATGAGCCCGCCCGTGAGCCCGTCGTAGAAGACCGCCGGATCGACCCCGAGCAGCGGCACGCCGGCGAAAGCGGCCCCGATCAGTGCGAGGACGTCTGCGAAGATCGTGGACAGGAACAGCGTCAGGACGATGCCGACGAAACGCGGCACGACAAGGAACGCGAGCGGATCGATCGCGAGCGCGCGCAGGGCGTCCAGCTGCTCGGTGACCATCATCGTGCCGAGTTCTGCGGTGTTGTTGGCGCCCACGCGTCCCGAGATCATGAGCGCAGTCAGCAGGGGACCGACCTCGCGGAGGGTGCCGAACCCGGCGCCCCATCCGAGCAGGCCGTGCACGCCGAAGCGCTCCACGGTCGGCGCCGACTGGACGACCATGATGCCCCCCGTGAACAGTGCCGTCACGACGACGATGGGCAACGACCGGACGCCCATCTCGTAGAGGTTCGACCACACCTCGTCGGTGTCGAAGTCCAGGCGAACGAGACGTGCCAGAATTTGCCCGAGGAGCACGCCCATTGCTCCCACGAGGGCGGCGACGTCGAGGGACGAGCGGCCCAAGGCTCGGACGAACGCTCGCATACAGGTCCACCCAACGTAGCCGAGTTCGACGGGAAGGGCCGAGCCTTTCCCCCGCTGCCGCTGCCGTGCCCTCACCCGCCGACTACCGAGCGAAGCGGGGGGACCCGGAAAGGCCCTACAGTGGCCCCTCGACGTTGCCGTCGAGAAACTGGCGGACCAAGGGGTCCGAGGTCGAGCGCGCTTCCGCGGTCGTGCCTTCGAACACGATGCGTCCCTGGTGCATCATCGCGACGTGGTCCGTGATCGTGACGAGGCGGTCGATGTCGCTAGAGACCATGAGGACCGTGGCGCCCGCCGCGAGCTGCTCCTTTCGGAGCAGGTCGAAGATCCGCTGGCTCGTGACGGGGTCGAGCCCCGCCGCGGGCTCGTCGCAGAGGAGAATCGGTGCGTTCGTCACGGTTGCGCGTGCGATGCCGACCCGCTTCTTCTGTCCTCCGGACAGTTCGGACGGGTAGCGCTCCTGGAACCCCGCGAGCCCCACGCTCTCGAGTCGCTCCGCGACGCGCTCGCGAATCGCCGATTCGTCGCGCCCGCCGAGCCTGCGCAGCGGAAAGGAGACGTTCTCGCCCACCGTCATGTGATCGAAGAGCGCGTTGTTCTGAAACACCATCCCGATGTTCCGGCGGTGCTCGGTCAGCTCGACGTCGCTCATCGAGAGCACGTCGCGACCGGCCACCGTCACGGCTCCTCCGTCGGCGCGAGAGAGGCTCGCCGCGATCTTGAGAACCAGGCTCTTGCCGGCGGCGCCCGGCCCCACGAGGCCATAGAGAGACCCCTTCGGGACGTGCAGGCTCACTCCTGACAGGACCGAGCTTTCGAAAGATTTGACGACGCCCTCGAAGCGGATCACCGGTCGTCTCTGCTCGTGTGCG
>Ga0316628_100001856_pt1 | contig 15231 bp, 11 predicted proteins | sample OWC_Aug_M2_C1_D5_FD_207648 | JGI IMG/M metagenome (GOLD analysis project Ga0316628, IMG submission 207648) | Wetland soil microbial communities from Old Woman Creek delta, Ohio, United States - OWC_Aug_M2_C1_D5_C | ecosystem: Environmental > Terrestrial > Soil > Wetlands | place: USA: Ohio... | reverse complement strand
CTCCATCACACGGGCGCAGCGCTTCAAGTCCACCGGGAGCGTGCTTCGGTCGAAATTCACCGACAGTACCAGCCCGATCGCCTATGGCTACGGCGACGGCCTGTCGGTCTACTGCTTCGACGGCCCGATCTTCGGCGTGAGCAACTTTGCCGGCGGCCGCGGAGGCCGCAGGCGCTCCCCGGAAGATCGCGAGCGGCCCACCGGGCGCGGCACCGTCGACGATCCGGATACGCCCCAGGGCAGGCCGCCCGTGGCGGCTCCCGAGCCGCCGCAGGCGGAGCCGTGGCAGGCCATGCCCCTGACCGATGAACAGAGACGCAACGGCATTTACGTCATCCCGCCGCAGTTCCGTCCGCGGGTCGTGCTCCGCTACGCCGACAGCAGGGACCTTCTGGTTTCCGGCCTGCTCGACGGCGGCACCGAGATCGCCCAGCGCCCGGCCGTCGTAGACATCCCACTCGAGAAGGGGCACGTCGTGCTGTTTTCCATCAACCCGGTCTGGCGGGGCGAGACGCGGGGGAGTTATTTCCTGGTTTTCAACTCCATTCTGAACTATGACAACTTGAACGCGGGCCGAAAGCTCGATGAGAAATAGAAGCTATCACCAGGGCACCAAGACACCAAGCTGGGACAGAAGGGCCTTCTTGAAATCTTGCGCGGCGACATCCGCTGCCGTTTGTCTGAGTGCTCATGCAGCTCCGGCCGCGACGATGAGCATAGCGAAGTACCGGAGCAGTCCCGCCGCTCCGGACGGAATTGCGGAAGAGGCGCGGCGGCTCGTGCGCCAGGCAGTCGATGCGCTCGGGGGGATGGGCCGGTTCGTCGCGCGCGGCGACACCGTATGGGTCAAGCCGAACATCGGCTGGGACCGGCGGCCGGAACAGGCAGCCACGACCAATCCGGATCTTGTCGCCGCGATCGTCGAGATGTGTTTTCAGGCAGGGGCAGGAAAGGTCTTCGTGAGCGACAATCCATGCAACGAGGCCATACGCACGTTCCCCCGCAGCGGCATCCAGCAGGCTGCCGAGAAAGCGGGCGCCCGCTGCTACTTCCTCGACGAACGAAAATTCCGCAGGATGGCCGTGAAGGGAAAGGTCCTCAAGGACTGGGAGATTTACGCCGACGTGGTGGAAGCCAACAAGCTCATCAACGTGCCCATCGTCAAACACCACAGCCTGACGAGGGCGACGCTGGGAATGAAAAACCTGATGGGCGTCGCCGGCGGGGCGCGCAACAGAATGCACCAGGACCCGGACAACGCGCTGGCGGACCTTGCGGCATTCCTGAAGCCGGTACTCGTCGTCGTGGATGCGGTTCGCATCCTCACTTCCAACGGACCGGTCGGCGGCAGTCTCGCGGATGTGAAACGTGCGGATACGGTAGTCGCATCCACGGATCAAGTCGCCGCCGACGCATTCGGTGCCACGCTCCTCGGCGTCAAGCCCCAGCAGATCGGACACATCCTCGAAGCGAGCCGCCGGGGATTGGGTAAGATCGACTACGGTGCCCTTTCTCCAACAATGCTCACAATATGATTTCGCATGGGCGACCGTCGGGTCGCCCGGCAGTAAGACAGATGGCAGGGCGAAGAACATCCTGGGTGGTGTGGTTCAGAAGGGCAATCCAATCCGCCTTCCTGCTTCTGTTCCTCTACCTGTTCCTTCAGACGGTCTATCATCCGATCAACAAAGCCGGTTGGCGGGTAACGCTGTTTTTCGACCTGGATCCGCTCGTCGCGATCACCGTATGGTTGGCGGCGCATGCGCTGGTTTCCTCGCTGCTGTTATCGCTCATCACGGTGGCCGTCACGGTCTTTTTCGGGCGCTGGTTCTGCGGATGGGTCTGCCCGTTCGGCACGGTGCACCATCTGTTCAGCAGTTTCCGCGGTGGGAAAGTCAAAGCGCGGCTCGAAGCGGGCGGTTACACGCGCTGGCAGCGCTGGAAATATTACGTGCTCGCGTTATTTCTCGGCAGCGCGCTGGTCGGGTCAAACCTGGCCGGCTGGCTCGATCCGTTTTCGTTTTTTTATCGCTCGCTTGCGACGGCGGTCTTTCCCGCCGTGAACCTGGCCGCTCAGAAGTCTTTCGGGTGGGTATATCTGATCGATCCGGGAGTCGGGAAGATCCGGGCTACCGCGATTACCGAGCCGGCATACGACGTGCTGAGGCACTACTTTCTCGCGGCTCAGCAGCCGCACTATTTCTGGAGCCTGATGATCGGCCTCCTTTTCGGCGCGGCGCTTGCGTTGAACTTTTTCCGGGCCCGCTTCTGGTGCCGGTATATCTGCCCGCTCGGGGCGCTGCTGGGTGTGGCCGGCAAAAATCCGGTGCTGAGGCTTGTCGCCGATCCCGCAACCTGCAACGACTGCCGCCTGTGCCTTGCCGATTGTCAGGGAGGGGCGAATCCACAGGCCGGAGAGGCGTGGAAACCGGCCGAATGCCTGTACTGCTGGAACTGCCGCTCGAGCTGTCCCTCGGGTTCCATTGCCTTCCGATTCGAGGTACCGGGGGTGAATAAGCCGTGATCAAATCCGCCGCCCGCTGGCTCGTCAATTTCTTCCGCCCGCCCCCGGAGTCCGGGCTGGATCTCACGCGCCGTTCTCTCATCACCTCGGGTCTGGCAGGCGTCGGCGGCGGTCTGCTGTTCGGGATTCATCCCCTCGCCGGCGGGAAGTCCTTCAACCCGGACCTTGTGCGTCCTCCAGGGGCTGTGCCGGAGGAGGAGTTCCTCGGGCGCTGTATCCGCTGCGGCGAGTGCATGAAGGTCTGTCCCACCAATGCTGTCCAGCCGACGCTTCTTGAAGCCGGGCTTTCGGGAATGTGGTCGCCGGTCCTGAAGATGCGCATGGGGTACTGCGAATACGAGTGCACGCTGTGCACCCAGGTCTGCCCGACGAAAGCGATCTCCGAGCTTGCAGTGGAGGAGAAGCAGAAGGTCAAAATCGGGCTGGCCTACATCGACAGAAACCGCTGCCTGCCCTATGCGCTGGCAAGGACCTGTATCGTCTGCGAGGAACACTGCCCGACGCCGAAGAAGGCCATCTGGTTCGAAGAGACGGACGTGCTGAACATTCGCGGGGAAAAGGTGCGGGTGAAGCAGCCGCACGTCGATCCCGACCTCTGCATCGGATGCGGGATCTGCGAGAACAAGTGCCCCGTTGCCGACCGCGCGGCGATCCTCGTGACCAGCGTAGGCGAAACCCGCAACCCCAAGAACCAGACGCTCCTCCCCCTGTAATTGCGGATTGCGGCACCTCAGCAAACCGGCCGAAATCCAGCCGCTCTTCGCGGCCTTTTTCTTTGCGGTCTTTGAGGTCTTGGCGGTTCACGCTTTTCTTGTCGCGCACTTATGTCGCTATGTATAAATCCGAAATGCGACGGGGCCGGGCTTCGCGCGGGCACGGCGTGCCGTGTCCCCGCCTTCCCGAACACGTGCAATTTTGGACTGGCTTGCCGTGTGCCGTGCCCCTGCCAGGGCCGCAAACAGAGGCTATTCAATCGGCAGTTCAGAGGTGTTTGATCACCATGAGGGTCATGTCGTCGCCGGGCCGGCTGGAATCGCAGAATCTGAGAACATCCTGGATGAGATCGGCGATGAGCTTGTCCTGGTCCTCGCCCGCGAACCGTTGGAGGAACCCGGTCAGCCTCTCTTCTCCGTACTCCTCCTCCTTCGGGTCGAAGGCTTCGGTGACGCCGTCGGTGAAGAGGAACAGCCGGTCCCCGGGGTTGAGCCGGCACTCTTTCTCCTCGAACACCGAGCTTCGAAGAACACCCAGTACGAGTGAGGTGGCTTCCAGGCGCTCGGGAGTCAGGCCGGGCCGCAGCACGAAGGGGGCGTTGTGCCCGGCATTAACGTACCTGAACTCGCCTGAATCGGTGCGGAGTTCGCCGTAGAAAAGGGTCACGAGCCTGTTGGCGGGAATGTTGTCGCAGAGGTACTCGTTCAACTTTTCGATCAGCTCGGGGCCCCGGAATCCTGCCGTGAGCAGCGTGCGCAGGCTTCCCTGCAGCAGCGCCATGAGCAGCGCCGCCGGGATTCCCTTGCCCGCGACGTCGCCGATCAGGACGGCCAACCGGTTTTCCCCCAGGTCGATGATGTCGTAATAATCACCGCCAACGGTATTGGCGGGGCGCATGTGGCTCCGGATGTCGATGACTCCTTTTTGAAAGGGGAGCGAGGGCACGAGTCCAATCTGGATTTCGCGCGCGATTTCAAGATCGCTCTTCAAATCGAGCTTGTCGCGCAGCTCCATCAGCAGGAGCAGGAGGTACAGCGCGATCGCGATGAGCCACCAGAAAATGCCGGCACCCCGTGTCGCGGGGTTCGAGAGGCTTGCCAGGAATTGGATGCTTCCGATCAGGAAGGCACCCGTGGCGATGACGAACGCGACGCGCCGAGGCGGGCTGAGCCGGAAGGCGATGGCAGTGAATATTTTCCAGGCCGTGAGGGGTAGGCGCGTGTGCCAGGGGAGGGGCTTGAGCGCGGCGAAATCGATCTGGCTGGTGAAAAAGAGCGCAGTGTCGCGCACCTCGCGCCGGAGCATTTCCCGGACGCCCTCGTTGGTGATACCCCGGGTGAAGAGATCGTTGAGGTTGTCGAACGCCGTTTCGGCGGTGCGCGTGCCTTTCCGGACGGTCTTGTCGGCTCGGACGGCGCGCACCTTGGTTTCCAGGTGGGCCGCCAGTTCGGACAGCCTTTGGTTCAGATTGCTCAAATCTGGCCCGTGTGCCATGAAATCGTCTCTGCCGCGAATTCCACGAAAGCGCCGTCAGGGCTTTTTCTGAACCTCGACCTCGGCGGGCTCGATTCCCTTGATGATTATGGCCGGATCGGCCGGCTCCTTCAGGCTCACTACCGGTTTGACCTTTACCGGGGTCTGCGCCGCGGCGAGGTCCGACGCGTTGACGGTGGCGACGAACTGCGCTGCGGTCAGCCCTCTTTCGTACGTAATGGGCACCAGAGCTTCGACGGTGATCCAGCGCGGCCTGACCGTGACCGCGTCGTTATCCGGAACGATCGGGATCCTCGCGATCTTCTGAAGTCGGCGATGTGGGCCGAGCGTGAATCCGACATCCACGGGTCCTCCCGGCGCGCTGTGGATCAGGTCGTCCTGTATATCGAGGTTCAGCGACTTTTGAAACGACTGGCGCCGGTCGGACAGGTTGACGGTCTCCGTGGGCACGTCGCGGATGCGCTCGACGCGGGTGTGGGGGCCCGAAACGGTGATGGTCTCGGGCCTCGTTGAAATGCCGTATATGTCGATTCCAGATCCCGGTTCGCCGCGCGTCACGACCCGGACCGGCACGTCCTTTGCCGCGGTCCGCTCCAGCGTGATCCTGAGCCGCGCGGGGCGCACGGCAATCGGCTCGAGTCCGCTGGCCCGGGGAAAGCGGACGTTCTGGGTGGTCAACTGGATGGAGTGCTCTCCCTCGTCGTACGACTGGAGATTGACCACGTAGGTCGGGATTGACGGACTGTACCACAGGTTCGAGAACGCACCGCGCACAGTGACGTCGACCGAGGTCGGGCGTTCGCTGGTGATCTCCATGTTCGGGGGCAGCCGGATCTCGAGCGCGATGTTGATCACGCGCTCGGCGCTTGGATCTCCCCGCACGACCATCCACAAAAAAACGGAGAGGAATATGGCAGTGAGTTTGAGCCCCCAGTTCTGCACCAGAAGATCTTTGAGCCATCTCATGCGATTTCCTGCCGCTGCTGCGAGGTCTGGGCGGCGCGCGAAGAACGCCCCTCCATGGTGCTTTGAAGGATCGTCCTCAGCCCGGCTCCATCCAGGTTGCGGGTGATTTTTCCCTCGATCGCGGCGGAGATGATCCCGGTCTCCTCCGAGACGATAACGGCGAGAGCGTCGGTCTCCTCGGTGATGCCGATTGCAGCCCGGTGGCGCGTTCCCAGCTCCTTGCTCAGCAGCGGGTCCAGAGTGAGGGGAAGAAAGCAGCCGGCGGCGATGATGCGGTTGCGCTGCACGATGACGGCCCCGTCGTGCAAGGGCGTGCTCGGGCTGAAGATGGTCACGAGCAGGTCATAGGTCAGGACCGCGTCGAGCGCGATCCCGCTTTCCGCGTAATTCCGCAATCCGATATCGCGTTCCACGACCACCAGGGCGCCGATTTTCTTCGAAGACAGGGTCGTCGCCGCAAGGATGATTTCCTCGTAGCCTTCTTTGCTGCCGCGGCGGCGGTACTGTCCCAGCATGGGCGTCCGCCCGATGCCGGCGAGGCCGCGCCTTATCTCGTTCTGATACAGGACTATGATCCCGAAGACGATGTAGGTCATCGCGTTTGCGAGAAGCCACTGGACCGCGGTGAGTCGATAGTAGCGCGTGACCCAGTAAAAGACGAGCAATACGGCAATCCCGAAAGTCATCTGCGCGCCGCGGGTTCCGCGCACGAGCAGGAGGAACCGGTACGTGATGAAGGCGACCAGCCCGATGTCGATGACATCGCGAAGGGTTATGGAGGGCACTCGAAGAAATTCGAAGATCGGATCCACGCTCGGGCTCGCCTCCTGGAGCTTGGTGGTGGGGCCTTTCGAACGCCAATTCCGGATTACAAAGCATCAATGCGCGCCGGCCATGAGGATCGCGTCGGCTACGCGTGCCACATCCTTCATGGCTGCGACGTCGTGAACGCGAACGATGTGCGCCCCGAACGCGATCGAGAGCGCGACGCTCGCTCCGGTTCCCCAGTCCCGATCCGCTTCGGGCTTGTTCAAGATGGCGCCGATGAAGGACTTCCTCGAGGTCCCAACGAGAATCGGGAAGCCGACGGAAGCCAGCCGGCCCAGGTTCCGCAGGATCTCAAGATTCTGGCTGGCGGATTTGCCAAAGCCGATGCCGGGATCAAGAATGATCTTATCCGAAGATACACCATCGCTTTGAGCCTGCGCAACCGCTTCCTCGGCCCAAAGGCTGATCTCCTGCAGGATGTCCGGGCTGGGCGGCAGCTTTTGCATGGTGGCCGGAGTGCCGCGCATGTGCATGAGGATCAAGCCGGCTCCGAAGGAAGCCGCCTCGCGCGCGATCGCGGGATCCCGCTTCAGAGCCGTGACGTCGTTTACCAGCGAGGCGCCGCGCTCGAGCGCCGCCCGGGCGACCTGTGCCTTCGAGGTGTCGATCGAGATCGGGACAGGGTATTTCTCGCCCAGCGCCTCCAGGACAGGCAGGACCCGGCGCATTTCCTCCTCGGCATCGATCCCTGCCGAGCCGGGTCGGGTCGACTCCCCCCCGATATCGATCACATCCGCGCCCTGGTCCGCAATCTGCCAGGCGCGCTCCACCGCGCGCGACGCATCAAAATACGTGCCGCCGTCCGAAAACGAGTCCGGCGTGACGTTAAGAATCCCCATGACCAACGTCCGTTGGCCAAGTTCCAGAGTATGTCGTGGGAGCGGTAGGAGATAATGTCTGCGGTCAGAGAGGATCATATTGACGATTGACGATTGCAGGCCAAAGGCAAATCGTCAATCGTCGATCGTCGATCGTCCATTGCTCAAGCCGGGGCCGGTTTGCCTTTGGGATTGATGAGCTGGGGCAGCGGCTGATGGCCGGGCGCTTTTTCCTTCACGGCACGGCCTTCGGAATCTACGTCGGAAGAGGCTGCGGACTTGGGCCGCTCGATCGGCTGGCCCTTAATCACCGCTTCGATCTCCCAGCTGTCCAGCGTCTCGTATTCCAGGAGCGCCTCCGCCAGGCGAACAAGGCCATCCCGGTTGGATTCGAGCACGGTCCAGGCGCGGCGGTAGCCTTCCTCGACGATCCGCTTGACTTCCTGGTCGATTCGGATAGCGGTTTCCTCGCTGTAATCGCGGTGCTGGGAAATCTCGCGCCCGAGGAAAATCTGCTCTTCCTTTTTGCCGAAAGTCAGCGGACCCATGGCCGGGCTCATACCCCACTCCGTGACCATCTTGCGGGCCCGTTCCGTCGCCACCTCGATATCGTTGGCGGCTCCCGTCGTCTCGGTGTCCAGGAAGATCTTCTCCGCGCAGCGCCCGCCCATGAGGATGGTGATCTGGCCTTCGACAAACCCCTTGGTGTAGTTGTGCTTGTCGGTTTCCGGAAGCTGCTGGGTCAGGCCCAGCGCCATTCCGCGCGGGATGATCGTCACCTTGTGCAGCGGATCGCTTCCGGGGATCATGAAGGCAACCATGGCGTGTCCCGCCTCATGATAGGCCGTCACCTTCTTGTCGCTTTCGGTGATGACCATCGACTTGCGTTCCTTGCCCATCAGCACCTTGTCCTTCGCCCCCTCGAAGTCCGACATCATGACCATCTTGCGGCTGTACCGCGCGGCGTTGAGGGCGGCTTCGTTCACCAGGTTGGCAAGGGCGGCGCCGGAGAATCCCGGCGTGCCGCGGGCGATGACGCTGATGTTCACATCTTCCGAAAGCGGTATCTTGCGCGTGTGGACTTTGAGGATTCCTTCGCGCCCGCGAATGTCGGGGAGGGGCACGACGACCTGTCGGTCGAACCGGCCCGGGCGGAGGAGCGCGGGGTCGAGCACGTCGGGCCGGTTGCTGGCGGCGATCAGGATCACGCCGTCGTTGGATTCGAAACCGTCCATTTCAACCAGAAGCTGATTCAGGGTCTGCTCGCGCTCGTCGTGGCCGCCGCCCAATCCTGCCCCGCGGTGTCGCCCGACGGCATCGATTTCATCTATAAAGATGATGCAGGGGGCGTTTTTCTTCCCCTGCTCGAACAGGTCGCGCACGCGGCTGGCACCCACTCCAACGAACATTTCCACGAAGTCGGAGCCGCTGATGGAGAAGAAAGGAACGTTCGCTTCTCCTGCGATCGCGCGCGCGAGAAGCGTCTTGCCGGTTCCCGGGGGTCCCATGAGAAGGACGCCCTTGGGAATGCGGCCGCCGAGTTTCTGGAACTTCTGCGGCTCCTTCAGGAATTCGATGATTTCCGTCAGCTCTTCTTTCGCCTCTTCGACTCCGGCCACGTCCTTGAACGTGACCTTTTTCTGCTGGCTCGAAAGCAGGCGGGCGCGGCTCTTTCCGAACGAGAGAGCTTTGTTGCCGCCGCTCTGCATCTGGCGCATCAGGAAGATCCAGAAGCCGATCAGCAGGATGAACGGAAGCCACGAGGAAAGGAACAGGTACATGAACGAGGAACTCGAGGATTTCTCGATTTTGACGTTGACGTTGTTGTCCTTCAGCTCCTTGGCGAGGTTGTAGCCGGCATCGGCGGGAATCACGGCCTTGAATCGGTTGCCGTTGATGTCCTCGCCCTCCAGGTCCTCCCCTGTGATCTTGACGGACTTGATCTTCTTGGCGGTCATGTCCTGGTAGAAGGCAGTGAAATCCTTCTCTTGGACGTTGCCGTCGCGGACGCTGTAAAAGAGCTGCCACAGCAGCACGAGCGAAACCACGACCGCAAGCCAAACCAGGATGTTTTTCAGGTTGGTGCTCAAATCAAAATCCTCCGATCGAATCCGCCGCAGGCCCAATCCGCAAATGAGAGTTCGGTTTCCGGTCAGGCACAGGGAGCTGGGGGCGTCGAATCCGTCCAGTCATTATAGCAGAGCCCTGCGTGAGCTTCCCACTCCTATTAGACGTAAGAAACGGCCTCAGGCTTCCATACTTCCACCATTTTTTCGAACAAATCACGCAAGATTCTCAGTACACAAATATCGGCACTTACGCCGGAAATGCTTATGAGAGAATCAGTAATCGCCTGACTGCCATTGGTCATCTCCGCGCGCTCGGCGCTTCTGCGGTGAGGAAATGAGCTTCGAGGAGAAGGCACCGTGCGGAATCGGAGCGCGCAGCGAAGTTCTTTGCAGGTTTGAATCCGGGTATCCACACGACGGCGTCATCGGCAACCACTACCGGGAGCCCCGCCCTGAATTGCAGGGCGACGCGCGCGTCGATAAGCATCTTCTTAACTTTGCGGTGCCCCGCGCCGCCATAGCGATCCCCCGGTCGGCGGGATCTGACTTTAACGAAGCTGCCGATCAGGTCTGCGTCCAGGAACGCGCAGTTGTGTCCCGACTCCCTTGACCGGGAGTGGGCATCCGGCTTTGTGAGTGTCGCCGCGATCTCCATCGCTGCCTCGGGGACGACGCAGGAACCGGGGACGGGAAGATCGTACTCGAATGCCGGCACCGGCACGGGAGGTTTTTTGAGAATGGCGACCTGATCGAAGCGACGGACGGCGGCGCATCCACCGGGCAGCTCCACGACCTGCCCGCTCTGCCCGGATTTGCACAGTCGCATCAGGGAGTCTGCGTGACATGCACAGATGCCGAGAAGCGTCCCCCGCACCTCCCGAAGGGCTCGGCGCAGGACCAGTTTCTGCAGGAGCGGATGCATCTCCGCGATCCGGGCGGCGGGGAGGAGGATGCCGTCCGGCGCGGCCGTCTTCACCCGTGCGTATGCGTCGGCGCACACCGTTTCGAGCAGGTCGGAGGTCTCGCGCGACAGTGCGGCTTCGCGCGCGAGTGTCTCGATCAGCCTGGGGTTCATCACCCGTTGAAGCTCGGGAATCCACTCGTGGCGCAGGCGGTTTCGGCGCAGCGATAGGTCCCGGTTGCTCGAGTCCTCGCGATGCGGGGTCCCGAGAGCCTGCAGGTAACGGAGGACTTCGGAACGGCTGGTTTCGATAAGCGGGCGGATGATGGTTCCGTCCACGACCGGCCGGATGGCAGCCAGGCCGGCGGCGCCGCTTCCTCTGAAAAAGCGCAGCAGGACCGTTTCCGCCTGGTCGTTCAGCGTGTGGCCCACAGCGATCCTGCGCGCGCCCGATTGGCGGGCGACACGGCGGAGGAAGTCGTAGCGCGCGTGGCGTGCGCTTTGCTCGAGGTTCTGCCTGGCCGCGGAGGCCGCTTCCCTCACGGCTGCGGACTCGACGGCCAGATGGACGCCTAGGCGGGAGCAAAGCTCGCGGACGAAGTTTTCATCGGCGTCGGATTCGGCGCCACGAAGGCGGTGGTTGAGGTGCGCCGCGCTGACGGCGGCGTCGAGCCGCGGAGCCAGGCGCTGCAGGACGAGCAGCAGCGCGACCGAGTCGGCGCCGCCGGACAGCGCGATAACGACGCGATCGCCCGGCTCGATCATGCCGAACCGGCGGATCGTTCCGAGAGCCTTTCTTTCGAGCGGCAGGAGCTTCGTCCCCGTCATAGTCGTACGGCACTTGTACCACAATTCAAACACTGCCACCAAGCGGCCAAAGCACGGCGCGCCTCCGCTTAGGCCAACGGTCGGTTTTTGAATCGGAACAACCCGGCCGAATTCCTCAGTAGGGGCACGGCGTGCCCCCACCGGCGGCCCGTCGATCTGACGCTGAACTCCTCCGACGGTCGTCTATGAATCAGCGCAGTCGGTCGAATTCCTCAGTAGGGGCACGGCGTGCCGTGCCCGCTCTTTCCTGACACGCGCTATTTTGCCGGGACTTGACTCACGGTCGCCCCTGACTGCGTCCCCTCGTTCGGATTGGCGGAGGCACGCGCGATCCGGGAACTTGCGGGCACGGCACGCCGTGCCCCTACTGCGGCCCGTCGATCTGACGCTGTACTCTTCCGACGGTCAGATTCTGAATCGGAACAACCCGGCCGAATTCCTCAGTAGGGGCACGGCGTGCCCCCACCGGCGGCCCGTCGATCCGACGCTGAACTTCTCCGACGGTCGTCTATGAATCAGCGCAGTCGGCCGAATTCCTCAGTAGGGGCACGGCGTGCCGTGCCCGCTCTTTCCTGGACACGTGCTGTTTTGCCGGGACTTGACCTCACGGTCGTCCCTGACTGCGTCCCCTCATTCGGATTGGCACAGGCACGGCGTGCCGTGCCCGCAGGAATCGGACTGAATTGCGCCTGCAATTACACAGTGTCTCGTCGGCTTTGCGGCGTCGTCGCGGGGCCTGCGGGCTGCGATGTCGCACGATGGAATCTGATATACTTGGCGTTTCTGAAACAGGAGAGGTGCTATGGGGTTTCCGGCCACTCGGCTGCGTCGGCTCCGCATGAACGAGTATGTGCGGAAGATGGTGCGGGAGACGCGTCTCTCGCCTGAAAATTTTATTTACCCGATGTTCGTCTGCACCGGGCACGGTGTGAAGAAGGAAATTGGTTCCATGCCCGGCAATTACCAGTGGTCGGTGGACCTGCTGGTCGAAGAGGGGCGAGCGGTGAAGGGCCTGGGCGTCGGCGCCGTCATCCTTTTCGGAATCCCGGAGAGCAAGGACGAGCGCGGCAGCTCGGGCTACGATGAGCACGGAATCGTCCAGGAGGCCGTTCGGGCCCTGAAGCGCGAAGTCCCGGGGCTGATCGTGATCACGGACGTCTGCCTGTGCGAGTACACGAGTCACGGCCACTGCGGCCTCGTGCGCGGCGAGGAAATCCTCAACGACCCGACCCTGGAGCTGCTGGCGAAGATGGCGCTCTCGCACGCGAAGGCCGGCGCCGACATCGTCGCGCCGTCGGACATGATGGACGGGCGGGTGAAGGCGATCCGGCAGATCCTGGACGGCAACGGGTTCCAGAACATGCCCATCCTCTCCTATGCGGTGAAATACGCTTCGGGTTACTACGGGCCGTTCCGCGAAGCCGCCGAGAGCGCCCCCGCGTTCGGCGACCGGCGCAGCCACCAGATGGATCCTTCCAACGCCTTCGAGGCGCTGCGCGAGGCGGAGCTGGACGTCGAGGAAGGCGCGGACATCCTGATGGTCAAGCCCGCCGGACCTTACCTGGATGTGATCCGGATGGTCAAAGAGCGCTTCCTGATGCCCCTTGCGGCCTATCAGGTGAGCGGTGAATATTCGGCGCTCATGGCCGCGGCCCGGTTGGGCTGGCTCGATCTCCCCCGGGTGATGATGGAATCGCTCACCGGCATTCGCCGCGCGGGCGCCGACATGATCCTCACCTATTTTGCAAAGGAAGCAGCCAGGCTGCTGTAAAGCTGATGAACAAGCGTTCCAGGGCTTTGTTTCTTCGCGCACAGAGGACAATTCCGGGGGGCGTCAACAGCCCGGTGCGGGCTTTCCGCAGCGTCGGGGGCGAGCCCCGGTTCATCAAATCGGCGCACGGCAGCCGGATGATCGACGAGGACGGGATCACTTACATCGACTATGTCGGTTCGTGGGGACCCCTGATTCTGGGACACGCGCCCTCGGTGGTCCGGGCGGCCCTGCGTCAGCAGATTTCCCGCGGCACGAGTTTCGGCGCTTCCACCGAGCTCGAGGTCACACTGGCGGAGATGATCTGCGACGCGTTCCCTTCCGTCGAAAAAGTACGGCTTGTCAATTCCGGAACGGAAGCGACGATGAGCGCCGTCCGCCTTGCGCGCGCATTCACGAGCCGCTCCAAAATCATCAAGTTCGACGGCTGCTATCACGGGCACGCGGACTGCATGCTGGTCAAAGCCGGATCGGGAGTGGCGACGCTCGGTCTGCCCGACAGCCCGGGCGTGCCGCGCGAAGGCGCTGAGCTCACCATCTCTGTTCCTTACAATGACATCGAGGCGGTGAAGCAGGCGCTGAACCTCAACCGGTCGGAAGTGGCGGCCGTGATCGTCGAGCCGGTTGCCGGCAACATGGGGACGGTGGCTCCCGCGAAGGGATTTCTTCAGAGCCTCAAGAAGCTCACGCGCGAGCACGGCGCCCTCCTGATTCTCGACGAAGTGATGACGGGATTCCGCGTTTCGTATGGGGGTGCCCAGGAGCTGCTCGGCCTGAAGCCGGACCTCACGTGCCTGGGGAAGATCATCGGGGGGGGCCTCCCGGTCGGGGCATACGGGGGAACCGAGCAGATCATGAACTGCGTGGCGCCCCAGGGGCCGGTATACCAGGCCGGGACGCTGTCGGGCAATCCGCTTGCTGTCGCGGCTGGAATCGCTACGCTCAAGGCTCTGAAGCGGCCGGGCACCTATCAGAAGCTGGAGCAGATGAGCGCGCAGCTGGCCGAGGGGCTCGAGCACGGGGCGGCCGAAGTCGGGTTGCCGGTCCAGGTCAACCGGGTGGGCTCGATGCTTACGGTTTTTTTCAGCGACAAGCCCGTCAGGGATTACGACTCGGCCCGGTCCAGCGACACGGGGCGCTATGCCAGGTTCTTCAACGTGCTTCTGGAGCGCGGGGTTTATTTCCCGCCGTCGCAGTTTGAAGCCTGCTTTGTTTCCCTCGCGCACAACCACAACGACATCGTGCAGACGGTCCGCGCCGCCCGTAAAGCCTTCGAAGCCGCCTCCCTCCCCGCCTGAGGAAGTATCTGCTTTTATTCGTGTTCATCTGAGGCTGTTTTTTTGATTGGTTGCGCCTCAACTCGAATGTTCACCGACAGGATTCTGAATCCGTCGACTTTCTCGATTCGGAAGCTTAGGTTCTCGCTGCGTACGGTCTCTCCTGAGCGCAGGAGCCTGCCGGATTGCGCCTGAAGGAAGCCGGCCAGCGTCGAATATTCGGCCGATTCCGGCAGTTTGGTGTCGAACTGCCGGTTGAAGTCCCTGATCGAAAGGCTCCCGGGGGCCGAATAGAGGTTGGGGCTGAGCTGCTGGACGAGTTCAGGCTCGGTGTCCTGTTCGTCGCGGATCTCGCCGACGATCTCTTCCAGCAGATCTTCCAGGGTGAGGATTCCCTCCATCGAACCGAACTCGTCGACCACGATCGCCATGTGGAGATGCTTGGACTGCATTTCACGCAGCACGACATCGATCCTGGCGGTATCCGGGACGAAATGGATCGGCCGAAGGAGGGTCTGAAGTTTTATTTCCGCGGGGTTTTCGATGTTCTGGAGCAGGTCCTTGACGTAGAGGATGCCGACGATGTTGTCGAGGTTCTCCCGGTAGACCGGAATCCGGGAGTAGTTGCTCTGCCGGATCGTCGCGAGGATCTCCGGGAATCGGCTGTCGATCTCGATGGCGGTGACTTCGACTCTTGGGATCATGATCTCGCGCGCGCGTGTCTCGCCGATCTGGAAGACGTTGTGCAGCATCTCCTTTTTGTCCTCTCCAATCGCTGAATCCGTCGAACCGGCGATGATGGCCTGGATTTCGTCTTCGCTGAGGGCGTGGACGAATGGGCTCGTGGCCGAGAGGCCGGCGAGGCGCACGATCCGGTTTGCGATCCTGGACGCCATGTTGGCGAAGGGGGCGAGAATCCGCAGCGCGACGAGGACCGCGCCGAGGAGGCTGCGCGACGCGCGTTCGGGGTTGTTCGCGGCGACGATTTTGGGCGTGAGCTCGCAGAAGATCAGGATCAGGGCCGAGAGGACGATTGAGCCG
>Ga0316628_100001855_pt1 | contig 15232 bp, 13 predicted proteins | sample OWC_Aug_M2_C1_D5_FD_207648 | JGI IMG/M metagenome (GOLD analysis project Ga0316628, IMG submission 207648) | Wetland soil microbial communities from Old Woman Creek delta, Ohio, United States - OWC_Aug_M2_C1_D5_C | ecosystem: Environmental > Terrestrial > Soil > Wetlands | place: USA: Ohio... | reverse complement strand
TAAGCAACCCAATTTTCAACCGCGGTTGTCATGCTGCCGGGATATAATCCGATGACAGCACCCTTTGGAATCATAGTGCCTAAACCATACAAACCAAAATTCTGGTAGGGATTAACAAACCGGTTATAGCTCCAGATACGGTTTCGCTCCGCTGTCAGGCTCTCTTTTGAGGCCGGCGCTCCCCAGGCCACGAACGATACTATCTTTCGATCTGATTTGTCCAGCTGTCGGTAAATCGCGATATGACCCGGCCGGGGCTCAATTGCCTTGAGCAGTTCGGTCGGCGCATGCAGCACCAGCGACTTATTCTTGAACTTGAATTTTTTCGTTTTCTCACCCTTGCCATCCAGACGAATAACCACAAATCCGCCGGCGGGCACCGGAGGCAGCAATTCCGGAATCGCGAAACGGAAGCGATCGTTTATCTCCAGAATCAAGCCGGACCCCTTCACCTCGTTGGCGAACGGATTAAAAAGCTCTATCCAAGGCGCTTCCGCCCCCCCCGGATTGAGCGAAATCTCATTTACTATCAAGTAGTCTCCCGGCTTTGAAAAGTCGGACGGAAGTTCTTTTTGACCGTACAGAGACGCGGAAAAAAGAGTAACCAAAACCCCAACAACAAAAAAAACGATGCTTGCTTTTTTAAATGAAAATCGCATACTCCCCTCCATCTTCTTTCACTAAATAATAGCCACTAACTCCCCCATATACCGAAAAAACTCTCAATTCAAGAGCGAAAAAACTGTCTAAAATTATTGATTTAACAAATATCGTGTTGATTTTTTCGCGGATGATATGCCAAAAAAACCGCCATCCTCGGAATCGTCCATGCGACTGCTTCTGCCGGCCGGAAATAGGATTTAAAAGTGAAAGTTATCTCACCAGCAGCGTCCGCTCCAGGAAGAGCAGGTCCTTGGGGCGGTAATAGGGGGCGTGCCAGAGTTTCTTCTCGCTGTTGTCGCGCAGGGCGAGAGGTTCCCGTTTTTTCTTCGTTTTCTGCTGTTTCTGCCGCCAGTGGAAGTGGTCGATCAGGCGGATGGCCTCGACGGCGAAGGCCGTGACCACGTCGCGGTCATGGATTTCCAGCAGGTTGTCGCCGTTTTTCTGTTCGGGGCCGTAGGCCAGGTTGCTCGAACCGCAATACACTACCGGATCCCGGCCCTTGAAGTCGACGACGATGAATTTGTGGTGGATGTTGTGTCCCGGAATCGGGGCCACCTTGCTGAAAGGCGGCGGCAGCGCGGTTTCGGTTCCCCGGCCGGCCACCTTGATGCCCCGGATCCGGTCCGGCTTGTAGAGCAGGGTACGCGCGGTGTTGTCGGTGATGCCGTAGGTGAACACCCGGTCGCTCTCGACCTGGGAACGGACGGCGTCGAGGATGGAGCTGGCGCTGTCGTCGTCCATGATGGCAAAGAGCACGTCGCTCTCCGCGCCAGCGATGCGGCGGCTGATGATCGGGAAAAAGCGGTCCACCACCGCTTTCGGGTGCGGCGAAAAGCGGACGATCATGGCCGGATCGCCGCCGCCGTTGAAGGAATAATCGTTTTTCGCCAGCAGACTCTCCTTGAACGAGGCCATGGCAGCAGAGCCGAAAGAGGCCTCGAAAACCCGCTCGTACAATTTGGCTACATCCAGATCGTCAAAGATCAGCACATGGTTGGCGTTGATGTAAAGTCCGTTGCTGGTGAAGTTGGTCGAGCCGGTCAGCACCTTGACGGCACCGCTGGCCTGTTTCTGAATGAACACCTTGGCGTGGCTGAGGGATTGGAAATGGCCCCGGCAAAGCGCGCCCGGGTCAGCGGCTTCCCTTTTGAAAAGGGCGGCGAACCTGCCCTCCATGCTCTCCGCCTGGTCATGCTTGCCGGCATCGTCCAGAATGATGCGCACCCGGCCTTCCCGGGCCAATTGGATCAGCTTGGTCACCACCATTGGCTCGTCCAGGTCGAAGGCGAACACGTCCAGGCTCAGTGATGGATTGCGGACGGTTTCCTCGAGAAACTCCAGCACCCGGTCGCGCGCCTGCCAGCCCAGGTACTGGTGCTGCTCCTCGAAGGTAAAATCGGTCGCTTCGTATTTCTTCGTCTGCGGATTCCATCTCCTGGCCTTGCCCGAATTCTGCTTGATGTCGAAGACCAGGTCGTTCTTATTGGGCCGCAACCGGCCGCAGTTGGCGAAGCGTTCGGAATAGGCCTGCGACGAGATGAAGGCCCGGGTGAAGCCGAGCCACAGACCGTTGTCCTTGAACGGTCCGACATGGATGGTCACGCTCACCGTCAGATCGGCGTCCACGGGCTGCAAGATCTCATCCATCAGGAACCGCGGCGTCACCTCGTAGGTGTAATCGCCGAACCAGGGGTTTTCCAGGAAGTGTTCGGTCGACGGCACGTGGACCCAACGGAACTTCTGAATCGGCGAATAGAGGGTGCTCTTTTTTTCCTTGGCATTGATCCGGTTGGCCGAAAGGATGGCCTCCTTGAAGGTCAGCCGGTTATACAGGTAATAGTCCCGGTCGCCGGCCTTGACCCGGATGGTGAAGCCGACGAAGTTTTTGCACAGCGACTTGTCCAAATCGAACGCCAGCAGGGTCATGGCATCGCCCCGATAGGCGCGGATGCCGACTCCGTTCTTGGTTGCCGATACTTCCATGCCTCCCCCTCTGCTAAACAGGTTAAAAAGCAGACAACTTCCTTCTATCCGACAGAAAGCGGATCTTTCTCCCAGCAACCTGGCAATGTTCTACGTCAACTCGAAAAAAATGTCAAGACTTATTTGATGATGACTTCTTAGGCTTTCATTCCTCACCGTGCAGGATTCCTCCCCGCAGACCGGCTGGATTCGCCGTCGGTTACGTTTTTTAGTGCGTTTCTCTGGACGGTCCGGGTTTTGCCGTGCTGGCGACACTGCCACCTCTGGTTAAGTACATTGAACCGCTGAAATTTTCCCAGCAATCGATGCAAAATCCAGTGTAAGTACCGGTGATGATGTTTTTGTCGATGAAGGTTCCGGTGAAGTGAATCGTGTCATAATCGTACAGAATGGTGACGTTCTTGCCATCCACCATGTAGGTCCCCGATTCACCCCAATCGTTGGTGAAGATCCCGCTGGTTCGGCTGCCGACGAAGGTGATGTACTCCCACCAGTCCCCGTGATGGCTGTCGATGACTTCATTATACCAGGTGCCCTGGATGTCGTACTTGTCCTTGAGAACCACCAGGATCAGGACCGCGGCGATGGCGCCGACCACGACCACGCCGATCAAGATCGGGATCAGGGGCGAGCTCTTCTTGGGGGCATAGTATCCGGCAGCGGCGTTCTTCTCGATGGCCCCGGGCTGGTCCGCCGCAGAAGCGGAGCCGGCCTGCTGCTCTTGTGCCTGGGCGGTCTCGGCCTTCAGGGGGGCCGCGGCGATGCGCATCAGGTAAGAGAAGCATACCACGGTGATGATGGCCAGCACCTTTCTGTGTCGATCCATGAAACTCATCTTCCCTCCTTATATCCGTTGATATTGCTTCTTCCGTCTATTCAATAATCCCAAAAGCAAGCCATTGTCAAGCCGACGTAGGCATCCGTCCGCGATCTCGGATCATTCAGAAAGCGAAAAAATCAAGAGACCAGGTTCTCGGCCAGCTGGATGGCCGAAAGCATGCTGGTCGAATCGGCGATGCCCTGGCCGGCGATATCGCGGGCCGGGCCGTGGTCGGGCGAGGTGCGTACGAAGGGGAGGCCCAGCGTCAGGTTGACGCCGTCACGGAAATGGAGCTGCTTGAAGGGGATCAGGCCCTGGTCGTGATACCAGGCCACAACCACGCTGTTTTCGGTTTTTCGGGCTTTCGGGAAAATCACGTCGGCCGAAAAGAGACCGGCGATATCAACCTTGCCCTTGAGCTCTTCCAGGGCCGGCGCGATATCATTCTTCTCCTCGTCGCCCAGCAGACCATCCTCGCCGGCGTGAGGATTGAGGCCGCAGACAAAGAAACGGAATTCATGCCCGAAGAGGCGCTTCAACTCCGAGTCAATGAAAGCGATGAAGTCGACGATCCGGTCGCGGCGGATGGAGGCGAAAATTTCGCGCAGCGGCTGGTGGGTGGTGAAGAGCGCCACCTTGAGATCTTCGGCCCAGAAGAACATGGCGTACCGGCTGGCCTTGGCTCGCTCGGCCAGGTAGCCGGTGTGGCCGGCGAAGGGGATGCCGGCGCGCCACCACTGATGCTTGCCGATGGGGCCGGTGACGATGCCCTTCACCCTCCCATCCAGGGCCAGATCCACGGCCCGGCGCACCCAGGCAAAGGAAGGATCCTGGCCCGGCTCCACGGGCGTTTCCAGAAGAAAGGCTCCCCGTCCGCCCACTTCGTCAAGAGACTCAATGGTGGTGGCTTCGATCCCTGACGGGAATAAACGGCGCTGACCGACGATCACCATCGGCAAGCCGGGGGTGTACCGCCCAAGGCTTTTGGCGATAATCTCCGGTCCGATGCCTTCCGGGTCGCCGGGGGTGACCGCCAGAATATCAGGCTTGGACGGGATTTTCCGGCTTTGGTTCGGCAAAATCCGGATTTTTATAGAAGTACTTGACGTGATTCTTGAAGATGATCAGGTTGTTGCCGTCGAGCTTCTTGATCTTCAGACATTTCTCGTCGTACCACTCGATCAAGCCCTTGATCACCTCGCCGTTGATCAACTCGCAGACGATCTGAGTGCGGTTGTTCATCTGCTTGATGTAGTAGTAATTCTCGGCGTGGGTTTTGTAGGGAGGAGGCGGTTTGCGGCGCATGTCCTTTTTGTCTTGCTGCTTGAGTTCCCGCAAATTGGGCTTGATTAACTTCCTGGTCATGGATTTCTCCTCCAGTCTCCTCAAAACAAGGGTTACGCTTATTATAATTCAATTTTACCAAAAGTCAAGCGGCCCCATGCCGGCCGAACGGCGGGTCCCTGGGGGCGGTTGACCGGGGGGCGAGCCTTAGTATATAATTTGGCCTCATGGAGTCCCAGAAGAAAATTCTGCTTATTCGCCACGGTACCACCGCCTTCAACCAGGCCGACCGGCTCCAGGGCCGGATCGACAATCCGCTCAACGAGACCGGCGAAGCGGAAGTCGCCCGGCTGGCCGAGTTGATTCGTGATGAACCGCTCGATGTCATCTACTGTTCGCCGCTGGTCCGGGCCCGGCAAACCGCCGAAGCCATCCGGCGCGTGCGCGGCGGGCACTGCGGGCCTGGCGGGCCAAGCGCACCGTTGCGCATCGTGGCCGATTTTCATGAAATCGACCTCGGCGATTGGGAAGGACTAGATTATACGACGGTGAAGGAGCGGGATCCCGAATTCTTTAATTGCTGGTTGGAAAAAGCCGACCAGGCCATTCCCAACGGTGAAAGTTTCACCCAGGTATGCGAGCGGGTAAAACCGGCCTTGGCGGAAATTTTGCGCGGTCCGGAGCAGGCCGTGGCCATCGTCGGCCACGCGACCGTAAACCGGGCCATCCTCGCCATCCTGCTGGCCATGGAACCGGCCGTGGCGCGGCGCTTCCGGGTAAGCAACGCCGCCGTGGCCAGGCTGACCGTCTTTGAGAATTCCCGCGGCCGCCGCACCGTGGTTGATGCCTGGAACCAGACCGCACCACTCCCAACCCCCGAATGAAACAGCTGCAGCAGGAGATCAGGCAACGTCTGGCCGAACTTCTGAGCGGCGAATTCCCTTTGAACCCCGAGGAGATTCTGCTGACGGTGCCACCGGAACGCAAGTTCGGCGACCTGGCCACCACCGTGGCCTTCGTCATCGCCAAAAAAACCGGCCAGAATCCACTGCCATTGGCCGACCGCCTCCGCGACCGGCTGCAAGGCCGGATCGACTTCATCACGGCTGTGCAACGAGCCGGCAACGGCTTCATCAACTTCACGCTGGACAAGAATTTTTTGCTGCACCGGTTGCTGGATAACCTTGAAAAACCGGCGGCACCGCGGCCGGAAAAGGTGATTGTCGAGCACACCAGCATTAATCCGAACAAGGCGGCCCATATCGGACATCTGCGCAACTCCTGCCTGGGTGATACCCTGGCACGCAGCCAGCGCTTCCTGGGTTACCCGGTCGAAGTGCAGAACTACATCGACGACACCGGCATCCAGATGGCCGACGTGGTCTGGGGACTGCTCTATCACCGGCGTCTGGACCTGGCCGAGATCGAGAAGATCGAGCGACTGGCCGACGAGCTGTGGGAATTGTACGCCGAGGTCAACGGCCTGTTTGAAGGTGATCCGGCGTTGCAAGCCCAGCGCAATCAAGTCCACAAAAAAATCGAAGAAAAGACCGAGCCCGAATATGGCGTCTGCTGCCGGGTGGCACAACGGGTACTGTTGGATCACATCCGGGTGATGGCCAAGCTGGGCATCCGTTACGACCTGCTGGTGCGCGAGAGTGACATCATCGCGCTGGGATTGTTCGCCGCCGCCGCCGATCTGCTTAAGACCGCCAAGGTGATGTACCGCTCGGAGGATCCGGAAAAAAGCGGCTGCTGGGTCATTTATCACCAGAAGGAGAAATTGGAAAAGATCATCGTCCGCTCCAACCAGACCATCACCTATGTGGGCAAGGATCTGGCCTACAACCTGTGGAAATTCGGTCTGCTGGAAAAGGATTTTTACTACGATCCCTTCTTCGCCTACCCGGACGGGCAATCGATCCGCATCACCTCCGCGCAGCCGTCGCCGCCGGGACCAACGGCGACACCGGCACCGGCGTTCGGGAATGGAGACAAGGTCTTCAACGTCATCGACGTCCGTCAATCCTACCTACAGAGCCTGATCGGCCAGGTATTGGCCGGCCTCGGCCACGAGCGGCAGAGTCGCAACTATGTCCACTTCTCCTACGGCATGGTGGCATTGACGCCGGAATGCGTACGCGAGCTTGGCTTCCCGCTGGACGCCGAGCAGCAGAAGAAAAGCTATATCGGGGTATCGGGCCGCAAGGGTATCGCCGTCAAGGCCGACGACCTGATTGACAAGATGGTCGAAAAGGCGCACGGCGAAGTCGCCAAGCGCAATCCCGATCTGGGCGACGACGCCCTGATGACGGTCGCCCGGCAGATCGCCGTAGCCGCCCTTCGCTACTTCATGATCAAGTTCAATCTCCATTCGGTCATTGCTTTTGACTTCAAGGAAGCGCTTGATTTCGAGGGCGACACCGGACCCTACCTGCAATACACCCTGGTACGGCTCAACAGCATCCTCAAGAAACTGGAACGCCCGACAATGGAGGCGGGCGGTGCCGAGCTGGACTGCAGCATCCTACCGGAAAAGGAGTTGACTCTTTTCTGGGACATCATCCTTAACCTGGCGCAGTGCGAAAGCCAGGTCGAGCTGGCCCTGCAGAGCCTGGAGCCGTCATCGATCGCCAGCCACGCTTTCACCCTCTGCCAGCAGATGAACCATTACTACCACCAGTTCCCGGTCATTGCCGAGCCGGACCGGGAGCGGCAGAACCTGCGGCTGGCGCTCATCCGTATATTCAAGATGAAAGTGGGCCAGTTATTGCAGATACTGGGGATCGAAATCCCCGAACGCATGTAAGGAGGTCGAATGATCGAGGTCGAAAACCTGTCCAAGAAGTTCGCCAACATCGAAGCGGTCCGCCATGTCTCCTTTAAGGTCGAGAAGGGGAAAATATGGGGCTTTCTGGGCCCCAATGGCGCCGGGAAAACCACCACCATGCGTATCCTCACCGGCTACCTGCCGCCGACCGAGGGGCGGGCGGTCATCAATGGCATCGATGTCTCGCTTGATCCCAATGCCATCAAGAAGATGGTGGGTTACCTGCCGGAGGTGGTGCCGGTTTATCCCGAGCTGACGGTCCGTGAATACCTGCGTTTCGTGGCCGAGTTGATGGGCATCGAGCGCCGTAAAATCAAGTTCGCCGTCGAGCGCGTGGTGGAAAAGACCAATCTCCGCGAAGTCTTCCCGCGGCTGGTGCGCAACATATCGCGTGGCTACCGCCAGCGGCTGGGAATCGCCCAGGCCATCATCCACGAACCGGAGATCCTGATCCTTGATGAGCCGACCATCGGCCTGGATCCGGCCCAGATCGTCGAGATCCGCGAGATGATCAAGTCTTTCCGTGACAGCGCCACGGTCATCCTCTCGTCGCACATCCTGCCGGAAATCACCGAGGTCTGCGATGGGGCGGTGATCATCAAGGACGGTCGGCTGATGGCCACCCTCACCCGCGAAGAGTGGGGCAAGAATCTGGAGATCGTCACCGCCACCGCCGGCACCAAGTTGAACCTGGCCGATTTCAAGAAAAAATTCCCCGCCATCCAGGAGATCCGGCCCGAATCCCACTCGCTGCGGCTGGAATTCAAGCAGGCCGGAGAAGACGTCAACCGGATCCTCAAGTACCTGATCGACAAAGAGGTCCGCATCCGCGAAGTCAAATCCGGATTCGAGGCACTCTATTTGAAGATCATTGCCAGCGAAGACGGGAGGGTGGCATGAAAAATACCTGGACGATCGCCAAAAAAGAACTCAAGACTTTTCTCTACTCGCCGATCGCCTATATCCTGACCGCTTTCTTCCTGCTGGTGACCGGTTTCTTTTTCTACAACATCGTCGCCTGGGTCAACGAGCAATCCATGCGCATGATGCAGTACGGCGGCATGGAACAGCTAAACGTCAACCGCATGTTATACGAACCTTTTTTCAACAACATGACCATCATCCTGATGTTTTTGCTGCCGCTGCTGACGATGCGGCTGCTGGCCGACGAGAAAAAGATGCGCACCGACGAGCTGCTCTTCACCGCCCCGGTGAAAATGGGTTCGATCATCCTGGGCAAGTACCTGGCGGCGCTGTTGATCTACGCCGTCATCCTACTGCTGACCGCCACCTTTTCGATCTTCATCTTCCTCTACGGCAATCCCGAAGTGGCGTCGCTGTTGACCGGATACCTGGGGCTGTTTCTGCTCGGCGCCGTCTTCATCGCCATCGGCCTGCTGGCGTCGTCCTTGACCGAAAACCAAGTCATCGCCGGGGTCATCGCCTTTTCCTCCATCCTGCTGATCTGGGTCATCTCCTGGGTGGGTGAGAGCGCGGGTCCGGCCTGGCGTGGCATCCTGACCTACCTATCATTTTTCAGCCACTTCCAGAACATGGTCAAGGGCGTCATCGACACCCAGGATATCGTTTACCACCTCTCCTTCATCTTCCTGGGACTCTACCTGACCTACTCCATCTATGAATTCCGCAAGTGGAGATAACGATGAAAAAACTGATCCGCAGCCTGAATTACATCGGCATCGCCCTGGTCCTGGTGGGTTTCGCCCTGCTGCAGAGCTACGGCTGGGCCAACTTGGCCGGCCTGGTGGCCCTGGCGCTGGGTGTCGTCGGCCTGGTGGCGTATTTCATCCTCAACCGTGGGCGTTTGCAGAGCAAGACCTCGCGGCTCAACTTCATCTTCGCCTCGAACCTGCTGATCATTGTTGTGCTGGTGGTGGCCATCGTCGCCGCCGTCAACTACCTGGGTGGAAAAATCCACAAGCGTTTTGACTTTTCCGAAGGCCGGGCCCACTCCATCTCCGCCCAATCCATCCAGGTGGTGAAGAACCTACGTCAGGACTTGGCCATCAAGGCCTTCTTCTCCGAAAACAATCCGTCGCTCTACCGTTTCAACGCCTTGATGGAAATATACAAGTACTACTCGGCCAAGCTCAAGGTCGAAACCATCGACCCCTACAAGAATCCCTCATTGGTCAAGCGCTATGAGGTCAAGAGCGACGGCACCATGGTTCTCGAGTACGGCAACAAGGATACGCGCATCGAGGAGGTGAGCGAGGAGGCACTCACCAACGCCATCATCAAGGTCTCACGCCTGCAGGAAAAGACGATCTACTTCACCCAGGGCCACGGTGAACCGGACATCGCCAAGAGCGACGAAGCCGGCTACTCCGAGGTCAAGAGCAACCTGGAGAAGCTGGCCTTCAAGGTCAAGAGCATATTTCTTTTCCAGGAAGCGGCCATCCCGGCCGATGCCGCCGCCCTGGTGGTGGCCGGACCTCAGAAACCGCTTTTCGAAAAGGAGCTGTTTCTGATCGACGACTTCACGTTCAAGAAAAACGGGCGGCTGCTGCTGATGCTCAATCCGGGCGAAGGCCACGAGCTCAAACCGCTGCTCAGAAAACTGGGAGTTGAGCTTGAAGACAACGTCGTCGTCGAGGTGGACCCGTTGTCGCGTTTCATGGGCGGCGATTACTTCATGCCGGTGGTGGCCAAATATGGCGAGCACGCCATCACCCGCAACTTCAACTACGCCACCATGTTTCCGCTGGCCCGCGGGCTGGCCAAAATGTCGCCGCCGCCCAAGGAGGTCACCGTCACCATGATCGCTTCCAGCAGCGCCAACTCCTGGGGCGAAACAAACTACGAGAGCGAGATCAAGACCAAGAAGATATCCAAAAATCCGCCGGACAAGGAAGGGCCGCTGGATATGATGGCAGCGGTGGAATTCACCGCCGGGGCGCGGGTGGTGGTGATCGGAGATTCCGATTTCGTACTTAACAAATATTACAACTTCCAGGCCAATGGCAACCTGTTCACCAACACCATCTCCTGGCTGGCCGAGGAAAGCGACCTGGTGGCTATCGCCCCCAAGACCACCACACCACGCACCCTGAGCCTCACCCAGAGCAGCAGCCGGCTGATTTTCTTCTACACCATCATCATCCTGCCGTTGCTGATTTTCATCGCCGGTATTGGTATCTGGTTGTACCGGAGGAAACTATGAGCTGGAAAAAAATCATCATCCTGCTGGCCATCCTGGCCCTCCTGGCCGCAGGCATCCTGCTGGTTAACCGGCGGGAAAAGCAAAAGCAGGCCGGCGAAGGCCGACTGGTGAACCTGGCGGCCGACAAGGTGGCACGCATCGAATTGCAGCGCGGCGACCTCCGGTTGGTGCTGGTCAAAAACGATCCGTTCTGGAATCTGGAACTGCCCATCCAGGCCCGGGCCAGCAAGGTGGCGGTGGAAAACATTTTGGACGACTTCTGCAACCTGAAGTACGACCGGATGGTGGAGAAAGAGTGCCGGGATCTCGGCCGGTACGGCCTGGACAAACCGGAAATCGAGCTGCGGCTATTTGAAAAGGGAATGACGCAGCCGGTCGCCGTCATCCAGTTGGGAATCAAAAACGAACTCGACTCCTCCTCCTACGCCAAGTTGTCATCAGCCAACCAGGTGGTGCTGATCGCCGGCTATAGGCGCGGCTATCTGGAAAAGGAGGTGTTTGACTTCCGCGACAAGAAGTTTTTCGAGTTCGACACCACCCAGGTCACGGCGCTTGGCTTCCAATTCCAGGATGCCTCGTACCAATTCAGCAAGAAGGGCGATCAATGGTTCATGGAAAAGCCGCTCTTTTCCCTGGCCCAGGAAAGCAAGCTGACCGACATCCTATCGCGTGCCGCGACCCTTGAAGCCAAGACGTTCAAGGAAAAGAGCTCTATGGAAACGCGGAAAGCCTACGGTTTCGATAAACCGCTGATCGACGTCACGCTGACCATGAAATCCGGCACGAAAAAGCTGCAACTGGTCAAAAAGAATGACCTGTTCTACGCCATCACTCCGGAATTTCCCGAAATCTGCGAGATCGACAAGGAGTTCAGCGAAAAATTCCTCAAGGAAGCCAAGGAGTACCGCGAGTATAAGGTGCTGCCGTTCTTTTCTTTCGAGGTCATGAGCATCGAGTTCAAAGGGGTTGGCTTCTCCTTCAGCGCCCAAAAAGATAAAGAACAAAACTGGCGCATCACTCAACCGGCGACCAAAGAAACACCCGACATCGACAAGATCAATGCCCTGCTGGGCGAGATTCAGGACCTGGAAGCCCGAGATTTTATCGACCAGCCCTCTTCCCCCGCCGGAGAGTTCCCCTTCGCCATCACCCTGAAAACCGGCTCCGGCGAATCCGGGCCACTGAAAACGATCCGCCTGCTGCTCGGTCAGGCTAAAGACAATGCGGTTACGGCCCGGAATCCGGATCTTCCCTACCTCTTCAAGGTGGAACCGGCCATTCTCGACAAGCTGCCCAAGAAACTGGCCGACCTCACCCGGACCGAGGAAGAAAAGAAATCACCGGCCGGGGTAACGCTTCCCTGAAAATAAAATATTTTTAACAAAACCTGTCCGGCCCGGTTGAAAAACACCCGTCCGCATACTATATTAATGATATCTCTCTCATTACCTATCTCTCCGTCAGGAGGAGGGATGGAAAGGGTGACGATTTCCTGATTTTTCGGCCCAAACGCAACCTTGGCGCCGGTTTTCACGTCTATAGAATGTAATCCATGGAAGAGCTGATCCAGCAGTTAAAGCTGAAAGATGCCGTTGCATTCAATCAGGTGATGCGCATGTACAAAAATCCGATTTTCAATTACCTCAACCTGGTCATGGGCAACCGGGAACTGGCCGAAGAGCTGACCCAGGATACCTTCGTCAAGGTGTATTTCAAGGCCCAAACCCTGAAAACCGGCAACCTGAAGGCATGGATTTACGCCATCGCCACCAATCTGGCGCGCAGCGAATACCGCAAATCGAAAATGAAAAAGCTCCTTTCGCTGGGACAAGCCAACGACAACCATTTCGCCTTCAATCCGGGCTATGAAAAACAGCTGCTATTGGAGCAGGTGCTGGGGACCATCCCCGAAAAATACCGGTTGCCGCTGGTGATGAAAGAACAGGACAACTTCTCGCTGGAAGAGATTGCCGCCATTCTGAATAAACCGCTGGGAACCGTCAAATCGCTCATCTTCCGCGGCCGGCAGCTGTTGCGCCGGCAGACGGCCCCTGGTGATAACGGAGGACCCGACCATGAATGATACCGATAATTTTTTCAAGAACCGCTACCGCCCACTGAGCCTGGGCCGAGACTTGGAAGAGAAAGTGTGGGCCCGGATCGGCGCCCGGCAAAAGCGGCATAAAACCCTTTATTTCGCCACCGCCGGCGTCGCCGCGGCCATGGCCCTAATCGCACTGATCACCCGGCTGCCACTGAGCCAGAAAAAGATGATCGCCCCGGTCAAGGAGGAGGTGGCGGTTCGTGAAAATCTCTACTTTGCCACCTGGGACAATCAAAACAACTACAGCCTGGAACAGATCGCAGCCCAAACACGCACCCAGAACCGCAATCGGGGCATATAGGAGGCCGACGATGAAAAAACTGCTGCTGATCATTTTGCTGCTGCTGGTGACATTCTTTTTCCTCGGCGCCCAAGAGGACATTGCCCGATTCGAGGACGAGATCAAGACCATGCTGGCCAAGGTTTCTCCGTCACTGGTCAAAGTGGTGACGGAAAACGGCAAGCGGTACATTGCCACCGGCATCGCTCTCTTAAACGACGAAGTGATCACCAGCTCCCTGGTCACCCGCCAGCCTTTCAAGAAAATCTACGTTGAAACCGGCCGCGGCGAGCGCTTCCAGGTGACGGTGGTCGGCGAAGACCGGCCGACGTCCATCACCCTGCTCAAACTGGGAAAAAAGGCGCTGACCCCCATTCGTCTGGCCGGAAAGGCCGAGATGGGCGATTGGGTCGCACTGGTCGGAGCGTTTTACAACCAGTTCCCGGCTATTTTCCAGGGGCTGGTCAGTTCGATCGGCCCCGATGAATTGATACTGAACGCCCCGGTCGTCCCCGGCGCCTCGGGCGGAGCGGTGATCAACCGCAACGCCGAGCTGATCGGCGTGATCCGCGGCAGCTTCGGTGTGGCCTTCAACCCCGATTACACCTTCAGGGACCATTCGGCCGAAATCATCGTCCACGGCTCCAAAGCCGACCCCCGCGATCTCTGTTACGCGGTGCCGGTCAAAAAAGTCCTGCACATCAGCGAACTGCTGAAGAAATACGGCCGGATCCGCCGCGGCTGGCTGGGAGTCAATCTGGCCGAAGAAAGCAACCGGGTGACATCGGTGATCGAGGCGTCACCGGCCCAACGGGCCGGCCTGGCTGCCGGCGATGAACTGCTGGAAATCGACGGTAAAAAAGTGCCAAACGCGGCGGAGATCATCGCCGTCGTCCAGGCCTCCCAGCCGGGCCAGAAGGTGCAGCTGAAAATCCGCCGCAAAGACCAGACCAGGCAGATCTACGTCCAGATCGGTGAATGGCGGGATGCGAAAGAGGACTTCCCCGAGGAAATCGACATCACCATCCCCGAATTGCCCCACGTTGAGGACATCCCCGAGCTGAAGACCTCCCTGCCTCAAATCCGCAATTTCGTTCTTGAATACATCGGTTCGCCGCAGCTCGGCGTCGATGTCCTGGAATTGACCCCGGAATTGGCCGAAAAATTCAAAATAAAGGAAGGTTATGGGATCATGGTTTCCAAGACGAATCCGGATTCAGCCGCCCGGCAGGCCGGTCTTCAGGCCGGCGACATCATCGCCAAGGCCAATTCCCGAGCCATCCGTTCGGTGGCCGACCTACGTCGGGCGCTGAGCGCGCTTCAGGAAAAGGAACCGCTGCTGATCGAGTTGTACCGCGACGGACAGGCAAAAAAAATCTCGGTACAGCCCAAACGGCAGGACTCATTCTCGTGGAAAATGGACAAAATGAACCAGCGGCTTAAAAAGTGGCAGGAGGCAGAAAAAGTCTATCTTGAAAAAAGGCTCTATGAAAGTGAACAAGAAGCCCAGGAAGTCGAGAAGCTGAAAGAAGAAAAGTTCAGAAAAGAACTGGAAAAACAGATGGCGGCTGAAAAGCTCCAATGGCAGCAGGAAGTGAAAAAACTGATTCTGGAGAAGGAAAAACAGGCCACGGAATTAAAGAAAAAGTTCGAAGAAGAGATAAGGAAGTTGAAAGAGGAACAGGCCCGCAAGGAAAAACAAGAAAAGGAGAGCGGACAGACACTGTAAAATCTCAACCCGGGACGCTTGTGGCGGCTGGTCGGTTGTGCTATCATGGGCCGGTCCGGCGATAAACCTTTTTTTGAAAACCAGGATCTGACAAGCGCTTTCGGGGAAAAAACCGGATCAAGGAGGATCGATGCATCACGCGAAAAGTATCTTTTCCTTAACACTCCTTCTGCTGCTGACGCTGGCCGGGCCAGCCCAGAACGACAGCGCCAAAAAAATGGCCGATGAGTACACCGCGCTCACCCAGCAGGTGAATGAGAAAATGCAGGCCGTCAAGGACCGCGAGGAGTACGACAAGCTGCTGGTCGAAACCAACATCACCCTGGACGCCCTGCTGCAAAAATACGCCCAGGCT